>FWWM01000069.1_pt1 | contig 322497 bp, 337 predicted proteins | sample 2228351 | NCBI WGS metagenome assembly FWWM01 (sample SAMEA103939774, study PRJEB20133) | metagenome
ATGCAGCAGCGTGGCTACGGCCCGGGCGGTGGCATGGGCATGATGGGTCCGGGAATGGGCATGATGGGCGGCGGCATGATGGACATGATGATGAGCGGTGGCGGCATGGGCATGATGGGCATGGGCCCCGGCATGATGGGTGGCGGACTGATGGACGGCATGGGGATGGGCATGATGGGGTTCGGCCCCATCTGGTTGCTCGACCTCACCGACGAGCAGCGCCAGAGGATCACCAAGATCCAGGACGATGTGCGCAAGAAGCACTGGGAGGTCATGGGCAAGATCATGGAGGAGCACAACAAGCTGCGCGATCTCTACCAGGCCGACGAGCTCGACGCCAAGAAGATCGGCGCCGTCTACGACGGCATCGCCAAACTGCGCCGGCAGATGGTGGAAACGCACGTCCAGGCGATCAACCAGGCGCGCGCGGCGCTCACTAAAAAGCAGCGCGAGCAGCTCAAGCAATGGCGGCACGGCGGCCGCGGCATGATGGGCCCCGGTGGCGGCATGGGGCCCGGCATGGGCGGCCGGATGGGCCCGGGCGGCATGGGTCCCGGGATGAACCGCTGATGCGTGCGGTCGTTTTGCGGACGGTCGTGTTCGCCGCCGTGGCCGGGTTCGCGGCCGCGGCGGCGGCGGGCCCGACCGTGTACATCCCGCTCGGTTCCGGCAATCAGGTGATCGCGGTGGACGCGGCCACGGGCCGCATCACCAAGAGCTACCCCGGGGTCGAGAACCCGCACGGGCTCGTGGCCACGCCCGACGGCCAGTACCTGGTCGCCGGCAGCCTGGCCGAGACGCCGCTGCCGCCCGGCGCGCCGCACGACACGCCGAACAGCAGGCTCTTCCTCATCCATCCCGAGCACGGCCACGTCATGCTCACCATCCCGGTGAGCGGCTGGACGCATCACCAGGCGATCACGCCCGACGGCCGCTACGTGTTCTCCACCCACCCCACGCGCGGCTACCTCAGCGTCGTGGACCTGCAGAACAACAAGCTCGTGCGCACCGTCGCCACCGGCCCGGCGCCGAACTTCACGCTGGTCACGCGCGACGGCAAGCGCGCCTACGTGAGCAACAGCGGCAACGGCACGATCGGCGAAATCGATCTCGCCGCGTGGACCGTGACGCGCACGCTCGAGGCCGGTCCCGGCCCCGAGCACATGGCGTTCTCCAGGGACGAGCGCACGATTTACGTCGCCAACGCTGGGGCCGGGACGGTCTCGGTCGTGCCGGTGGCGGAGGGCAAGGTCACGCGCCGCTTCGAGATCGGCAAGAGCGTGCACGGCCTGGACATCTCCGACGACGGCAAAACGATTTTCGCCACCGCGCGCGGCGAAGACAAGCTGGTGGCAGTGGACACGGCGAGCAGCCGCAAACGCACGCTTGCGCTCTCGCCGGCCCCGTACCACCTGAACACCATTCACGGCACCGGCAAGGTCTACATCTCGAGCAGCAAGGAACCCAAGATCTGGATGGTTGACCAGAAGACCCTCCAGCTCGTCGGCACCATCGCGCTGCCGGCCGGCGAGGGCCACCAGATGGCAGTATAAAAATAAGGTGACGGGTGACGCGTAACAGCGCTGGATTTTTGTCTCAGGTCATCATCAAGCGCCAGGAAGGCCTGGAAAACACCTCCCCCACGAAGTGGGGGAGGCAGGGAGGGGGAGAGAACCATCGGTTTCACCGGCTGCTCTCCCACTCCAGCACTTCCCGCAAGCAGGGACGTTCTCTGGCTTTTCTCTCAACAACGAACCGAAGGAGATCAATAAGTGTACGGCTTCAGCATCCAGGTACAGGACAAGTTCGATCAGGCGGTCGCGCGCGTGACCGAGGCCCTCAAGACCGAGGGCTTCGGCGTGCTCACCGAGATAGACGTGCAGAAGGCGCTCAAGGAGAAGCTCGGCGTGGACGTGCGCCCGTACCGCATCCTCGGCGCCTGCAACCCGCCGCTGGCGCACAAGGCGCTGAGCGCCGATCCCGATATCGGCTTGCTGCTGCCGTGCAACGTGGTCGTGCGCGAGGAGGACGACGGCAAGGTCACGGTCGGTTTCATGGACCCGATCGCCGTGCTCAAGTTGACCGACAACCCGGCGATCGGCGGGCTCGCGAAAGAGGTGCGCGGCAGGCTGGAGCGCGTACGCGACCGGATCGCCGGCCGCTCTGGCCGAACTGCTGGGTTCCTATTTTTGACCGTGTAGATACGCCGCCCCGGGCACGGCCAATGAACCTGTGCGCAACGCACAGGTTTTGCCGCTCTTCGGGATTTTCCAGGTCGCTCATCCCCCCGGGATCGTTCCAATCCCGCCAAAACTTGATCTATCTCAATGCGGCTCGTAGCGCACGTGCGTTTAATTCCGGCAACGAACAACGGAGAACACCGTGCGCCTTGCCACCCGCCTGCCACGCCTCATGCTCGCACTGCTGCTGGCGCTCTCGCCCATGCACTGGGCGGACGCGCGGCTGTGCGACCGGGCTCCGGCTGCGTCCCATGCGGCCGCGCACCGTGCGGACCAGGCGCGCGGCGACGCGGGAGCAGCGACAACGGTCAAAGCCGTCACGCCCGATCCCTCGCAGGGCTGCTGCTGCGGCGACGGCGTATGCGATGCCGGCTGCTCGGGCTGCGTGCAGGTGCTCTCGGCATTGAGTGCACACCCGCCCGTGTTCACCCCCTTGGGCCACACGTTTCACGACAGGCCGCTTGCGCCTGTTTACGAGTTCATCGCCCATCCGCCCACCCCGCCCCCGCTCCGCGCCTGATTCGCGTCGTTTCGTCCGTTACTGGCAACGACCCGGCGCCCGTCTGCGCCGGAACACCGAATCAAGGGGGTTAGCATGTTTTCATCTTGTCAATCATCAGATGGCCGAGCCCGCATGGCCGTCCGCGCCAAACGCCCGGCGCGTGCGGTGCTGGTAGGTGCGGTGCTCGCCGCGCTCGCCTGGCCCGCGGCGTCGGGCGCGGCCGAGACCCTGGAAGGGCTCAAGGCCGAGGTCGAGGCGCTGAAGAAGCGCGTCGACGAGGCCACGGAGTGGAAGGACGTGCTATCGCACGCGCACCTCGCGGGCTACGGGGCCGTGACCTACACGAGCACCAGGCAGCCCGGCGTCAACGACGCCTTCACCGGCGTGCGGTTCAATCCGATCTTCCACTACGAGTTCCACGAGCTGGTGATGCTCGAGTCGGAGCTGGAGCTCGAGATCGACGGCGACGGCGAGACCGAGACCAAGCTCGAGTACCTGGCCGTAGACCTGTTCCTGCACGACTACCTCATGCTGGTCGCCGGCAAGTTCCTGAGCCCGCTCGGGCAGTTCCGCCAGAACCTGCATCCCCTGTGGATCAACAAGCTCGCCTCGGAGCCGCCCGGCTTCGGCCACGACGGTGCGGCGCCCACGGCCGAGGTGGGTCTCGAACTGCGCGGCGGCTGGCCGATGGGCGCGGCGCGCGGCAACTACGCCGTCTACCTCGGCAACGGCCCGGAGCTCGAGGCCGAGGGCAGCGAGATCGAGGGGATCATGACCGAAGGCTTCACGCGCGATGCGGACGACGACAAAGTCATCGGGGCGCGCGTCGGCATCCTGCCGATCCCGAAGCTCGAGATCGGGGTCTCGGCGGCCACCGGCAAGGTGATCGTGACGATGTGGGACCTGGGAGCGGTACCGGCGAGCGAGCCGGCGCGCGACTACGAGGTGCTCGGCGCGGATCTCACCTGGTCCACGGGCGGCTTCAAGGTCTTCGCCGAGTACGTCAAGCAAAAGATCGGCGATGCTGCCTCAAGCGTCGCGCCGACGGGCGGCACGTGGAAGGCGTGGTACGCACAGGTGTCGTACCAAATCCCGCAGACCAAATGGGAAGGGGTGCTGCGCTACACGGACTTCGACTCGCCGCACGCGAGCTAGGATCAGAAGCAGACCGCGGTCGGCATCAACTACTGGTTCGCGCCGCACGCGGCGGCCAAGCTGACCTACGAGTCGAACGACGGCAAGGTCGCCGACACGGCGGCGGATTCCGACCGCGTGCTGGCGCAGCTCGCTTACGGCTTCTGAGGAGGACCGACCATGAAAAAGCGTTTTGGTGACATCCGCCCGTTCGGCGCAGCGCTGCTGGCGGCGGCGCTCGTGCCCGGCGCCGCGGCGCTGGCCGTGGCGACGGACAAGCCCGCCGGCGACCCCGGGCACGGCGTCAAGCTCTGGGCCGACAACTGCGCGCGCTGTCACAACATGCGCGATCCGAGAGAGTTCCGCGACGACCAGTGGCACGTGATCGTCTCGCACATGCGCGTGCGCGCCGGGCTCACCGGGCAGGACGCCCGCGACATCCGCGCGTTCCTGCAAGCGAGCAACTGAGCGCGGAAACCTTTGCCGGCCCCGCGGGCCGGAACACCGGGCCGATGCCAGGAAGGCACCGTGGGGAGCTCGGGCTCCGCACGGCGGTAGCGTGCCCGCGGGGCGCGGCAACGGGATGGCGCGTGACGCAGGCCATTGGCATTCCACATCGACGTCGCTTTTTGCGTCTGCTCGAAGAAAAGAAGCCGAAGCCGGCGCGGCCTCGGGCCTGAGCGCTGACTGGCCGGGCGGCTGGTTCTGCCACTGCCACGGCTCGATGTTCGATCTCGCCGGTCGGGTATTCAAGAACGTGCCGGCGCCGACCTCCCTTGTGGTGCCGCCGCACATTACTATGCGAGCGCAACGCGCGTTGCGTTCGCCGCGACCGCCGAGCGGGCGGCCACACGGCGCTCGCCGAGGCGCTGGTCGCGGCGCTCGACGCGCGCAAGCACAAGACCGGGCTGCATCCTAAGCGCGTGGCCTGCCACACGCGCGTGCTTGCGCGCCGCTTCACCGCCGACGACGAAGCGCTCAAGCAGATCTACCGAAGCGCGTTACTGCACGACATCGGCATCCCCGACGCGTCCTGCTCAAGGAAAAATCGCTCACCGGTGCCGAGTGGGCGGTGAGGCGCCTGCATCCCGAGAAGGGCTACGTCATTCTCAGGCGGTGCCTTTCGTGACCGGGCGATCGAGATCGTGCTGGCGCACGAGGAGCAGTTCGACAACAGCGGCTACCCGCGCGGCCTCGTAAGTGAGCTGCGCTCCCTTTTCTGGAAGCTGGCGATGTCGCAGGCGTTGCTCGTGTTATTCGTGTTGGCTGCCGGCATGGCTACTCGGCTGGCCGCTGCACGGCCTCACCGCGCGGCCCGGGGGAAGCGGGGCGGGCGAGTGAGGGACAGACGCACAGGCCGGGCGGCCGCCCGGCCGGGCGAGGGGCGCTCCGTCATGAGTGTCCTTTGGACCGGCCAGGTGAGTTGCCACAACGCCGCCGGCCGCGCGATCCCGTGCGCCGGCATCGGTCAAAATGCCGAGTTTCGGCGCGGCCGCGCTTGTGGCCGGTACCGCGTTTCGAGGCGCGCGGCGAGGACTGTTCTTGACCGGTTAACGGGATTACTGTGGCGTCGCAAGGCGGACCTGGCCGGCCCGCTCTTGTGGGAAGAAGCCCTAGCGAGCGTCGCAGAACTCAACCGCCGGGCGAACCCGGGACGCTGGCGGCTGCCCAATCTCAACGAGCTCGAATCCCTCGTAGATGCCAAGGCCGCACGCCCGGCGCTGACGGCCGGTCATCCCTTCGGAAACGTCCGCGACGTATTATTATACTGGTCGTCCACCGCCAGTCTGTACCAACCCGATTGGGCCTGGGCCTTGTATCTGGATAAGGGTGCAGCAGGTGTGGGGCATAAGACCGACGCACGTTTCCACGCGTGGGCGGTCGCAGATATGGCGTAACGATGGTCTTGGGTTTCGGCAAGGAGGAGTCATGGCAAAAGATCCGGTGTGCAAGAGGAATGTGAACCCGACCGACGCAGCAGCCAGGGTGGAGTACCGGGGGAAGTCTTATCATTTCTGCTCGGTGAGCTGTCACAAGGCCTTCAAGGCCGATCCCGCGAAATATCTACGGCCGCAGCACCAGGCTTCCGCGGCTGCTCAGCCTACCTGCCTGTCTTGAGCATACCTTCGGGTGCATGGCATGGGCGCCGGATGCGCGAGCCGCCGTTCGGGCGCGTGCAAGCGCCCTTCGCCGATTGATCTCCCCGCGCATCCCGACCGCCGTTGCGGTTTGACGCCGGTCAATGTCGCGCCCGAGGAATGCGTCATAATAAATAGCGTAGTGAGTGGCGGTCTACAGAAGCATTATCATGCGCGCACTGATTCTAAGCGCCGACGGATTTGAGGACAGTGAGCTCCTGGTGCCTTATTACCGGCTCAAGGAGGAGGGGGTCGACGTGCAGGTGGCGACACTGGATGGGCAGCCCATCCGTGGCAAGCACGGCTACGAGGTAAAGGCCGAACTCGCGCTTACGCAGGTTGATCCCGATGACTACGAGCTGCTGATCCTGCCAGGCGGCAAGGCGCCCGCCGTGCTGCGCAGGCATGCAAAGGCGCTCGACGTCGTGCGGCATTTCTTCGCGGCAGACAAGCCGGTCGCGGCGATCTGCCACGGCCCCCAGGTGCTGGTTTCCGCCGGTGTGCTTGGCGGGAGACGGGCGACCTGCTACAAAACCGTGGCAGCGGAGTTGCAGGAGGCCGGAGCGCGCTACATAGACGCCGAGGTCGTGGTGGACGGCGAGCTCATCACCTCGCGTCAGCCGTCCGACCTGCCCGCCTTCCTGCGCGAGCTCAGCAAGCATATCAAGCTGTCGAATCGGACCGCCGCCGTCCCCGACTGAGGTCAGCGCGCGGGGTCCCAGGGGGGGAGAATCATTCGGCTACGAGCGATTCAGGCGCTCGAGGAGGCTTGTCATGAGAACACGCTACCTGCTGCTCAGTCTGTGTCTGCCCGTGCTAGGGCTGGTCACCGTCCCCACCGAGGTCCGGGCGGCCGACAACCCCGCGTTCTGGAAGTACGAAGTGAAAGGCGAGTTTGCCGACGTGCTTGGCCGTGTGCGCAGCGGGCTGCTCGCAGCGCAGTTCCAGATCACCGCCGAGGAGAACCTATCCAAGGGGTTGGAGAACAATCAGCATCTCTTTCCGGAAGGCAAGTGGAACACGATCGGCTTTCAGAACGTGACCGCGCTGCACTTCTGCTCGATCGTATTTAACCAGGAGGTATTCAACATTGACCTCGACTGGTCCATCCTTTGCCCCTTTAAACTCGTCGTCTATAACACCAGAAAGGCGCCGCGCGACATCACCATCGTGACCGTCAAGCCGACCTACCTGCTTGCCAAGGACAAGCACAAAAAAGCCGGCGATGTCGGCAAGCGTATCGAGGCGCGCATTGTCAGCGCCATCAAGGAGGGCCTGAGCCCGTAGTCATGCTAGACAAGTTCCTGCACACCGAGCGCATCGCCTACTTCTCCATGGAGATCGCGCTGTGCAACGAGATCCCGACTTACGCCGGGGGTCTTGGGGGCTGGCCGGCGACACGGTGCGCAGGGGCGGCGGACCTGGAGCTGCCGCTTGTCACCATAAGTCTGGTGAGCCACGCCGGTTAATTCCGCCAGCGAATCGAGCAGGGCCAGCAGGTCGAGCCACTCGCTCGGGTGGGAGCCGCGCCGATGGGGCGAGCCTGCTTGATGCCAAGGCCGCCGTGCCCATCAAGGGCCTGCCGGTGTAGGTCGGCGCTTGGCTGCACGTGTTGCAGGGGCAGATGAACGGCCGCCAGCCGGTGATTCTGCTCGATACCGATTTATACCGATTTTGACGAGAACCGTCCCGAAGACCGCGAGCTCACCCATTGCCTTTACGGCGGTGATAAGGCCTACCGGCTCAAGCAGGAGATTGTGCTTGGGATCGGCAGCATACGGCTGCTCCAGGCGCTTGGTTTTCGCGTGAACGGTTACCACATGAACCTGGGCCACTCGGCGCTGCTCGGCGTGGAGGAGCGGCGTTGTTACGCCTATCCGCCCGAGCGCCTCCGTCGCCGGCGAGCCGCGCTACGACATCTTGCGCGTGCGCGACCTCTGCATCTCCACCAGCCAAACGCTGGTGGAGGCCGGGCACGACAAGTTTTCCTACGAACTCGTGCAGTGCCTGCTTGGCAACGTCGTGGTGGTCAAGGTGCGGCTGCGGCTTGCGGCCGGCGGCGGGCCGGGTCCCCGGGGACGGCTCGCGCTCAGCGAGAGCAACATTGATCTCCCCATCTCGAAGCGCCTGGCCGGCGAGGAGCACCTCAACATGACGCGCCTGGCGCTTGTGAACCTGAGCGGATACGTGAACGGCGTGGCCAAGCGCCACGCCGAGGGGTCCAAGGGGGTAACTTCCCCGGCCACCAGGTGCACGCCGTCACCAACGGCGTGCATCCCTACGCCTGGACGGGCGAGCCGTCCCGCAGGCTCTACGACCGTTATCTTGCCGGCTGGTGCCACGAGCCGAAGCAGCTCGTGCGCGCCGACTGCTGCATCTCGGATGCCGCCGTCTGGGGGAGGCCCACCAGCAGGCGACAAATTTTGATCGAGAAAGAGCGCGTGCTCACCGGCGTGGTGCTGCATCCCAAGGCCCGGATCCTGGGTTTCGCGCGGCGCATGACGGCGTACAAGCGTCCTGACCTGCTGTTCACCGACCTCGAGCGCTTGAAAAGCATTGCGCGCAACTGCTCCTTGCAGATCGTGGTCGCGGGCAAAACGCACCCGCGCGATGCCGGCGACAAGCGCCTGATCGAGGGCCTGCACCGGGCCATGCGCGAGCCGCAGGGCGCGATCCCCATGGCCTTCCTGCCGGACTACGATCTCGGGACTGCACTCGCTATGGTGGCGGGTGTGGACGTGTGGCTCTACACGCCACTGCCGCCGCTCGAGGCCTCGGGCACGAGCGGCATGACGGCCGCCTTCAACGGCGTACCGAATCTCTCGGTGCTCAATGGCTGGTGGATCGAGGGCTGCATCGAGGGTATTACCGGCTGGGCGATCGGCGGGCGCGACGCGCCGAGCGACGACGATGCTTGCTCTATGACAAGCTCAAGAACGTCGTGCTGCCGCTGTGGTACGGCTAGAGCGGCGATCCTGCCGGCTGGGTCGAGGTGCTGAAGGGCGCGATGGCGAAGAATGCCTCGTACTTCAACAGCCACCGCATGATGCGCCACTACGCCACCGAGGCCTACCTGCGTTAAAGAAGTAAATGATGAAATCTCATAGATGCCGCGCGATCGCCGATATGGCTCATTTATCGCGATGCGCCAGTGGCTCATGAGCGCGCCAACGAACTGCGCGGCCGGTTGATAAACATCAAAGACGCGTTCACGCAGTGTGGTAAAAGCTCGATCACCGAATGATCCGGCCTGTTTTGCGGGCGACTCGGAAGGGCAAACCGGGAGTGTAGCAGCTGCCATGTCTGCACTCGACGAATTGCTGTTTCGCGCAATCAATGGTGTCTTCGTCGTGGACGCCGAACAACGCATCGTCTTTTGGGACCGGGGCTGCGCACAACTGTTCGGCCGGCCGGCAACAAACGTGCTGGGCCGGCGTTGCAGCGAGATGGTGCGCGGGAAGGATCTCGCCGGTCAGCCATTCTGCGGCGGTAGCTGTTGTGTCGCACGCCCTGAGTCTGGGCGAGAACGCGCCGGGCCCGTTTTTTCTGCGCGTGCGTGATGCGCGGGATCACGAACAGTGCTTTGCGGTGAACATCGTGCTGGTGCCCTCGCTGCGCAAGGAATGCTGGTAGTGCATACACCTGGTCGCGGGAATGGGCACTTGGATCACGTTTTGTGTCCTGCGCGCTTAGGCGGCGGCGCAGCTTGCGCACCGGCTGGCACCGCGCAGCGTCTTGTCGCTTGAGGACTGGGTGGTACGGCACTACGGGCGGGCGCTGTTCGAGATCTTCTTCAAGTTCCGCGTGGCGCGCGCGGCGGGCTGCCACACGGTGCCGGCGCATCGACAGACGACGGGGGCCGACGCATGAAATGCGCACTCGTCATTCCTGCTTGGGTCCCGGACGAGATCTTTCCGCGCATACCGCGGGCTCGCAGGCCAACTACTGGCAGCCGCTCGGGACGCTTTATGTCGGCGCCTGTCGCCTTCGGCTGGCCCTAGGCGCGCAAGGCCACGGCCGACATCAAGCGCCTCGACCCGGGCATTTTCATCTACGCCGGCCCGCCATATCCGATCGCCCTGCAGGAGCAGTGTCTCACCAACGGGGTGGGACCTTCGACCCCGTTGTCATCGGCGAGGGCAAGTACACAATGTCCGCGACGCTCGAGCGGCTCGAGGCCGGCCGCAGTCTCGAGGGCGTGCTCAGCGTGATGTTCCGGCAAGGGCCGAAGAGCATCAAAAATCCGCCCCGGCCGCTGATTGAGGACCTGGACGCGCTACCGATGCCGGCACGCGGGCTTCCGGGCGATGCGCGCCGCTAGTTGCTGTCGCCCGCCACCTACCGGTGCACGCCGGTGGCGGTGATGATGACCGCGCGCGGCCGCAACCGCCGCTGTCTGTTTTGTTTCCAGCTCGACAAGGATTGCAAGGCCGAGATGCGCGGCGTGCGCTTTCGCTCGATCGGGAGCGTGCTTGCCGAAATGGGGTGGCTCGCAGCGCAGGGCTACCGCGAGATCAAGTTTCTCGACGACTCGTTCGCCGCCGACCATGACCGTGCACTCGCGCTGGCGCAGGAGATCACTCGCCTGTGCCTGTGTGAACCAGGTGGATCGCAGGCTCCTGCGGGCGATGAAGAACGCCGGCTGCTGGGCGATCCTGCTCGGGGCCGAGAGCGGCGTGCAAAAAACCTGAATGCGTTGCGCAAGGGCACGACGCTTGAGCAGATCCGCGCTGCCGTGCGGACGGCGAAGGATGCGGGTCTCGTGGAGAGCACACCATTTCTGTTCGGAATCCCGGGCGTGATCTTCGAGGAGGGTCTTCAAACCATCGCGTTCGCCATCGAGCTCGACCCCGACCTCGCGAACTTTCACTGCGTGACGCGCTTTCCCGGCACGCCGCTCTGTGAGCATCACCAGCGCTACGGTACCGTGTCCGGCGATCTGCGCGATTATGCCTACCAGGGCGCGGCGTTCGTGCCGTACACCATGCGGCGCGAGGACATCGAGCGGCTTCGCCAGCTCGCCTTCCGGCGCTTCTACTCACGCGCCCGGCGTTTTTGATGAAGCGACTGCGCGCCATCGGCAACTCGGGCGCGCCTTGCGCGCCGCGGCGCGCAAGGCGCGCAGCCTGGCCTGGCCGTGGGCGAACCGTGGTTTGTTCCACCGGTGTCGCGATAAGGAGCGGCAATCGGGCTTCTGATGCGCGAGCACGCCGCGCTCGTCAGCGGCCCGTGCCTCTGGCCACGATTGATTCGGAACTTCCGGCGGCCGCCGCAGCCGCCGGCTTGGGCAAAAGAAGCTTTGCGTACTTGCGCGAGCGCTGGATAAAGCCGCGGGTTGAAGAAGAATATTGGTGTTGAAGTAGCACTCGTGCGAGCAGTGGCAGCGGTGCCGGCGGATGGACTTCGCCGCCGCGTGCACGCTCTCCAGCAGCCGGCGCATGTTGTAACCGTGTTCGCGCACGTTTCTGAAGCTTATGGGCAGGATCTCGCACGGAAACACCTCGCCGGTCTCGGTCAGCACGAGATTTAGCCGCTCGGCGTAGCAGTCGGTGTGGCGGCACTGCGTGAGGAGGGTCTGGTAGATCGAGCCGGCGCTAGAAAATATCCTGGGCTGCCTTGCGCTGTTCGCCGCGGAAGCGGTAGGTGCCGGTACAGTTTTCTCTGAGGTCCGCCGCGCCAGCTGCTCGGCTGTCCTGCGGTACCTACGCGGATCGATGTTTTTGTAGCGGGCATCGAGCAGGTTGCCGCGCGCGACTGAAATGGTGTGCGCCCGGTGGTTCGGCAGCTCCCCGAACGAATTCGATGAGGCTGTCCAGGCGGTCTTGGTTCTCGGGCAGGAAGATGCTGTTGACGCCGCGCTCAAGGTGGCGTGCCGCTTCGCAAGGCCGCAAGCCGCTGGGAGGTCCCGAGCGCCTTGTCGAAGCCTCCGGGGCTCCCGCGCAGGGCGTCGTGCTTGCCGTGCAGCCCGTCGAGCGAGATTTTTACGGCGATCACGCTCTTGCAACAGGTGCGCAGGATCTCTTCGGCAGACAGCTTCTTTCTGATCTTGTTTTGGTTCGGAGAGGCGCTGTTTGGGTAAAAACAAAACGGGCAGTGTGCGTTACACCTTCGGGTCACGAAGAAGATGAGCTGGATCGGCCGGCGCTTGCAGAAGATCGAGGGCAGAACTTCCAGCAGCGCCCGGTTCCACCAGAGATGGACCGCCTGAATTAGCCCCAGGGCCGCGAACCAAACAGGCTGCATCGACCACGCACCGGCACGCAGCAGCGCGCTCAGGAAATACGTCGCGACGTTGAGCTTGAGCGCGTGTGAGGCCGTACCAATGTCGGCGAGCTGATCGCAATTGGCAATCGAATACCGGGTCCAGTAGCGGGCCTTAGTGAAAGCGTTGCGCAAGAAGCGCGCGACGAAGAAGTTGAAGATATGCCGCACCTGGATTGCGGGATCCAGAACGAGCCGATAGCCCGCGCGCCGCAGCCGGTGACTGAACTCGGCGTCTTCGAGGATCGGGTGGACGCGTTCATCAAAGCCGTGGCAGCGGCGCAACGTATCGGCGTGCAGTGCGAGCGCATGGGTTGCGAGGTAGTCGGGATCGGCGGCGTGCCTGGTCTCGCTGTGGTGGATGAACACCGACTGGAAACGGCTGAAAAACGAGTCGTCGGCCGGCAGTGGCGTGTAGGTCCCGCCGAGCACCGCCCTCGGCCCAAGTCGGTCCAGGGCCGCGCACGCCCGCGCGAGCGCATCGGGCGGCAGCAGGCAGTCGGCATCGGTGAAGAACAAGACCTTGCCGCGCGCCGCGTGCGCCCCGGCATTGCGGGCGGCGGCCGCGCCGCGCTAAAGGGGGCGGATCAGCCGGCAGGGCAACCGCCGCAATACCTCGAGTGAGTCGTCCCGCGAGGCGTCATCGACCACGATGACTTTGAATCGGAAGTGGCGCGATGCGAGCGCGGCCCTCAGGCAACGCGCAAGCGTGGCGCTGTCGTTATGGTTCGGGATGATGACCGAGACACGCGCGGCCATTGGCGCGGATTGTGGGCTTATTTGCAGGATTCTGTGAGTTTTTCGCTCTGCGGGAATGATGAATTTGCAACATTTCCAACATCGCGAGGCCCCAGGCGCTGGGCACAAGGACACGATCGCCAGGCGCGCGGGTGGCCAGCGCGGAGGATTAGCTGGCCCTGTCGCCGTTCGTGACGGACGACAGGGCGACAGACAACCGCAGTTCGTCCGAGGAGGCTAAAGCTATCTGCCGCAAATGTTTCAGGTGGTTGGGAATTACTGCCGGCGTGACGGGGCTCGCGCTATGGGCCGCCGCTGCGGGAGCGGCGCAGGGGGGCAAATCCGCAATTGCCCCTCACGCCGGATGACGTCGTGAAGAACATCGACAAGCCCGACTGGGTGGTGGTGGATTGTTGCGATCTCGATGACTATCTCAAGGGTCATTCCCGGGGGCCATCAGCCTTGGCATGAGATGCGGCAAGGCGCTGCGCGATTTCACCGAGCGGATCCTCGGCCCGAAACGGTACGGTGAGCTGTTCGGCAAGGTGGACATCGGCAACAACACCCATGTGGTGTTCTACCATGACGACATGAAGACCATGACTGACGCCACGGTCGGGTCATGAATGCTGGAGTGCCTCGGCCATGACAAGGGGTACGTCCTCAAACGGCGGCCTCGATACCTGGCGCAAGGCGGGCCAGCGGCTGGACGGCAAGCCGGTGAAAAGGGATCCCACGACGTTCAAGGCCAAGGTCGTCGCCAGCCGCTACGCCTCGACCAGTGAGATCCTGAAAGATTGCGCGCAGTCAGGTGTAGAAGGTGCAGCTTGAGGACTTGCGCACTGTGAAGGAGCACAAGGGCGCATCCGCTCGCTTCGCGGCGGCCATGTACCGAACACCACCGTCAATATCTCACACCTTGACACCCTGCCGAAAATCAAGGACCCCAAGACCGACAAGATGCTCGAGATTGCCTATCTTGATACGGATATCACGGCCAAGGCGTTTGAGAAGTTCGACAAGAACAGGCGCATCATCGTCTACTGCCAGACCGGTACGCGCTCGACGCTGACCTACTTGCAGTTACGGTTGCTGGGATTCAAAAACCCGACGAACTGGGACGACTTGTGGCGCGTCTACGGGGCGCAGGTCGCATATGCGGACGCCAGTGGTACGACTTCGCCACGGTCAACAAGCGCATGCAGGAGGAGGAAAAAAGATCTCCGAACTGGAAGCGGCGCAGAAGAGCGCGGGGAAATAACGACCGCAAGGCGGGCGGCTGTCGCGTGGCGCGCACTGTCGATAATGCTGCCGGCGGTCAGCGCCGGGGCGATGGGCAGGCCGGCCTCGCGCCACGCACGGGCGGTCGAGACATTACAGGTATTAAAGAGGTGAAAGCGCTCGCGCAAACCGTAGAAGCGACTGTGCCCATAGAGCCCGGGGCCAAGCCGCAGCATCCGGCCCGCTGCATCGCGCTCATGGCTCGCCGCGAAGTGGGTGCCCAGCCGAGCAAGCCCCTGGCGCGATACCGGCAGCGCCACCGCCTCGCTCTGCGGGAATTCTCGTTGCGGGACATCGCGCAGGCCGACTAGGTGCAGCACGTCCGGCCCCCCCGATCAGCGCGGCGCGCGAGGCGGTCCCGAGGCCGGGATCGAGGTTCGTATCGTAGCCGCGGTCGCCCCAGCCGACTTCAAGGTAGGCCGCCTGCGGAAACTTTGCCGCCTCGGGCCAGACCCCGGGGGCGGGATGTCGGCCGTGCGCACGACGATGCCCGTGTGCCAGCCGTGGCTCACAAGGTAAATCGTACGATCGCGCGGCCCGTCGCCCGGTTCAATGCGCGGGGCCAGCATGCAAGCGGCGGCTGCCAGCGCAAGCGAGACGATGAGCGAACGCATGCGCCCTAAGGGGCAGGGTCGCCGTTTGCTTTTCCAGGCGTGGTCGGTGCGCGCTTCGTGTAACGAGAAACCTGCCGCGGCGGGCGTTACAATAATCCACACACTTACGCTTGCGGGCCCGTGTGCCTCGGGCCGACAGGAGATCCTGATGATTGGCAATGAGATCCGATTCTCGGTTCAGGGGATGAAGTGCGGCGGCTGCGCCGCCCGGGCCAAAGCGGCGGTCGCCGCGCTGCCCGGCGTGCAGCGCGCCGAGTTTGACGAGAAGACCGGGTCGGGCGTCGTCCAGGGCGACGCCGATCCGCAGGCCGTTGTCCGGGCGCTGGCCGCGCTCGGCTACACCGCCACCGTACAGAACGATTGACGGTCGCCCAGGAACCACTTGAAACACCTCCCGCACGAAGTGAAGAATGGGAGACAACCTGTTTGGGGATGCTCGCCGCCGATTGATCGCGCCGGGGACACAGGCACGGGCTAGAAACAGTGGTCTTCGCCGCGATTGATCTTCGCCGCCTTCCTGACAGGCGCCGCGTGCGCCGGCGTTCGTGGCCGGTGTGAGGCTGCAAAGCTTGCTCTTCCCATCATTAAGAAGGGTTAGGATGTCTGCGTCCCGAGCTTGGAGCAGAACCCATAAATTAATATCGGCAGCACCGTGCGTGCCTCGGGCGTGTCGGCCAAGATGATCCGCTATTACGAGGACATTGGGCTCATCGCGCCGGCTGCGCGCCGCCACCACGGTGCGCTCGAGCGCATTTCCTCTTGGGCCAGGCTTGGGGAGACACACGAGCAAACGGGCCGCAGGCGGGGAGTGCGGAGATGATGGCATGACTGCCGTCGAGAAAGCGCCAAGTTCGCCCAAGCGCCTGTCCATCGCGGGCATGAGCTGTGCCGGGTGCGTGGCGAGCGTCGAGAATGCGCTCAAGGGCGTGCCCGGCGTGCGCGAGGCGAACGTGAACTTTGCTGAGCGCATCGCGACGGTCATTGGTGAGGCGCCGGCCGAGGCGCTCATCGCCGCGGTGAAGCAGGCCGGCTACGACGCCGCCGAGCTGCGCAGTGTGGACGACGAGGCCGAAAGGGAGGCGGCCGAGCGTACCCACTACCGCTTGTTGCTGCGCAAGTTCGTGGTCGCGGCTGCGATCGGCGCCCCGCTCATGGCGGCCGAGCTGCTCGGGGTGCTTCCACCGCTTGCCGCCCCCTCCGGCCGGTGGTTCTGGCTACTGGTGGGTGTGGTGACACTCTTCGTGCTTGTCTACGCGGGCGGGCATTTCTTCCGCGGGGCGTGGAAGGCCTTCGGCGCGCACAACGCCAATATGGATACCCTGATCGCGCTCGGCACCGGGACGGCCTGGGTGTACTCGATGGCGATCGCGGTGGCACCCCACATGGTGCCTTCGATCGCGCAGCATGCCTACTTCGAGGCCGCCGCGATCATCATCGCGCTCATCAACCTTGGCCAGGCGCTCGAGGTCCGCGCACGCGGGAAGACCTCGCAGGCGATCAAGCGCCTGATCGGGTTGCAGCCACGTACCGCGCGCGTGATACGCGAGGGGCGTGAGCTCGACGTGCCGATCGAGGAGGTGGGGCTTGGCGAGACGGTGCGCGTGCGCCCGGGCGAGAAGATCCCGGTGGACGGCGTGATCCTGCAAGGCCACTCGAGTGTGGACGAGTCCATGCTCACCGGCGAACCGCTACCGGTCGAGAAGAAGCCCGGCGACGAGGTCACCGGCGGCACGCTCAACACCACCGGCACCTTCCTGTTCCAGACGACGCGTATCGGGCGCGACACGGCGCTCGCGCGCATCATCGAGATGGTGCGCCAGGCGCAGGCGAGCAAACCCCCGATCGGGCGCCTCGCGGACAGGGTCTCGGGCGTGTTCGTGCCGGCGGTGTTGATTGTCGCCGTCGTCACCTTTCTTGCCTGGTTCAACTTCGGCCCAAGCCCGGTGCTGTCCTACGCGCTGGTGGCGACCATGACGGTGCTCATCATCGCCTGCCCCTGCGCGCTCGGACTGGCAACCCCGATCTCCATCATGGTCGGCGTGGGCAAGGCGGCTGAGTACGGCATCCTTATAAGAAACGGCGAAGCGCTGCAGCAGGCCGGGCGGCTTACGACCGTCGTGCTCGACAAGACGGGGACGCTCACTGAGGGCCGCCCCACGGTCAGCGCGCTCGTCCCGACGCCGGGTTGGGACGAGGCGCGGCTGCTCGCGACGGCGGCGAGTGTCGAGGCCGGTTCCGAGCATCCGCTCGCCCAGGCGATCGTGGAGGCGGCGCGGCAGCGTGGGGTCATGCTCGCAATGACGAGCGGCTTCGAGGCACTCGCCGGTCGCGGCGTGCGCGCCACCCTGGACGGGCACACGGTGCTCTTCGGCAACGCCCGGCTGATGGAAGAGCAGGGCGTGGGGCTCGGTGCGCTCGCGGCCCACGCCGCGCGCCTTGCTGCCGAAGCGCACACCCCCATGTTTCTGGCCGTGGACGCAGAGGCGGCCGGTATCGTCGCCGTCGCCGACCCGGTCAAGGCCGACTCGGCAGCGGCGATTCGCCGGCTGCGTGCGCTCGGGCTTAGGGTCGTCATGATCACCGGCGACAATCGTGCGACCGCCGAGGCCGTAGCGCGCGCCGTCGGGGTGGACGAAGTGCTCGCCGAGGTGCTGCCGCAGGACAAGCAGGTCCAGGTCGCGCGCTTGCAAGCGCACGGGGAGATCGTCGGCATGGTGGGCGACGGCATCAACGACGCCCCGGCGCTCGCTCAGGCAGACGTCGGTTTCGCCATCGGCACCGGTACTGACGTGGCGATCGAGTCGGCCGACGTCGCGCTCATGCGCGGCTCGCTGCACGGCGTGCCAGATGCTATCGCGCTGTCGCGGGTCACCGTGCGCAACATCAAGCAGAACCTCTTCGGCGCGTTTGTGTACAACACGCTCGGAATCCCGGTTGCGGCCGGTGTGCTCTATCCCTTCTTCGGGGTGCTGCTCAACCCTGTGATCGCGGGCGCCGCCATGGCGATGTCCTCGGTTACGGTGGTCAGTAACGCTAATCGGCTGCGGTATTTCCAAGCGGGGGAAGGCGCGAAAGTCGCTCGCCAGGCATCCGCGACAACGACTTCTCGGCCACACACAACGAGGACAGCTGGACCATGATCGCGGCGCTCGTCAATCTCGCCGGCATCGCGCTCATCGCGTTCGTCGTCTGGTGGTTCTGGCTTTCGCGGCCGCGCGCCGCGCGCGCTGGCGGTGGGCCGATCGAGGTGCGCGTGGACAATGGCGTCTACACGCCGGCGGTGATCGAGGTCATGGCAGGCCAACCTGTTACGCTGCGCTTCTGGCGCAAGGACCCGAGCCCGTGCGCCGAGCAGGTGCGCTTCGACGCGCTGGGGATCGTCGCCGAGCTGCCGGTGGACAAGCCCCGCGATCTCACCGTGACCCCGCCGCGCCCCGGCGAGTACGAGTTTACCTGCCAGATGCGCATGTACCGCGGTCGGCTCGTGGCTCGCTAGGGTTTGTCAATGTCGTTTTCAGAAGTGAATAAATTTCGAATCTATTGATCTTCACTTCCGCGCGACTGTTGCTCACACGCGACAAGTTGTTGTGTCCTTTTTATTAAGTTTTTTAATTTCCTTTTCGGCAAGGGTGGTGGTACATATTTGTTTACCAACCGACCGCCACAAAATATCCCTTTCCAGGGCGGGTAATTTGTCTTGAAGTCGCATTCCTTCCGCAGCTCACACCTGAGTGTTAGGAGGTGGCCATGGAAGAGAAAACGCAGGGTCTAAGCGAAGACTGGCTCTCGGTAGGGATCGGGCTATTCGTGTTTGTCTTGGCCTTGGGCGTCATGGCGGGATTTGACCTGCTGGGCTGGGCGGTGAAGACCGGAACCTGGCTCGAGCCGGGTAAGGCTATTAGGCCGGTCTCCAAAGCCTACGCTGGGCTGCCCGGTATTCTCTCTTTGCTCGCCACCTATGGGTTCGCCCTGGCGGTATTGTCCGTGGGCGCGCTCGCCCTCAAGGCAAACCTCTGGAAATTCGCCGCCGCTTTCACCGTGGTGTTCTGGCTGAGCTATCTCTGCTGGATCCTCGGACACTACGCCTACATCGCAGTCACCACGCCGGCGGACATGCAGAAGTTCGACATTAACTGGTCGCTGCGGCTGACGGGCGAGTCCGGTTACTTGTTTGCGTTGATCGCGGGGCTGATCGTCGGCAACCTGCTGCCGAGCCTCGCTCGGTGGCTTAAAGAGGCGGTGCGGCCGGAGCTGTACATCAAGATCGCCATCGTGATCCTGGGCGGTGCGTTGGGCATCAAGGCTGCCGAGCAACTGGGGCTTGCCACCACGGTGATGTTCCGGGGGCTGGCGGCGATCATCGAGGCCTACCTTATTTACTGGGCGGCGGTGTACTTTGTGGCGCGCAAATGGTTCCACTTCAGCCGCGAATGGTCCGCACCGCTCGCTTCCGGTATCTCGATCTGCGGCGTGTCGGCAGCAATCGCCACCGGCGCAGCGATCCGCGCACGGCCCGTGGTGCCGATCATGGTCTCCTCGCTCGTCGTGATCTTCGCGATGATGGAGCTGGTGGTGCTGCCGTTTCTCGCCAAGCTCTTCCTGGCCAACGAGCCCATGGTCGCGGGGGCGTGGATGGGTTTGGCGGTCAAGACCGACGGCGCGGCGGTCGCCAGCGGGGCCATCACCGAGGCGCTGATCTATGCCGACGCCGCGGCCAAGGGGATCCACTACGACAAGGGCTGGTTGCTCGGGGTCACCACCACGGTGAAGATCTTCATCGACATCTTCATTGGCATCTGGGCATTCTTGCTCGCCTACATCTGGACCACGCGCATCGAGGCGAAGAAAGGCGAGAAACCGCGCGCCATCGAGATCTGGTATCGTTTCCCCAAGTTCGTGCTTGGCTTCGTGGTGACGTTCATCCTGATTCTCTCGCTCGGCTTGGGCGCCACGCCAGACGTCATGAAGCAGGTAAGGGCTTCTATGGGCGAGGCCGACGTGTTTCGGCAGCTGTTCTTTGCGCTCACCTTCTTTTCGATCGGCGTCATGTCCAATTTCAAGCAGCTGTGGGCGGAGGGCATCGGCCGACTCGCCGCGGTGTACTTCGTGGCGCTGTTCGGTTTCGTGATCTGGGTCGGGTTGATCATTTCCTGGATCTTCTTCCAGGGCATCAAGCCGCCAGTGGTCGCCGGCTGAGCGCTGTGCAGGAGGTGGTTTATGGCCAGAGTCGCAGAACCCCGGGTAGGCGAAGAGATCCGCAAGATGGAGGAGGAGCCACTTTTGCCCATCGAGAAAAAGCTTATCGCCTGGAGCCTGATCGTCGGCGTGATTGGGCTGGTTCTTCTGATCTGGGTGAGCTACACCTTCTTCCCCGCCGTCCAGTAATGCCCTGTGCCACCGGCACGCCGCGCAGACGGGCTGGCAGGCGGTGGGTCGCGCGTTGAAAGAGTGGCTGGGCGGCATCAGCCCCAGTAGGCGCCACCGGTCGCAGCGGCGATCACGATCACGCCGAGCACCAGGTTGATGCCAACCAGGCGGCGGATCTGGCCGAGTTGTCCGAGGCCAGCCTGGAAATCACCGGCCGCCACCGCCCGCTTGAGGCGGCGGAAGGGCGCGAAGTAAACGTGCAGAAAGATCGCCATCATGGCGAGCCCGAGTGCCTGCATGACGTGCACGTGCCAGCCGACATTGCGCAGGCCCCCGAATGGCACGAATATCATCCAGTAGCCGCTCGCGAGCAGCAGCCCGACTGCCGCCCACACCCAGGGAAAGAAGCGCGTGAACACCTGCACCCAGAGCGCAAGCCGCAATGGCGGCTCGAGCAGTTTCGCCGCCGGTGGCCGCAGGACCATATAGGCGAAAAACATTCCACCGACCCAGATCACGGCGGAGAGGATATGCAGGGTAATGGCGATAGGCATGTATATGCTCCTCTCTGTGGCATGGAACCAATGGGGAACACAGGGATTAGGAATGAGCGGTCATGGACGCTCGGGCATGATGTCTGCGCTCCCCCTATCATGGCTTTGCGCTGGCCTTGTTAAGGTTCGGGCTTTTGCCATTTTCCCCGTGCTTGCAAGCATGCCTTCTTTAGCGCCAGGTAGCGGCGCTTGATCCAGCGCGCCAGCCGCTCGGTGCGTGTGAAGCGGAAGTAGGCCAGGTCTTCTGCCGGGGCCTGCTCGATGTAGCGGTGCTTAAGCTTGACCCAGGCGTTGTAGTCGAACTGCCGGGCCAGGCCGAACAGGAAATGGTTGAGCGGCCGGAACCCGGGCCTGTGCACGATGGCCGCGCCGAAATCGATCAGGCACGGCCGGCTGCCGTCCACCACGAGCAGATTCTCCTTGCGCTTGAGGTCAGCGTGCGCTACGCCGCGGCGGTGCAGCTCTTGGATGTAGGCGAGCAAGGTGGCGAAGAAGGCCTCGCGGTCGCGGATCGGCGCATGCCGCACCGGCTCGCCCGCGACGTGTTCGAGGACGAGGTAGCGCCCGGCGAGCAGCCCGTAGCAGCGCGGGCAGCCGGGGAAGCCGCGCAGGTGTTGATAGACCCCGAATTCCTTGCGCAGCATCCACTGGCGCACCCAGCGCGCAAGGCCGCGCCCGCTCGCCACCTTAATGATCAGCCGCCGGTCTTTGCCCTCGTAGAGATACGCCTGGCCCTGGTAACCGCGTCCGTGCAGGGATGGGCTGCGTCTCGCGCGGTCCTCGATCCAGGCGAGCAATTCGCTTTCGGTAATGCCGTCCAGATTCATCGCCCGCCCGTCAGGGCAGCCGCGTGTAGAGTATGTACAGGAACAGCCCGAGCAGCGCAGCGATGATAGGCTCGCCGTTTTTTCGCAGGCTTACCCGAAACGAACACGGCGCGGCTGCCCCTCCTGCGCGATAGGGAGTGAGCCGCGGGATGAGCGCTCGCACTTGCTGCGCCCACTGCGGCCACTGTTCGGGAAAGAGTCTTGCCAGCAGCCGGTCCTCGTCGCGGATGGTTTGGGGATAGAAGTACAGGCCGAGCGCGATCCACACCGGGAAGCTCCACCACAGCCCCGAGGCCAGGCAGAAGCCCAAGGTGATGAGATGGTTGCCCACGTATAGCGGGTGGCGCACGAAGGCGTACGGCCCGCTGACAGCGAGCGCCTTGTCCTTCTTGACGTGCCCCGAGGCCCACAGGCGCACGGCGATGCCGAGCACGGCGAACGCCACCCCCGGCCAAAACCAGGCACGCTTGGGCGCTCCGACAATGGTGAGCAGGATCAGGAACGCGATGCCGATAAACTGGCGAAAGCGCCGGCGCTGATAGCGGATATCGTGCAGGAATTTCCTAAGGCCAATGCGCTCGGCGAGGGACGGACTGGGTGCGGACATAGTGTGCGGTCGTTTCTGCTGTGTCGGCTCCCGCCCGGGGTGGGGTGGCCGGCGGAAGCCGGCACACACACGCGCGCCGGGTGCGGGTGGCCGCGTATATTAAGGTCAAGACACGGCGCTGACAACAACACGCAAGCGCGTTCGCACGAATGCGCGGGGCAGGCAGGTGTTTTCGGGGCTGAAATTCGCGCAATGATCGGGTAAATTGCGCGTTTTGCAGATGCGGCGCGGGCTACCACACAGCAGCGCGCCGGATAGCAAAACCAGGGCAAGATCATGCGTGACTACAAGATCGCTCCATCCATCCTGTCGGCGGATTTTGCTCGCCTTGGCGAGGAGGTGACGAACGTGCTTGCCGCCGGCGCGGACATGATCCATTTCGACGTGATGGACAATCACTACGTCCCGAACCTGACCATCGGGCCGCTGGTATGCGAGGCGTTGCGCAAGCACGGTGTCACGGCCGACATTGACGTACACCTCATGGTCAAGCCGGTGGACCGCATCATCCCGGACTTTGCCAGGGCCGGTGCCACCTGGATCACCTTCCACCCAGAGGCGAGCGAGCACATTGATCGCTCGCTGCAGCTCGTGAGGGATAGCGGCTGCAAGGCGGGTCTGGTGTTCAACCCTGCCACTCCGCTCGATTATCTCGAGTACGTCATGGACAAGGTGGACATGGTGCTACTCATGTCGGTGAACCCGGGTTTCGGCGGCCAGAGCTTCATCCCCTCGGCGCTCGACAAGCTGCGCAAGGCAAGAAGGCTCATTGACGCGAGTGGCCGCAACATTCGCCTGGAAATAGACGGCGGCGTGAAGGTGGACAACATCCGCGAAATCGCCGCGGCCGGCGCCGACACCTTCGTCGCAGGCTCGGCCATCTTCGGGGCGGGCAAAGACTCTGATCCGAACCGCTACGACACCGTGATCAGGGCCATGCGCGCCGAGCTGGCGAAGGCCAAATAAAACGGACCCACGCAGCGGCGAGGGAAGCGAGAGGCATCCAACGAAACAAAGATTCTCTTGATGAATTTCTGCGTCTGTGGCGCCTCTGCGTTAAGTTTCAAGGTTTACCATGCCCAAGTTCCCACTCCCCGTGAAGATGGTCGTCATTGACCTCGACGGCACACTTGTCGATACGGCGGTGGACATCGTTGAATCCGCCAACCGGATGTTACGCGACCTGGGGCTGCCGGAGCGCGATCCGGCTGCGGTGGCAGGCTGGATCGGCAACGGGGTGGCGCGCCTGGTCAAGCGCGCGCTGACCGGGGAGATGGAGGCTGAGCCGGATGAGGCGCAGTTCGAGCAGGCCTACGCCCTGTTCCTCGAGCACTACGAAGCGAACCTGACCCGGCAAAGTCGCCCCTTCCCCGGGGTAATGGAGGGGCTGGAATGGCTGAAGGGGCAGGGCTTCTGGCTGGTGTGCATCACCAACAAGGTCGAACGCTTCACGCTGCCGCTGCTCAGGGCACTCGGACTGGACAAATATTTCGCGCTCGTGCTCTCGGGCGACAGCCTGCCGCGCCAGAAGCCCGATCCCCTGCCGCTCGTGCACGCCTGCCAGCACTTCGGTATCGCCCCGACGCAGGCACTGCTTGTGGGAGACTCCGGCAACGACGTACGTGCCGCGCGTGGGGCCGGCATGCCTGTCATTTGCGTGGACTACGGCTATAATCATGGGCGCGACATCCGCGCCGAGCAGCCGGATGCCGTAATCGGCTCCTTCGCCGAGCTGCCGATGTACCTCGAGCTTGCGGCGTGAAGACACCAGACATCATGAGACACGGGTCCAGGATCCGGACGGACGTACCGCGATGGTGGCGGGGTTTGCCCGTTGCCGCCGCGCGCGGCGGTGTCTGCCCGGTCAACCGGTGATCTCATGGTGATTCATGTCGTCGCAACAGTTCGAATTCGCCGCCTACTCCGCCCAGGGCTATAACCGCGTCCCGCAGGTACGCGAGGTCCTCGCCGACCTCGACACGCCGCTCTCGGTCTACCTCAAACTCGCGCGCGGACCGTACTCTTACCTCTTCGAGTCGGTGCAGGGCGGGGAGAAGTGGGGTCGCTACTCCATCATCGGCCTGCCGTGCCGCACGCTTTTGCGGGTGAGCGGCGACACCGTGACCCTGGAAACCGATGGCCGAGTCGTCGAGCGCGAATGCACTGCCGATCCCCTCAAGGCCGTGCGCCGCTTCCAAGCGCGTTACCGTGTGCCGCCGGTCGCGGGCCTGCCGCGTTTTACCGGGGGGCTAGTCGGCTATTTCGGTTATGAGACCGTGCGGTTCATCGAACCGCGACTCGGGGGCATGGCCAAGCCCGATGCCGTGGGCGCGCCGGATATTTTGCTCATGGTCTCCGAGGAAGTGGTGGTGTTCGACAACCTCGCTGGCAAGCTATACGTGATCGTGCACGCCGACCCCGTGGAGCGAAACGCCCGCCGCAACGCCGAGCGAAGGCTCGACGAGCTGCTGGCACGCCTCGCCGCCCCCCTGCCTGCGAACCGCACCGCGGGTCTGCCAGTCGCCGTCGGCGAGGCCGACTTCGTCTCCGCCTTCCCGCGTGAGCGCTTCGAGTGCGCGGTGGCGCGCGCGCTCGAGTACATCCGCGCCGGCGACATCATGCAGGTGGTGCTTTCGCAGCGGCTATCCATCCCGTTTGCGGCCGCTCCGCTCGATCTGTACCGCGCGCTGCGCACGCTCAACCCCTCGCCTTACATGTACTTCATGGATCTCGATACCTTCCACATTGTGGGCTCCTCGCCGGAGATCTTGGTGCGGCTCGAAGACGGGACTGTTACCGTCCGGCCGATCGCCGGCACTCGTCCACGCGGCGCCAGCGAGGCCGAGGACCGCGCACTCGAGCAGGAATTGCTTGCCGATCCCAAGGAGCGCGCCGAGCACATCATGCTTGTGGACCTCGGGCGCAACGATGTCGGGCGCGTGGCGAAGACCGGCACGGTGCGTGTTACCGATCTGATGACGATTGAGCGCTACTCGCACGTGATGCACATCGTCTCAAACATCACCGGCGAGTTGGCCAGTGGGCTCGATGCCGTGGACGTGCTGCGCGCCGCCTTTCCGGCCGGCACCGTGACCGGCGCGCCCAAGGTGCGGGCCATGGAGATCATCGAGGAGCTCGAGCCCACGCGCCGCGGCGTGTACGCTGGCGCCATCGGCTACCTCGCCTGGAGCGGTAACATGGACACCGCCATCGCCATCCGCACCGCGGTGGTCAAAGACGGGGTGCTCTACATCCAGGCCGGAGCCGGCATCGTCGCCGACTCCGTGCCGTCCAACGAATGGCACGAGACCATGAACAAGGCACGCGCCATTTTCCGCGCTGTGGCCATGGCGTCGCAGGGATTGAATGGGTAGCCAGCGGCAACAGCTAGCAAGCAAAAACGACCGTCTTGATTCGATTTTGCACTCGCGACCTGCTTTTTGAGGCTGGTTTCATGCTTTTAATGATCGATAATTACGATTCTTTCACCTATAACCTGGTCCAGTATCTGGGCGAGCTGGGCGAGGAGGTGCGGGTCGTTCGCAACGACCGGATCACGGTCGCGGAGATCGAGCGGCTTGCGCCCACGCACATCGTGATCTCGCCGGGCCCGTGCACGCCGAACGAGGCCGGGGTGTCGGTCGAGACCGTTCGGCAACTCGGCGACCGGATCCCTATTCTGGGGGTGTGTCTCGGCCACCAGAGCATCGGTGCCGCCTATGGCGGACGGATCGTGCGGGCAAGGCGGTTGATGCACGGTAAAACCTCCATGATCCATCACCGGGGGCAGGGGGTATTCCGCGACCTGCCAAGTCCGTTCGAGGCGACACGCTATCATTCGCTCGTCATCGAGCGCGAGACCCTACCCGATTGCCTGGAGATCACCGCCTGGACCGAGGACGGCGAGATCATGGGCGTACGCCACAAGCGGTTTGCGGTCGAGGGTGTGCAATTCCACCCCGAGTCTATTTTGACCCAACATGGTCATGAGCTGTTGTCGAATTTTCTGAAAAATAAGATTATTTGAGGCAAAGACGCAAAGACGCAAAGACGCAAAGGAAGGCCAAAGATCACTACAAGCACATTTGCTGATCTCGATAGAGCCCTGTTTTTTCTTTGCGGCTTGGCGACCTTGTGTGTGGGGGACAATACGATGGACATGCAAACCGCCATCCGCGCCGTCATCGAGCGACGCGATCTTGCGGCTGCCGAGATGCGCGCGGTGATGCGCCTCGTCATGACCGGTCAGGCTACGCCTGCGCAGATTGGTGGCTTTCTCGTGGGTTTGCGCATGAAGGGCGAGACGGTCGAGGAGATCGCCGCGGCGGCCGAGGTGATGCGCGAGCTTGCTACCCCGGTGGGCGTCACGGGACCGCATCTCGTGGACACCTGCGGCACGGGCGGCGACGGAGCGCATACCTTCAATGTCTCCACGGCTGCGGCGTTCGTGGTGGCAGCGGCTGGCGGCAAGGTTGCCAAGCACGGCAACCGCTCGGTGTCGAGCCGCTGCGGCAGCGCTGATGTGCTCGAGGCCGCGGGCGTGAGTCTCGACCTCAGCCCGCAGCAGGTCGCACAATGCGTGAACGAGGTGGGCGTGGGCTTCCTGTTCGCGCCCAAGTTTCACGCCGCCATGCAGCACGCCATCGGGCCGCGGCGCGAGATGGGCGTGCGCACCATTTTCAATCTGCTCGGCCCGCTCACCAACCCAGCGGGCGCGCCCAACCAGCTGATCGGCGTGTTTGCAAGAACATGGGTCGAGCCGATCGCCGCGGTGCTCGAGCGCCTGGGAGCAGAACACGTCATGGTGGTGCATGCCGAGGACGGCATGGACGAAATCTCGATTGGGGCTCCCACGCAGGTCGCGGAGCTCAAAGACGGACGTATAACCACATATACGGTCGAGCCCGAGCAGTTTGGCATCGAGCGCAGTAATGTGGCTGCCATCGCCGTGGACAGCGTCTCACAGAGTCTGGCCATGTTGGAATCTGCGCTTGGCAATGAGCCAGGGCCGGCGCGCGACATCGTGGCGCTCAACGCAGGCGCTGCGATCTACGTCGCGGGCCTGGCGGGCAACATGCGCGAGGGCGTGGACAAGGCCCTGGCCGTGATCGCGAGCGGCGCGGCGCGCGACAAGCTGAACGCCCTGGTCGGCTTGAGCAGGCGGCTGGCCAGCTGAGTGAAGGTCTGGTTTTTATGAGCACTATCTCGATATGGCTTGCGCGGAAGGGTGCGCGCGATAGCGCATTGTATTTGGCGTCTGAGGAGACGGGGGCACCTTTTGCTACGCTCCAGACGTATCCAGCTCGTTTTTAAGGCAGGCCCCAATTTTCGAAGCAGAGACGCCGCGAGGATGTGCGGAGGAGTGCGGCAGCAGGTTGTGTGGTCACAGCGCCGAGGAGGCAGACGCTGAGCGTTTGCTGCGCAAAACCCAGAAAGTTCCTCGACAGGTCCGCGCCTTTCGCGTCGAGTAGCTGTTGTGTGTTGCCATCATTTTGTCGGCCGTCTGAAAGATGAGGGACGTCCCGGACATGCTCAAGCGCATCCTTGCGCACAAGGCCGAGGAGGTGCGCGCGCGCGTGCAGCGCCTGCCGCTACGACAGCTCAGCAAACAGGTCGAGACAGCGAGCGCCCCGCGCGGTTTCGTAGCGGCCATCGAGGCGCGGATTGCCGCGGGCAGGCCGGCGGTCATTGCGGAGATCAAACGCGCCAGCCCGAGCAAGGGTCTGCTGCGCGCCGACTTCGATCCGGCCGCGCTCGCCAGAAGCTACGAGCGCTCCGGGGCGACCTGCCTGTCGGTGCTGACCGATACCAAGTACTTCCAAGGGGCGGACGAGCACCTTGAGCAAGCGCGTGCCGCCTGCCGTCTGCCCGTTCTGCGCAAGGATTTCCTGTTCGACGACTACCAGGTATACGAGGCGCGCGCGCTTGGTGCGGATTGCATTCTGCTGATCGTAGCGGCGCTCGCAGACACCCAGATGCGCGATCTGCAAGCGCTGGCGGACAGCCTCGGCATGGACGCGCTGGTCGAGGTGCACGACGAGGCCGAGCTCGAACGCGCGGCATTGCTCGGGACAAGGCTCATCGGCGTCAACAACCGCGATCTTCGCAGCTTCGAGACGCGTCTTGAGACGACACTCGAGCTGCTGCCGAAGATCCCACCCGACCGTATCGTCGTCGCCGAAAGCGGCATTCTCGCGCTCGAAGACGTCCGTCGCTTGCGCGCGCACGGTGTCAATGCCTTCCTGGTCGGCGAGGCCTTCATGACGGCTCCCGACCCGGGCGCGAGATTGATCGAATTGTTCGGGGAGTCGACATGAAAGCCACGATCGAATGGACCGGCGAGGTGAGCTTTGTAGCGCGGACCGAGAGCGGCCACGAGATCCGCATGGACGGCCCGCCGGAGCACGGCGGGCGCAACCGCGGGCCGCGCCCCATGGAGCTGGTACTCGCGGGCACCGGCGGCTGCACTGCCTTCGATGTGGTGCACATCCTGCGCAAGCAGCGCCAGGACGTTAGCAGCTGCCGTGTCGAGCTCGATGCCGAGCGCGCCACGACCGACCCCAAGGTATTCACCCGCATTCACGTGCACTTCATCCTCACCGGTCGCGGGCTCGATCCGAAGAAGGTCGCGCGTGCCATCGAGCTGTCATCGACCAGGTACTGCTCGGCCTCGATCATGCTCGCCAAGACCGCAAGCATCACCCACGATTTCGAGATCCACGAGACGCCGTGAGCGAGTCCGCTGCCGGCGCGCGGGGCGGGATCGGCCCTGGCCGCAGCCGGCGAGGCGCTGCGTGACTACGCGATGTTTTTGGAATCGGTGCTGCAGCCGCACGCCGCCGGCGGACTCGCTGGTGGGCGGCGTATTTCAATAAGCTGCTGCGCTACCGGCACGGATTCGATCTCGACGCCGCGACATTGCACGCGCTGGGCGAGAAGTTGTTTGCGCACACGCGCGCCGAGCTGGAAGAGGCCTGTGTGGAGAGAGAATCTTTGCTCAAATCCAATACGCCGTACCCGTCATGACCCGTGAGGCCAAGCACATGAGTCGCTTGACCGTTTCGGGTAGTTCGGCGGCGCCGGCCTCGACGGCCACGGTGGCGTGTCTGGCCTCGTCTTCTTTCATCTGCGCCAGGATTGCGCGGCTTTTGCGATCGCCACGCGAGAGCCGATCGAGGTGACCTTCGAGGTGCTGGACCACCTGTCGCTCGGTTTCAGCGAGGAAGCCAAGGCTCCACTTGTCACCGGCAAGACCGGCTAGCGCGCCGAGTGCGAACGAGCCGAGGTACCAAAGCGGATTCAAATAGCTCGTATGCGTACCGAGCTCCCGCACACGCTCCCCGGTCCAGGCGAGGTGATCGTTTTCCTCTCCGGCCGCCGCCACGAGCTTGTCACGCACGTCTTCGCGTCGCGCCGTCGCGGCCTGGCCCTGATAGAGGGCCTGGGCGCAAATCTCCCCGGCATGGTTGACGCGCATCAGCCGACCGGCCTCCTCGCGTTCAGCGGCGGAAAGTTCGCCTTCGGGTAGCCCGGCTGCCGGGCTCGGGCGCGCCACGGGCGGCGGGCCGAATACGGTGCGTAGCGCCTGATCGAGGTGGCCGATCAAGCGATCGAGGTCGGAGTAGAAGCGCTCTGTCATGGCGCTACATCTGGAAGGTACGAAATATCCGCGAGGCGATCCGGGGTTTCTCTCCCTGCATGATTAGGAAGCGAAATGGCTCGGCCCGCCCGGGCGCCTTCGTTTTGCTGAGCGCACGTGATTGCTAGCCACGAGGATAAAGAACGTAAACGGATCTGCCATCGCTCATAGCGAGTGGTGGGAAATTATACCTTTTGGCTTTTTACCTGCCACTTGCCGCCTGCAACTGTCTTTCGATCAGCACGACGGGATGGGTAACTTCGATATGCATGGCAGCCTCGCGGATCCCCGCCGCGAGATACATCGCGCACCCCACATTCGAGGTCACGAGAATGTCCGGCATGAGGCGCGCAAGCGGCGCGAGCTTGTCCGCGCGCAGGCGGCCGGCCATCTCCGGCTGGACCAGGTGATAGAGCCCGGCCGCGCCGCAGCAGAGATTGTTCTCGGGTAGAGGAAAAACCTCCGCCTCGGGTATCCGGCGCAGCAACGCATAGACCGGATCGATCTGCCGTAGCACGTTAGCGAGCGTGCAGGGATCGTGCACCGCAATGCGCCGGCGCAAGGGGCGGAACCCCATGCCGTCGAGCGCATCGGATCGTACCAGGAACGCGCTGATGTCCGTGACCTTGGCGGTGAAGGTCGGTGCTTCGCCGTCCAGCCATTGCGAGTACTCACGCAGCATGGCCGCACAGCCGCTGGCCGTAACCACGATGGCGTCCACCGGCAAACCGCCAAAGGCGCGCAGATTGACGCGCATCAAGTCGCGGGCCATGTCGAGCTCGCCGCCGTGTTGGTGCAAGGCGCCGCAGCAGCCTTGCACTGCAGGCACGTGAACGTCGTAGCCGAGGAGTGTGAGCACCCTCACGGTAGCCTGCAGCGTGGCTTGGTCGGTCAGGCGGGCGATGCAGCCCGTGAACAGGGCCACGGCACCCCGGCGGCGTCCATTGGCGGGATAAAACGGTGCCAAGGGTTCGGCGCGCGGCAGCGGGGGCAGATTCTGTTCCGCGGTCTCAAGTCCAATGAGCTTAAGTAGACGGCTTCGCCGCATTAACTGCTGCAGACCGCAGTACCGATAAAGGCGCAGTAACTGTCCGAGGCGGTCGAGACGGCGCGGGTTGACGATAGAGCTAAGTACGAGCCGTCGCAGCCAGCGACGCCATGTGCGGCCGGGACGGATCGCCTCAAGACGGGCATGCACGAGGTCGTACAACCGGCCGTAGGCGACCCCCGAGGGGCATACCCGCTCGCACGTGCGGCAGTTGAGGCACAGATCTAGGTGCGATTGAAGCCTTTCGCTCCACGGCAGCTCTCCCTTGGCGAGCGCTAATACGAGCGTCAGGCGGCCGCGAGGCGATTCCGCCTCGTTCAACGTCTTGCGGTACGTCGGGCATAGCGGAACACATAGTCCGCAGGCGACGCATCGTTCCGCTTCGCGACGAATTTCGGTGCTCAGGTCCAAGGTCCGGGAAAGCCGTGGCCTGTGACGGGGTGTTTGCCTGCAGACATGGGAGCGGCGCCGGCTATAATCGCAGCTTGCTTCCCTTTTATGGGTGAACGGATCATCGGGCGATGAGTTATTACCGCTATCATGTCTTTTTCTGCATAAACCAGCGCGAGGGCGGCAGTGCCTGCTGCGCCAACCACGGTGCACGGGCGATGCGCGAATACGCCAAGGAGCGGGTCAAGGCGCTCGGCTTGAACGGCCAGGGCGGGGTACGGGTCAACCAGGCCGGCTGCATGGATCGCTGCGAGGAAGGACCATGTATCGTCATATACCCCGAAGGGACCTGGTACACTTACGTGGATCAGGAAGACGTGGACGAGATTATCGAACGACATCTCCGGCACGGCCAGATCGTCGAGCGTCTCAAGATCTGAACCTGTTCGGCCGTTAAGGAAGAAGGCCGATCCCCAAATTGAACTCTTTTGCTGGCATGTTGTCTTCTTTTCTAAAGCGTGTCAGGATCTAGGAAGGTGGCATATAAGTTACTGAAATATAATGTAAAAATTACGCGCTACACAAAGCGCCATTGTTGGTTGACAACGCGTAAAAATATTAGATAATTATGATTTACTAGTTCCTGATCATGGACTGATTTTTGCAAGGCCATGATGAGGAGACCCGGATTTGCAACCGTGTTCCAGGCCTGGAAAGCGGTTTGAAAGGCTCCTCCATCCTCCTAGTGGTGGTTCGGGCGTGGCTCCCAGCCACGCCTTTTTTTTGCCCAGAAATCCTTGGGCGAGTATCGGCTGTCCCGTCGCCTGGGGGCTGGCAAGCAGCAGCCCCGGGCCTTCGCGCTACTTGCTACGAATGGCCGGGTTTTATACCATTCGCGGCTTCCCGAAGCCGGATATGACCTGATGAAAACTTTTTCAGCGAAACCGCAGGCAGTCAAGCGCGAGTGGGTAGTGATTGACGCCACCGACAGGGTTCTCGGACGGCTTGCGGCCGAGATCGCCCGCCGGCTGCGCGGCAAGCACAAGCCCGAATTCACGCCGCATGTGGACACGGGTGATTACGTGGTGGTGGTCAACGCCGAGAAGGTGCGAGTGACAGGCCGCAAGGAAACCGATAAGGTCTATACCCGCTATTCGGGCTACCAGAGCGGGCTTAAGACCACAACCGTGCGTGAGCTACGCGCCAAGCATCCCGAGCGCCTCATCGAGCACGCGGTACGTGGCATGCTGCCCAAGAACCCGCTCGGTCGGGCCATGTTCCGCAAGCTCAAGGTCTACGCTGGCAACGAGCATCCCCATCGGGCCCAACAGCCGAAGACACTGGAGATCCGGGGTTGACGATCATGGCGAATTTGCAAACCTATTATGGCACCGGCCGGCGCAAGACCTCGACGGCGCGCGTGTTCATCAAGCGCGGCAGTGGCCAGATCCTGGTCAACGCGCGCCCGCTCGATGAGTACTTCGGGCGCGAGACGGCGCGCATGATTGTCCGCCAGCCATTGGTTCTGACCGACCTCGCCGAGAAGCTCGACGTCGAGGCGAACGTCACTGGCGGCGGTCCGAGCGGTCAGGCCGGCGCTATTCGCCACGGCATCACCCGCGCGCTGCTGCGCTACGACGAGGGTCTGCGCCGCACCTTGCGCAAGGCCGGCTTCGTCACCCGTGATGCCCGCGCGGTGGAACGCAAGAAGTACGGCTTGCACAAGGCCCGCAAGCGGCCGCAGTACTCGAAGCGATAAGCTTCAAGCTTTAGGCTCCAGGCTTCAAGCCACAAGGCCGTGGCGACAATCGAAGATTTCGAAGTCTGGGTAAGAGCCAGGAGGCTCGGCGAAAGCGTTTATAAGGCCTTTAGCGCTTGCCGGGATTCTGGTTTCAGAGATCCGGGTCATACTCTTGCTGCCGTCGAATATCGCCGAGGGTGCCGTACGCGACTCTGAGAGGGCATGCGCCAGATCCTTGCGGATCGCCAAGGGCTTACGGTAGGTGAGCTTCGCACCCAGCCTGTATCGCACCCGTACGCTTGGCTATTTTGCGAGGACCGATCTAAATCGGTTGATTGATGAAACAGTGCAGCTGCCACGCATGCTTTACGGCCTGATCGAGGCATGCGAGATTAAAATAACTAGTGACACCACATTATCTGGCTTGTCGCTTCTAGCTTGTGACTTGCAGCTTGCAGATGGGGGATCGTCTAACGGTAGGACAGCGGACTCTGACTCCGTTAATCTAGGTTCGAATCCTAGTCCCCCAGCCAGTCATGAAAAGCCTGCCGCTTCGGGCTTTTTGTTCACAGTATCTTGAATCCCGCGCTACCGCTTGCGCGCTTATCAAACGATCCGGTTTCGTTGCAACCGTGGGCGGCGTTACGGCGTCCGATCAGGCCATCCGTGAACCCGACGTTCGATCGACATTCGTCGTGCAAGACCGCCAACGTCACGTGGCGCCCCCCTGTAGCGCATGCGTTGACAACAGCCATTCCAGCACGGTGATGATGGCGCCTTTATCATAGCCGTATGCTGACTCCAACACCCGGACGACTTTATTGAGCACGATGCAATTGGCCATGACCATGATCATGGCTATAGCCTTTTTATGCTTGCCCGGCAAGCTGCCTGTAGGCGGTGCAGTCAGGATGCGCTTCAGCACACCATCCAGCTGTAAAACCTGTCCGGCCAGCGCCGGGAGCGTGCAGCACGCGGGGAATTTCAACCATATCGCCGCCTACCCGGTACGGGTGTAGATATGGTGTCGGCGGTACGACGAGTTCGCGCGTCGCCGGCACCCGTCCGGGTCGTGCGGCCGCAGGCTGCTTTGGCAAACGCTCCGCGGCCTTGAGGATGTACGCGGCAACTGTCTGAGCGGCAGGGGGATGGTCTTTTGCGATATAAGCGCTCAGGGCAACCAGCGCGTCGAGCGCCAGCGCATACCACCTCGGCCTCACGCCGTAGGCTTCGGCGCGTCCTTAGTGCCCCAGCTTCTCAACCATGAGCCACCTTTTTGTGTTCGACAAAGCGTCCCTCGTCGGCCGCTTTAGATGTCCTTCTCGATGGCAGCGATGTGTCAGGACTCCTGGTCCGCATAGGCCTGGATGGCTTCCGCAGCAAGGAAAAACTGGCTGCGCCGAGTGGCGCGGGCCAGCCTTTCCAATTGTTTCTTAAGCTTCGCATCCAGACGGACGGTAATCGTGGTTGTGGTCATCGGGAAGCCTCTTGCGGGATAACGGTTTGTGTACGTAGCACATAGCGAGAACCCACCCTACGGCCTCAGTAGCCTGGATCGCTTCAGGCGCGCCGCTTTATCTACTCTAAAAAAATAGTTTTTCAAACAATTACTTAAGTTTTCGGCCAGTAGCTGTTGTGCGAAAACAACAAAATCATAAGCTGTTGCTAATACGCAAATCCCCGTTGCATGGACGCAAACGGCTGTGTTATAAAACGCGGGCGCCTTAGCGCTAAGGCGTAAAGAGAAGTAACAACTCTAATCCTTCAACAGGAGGAATCCATGAAGAAGAAGCTTCTTACGGCAGCCGTCGGTGCGGCGCTCGCGGCCGTCCCGGCGCTGTATGCCCAAGCCGACGTGAAGGTCTACGGGCAGATCCAGGTCGAGCTCGCCAGTGAAGACGCCGATCTGGCGCTCGCTGGTACCAACGAAGAGTTCCTGCGTACTGACAACTGGGATGGCGGCGACATCGATACTGCGACCGATGGCTCTACCGGCTCGATGATCACCATAGAAGACAACGCGCGCGGCCGCTTCGGCATCAAGGCCGACGAGGACCTGGGCGGTGGCCTCAAGGGCCTGGCGGTCGTCGAGTACGACCTCGGTGACACCCCGACTAGCGGCACCGGGCCGACCATCCGCCACGCCAGCGTTGGTCTGAGCGGCGCCTTTGGTACCTTCCTGACGGGCACGCTGAAGTCACCTTACAAGTACACCGGCGGCGTCAAGTACGACCCCTTCGTGACCACCAACCTCGAGGCGTGCCGCAATGGCGGCATGACCGGCGGTCTGTTTGGCCATAACGGCTTCATCAGCAACGCCATCGGCTACCAGACGCCGAAGGGCCTGCCCGTGGACGTGTGGGTGATCTACAGCCCGGATGAGAACGGCGCCGATTCAGCGGGCAACGAGGGCAGCCCCGTGGGCGACAGCGGTGACTATTCCGCGTCGGTGCGCTTCGGCCAGAAGACCTGGGAGGCCTTCATCGCCACGGCGCACAACTCGGACAACACCGGCCCGACTGACTCCTTCGCCAATGATTACACGGCCAACAAGATCGGCGGCAAGTTCTCGATCGGCCCGCACACCATCGTCGCGCAGTACGAAGATACCGATGAGGACGTCAGCGCCGGCGTCTCGAATGAGGGCAATATCCTCTTCATCGGCTATCACTTCAAGATCGGCAACACCACGCTGATCGCCCAGGCCGGCGATAGCGAGCTGGAGCAGACCGGTGATCCCGACACGCAGGAAGCCACCTACATCACGCTCGGCGCGGTGCACAACTTCTCCAAGACCACGCGTGTGTTCGGCGGCTACTCGACCACCGACGTGGACAACGAGGGCTTCGCCGCGGGCGTCAACGGCGAGCGCAAGGTGTTCTCCATCGGCCTTCGCAAGGACTTCTAATCAAGAACAAAAGCTTTACCGCTTGGAACGGGGCCTTCGGGCCCCGTTTTTTTGCTGCATGCAGTCGCCGCAGGCTGTGCTCCAGCGCCCAGCGCCCTTGCGCGCTCGGCGTTGTGGAACTGTCTGCCATGTTCCACCCCACGGGGACCAACATGGCTGCGGAGCTGAGGGTATAATTTCGATCCGTGATCGATGGTCGGCATCCTCGGCGGGACGGGCTACACCACGGGTGGCGCTGCTGCGGCTCCTCGTGCCGCCTCCACATGCACGAGGCTACTTTCTTACTCCTGAAGCACAACATGTGTGCTGCCGTACCGAGCGTCTGAAGGTGGGGGCGGTGGCCTGTAAGCGTTGATGGTAAACACGAGCTTGTTCGTGGCTATAGCGACGAGGCGACCTGGCTCGGTTTGCCCGCCGCGCGCGCCCGGGGGTTGAGGCGCCCTGGCCTTGTCCCCCGCTCCCGCCGGAACGAGGAACTTCGACCAAGGATGCGCGGTCAAGCTTCAAGCCGGGGGCATGCTTCCTTGCGCGACCATTCATCCGTTTGAGCATGATGGCTTAACGCGATAGGGGGAAAATACTATGAAACGCGCGACCCCGGTTGGTGCAACCGTGCTGGTGCTGGGTCTTGCCGCCTGCGCCCCCGCCACGCCGTTTAAAGGCACTGACCTGAGTGCTGCCGACTGGGGCGGTGACTTCACGCTCACGGCGCACACCGGCGAGCGTGCCAACACCAAAGACTACCGCGGCAAGGTCGTGATCCTCTACTTCGGCTATACGCACTGCCCCGACATCTGCGCGCCGACCCTGCAAAAGCTCGCCCTCCTCATGAGACGCCTAGGCGAGGACGCCGGCCGCGTGCAGGTGCTCTTTGTCACCGTGGACCCCAGGCACGACACCCCCGCAGAGCTCGCCAGCTTCGTGCCCGCATTCCACCCGAGCTTCGTCGGCCTGACCGGCACGGAACCGGAAATCGCCGCCATTGCGAAAGACTACAAGGTCGCCTTCCAGGCCAACCCCCCAGTCCCGTCCGGCCACACCCTCATCGACCATTTCGGCGGCATGATGATCAAAGACACGACGGGCGAGCTGCGCCTGCTCTTCAAGAACGACATGCCCGTCGAGGACATGGAACACGACGTGCGTCTTCTCTTGAAAGAAAAGCTCTGAGCCTTTTTCTGCGAGGCGATACAGCCTAGATGGGGGCAGGCAGAAGGAAGTTTACAGAAAAACGACACACGACCTTGTCTTAATCTTGACGTATAAGAGGGCGTCCCTGAAATTGTGCGCAAGCCTTCGCCGTCAAGGACAGTCGAGGTGCAAGGGGTCGGTGCGTTGCCTGCCGCAAGATATGGTCGGTCTAGCTGTCGCGCAGCCGGCGCCGAGCGCATCGTTCACGCCTACGACGCCGCCAGGGCGCCTTACCTGCAAAAAAGGATTTTTCGGGTGTTTGGCGCCTTGCGTCGATGAAGCGGCAAGGCGCATGTGCCTTCCTTGGTGCTTTGCGCTTGCTGCCGCAAGCCGCCCCCGCGCCCAAAAAGCTCGCCGGCCTCTTCTTGGCGCTCACTCGCCTGTGCCCGCCGCCGCGCTTAGACGGCTGACGATCAGGCCGTAGAAGGAGTCACCCGGCGAGGTGAAGCGCCAGCCGAGGTGGTGGTGGCAGCTGGCGCACAGCGCCAGCTGCCAGGCGTAGCCACGAAACCAGCTGTGGGCGTCAGTTGCCGCGCCATGCAGCACGCAGCCGGCCGCCTCGCGGAAGCAGCCGATCGTGTAAGTAAATCCGTAGGGGTTGGTGCAGGTGTGTTCGTGGTCACCGTTGACTTCGATGCGCTCGTCCTGGTGGGTGATCGGGTGTTTGCACAGTGCGCAGAACAGGCGCTTTTTCCTCTTGAGTTTCTCGGCGGGCTGGGCCGCAGCCTGCCTCTCCCGCTCGGGTTCGCTCTGCGGGTCGAAGCGCAGCAGACCGGGAAGCACAAGTTCCATGGCCGTTTTGCTATCCAAAAAACCGCCTCAGCACGCCCCCGCGCGCGAGGCTTACAGCCCCTCGCGGGCGAGATTTGCCGATGGCGAATAAAGCGATCAACGCGCGCGCAGGGGCCGCCACAATTCTACTTTAAGGATTCTCCCCGGCGTTGCTCCCGAGCATGTGCAGACGGCATTTTAAATAGTATACGCCGCCTCTGGCATGCACGCGCGTGTGCCGATGCAGGCGCGGCGCATGAAGTCGCAAAGTCAGGTACACGAGTATCACGCACGGGCAGTGCTTGCGCGGGCTAGGCGGCGGCCGAACAGCAAGGGGTTATCGGGGCATAACACAGGTTGCTGCAAGAACGGCCAGCGGGCCTTACGCCAGATGGCGAACCTCGCTGGGATCGTCAAGCAAGTGCGTAAAAAAGAAAGGAAAGACTGCAGGCTGGGCTAACGGGCTCAGCGCCGGCCGCCGAGCAGCGAGCCGAGCAGCCCGCGCATGATCTGCCGGCCAAGCTGCGAGCCGATGGCGCGCGCCGCACTTCTGACCATCGCCTCGGCGATGCCTTCGCGCCGGCGCGCAGCATCGCGTGTTGCGGCGGCAGCTGGCGAGGGTTTCGTAGACTGCGCACGTCGTCTTAGGATCTCGTAGGCCGACTCGCGGTCCACGGTTTGCTCGTAACGAGCCGCCAGCGGCGAGGCGGCGAGAATTTGCCGGCGCTCGGCGGGGGTCACAGGCCCCAGGCGCACGCCCGGCGGCACGATACGCACTCGCTCGACCGGCATGGGACTGCCCTTCTGATCAAGCATCGAGACGAGCGCCTCGCCGACTTCGAGCTGGGTGATTGCTTCGGCGACCTTAAGCCTGGGGTTGGCACGGAAAGTCTCGGCCGCGGCCTTGACGGCCTTCTGGTCGCGGGGGGTAAAGGCGCGCAGCTGATGCTGCACGCGGTTGCCGAGCTGGCCGAGGATCTCCTCGGGGACGTCGAGCGGATTTTGTGTCACGAAATACACGCCCACCCCTTTCGAACGGATAAGGCGTACTACTTGCTCGATCTTGTTGATGAGCGCCTTGGGAGCGTCCTCGAACAGTAGATGCGCCTCGTCGAAGAAGAAAACGAGCTTCGGTTTGTCGCAGTCGCCGACCTCAGGTAGATTCTCGAAGAGTTCCGCAAGCAGCCACAGCAGCAAGGTCGAATAGGCCTGCGGGGCATGGAGAAGCCGCTCGGCGGCAAGCACGTTGACCACGCCTTGGCCGTCCACAGTCTGCATGAGATCGGCCAGCTCGAGCGCGGGTTCGCCGAAGAAGCGCTCTGCCCCCTGCGCCTCGAGCGTAAGCAGGGCGCGCTGGATCGCGCCGATCGAGGCAGACGAGACGTTGCCATACTCGGTGGTATAGGTTTTCGCGTTCTCGCCGACGTGCTGGACCATCGCGCGCAGGTCTTTGAGATCAAGAAGCAAGAGGCCCGCCTCGTCGGCGATCTTGAAGACAAGGCTGAGCACGCCGGATTGCGTCTCGTTGAGTCCGAGCAGGCGCGCGAGCAGAAGCGGCCCCATGTCCGAGACCGTGGCGCGCAGCGGATGGCCCTGCTCGCCGAACACGTCCCAGAATACGACCGGGCAGGGAGCGAACGTGAAGTCCGCGAGCTCGAGTTCTCTGATGCGTTCCTTGACCTTCGGGTTTTCGCCGCCGGCATGTGAGAGGCCGGCGAGGTCGCCCTTGACGTCAGCGAGAAACACCGGCACGCCGAGGCGCGAGAATCCCTCGGCGAGCCGGGCGAGTGTGACGGTCTTGCCGGTGCCGGTGGCGCCGGCAATGAGACCGTGACGATTCGCCATCCTCGGCAGCAGGTAGATCGGGCGGCAGTGCTTTGCGATCAGGATAGGATCGGCCATCGCGACCTCTCACCTCCAGCGGCGATCAGGCCAGCGCCCGCTGGGCGGCGCCGAGTGCCGCACCCGCCTCGATCGGCACGCGCAGCGCGCGCAGCGTGGCCTCCAGCGCGCCCAGGCAGTACATGACGTTCTTCGCATTGGCCGCAGCCCCCATGAGGCCGATGCGCACGATCTTGCCTGCCAGTGCCCCGAGGCCCGCGCCGATCTCGAGGTGAAATTGCTCGAGCAACCGTGCGCGCAATTTTGCCTCGTCGACCCCCTCGGGGACGACGATCGCATTGAGCTGCGGCAGCCGCGCCTCTTCGCGGACCAGGAACTTTAGACCCATTGCCTCGATGCCAGCGGCGAGCGCCTCGTGCATCTTTTTGTGTCGCGCCCAGGCGTTCTCCAGACCTTCCTCGGTCAGCATCACCAGCGCCTCATGCAGGCCGTAAAGCGGGTTGATCGGCGCGGTGTGGTGGTAGGCGCGTTTGCCGCCGCCCCAGTAGCCCAAAAGCAGGCTCATGTCGAGGAACCAGCTTTGTACCTTGGTCTTGCGCCTTTTGATGCGCTCGAGTGCGGTTTCAGCAAAACTCACCGGCGAGAGTCCGGGCGTGCACGACAGGCACTTCTGCGTGCCTGAATAGATCGCGTCGATGCCCCAGTCGTCCACCCGCAGCTCGCACCCGGCGAGCGAGGTCACGGCATCCACGATCGCCAGGCAATCGTGGCGATGCGCGATCTCGACCAGGGACTTGGCGTCGGAGCGCACCCCGGTGGAGGTCTCGGCGTGCACGAAGGCAACGAGCCGTGCATCGCGGTGGGTCTTGAGCGCGTCTTCGAGCTTCTGGGGATCCACCGGATCGCCCCATTTGTCCTCAACCACGACCGGCACCCCGCCGCAACGTTCGATGTTCTCCTTCATGCGAGCGCCGAACACGCCGTTGATACACACGACGACCTTATCGCCCGGTTCCACCAGGTTGACGAAGCAGGCCTCCATACCGGCCGAGCCCGGCCCGGAGACGGGGAAGGTGAGCGCGTTTTTTGTCTGGAAGGCGTACTGCAGCATGGCCTTGATCTCGTCCATCATGCCAACGAAGGCCGGATCGAGATGGCCGATGGTCGGCCGGCTCATCGCGGCAAGCACGCGCGCAGGCACATCGGACGGGCCAGGCCCCATGAGGGTGCGAAGCGGCGGATTGAAGGAAGCAAAACGCATAAAACGACCTTTTGTTTTCAGTGGGTTTTTGCAATTCATCCGCAACCAGTATATGGGCATCTCGAAACAGCGGACAACGCCCACACACGCGCGCGAGGGTATCTCACAGCGCGAATCCGGTAAACTCATGCCCCATGCAGACGGCACTCGCCGCATTTATCCGCGACACCGAGGGTGGCCGCAAGGCCGATGCCATTCTGCGTCGCTGCGTGCACTGCGGGTTTTGCAACGCCACCTGTCCGACCTACCAGCTCCTCGGCGACGAGCTCGATGGGCCTCGCGGGCGCATCTATCTGATGAAACAGATCTTGGAGGGGCATACGCCGGGCCGCCGCACCCAGCTCCACCTCGACCGCTGCCTGACCTGCCGCGCCTGCGAGACCGCCTGTCCGTCGGGGGTGCGCTACGCCGAGCTGCTCGACATCGGGCGACTGCTGATCGAACGGTGGGTGAAAAGGCCGTGGGCGCAGCGCCTCCTGCGCTGGGGGCTGCGCCGCACGGTGCCTTACCCGCGGCGGTTCGCCGTACTGCTCGCGATCGCCAGGCGCGGGCGCATATTGCTGCCTTCTCGCCTGCGACGCGAGATTCCCGCAGCGTCGCGCCCGGCAACCGACTGGCCAGGTGCGCGCCATGCACGCCGCATGCTGGTGCTCGAGGGCTGCGTGCAGCCGTTGCTCGCACCGGCGATCAATGCCGCCGCTGCGCGCGTGCTCGACCGGCTCGGCATCTCGCTGCTTGTCGCGCCCGGCGCCGGCTGCTGCGGGGCGCTGAGCCATCATCTGGCCGCCGTCGAGGAAGGACGGGCATTCGCGCGGCGCAACATCGACGCCTGGTGGCCGTACGTCGAATCCGGGATCGAGGCAATCGTGGCGACGGCGAGCGGCTGTGGCATGCATCTTAAGGACTATGGACGGCTGTTGTGTCACGATCCCGTCTACGGTGCGAAGGCCGCACGCGTGGCGGCCCTGACCCGCGATCTAAGCGAGGTTCTGGACCGCGAAGACCTCTCCGTCCTCGGGCCAGCACGCGCGGCGTCGAAGATCGCCTTTCACTCCCCGTGCACCTTGCAGCACGGCCAGCAGTTGACAGGTGTGGTTGAGCGTCTGCTGCGAAGCCGCGGTTTCGTGCTGACACCAGTAGAAGAGGCGCACCTGTGCTGCGGCTCGGCGGGTAGCTACTCGATCCTGCAACGCAGGCTGGCGAGGCGCTTACGGGAACGCAAGCTTGCTGCGCTCGTCTCTGGCGGCCCGGAGGCGATCGCCACGGCCAACATCGGTTGTCTCGTTTATCTGCGATGCGCCGCGCGCGTGCCGGTCGTGCACTGGGTGGAATTGCTGGCGAAGGAATTTGCATGAGGAATGCGCGCGAAGTGCGCGCTTTGTACGCTCAGCGCGGTCGGCGACTCGAAGCCTTAGGTTGCTGTGGCGAACTCCTCGCCGATCCGTCCCGGGTTGAGGATGCCGGCAGGGTCGAGTGCCTGCTTGAGGCGGCGGTGCAGCGCGGCGAGCGCCGGCGGCAGCGGGTGAAAGACGTTCCCGCCCCGCTCGCCGCCGCGGAACAAAGTGGCATGCCCGCCGGCCTGCTTTGCTGTGCGGAAGATCTCGTCAGCGGGGGCCTCGGACCGCAGCCAGCGCTGCGCGCCGCCCCAGTCATAGAGCCACTTGCCCGGCAGCTCGAGCGGCGCGCAGGCAGGCGGCAGGGACAGTCGCCAGAGCGGCGTGTCGCCGGCGAAGAAACCGAGCTCGTGCTCGCGCAGCTTGCGCCAGAATTCTTCGCTTCTTGCCACGATCTCGCCGCCGAGCTTCACCCGTGCGGCCTTGACGGCGTTTGCGCTGCCCGAAAGCCGCATATATAGGGTATCCCCGACGTGGCAGGCGGCCGACAGGGGCAGCGGGCGGCCAGCCCATTCGTTCATGCGCTGGATCGCCTCGGCGGCATCCATCGAAATGGCAAGCGTGACCTCGGCGGCGGGGCGCGGCAGCACCTTGAGCGAGACCTCGAGCAGCACCCCGAGGGTGCCGAGGCTACCGACCATCAGGCGCGAGACATCGTAGCCGGCGACGTTCTTCATGACCTCGCCGCCGAAGCGCAGGCACTCGCCCTTGCCGTTGACGATGCGCACGCCCAGCACGAAATCGCGCGCCGCCCCTGCGTATGGCCGGCGCGGACCGGAAAACCCACAGGCAATGGTCCCGCCTAAGGTGGCGCCGGCACCGAAATGCGGCGGCTCGAAGGCGAGCATCTGGTTTTTCTGCGCGAGCAGCCGCTCGAGCTCGGCAAGCGGCGTGCCAGCGCGCGCTGTGACGGTAAGCTCCGTAGGCTCGTAGCTCACGATGCCCCGGTGGCCCGCGACGCACAGCGGCTGCCCTTCGACGGGCCGGCCGTAGAACGCCTTGGTGCCGCTGCCGACGATGCGCAGCGGCATCTTCTTGTCCGCCGCCTCGCGGACCTTATCTGCGAGCTCAACAGAAAAATCATTGTCTTTTTCCATCCAAAAGAATTTTCTTCGTCTCTGCGTTGGGTTGTTCAAAAACGCTCTAGCTCGGGAAACGGCAGCTGCCCATCGTGCACGTGCATGCGTCCGAACTCCGCGCAGCGCGCGAGCGTGGGCACGGCCTTGCCGGGATTGAGCAGTCCCTTTGGATCGAAGGCGCGTTTGAGGGCATGAAACTGCGCGAGCTCGGGCGCGCGGAACTGCACGCACATCTGATTCAGTTTTTCGACGCCCACGCCATGTTCGCCAGTGATGGTGCCGCCTGCTGCGACGCATAGCTCGAGGATCCTGCCACCAAGCGCCTCGGCGCGTTCGAGCTCGCCGGGTCTATTGGCATCGTAGAGAATGAGCGGATGCAAATTGCCGTCGCCGGCATGAAAGACGTTTGCCACCGGCAGGCCGAACTCCTGCGACAGAGCGCTGATCTGTGCCAGCACTGCGGCAAGATGCTTGCGCGGGATGGTGCCGTCCATGCAGTAATAATCTGGTGCGAGCCGTCCCACGGCCGGGAAGGCGTTTTTGCGTCCGGCCCACATTCGCCTGCGCTCGGCCTCGTCGCGCGCGGTGCGCACCTCGGTCGCGCCAGACGCGAGCAAAAGCTGGCGCACCTGCATGATGCCTTCCGAGACTTCCTCGTTGGTGCCATCGAGCTCGCAGAGCAGGATCGCCGCGGCATCCACGGGGTAGCCGGCGTGCGAATAGTCCTCGGCGGCGCGGATCGCGAGATTGTCCATCATCTCGAGCCCGGCAGGGACGAAGCCGCCCGCGATGATGGCGGCCACCGCCTTGCCGGCCCGTTCCACGCTGTCGAAGGCGGCGAGCACGACCTGGGCGCGCTCGGGCAGGGGCAGAAGCTTGACGGTGATCTCAACGATCACGCCGAGCATGCCTTCCGAGCCGGTCAGGAGCGCAAGGAGATCGTAGCCGGGCACATCGAGCGCTTTGCCACCTACGTGCAACAGCTCGCCGTTTACGGTGAGGAACTTGAGCCCGAGCACGTTGTGCACGGTCAGGCCATATTTCAGGCAATGCACGCCACCGGCGTTCTCGGCCACGTTGCCGCCTACGGTGCAGGCGATCTGCGAGGAAGGATCGGGCGCGTAGTGTAGCCCGTAGGGCGCGGCCGCCTGCGAAACGGCGATGTTGCGCACCCCAGGCTCGACGCGCGCGCAGCGGTTGCGGGGATCTATCTCAAGGATGCGATTCAGCCGCGCGACCGACAGCAGCACGCCCCGCGGGTGCGGCAGCGCCCCGCCCGAGAGCCCGGTGCCCGCGCCGCGCGCCACCACCGGCACGTCGAGCGCGTGGCAGAGCCGCAAAATCTGCTGTACCTGCGCCACCGTCTCGGGTAGCACCACAATACCCGGCAGCGCGCGGTAGGCACTCAGTGCGTCGCACTCATAAGGGCGGCGTTCTTCTTCTGCCGTCAGCACCGCGTCCGCGGGCAGAATCGTGCGCAACGCCGCGGCCAGCCCTTGCTCCGAACAGTGTGCAGGCATGTCGGTCTTGGTGGGTGTAGACATTTGCGGCTAGGGTAAACGCTCGGTCGGCAAGCGTAAACACAACCCGTCGGCCTCGACGGAAGAACCAACCGGAGTCTCGGCATGATCGAATATCGCGGCATCCTGCACGTGCGCGTGCTGGTGGCCAACACGGCGCGCGCACTGGTCTTTTATCGCGACGTGCTTGGGCTTGAGGTGCGCACGGACCGACCGGACCTCTGCTTCCCCGGCGCCTGGCTCACGGTCGGCGCGCAGCAGCTCCATCTGCTCGAGCTCCCCAATATTCCGATCCCATGGAGGGTCGTCCGGCGCACGGCGGCCGCGACCGGCACGTGGCCATCGCCGTGGCTCGCCTCGCGTCGCTCAGGGCGGCGCTTGATCGCGCTGCTGTGCCCTATACGCTCAGCCGCTTGGGCCGTGCGACGCTTTTCGAGGCGTGTGGTCTGCCTGTTACTGGCCTTCGCGGCCTGACGAAAAAACTTGATACGGGTCTGTTCGCGGTTGGTCTGGCGCTAGCTACTTTCGGAAGTCTTTTGTGTTTGGGCAAAGGGCTAGCAGTCAGCGCAGATTGCGCGTAGGCTTGGCACAAATGCTGGTACTTCTGCGCGAAGGCCCCTATTCCTGCCTGGCTCGTCTGGCTGATCGCCATTTCGATCGCGATCGGCTGTTCCTCGCCTTCTTCCTGATGTTTTTTCTGATCGCCGCGGTCATCGCCGCGCTTGGCATCGGGGGCTGCGCCTGTGGAGCCCCGAGCGCAGGCTACACCGGGCGGGCGGCCCGCAGGTGATCGAGGGCGAATATCGCGTGATCTACGGAGCGAACCGCCCGCCGGGGTGACGCCCGCAGGGATTGGAACCGTAGCGGGTGGACAAACAAGTAAAAGGGCTTCCTGACGGAAGCCCTTTCCCCCTAGGCCGCAGCGCGGCATTTCTCAGGCCGCGAGGGTGTTTTTCATGCGTTCAAGCGCTCGGGCCTCGATCTGGCGCACGCGTTCGGCGGAGATGCCGTACTCGCAGGCAAGATCGTGTAGTGTGGGCTTATCCTCGTTGAGCCAGCGGCGCTGAATGATATCGCGCGCGCGCGGGTCGAGAGCCGCGAGCGCGGCGGCTAACCGCTCGTGTTGCTCGGTTTCCTGGTCTGCCTCCCCCACGAGCACCTCCGGGTTGTAACGCATGTCCTGCAGGTAGCCGGCCGGTGCGGTGCGGAATTCATCGCTATCGCTCTCCTCGTCGGTGTCGAACGGCACGTCCGTGCTCGCCAGGCGCGACTCCATTTCCTGCACGGTATCTGGCGCCACGTCTAGCGCGTCGGCGATTTCCTGCACCTCGCCGCGCTTCATCCAGCCGAGGCGTTCGCGGTGTTTGCGCAGGTTGAAAAACAGCTTGCGCTGCGCTTTGGTGGTTGCGACCTTGACAATGCGCCAGTTGCGCAGGACGTAGTCGTAGATTTCGGCCTTGATCCAGTGCACAGCGAACGACATCAGGCGCACCTTGCGCGCCGGGTCGTAGTGCTTGACCGCCTTCATTAGGCCGATGTTACCTTCCTGGATCAGATCGGCCTGTGGCAGGCCGTAGCCGGCGAAGCCGCGTGCGATGCGTACCACGTAGCGCAGGTTGCACAGCACGAGCTGGCGCGCCGCCTCGAGGTCATGGTAGCGGCGCAGCCGCAGCGCTAGCCGGCGCTCTTCCGCGGCGCTCAACACTGGGAAGGCATTCACCGCTCTCACATACGAGCTGAGCCCCTGCTCGGGGATAAGCGCAATAGCGGGAACGAGCGATTGGGTCATACAGTCGTCCTCCCTCACAGACAAACGTGATTTTAGCACTCTAACCCTGAGAGTGCCAAAATCAGCTGGAGTTCCGGCATTTTAGTGTATTGGAAACAATTACTTAGGGTTAATGGCCCGCAAGTGTCGCTCGACCGCCAGGCGGGCACCGAGCCAGCCGAGCCCGGCGCCGGCGGCCAGGAGGCCCACACCTGCATGTGGCTCGAGCCCCCGGGGAAGGAAGTCGCTGCCGTACAGCTTTGCCAGTTCTGCCGCCGGGCCGGCAAGGAACAGACGCGCGGCGGCCACCAGCCCCCAGGCGGCAGCCGCGCCCAGCAGACCCTGCTGCAGACCGGAGTAGAGGAACGGCCGGCGAATGTAGGCATCGGTGGCCCCAATGATCTTGGCGATCTCGATTTCGTCGCGGCGGTTGAGTACCGCCAGCCGAATCGTGTTGCCGATGATCAGTAGCACCGCGAGCCCCAGCAAGCCGCTCAGGAGCCAGACGCCGCGTTCGGCTAGCCGTAGCATAGCGTTCAGGCGCCGCACCCAGTCTAGGTCGAGCTGCACGAGATCAACCTCGGTGAGCCCGCCGAGTCGGCGTGCAAGTCCTGCAAGCGCCAACGGGTCGGTCTGGGAGCGCGCGGGATGGACGACCAGCACGGCCGGCAGCGGGTTTTCCTCGAGGACATCAAGCACCTTACCGAAGCCCGAGAGCGCCTTGAACTCGGCGAGCGCCTGTGCGCGCGAAATGTATTCGACGCGCGAGACCTCCGGCAGCCGGCGCAGATGTGCAGCAAGCCGCTCGGCCGCGGCCTCGGAGACCTCGCGCTTGAGAAATAGTGTGATCTGCCCGCCCGCCTGCCAGCCGCGGCTCACCAGGCGCAGGTTGTCAACCAGCACATAGAGTGTAGTCGGCAACGCCAGGGTAATACCAATGACCGCGCTAATAAGCAGGGTGGTGAGCGGCGCGCATCGCAGTTCCCTTAAGCTCGCGCGCGCGGCGCGCGCATGGTTACGCAAGTACACGCGTACTCGCTTCATGCGCTCGTCCCCGTGTCGTGCACGAGCTCGCCCTGACGCAATTGCAGCACGCGCCGCCGCGCGCGCTCAATCAGGCGCATATCGTGGGTGGCGATGAGCACGGTCACGCCGTGAAGGTGGAAGTCGAGGAACAGGTCGAGAATCTGGTCGGAGTGTTCCGCGTCCAGGTTGCCGGTGGGTTCGTCGGCGAGCAGCAGCCTCGGGCGGTGCACGACCGCGCGTGCGATCGAAACGCGCTGCTGCTCGCCGCCCGAGAGCGTGATCGGTCGCGCATGCTCCTTGTCGAGCAGTCCCACCTTGTCGAGCGCCGCGCGCACGCGTTTGCTTGTCTCGCGCTCGTTCATGCCAATCACCGCGAGCGGCAGCGCTACATTGTCGTACACCGTGCGGTCGTAGAGCAGCTTGTAGTCCTGGAAGACGATACCAATCTCGCGCCGAAAATAGGGTATGCGCCAAGCCGGCAGCCGCATGAGGTCGCGGCCAGCGACCGTCGCTTCGCCCCGGCTCGGTCGCTCGATGAGGCTTATGAGCTTGAGCAATGTGGTTTTGCCGGCACCGGAGTGTCCCGTAATGAAGGCCATTTCGCCCTCCTCGAGCGCGAAGCTCACGTTCTTGAGCGCGTCGTAGCCACCCGGGTAGCGCTTGGAGACGTAGCGAAACCGGATCATGCCTGTTGTTGCGGCAGCAACGCCTCGACGAAGGCTTCAGCGTCGAAGGGCTCGAGATCCTCGGGTCGTTCGCCGATGCCAGTGTAGCGAATCGGAAGCCCGGTCTTGCGAGCGATCGCTACCAGGATGCCGCCCTTGGCGGTGCCATCGAGCTTGGTAAGCGCAACACCCGTCACGCCCACCGCTTCGCGGAAGTGCCCGAGCTGGGCGAGCGCGTTCTGGCCGGTATTGGCGTCGAGCACCATTAGCACCTCGTGCGGGGAGGTGGGATCGTAGCGGGCGAGCACGCGTCGGATCTTTTTGAGCTCGTCCATGAGCCCGGCGTGGGTGTGCTGCCGTCCGGCGGTGTCCACGATCAGCACGCCGGCGGCACGCGCGCGCGCCGCCTCGAGGGCGTCGTGGGCAACGGCCGCCGCATCCGCGCCGGTGTGCTGGGCGATCACAGAGACGCCGAGCCGCTCGCCCCAGGCCTTGATCTGTTCGACGGCCGCCGCACGAAAGGTGTCGGCAGCGGCGATCATCACCCTGTGCCCGGCAGCCTTGAGGCGGTGGGCGAGCTTGGCAACAGTGGTGGTCTTGCCGACACCGTTGACCCCCACAACCATGATCACGAATGGCCGCACCTGCGGGGCGACGACGAGCGGTCGCTCGGCAGGGCGAACGAGCTCGAGCAGCTTCTGTCTCAATACGCGGTAGACGGCCGGGGCGTCGCCAAGCTGCTTGCGCGTGATGCCCCGGCGGACTTCGTCGAGCAGCGCCTGTGTCGCTTCCATACCGATGTCGGCGCTGAGCAGTAGCGTCTCGAGCTCCTCGAGCAGCGTCTCGTCGAGCGCTCGCCCGCCGACGAGCAGCTCGCCCAGGCCACGGGCCAGGCGCTGCTTGGTGGCGGCGAGCCGCTCGCGCAGCCGCCCGAGCAGCCCGGCGGCGGGCGCGGCGACGGGGCGGGTGTCGGGGTCGGGGTTCAACGGTTGGCCTGCTGGGGGCGAATTCGGTTATCCTTTGGTGACATCACGCCTGCATTATACGCGGATAAACGCCACGGAATCCCCATGCTTCTTGGAAGAACGGCGCTCGCCCTGCTCGCGTCGTCCATGCTGTTGGGCGCCTGCGCGCAGCCTGACGTGCACGAGACCACGCTCGCCAACGGGCTGCGGGTGGTCGTCAAGCAGGACCATCGCTCGCCGGTGGTGGTCTCGCAGGTCTGGTACCGCGTAGGGAGCGTGGACGAGCCCGAGGGGCTCAGCGGTATCTCGCACGTGCTTGAGCACATGATGTTCAAGGGCACGAAGCGCCTCAAGCCCGGCGAGTTTTCGCGCATTATCGCTGAGCACGGTGGACGCGAAAACGCCTTCACTAGCTACGACTACACTGCCTACTTCCAGCAGCTTGAGAGATCGCGTCTGCCGGTGAGCTTCGAGCTCGAAGCCGACCGCATGCAGAACCTGCTGCTCGCCGAGGAGGAATTCCGCAAGGAGATCCTGGTGGTCATGGAGGAGCGGCGGCTGCGCACCGAGGACCGGCCCGAGGCGCTGCTGCATGAGAAATTCATGGCCACCGCCTACCGCGAGCATCCCTACCGGCATCCCGTCATCGGTTGGATGGAAGACTTGAAACGCATGACCGTCGACGACCTGCAGGGCTGGTACCGGCGCTGGTATGTTCCGAACAATGCGGTTCTGGTGGTCGTGGGCGACGTGGACCCGCGTGAGGTTTTCACGCTCGCCGAGAAGCATTTCGGGCCGATCCCTGCCCGAGAGATCGAGCGCCCGGCCCTTCCCACCGAGCCGCCGCAGCAGGCCATGCGGCGCGTGGTGCTGCGCGCGCCGGCCGAGGTGCCGAGCCTTATCATGGGCTACCACGTCCCGGTCATCATGCCTGGTCACGATTCTCACGAGCCATACGCACTGGCGGTGCTGGCCGGCGTGCTTGATGGGGGCGAGGCGGCGCGGTTTCCGCGCGAGCTCGTGCGCAGGCAACGCCTCGCTGCCAGCCTCGACACCAGCTACTCGATGATCGCGCGCTATCCTGGACAGCTCACCATCGAGGGCACACCGGCGCCGGGCCGGACCCTCGAGGAACTACAAGGCGCCATCCGCGCGCAGCTCGAGCGGCTCAAGAACGAGCCGGTGACAGCATCGGAGCTTGAGCGCGTCAAGGCGCAGGTGGTGGCGAGCGACGTGTACACGCGCGACTCGGTGTTCTATCAGGCGATGCAACTTGGGCAGCTGGCGACCCTCGGCCTCGACCTCGACCTGCTCGAGGATTACGTCGAGCGCATTCAGGCGGTCACGGCCGGGCAGGTGCAGGCCGTGGCGCGCAAGTATCTCACCGACGACAATCTCACCGTCGCAGTGCTCGAGCCGCAGCCGGGCAAGCTGAGGCAGTCGCGCGCTGTGCATCCGGGGGGCCGACATGGCAGCTAGTCGTACCTTAACCTTACAGGTACGGCGAGGATCGCGGTCGAGTGTTCTGGGTTGCGTCTGGCTGCTATTCGTGCCGGCGGCGGCCATGGCCGCGCCACCGATCGAGCACTGGACGCTCGACAACGGTGCACGTGTCTATCTCGTCTCCACCCACGAGCTGCCCATGGTGCACTTGCGCGCGGTGTTCGATGCCGGCAGCAGCCACGATCCGGCAGGCAAGCGCGGGCTCAGCAATCTCGTCGCGCTGTTGCTCCAGCAGGGGGCGGGCGGGCTGTCAGCGGACGACATCGCCGAGGGTTTCGAGCGGCTGGGCGCCGAGGTCTCGGCCTTAGCCGAGCGCGACATGGCGGTGGTGGACTTAAGGAGCCTCTCCGATCCGGCGCTGCTCAATCCGGCGGTCGATCTGTTTGCTAAAGTCGTCGCGCAACCCGATTTCCCGCAACCGGCGCTCGAGCGCAAGCGCGCGCGTCTGCGTGTGGCGCTGCAACAGGACCGGCAGTCGCCTGGACGGGTGGCACAGAAACGCTTTCTTTCGGAACTCTACGGCATGCATCCCTACGCCGCCGACCCCCTCGGTGAGGAGGCCGGGCTGGGCGCCATTGCGCGCGCCGATCTCGTGGCCCACCATCGCCGCTACTACGTCGGGCGCAATGCCTGGGTCGTGATCGTCGGCGACGTTGGGCGCCGCGCCGCTGAGCGACTGGCGCGGCGGGTCGTTGGCGCGCTGCCAGCCGGGGAAGCGGCAACGCCGCTTCCCCCCGTGCCGCCGCTCGAGCGCGCGCGCACGGTGCGCATACCGTTCGATTCGAGCCAGACGCACATTTTCGTGGGTCAGCCGGGGATCACGTTCGACGATTTGGATTACTTCCCGCTCTATGTCGGCAACTACATCCTGGGTGGCGGCGGGCTCGTCTCGCGCATCAGCGAGGAGATTCGCGAGAAGCGCGGCCTGTCGTACAGCGCCTACAGCTATTTCATGCCCCTGCGCGAGCCAGGGCCGTTCCTGATGGGGCTGCAGACCAAGAACGAAAACGCCAAGCTCGCGCTGCGCACGCTGCGCACGGTGCTTGCCGACTTCATCGCCCACGGTCCCACCGACGAGGAGCTCATGGCGGCGAAAAAGCACATTACCGGCGCCTTCCCGCTGCGGCTTGACAGCAATCGCAAAATCGCCGACCAGGTCACCCTGGTTGCCTTCCACGGTCTGCCGTTGACCTGGCTCGATGAGTTTCCACGCCAGGTCGAGGCCGTGACCGCTGCACAGATTCGCGCGGCGTTCCAGCGACGGATGCACCCGGGGCGGATGTTGACGGTAATCCTCGGTGGTCGCTAGCCGGCGGCGACGTTTCTTGGGCGGTCGGCGGACGTCGGCCCGCAGCGGCTATCCGGGGCGCGTGCGCATCATCGCCGGGCGCTGGCGCGGCCGGCGACTGCCGGTACCGCATGCCGAGGGGTTGCGGCCCACACCGGACCGCGTGCGCGAGACGCTGTTCAACTGGCTCGAGCCGTACATCGCCGGTGCGCATTGCCTTGACCTTTTTGCTGGCACCGGCGCACTCTGCCTCGAAGCGCTGTCGCGCGGCGCGGCCCGCGCGGTGATGGTCGAGCGATCAGCGGCCGTAGCCGGGCACCTGCGTGCGCTGGTCGCCCAGCTCGGTGGATCGGACGAGGCGCAGGTCGTGAACCGCGACGCGCTCGCCTACCTGCATGAACCGCCGCAGCCCTTTGACGTCGTCTTTCTCGACCCGCCCTTCGCGCGCGCTTATCTCATCGGTGAATGCGCGGCGCTCATCGAGAGGCGCTGCTGGCTTAAGCCGGGTGGTTTTGCCTACATCGAGGCGCCGGCATGGTTGAGGGATCTGGGGCTTCCACCGAGCTGGGAGATAATCCGCCACGGCCGGGCCGGTGAGGTAGGCTATTATTTGGCAAGAAGAGTCAAGTAGCGAGCGGCTAGTGGCAAGGATAAGATCCGAAACCATGCGTCTTGAAGCTTTCGGCTTGGCATTTGCTACCGTTTTGGCATGAACATTACTGCACTCTACCCCGGCACCTTCGATCCCATCACCAACGGCCACACCGATCTGGTACGGCGCGCGACGCGGCTCTTCGACCGCGTGATCGTGGCCATCGCTGCCAACCCTGACAAACGCCCGCTGTTCGATCTCGGGGAGCGCATCGCGCTGGCACGCAGCGTACTCGCCGATCTACCGGGGGTCGAGGTGATCGGCTTCGACACGCTGCTCGTCGACTGCGTGCGTGCGCACGGGGCACGGGTCATCCTGCGCGGGCTGCGCGCCGTGTCGGACTTCGAGTTTGAGTTCCAGCTCGCCGGCATGAACAAGCGTTTGGCACCCGAGATCGAGACGATGTTCATGACCGCTTCGGAGCAGGAGACATTTATTTCGGCCTCGTTGGTGAAGGAGGTTGCCAAACTCGGCGGTGATGTGAGCGCATTCGTGGATCCGCGTGTGGCAGCTGCGCTGGCAGGCAGAATGCGTTAAGATCTGGAGTCAATACCCGAGTATTTTCATAGGTAATTTCCATGGCCTTGCTGATTACTGACGAATGCATCAACTGCGACGTGTGCGAGCCTGAGTGCCCGAACGGCGCCATCTCCCCTGGCGAGGAGATCTACGTCATTGACCCGAATCTCTGCACCGAGTGCGTGGGGCACTTTGAGAAGTCGCAGTGCGTCGAGGTCTGCCCAGTGGACTGCATCGTCCTCGACCCAGACCGGCGCGAGACCCAGGACGAGCTTTACCAGAAATACCTCAAGCTCATCGAACAGACGGCCTGAGCCCCAGATCGGTGGCCCTGCTATAAGGCGGGGAAGGAGCGACAAAAGGCAAGGCAAAATTGATTCCGATCGCCTTGTTGCGATCACCGCTTCGTTGCGCGAAAATGCGGCGACTCTTCCTCCTTATCGCGTTGCTGGTATGGCTGCCGGCAGCCGCGGCGCAACGCCCGCCGGCCAACGCTATCGCCGCTGCCCATCCCTTGGCGGTAGAGGCCGGGCACGAGGTGCTCGCGCGTGGCGGCAACGCCTTCGACGCGGCCGTGGCCGTGGCCGCCACATTGGCCGTGGTGGAGCCGTTCGGATCGGGGCTGGGCGGCGGCGGGTTTTTTCTCCTCTATCGGGCGCGCGACGGCCATGAGGTGATGGTGGATGCGCGCGAGCGCGCGCCGCTCGCCGCGCACCGCGATATGTATCTCGATGCGGACGGCGAGCCGCTTGCGCGCGCTACACTCGACGGGCCGCTTGCGGCTGCGATCCCGGGTCTGCCCGCGGGGCTCGCACATCTGGCAGAGCATTACGGCCAACTGCCGCTCGCAGTGAGTCTCTCGCCAGCGATCCGGCTTGCACGCACGGGCTTTCAGGTCACGGCGCGCTACCGGCGCATGGCCGAAGCGCGCCGCGAGGCGCTGGCGGCTAGCCCCCAGGCCGCACGCGTTTTTCTCGACAACGGCTTTGTGCCCAACGAGGGTTACGTCGTGCGCCAAGAAGACCTCGCGCGCACGCTCGAGCGCCTGGCCGCGCGCGGCCATACTGGCTTCTACCACGGCGAGACGGCCGCCGCCCTTGTGCGCGGAGTGCGCGCCGCCGGCGGGATCTGGACGTCAGAAGATCTTGCCGCCTACCGCGTCGTCGAGCGCGAACCGGTGCGTGGCCGCTATCGTGGCATGCGCGTGACGGCCGCCTCGGCACCGTCCTCGGGCGGGATCGTGCTGGTGCAGATGCTCAATATCCTCGAGGGGCTCGATCTCGATGCCATGGACCGCATGACACGCGCGCAGGTACTGATTGAGACGATGCGTGCCGCCTACCGTGACCGCGCCGTGTATCTTGGTGATCCCGATTACGTGCCGGTGGACACCGATCAGCTGCTCGGCCGTGAGCACGCCTTGCGACAGCGCGCGGCCATTGTGCGCCGGCTGCCGGCGCGCGCTTTGGATAAAGAGCAGGAGCGCGAGCGGCTTCGCAACACCACCCATTTCTCCATCCTGGATCGCGCAGGCAATCGAGTGGCCGCGACGCTGAGCATCAACACCCCCTTCGGCAGCGGCTTCGTGGTACCCGGTACCGGTGTCCTGCTCAACAATGAGATGGACGATTTTGCCATCAAGCCAGGCGTGCCCAACGCCTACGGGCTGATGGGAGGCCTGGCCAATGCCATCGCCCCCGGCAAGCGCCCGCTCTCGAGCATGACGCCTGCCTTTCTCGAGACTGACGATGCCGTGGTGATCCTCGGCACACCGGGCGGCAGCCGTATTATCTCGATGATGCTGCTGGCCGCGCTCGATTTCGCGCACGATCGCGGCAGGCCGACAGATTGGCTGCGCCGGCCCCGCTTCCACCATCAGTACCTGCCCGAGGAGGTGCAGCACGAGCCGGGGGCGTTCTCCGCGACCGAGGTACGCGCGCTCGCGGCGCGTGGCTACCGGCTGCGCGAGGTCGCGCCGTACGGCAATATGCAGATCGTGCTGTGGAACAGGAAGGCAAAGCGCGTGTTTGCTGTAGCCGACCCGCGCGGAGAAGGGGCAGGGGTGGTGCGCTAGCTAAACGGTTAGCTCAGGACGCGGCCTTGCGCGCGGGACTGCCAGCGTCCTCCTCCTCGAGGTTGAGCAGGCGCGAGAGCCGCTCGATGCGCTCGTCGAGTGCGCGCTCTTGTTCGCGGATGCCGTCACGGATCTGTTCGAGCTCGCGTAGCCGCTCCTCCAGGGTCTCGCTCGCTTGGTGAATGCGCTTGATGGATTCCAGGCGGCGGCGCAACTGCACCTGGTGCTCGCGCACTTGTGCCTCCATGGGAGAGAGGATGTTGCGCAGCCACTGGTCGGCGTCGCGGTTGACCGCCTTGAAGATGGCGCGGACCTTGGTCACCGTAGACTCGAAGAAGCGGTGGGTAAGCCGCTTCTGCTCGGTGAACATCAGCGACAGACCGGACAGGTGCTGCTGTTGCCTGGCCTCCAGGCGCTTGAGCTCGCGCAGGTAGCGCGTTACCGAGAACGGCCCGGGTTTGATCTTGGCGAGCCCGTGCTCCTCCTGGAACTTGCGGTACATGCCTTCCATCATCGCCTTGATTTCCTGGGCCTGCTTGGCGGCCCCCTCCATAGCGCTGTAGGCGCGCTGGAAGAATCCCTCCGCACAGGCGCGCAACCCGGCCGTGGTCATGGCGATCTCCATGTCCTTTTTGGTCTCGGCGATTAGGGTGTCGAGGCTCTTGATATTGAGATGCGAGTAGAGCACGTTGGTTTGCTGCGAGAGGATGCTGCGCGTGGCCTGGAAGCGTTGCAGGCTCTTCTCGAAGACCTCCTTGTCGGCCTTGACCTTGCGCATCATGTGGTCAATGACGTCCTGGTTCTTGCCGTTCAGTCCGCCGAGTTCGGCCATGTGCTCGTTGACGCCCTTCAGGCGGCTCTCGATGATGGCGCGCACGTTCTTGAAGATGTCCATCATGTCGCCGGCGATGTTGTCGCGCACGATCTCGCGTTTGGCTGGCAGGATCTCGCGCGAGAGCGCTTCCTCGAGCGCGGCGATGCGGCTGCGCTCGAGGACCTTGTCGTCACCGCGGATCTTGCCAAGCAGTGCCTTCTGCGCGGACACCGGGTAGATATTGTGCTCGGGGATGGCGAGGTGGCGGGCGGTGTCGCGGATCTGCCGGTCTATCTCGCGCTGCACTTCGTCCCAGTTGCGCAGCTCATCCCACAGCCCGTCTATCTTGTTGAGCACCACCAGCAGGCCCTTATTCGGCCTGCCGCGGGCGGCGATGTGGTCGTGCCAGACCTGGATGTCGGACTTGGTTACGCCGGTGTCGGCCGCCAGGATGAAGAGGATGGCGTGCGCCGAAGGCAGCAGGGAAAGGGTCAGTTCGGGCTCGGCACCGAGCGCGTTGAGCCCCGGCGTGTCCAGGATTACCAGCCCTTGCTCGAGTAGGGGATGCGGGAGGTTGACAATCGCGTGCCGCCACTTGGGAATCTCAACCAGCCCGTCCTCGGTCACGCGCATGCCCACCTCGGTCTCGTTTTCAGCGATGTGGAAGCCAAGTGCCTGGGCCTCTTCGCGCGGGACGTGCACGATCTCGACGATCTTCTGCAGGCGACGCGCCATGTCCGCAGGTGAGTTCGAGTCCAGCGGGACCGTGCGCCACTCTTCGGCCAGCTCCTTGTACTCGGACAGGGTGGCGCCATTCTTGCGCGTCTCGATCGGCAGCAGTCGCAGGCAGGGCTCGGTGCCCGCCTCGTAGAGGATCTCGGTCGGGCACATGGTGGTGCGCCCAGCGCTCGAGGGTAGGATGCGGTTGCCGAAGTGGGCGAAAAAAATCGCGTTGATTAGCTCGGACTTGCCGCGCGAGAACTCGGCCACGAACGCAATGTACAGTTTGTCGTCGCGCAGGGTCGCGAGGATCTGGTCGAGACGCTGGTCAACCTCGACGTCGCCGAGGTCCTGGGCGTGGAGCCAGGTGCGAAGCCCGGTCACGCCCGCGGCCAGCGATTGGCGCCAGCGACTGTAGGATTCGAAATCCTGCTCGAGCTGTGTCTTGTTCATCGTTCACCAGACTATACTGGCTAAAGCATTCTTCTTCATATCAGAAACTCACTCGTGGGCAGAGCCGAAGACAGATAGCCGGCTGAATGATCCTGATCGCCGGCAAGTCGACGGCATTCTGCGGAAATTCCCTCCAATCAGTCCCTTTTGAAAGGGACATAATGTGTAATATTAAATATAGACGCTAATTCGCGAAGACGCCTTAGGTCTGACAACGCCGACAGTAGAACGCCCGGCGCTGTCCGAGCCGTCGGGTACAGACCGGCCGGCCGCAAATCAGGCAGGGCTTTCCGGCACGCCCGTACACCTTGAGTTCGTGCTGAAAATACCCGGGCTCATCATGTCCGTTGCGGAAATCGCGCAACGTGGTGCCTCCGGCCGCGAGTGCGCGTTCGAGTGTGGCGCGGATGGCCGGCACGAGCCGCGTGCAGTCGGTGCGCGTCAGCCGCCCGGCGGGGCGCGTGGGCCGGATACCGGCCTCGAACAATGCCTCGTTGGCATAGATGTTGCCAAGTCCGGCCACGACCCGGCCGTTGAGCAGGAGATCGCGTATTGCCAGCCGCCGGCCACGCGTCACGCGGTAGAGGTAGTCCGTCGTGAAGGCGTCGCCGAGCGGCTCGGGACCGAGATAACGCAGGAGCGGGTGCGATTGAGGATCGGCCAGGGTCCAAGCGAGGGTACCGAAGCGACGCGGGTCGCGCAACCGCAGGCAGCGACCGTCGGTGAAAACGATATCCACGTGATCGTATTTGCCCGGGGGGGTTTCGCAGGTCGTCACGCGCAGGCTTCCAGACATGCCGAGGTGCACGATTGCGGTGCCGCCAGCGGTGCCGAGCAGTAGGTATTTGCCGCGGCGGGCCACTTCACGAATAGCTTGTCCCCGCAGCTCGCGCACAAGCCGCACGGGCACGCGCTGGCGAAGGCGCGGCTCACGCACCGTCACGCGCGCCACGCGCTTGTCGGTGACAAGCGGGGCGATCCCTCGGCGCGTAGTCTCGACCTCGGGGAGCTCAGGCATGATGGGTGAAAAGCGGCGGGTGGCGCAAGTAACAAGTAAGTTGCAAATCGCCGATTCGATTCTCTCGAGGGGCGCGCTACGGGTTGCCGAGGTTGAGCAGGCGCTTGCCCATCTCCTGCGGAAAGTGATATTCCAGGCGCTCGTCAGCGCGCAGCAACACCACTTCGGGCACGCGTTCGAGGATGCCGATCCGTAGCCGCTTGGTGCGGCCGTCGTGTTGGCGGACTCCCGTTATGGAGCTCGCCCCTTGTTGCTCACGCGACGGTTGCTTCGTACCGTTCGATTCCTCCAGCGCCATCATCACGCTGAGCGTGATCCATTCGCGCGGGCGTCGGGAACCTTCGTGCCGCTCGACGCGCAGCGCACGGGCGTTATGCCATTCGGCGATGAAGTCGTTGATCCGATCACTCGAGAGGGTTTTAATCGGCGGCTGCCGCTGCCAGGTGCCTTTTTCGAGCGTCAGCCTGAAGTCGGGGAACTCGAGGGCGGTCAGCTTTAGGCCTTCTTCGAGCAACCGGGTGTCCAGGAACTGCGTATAGTCGTAGAAGGCCGCCGAAAGGGAATGACTGGCCACCAGGTGCACCGTATCTCGGTAGAGCACATAGTACTGGCCGTGCAGAGGGTGCAGCGCGCCGATGGCGAGCGCTGCGTCGTCGAACCAAATGCGTGCCTGCGGGCGGTCGAGACCATAACGGCTGTAGTCGGCGGGCGCGGCCGCGAGTTTCCGTTCGCTCTTCAGGCGAGCGATCCTCAGCAGTTGCCTTAGGTTGAAATCATTGATCCGAGCTTCGACCGGTGCGCGCAGCCAAAAGCGCTCACCGCGCTTTTCCAGCACGATGTCGGGTGCGTTCGGGCGCTCTACGCGGATGCGCGCGATGTCCTCGCTTGGTGCCACAAGCATGAGCTGCCCGTCGCCGGTCTCGGACTGCCGGCTGCGGGTATGGAATAGCAGTGCGGCAAGCGCGATAACCAGCGCGGCAAGCGCGAGGTTGAGCCACCAGCGGCTACCCAGCAGGGAGGAGGTGCGCGGGGCAGGCATCTTCGCCATGTTTCTTCAGCGTCTGCGCCGGCGCAGCCAGATGAGCACCCCGGTGCCGGCGAGCGCAAGCGGCAGCACTACGAGAAAGCCACCGGCAATGACAAGCTGCGCGCCGCGCGAGAGCTCGAGCCGACGATCGTGCGCAACCTTCACCGGGATACTCACGTAGGCATCGGAGAGTGCAAGCCAGTTGATCAGGCTCAGCCCCAACTCGAGATTGCCGCCGTTGCCAAGAAAGCTGTTGGAGAGAAAGTCGCCGTCGCCCAGCACAGCAACTCGCTGCTCGCGCTTGTCTTTGCCTTGGAGATTGCGGGTCAAGGCCACGGCCAGGCTCAGCGGGCCGCGGATGTCGCGGCCCTCGTCGAATCCCACGCGACCTTCGAGCGGGCCGACCTCTGCCCAGGCGCTGACGCGTGTGTCGATGAACGCCACGCCCTGCCAGCCATTCGGCGGATCAAATCGGATAGCGGCAACGTGCGGAAAGAGCGTGATGTCAGCGAAGCGGCGCACCACCGGATGGTTACCGTAGGCCGCCACCACTACTGCTGTCGGGTTGCCGGTCAAGGTCTGGGAGGCGGGGTCCACGACTACGCCTGGATAAAATTCGACACCGAGCCGTTCGGCGAGGCGTTCAAGCCCATGCAGCGACCCTGGGTCGTGCAGCCACAAGAGGTTGCCACCTGTCTCAACGAAACGCTCGATCTGCGCGACCTCGCCGGCTAACAGCTGCATGCGCGGTGCGCTTATCACCAGCACGGCGGTGTTGCGGGGGATCTGCGGGTTTTCGGCCAGCACGAGCGTGCGGGTCTTGAAGCCGCGTTTGCGCAGCTCGGCGGCGAACACCGACAGGTCGAAGTTTGCCTGCCGGTCAGGACTGCGCTCTCCGTGGCCGGCGAGGAACACGATCCAGCGCTCGCCACGGTGGCCGAGTCGCGTGAGCGCATTGGTGAGATTTTCCTCATCGAGCTGGCTCGGCGGCAGGTTTTCGCGCGCCTCGCCGTAACGCAGCACGAGCTCGCCATCGTGCCGCACGCCAGCGGCGCGCACCTGTTCGGGTGCGGTGTCGGGATCCACGAATTCGAGCGCAATCTCCGGTTTGTGCCGTTGGTAGCGCTCGATGAGCGCGCGAATCGTGCGACGCAGCTCACCGCGCTCGCTCGCATAGGCCGTGACCGTAAGCGGCCCCTCGAGCCGCTCGACGGCGGCAACGCTCGCTGGCGCAAGCGTGTGGCGTCCGGCACCGGTGAGGTCGATCTTGAGGTGGTATTCGCGCGACAGCCATTGCAGCAGCCCGACGGCGGCAAAAAAGAGTGCCACGAATACCGTGTTCACCAGGCGCAGTTCCCACTTCTTGTTCGGCGTGTGGTACATGTGTGCGTGCGTTAGCCCCCGATGCGGTCGGCATCCAGGCGACGGATGGACAGCACCAGGAAGGTTGTGACGAGAAGAAGGTGATAGCCTGCGTCGGCCGTATCGAAGATGCCGTCCAGGAACGGCTTGTAGTGATTGAAGAGCGAGAGGTACGCCAGCAGGCCCCCGCCGCCCGTACCCTGCCCGGACCAGTCCAGGATCCAGAAGAGCAAAAGCATACCGAAGGTGGCGATGGCCGCTACGGCCGGATGCTGGGTGAGGGTGGACATAAACAGCCCTACGGCCGCGAAACCTGCCAGCACCAGTGCCAGCCCGAGCAGGCCCGAGGCCAGCAGCCCGAGGTCGAGGCGTGTGCCGGCGAGCAGCGCAAGCGGCATGCATGCAATGAGCGCCAGCAGCACCAGCAGGAACAGCAGGACACCCAGATACTTGCCGAGCACGATCTCGGTCATGGTGAGCGGCGCGCTAAAGAGGAGCGTGAGCGTGCGGTTGCGCCGCTCCTCGGCGATCAGGCGCATGGTGAGCAGCGGTACGACCAGCAACAGGATGATCGCCGCGCTCCCAAAGAGGTCGCCGACCACTACCTCGGTCACGCCCGGCGCATCGTCCATGGCGAGTAATTGCGGTTGCCAGAGCTGGTAGAGCTCAATGCGCGCAAGGAACAAAAAGGCGAGGATCAGCTGTACACTCGCCAGGATGGACCAGGCGAGCGGCGAGAGGAACAGCGTGCGAAGCTCACGCAGCGCAATGGTAAGGATCATGCCGTCGCCTCGTGCATGTGCGTGCGCACGCCATCCTCGGCGGTGGTCAGCTCGACGAACACCTGCTCGAGTGACAGCCGGTCGGGTGTCAGTTCGGTGAGTCCCCAGCGCCCCTCGACCGCCAGCCGCAGGATCTCCTCGGTCGGATCGCTGTGCGGGTCGTAGAGCACGCGCCAACGGCCGTTTTCCTGTGCGACCTCACGCACGCCTGGCACGGCACGCAGGCGCTCGATATCCGGGTTGTTACGGAACGCAAGATTCAGGCGCGAGGTGCGCATGCGCTGCGCGAGCCCCTCGATCGTGTCGTTGAGCACGAGCGCGCCCTTGTGGATGATCTGCACACGGTCGCAGGTCGCCTGCACCTCTGGCAGGATGTGGGTGGAGAGGATCACGCCGTGGCTGCGCCCGAGCTCGCGAATGAGCGCGCGGATCTCGCGGATCTGGATCGGGTCGAGACCCACGGTCGGTTCGTCGAGGATGACCAGCGCAGGCCTATGCAGGATGGCCTGGGCGATACCGACGCGTTGCTGGTAGCCCTTGGAGAGGTTGCCGATCAGGCGCCGGCCGACCTCGGTAAGCCCGCATTGCTCTTTGGCGGCCTCGCGTGCCACGCGACGCCGCTCGCGCGGCACGCGGTTGAGCGCTGCGCAGTAGTCGAGGTATTCGTCTACGGTCAGCTCGCGGTAAAGCGGCGGGTTCTCGGGCAGATAGCCGAGCTCTGCCTTGGCTGCCTTGGGATCGGCGAGCAGGTCATGCCCGGCGATCATCACCCGCCCGCTCGTGGGCGCGAGGTTGCCGGACAGCACCTGCATGGTGGTGGTCTTGCCCGCACCGTTCGGGCCAAGAAAACCGAGTACCTCGCCCCGGCGAATGGTGAAGCTGATATCCTGCACCGCCGCGAGATCTCCGTAGTAGCGCGAGAGGTGCTCGACCTCGACCAGTATCGTATCGCTCATGGAGCTCGTGTGAGGCCAGAGAGAAGAGGCTGCGCTATTTAAGAAAGCATCTGCGCTGCTGTCAATGCCGCCGCGCACACAACCTCATCCGCACGTGCCAGGCCCGTCGGCTGTGGCAAGCGCGTCTGCCATGCTTGCGTGCGCGAGAGCCGAATCCTCTGTGTGTTCGGGCTTTGGCAGCAACTGCTGGTCCTATCTTAGCGCTGGGCCCGGGCCCTGCGGGCAGCGTGATCAAGCTATTTTCCCGCGCGCAGCAGCAATCATGACAAAGGCTGAGGCGGTATCCATATCTTTAATTGTGTTATGCCTTCCACCGACAGACGATTTTATACACAATAGCGCGCTTTGACGGCAGCGCGCTGCACATGGCTTTTCGGGTACGCATCGAACCGAGCGGACACGCATTCGAAGTCGCTGAGGGCGAGACGGTCCTCGAAGCGGCGCTCCGCCACGGGTTCATGCTGCCGTACAGCTGCCGCAACGGCGCCTGCGGCAGCTGCAAGGGCCGGATCCTCTCTGGCGAGGTGGACTATGGCCAGTACGAGGCACGTGCGTTGAGCGAGGACGCGAAGCGCCAGGGCCAAGCGCTACTTTGCCAGGCCAGGCCGCGCAGCGACCTCACGATCGAGGTCAGGGAGATCGGCGCGGCCGCCGGTATCGTGATCAAGACGCTGCCGGCCCGTGTCGTCAGGATGGAGCGTGTTGCCCCCGACGTGATGATGCTCGTGCTCAGGCTTCCGCAGAACGAGCGCCTGCAGTACTTGCCGGGGCAGTATGTCGATATCCTGCTGCGCGAGGGGACACGGCGCAGCTTCTCCATCGCCAATGCGCCGCATTCTTCGCAACTTCTCGAGCTGCATGTGCGGCACGTGCCAGGCGGGGTATTCAGCGGGCATGTGTTCACGAAGATGAAGGAGAAGGACCTACTTCGGCTGCGCGGTCCGCTTGGCAGCTTCTTCTTGCGCGAAGACAGCGAACGGCCGGTCATACTCGTCGCCGGCGGCACCGGCTTTGCGCCCATCAAGGCCATCTTGGAACACGCCTTCGCCAAGGGGCTGAAGCGTCCGCTGCATCTCTACCGGGGTGTGCGCGCACGGTGCGATCTCTACCTGCCAGGGCTGACGGATTTCTGGGCAAAGACGCATGCCAACTTCCGCTACACGCCGGTGCTGTCCGATCCGCTGCCGCAAGACGGCTGGCGAGGACGCATTGGACTCGTGCACGAGGTCGTGCTGCAGGACTACCCCGATCTGAGCGAGTACGAAGTCTACGCGAGCGGTCCCCCGGCCATGATCGAGGCCATCAAGCAAACTTTCCCGGCACGCGGTTTGAGCGAGGAGCGGTTATACTATGACTCCTTCGAGCCCGCGCCTGCCCTATAGACAAGGAACGAGAGGCGAGATAGGAGCGATAGGGGCGAAAATATTCGTGTGTTTCATTGCGCGTAACATGCCTCTTGTATCTGATCTCATGCTGCGCACGCAGACGCCTTTATGCGCTACACGGCGATTGCGCTCATCTCAGCGTGCCTGGGGACAGGCCGCCCGCGAGAAGGACAAACGGCTTCGCATCGAGGACATGGTGTTCGACGCCCAGGCCAAGGCGCTCGAGAAGACACGCAAACTGCAGAGCATGTTACCGCACAGGCCGAGGAGCGCCGGCGCGCGCGGCACTTGAGCATCGGGAAAACCCACCACCGCTCGTTGAGAGGTGTCTGTTAGCGCGCTGCGCGGTAGTCGGCGATGAGCGGGCGTTGGTCCCGGCTGCCGGCGGACACAGCCGGGCTGGCCGCCTCAAGCCCCTGTCGGTAGTACTGCAAGGCCTTGTCCCGGTCAGCGAGTTTCTCGTGGAGCGCGCCAAGCTCTCGGTAGGCGTCCGCCGGGCCGTGCAGCGTGATGCACCGCTCGAGGTAGCTTCGCGCCTTGGCGATATCGCCGGCCTTGAGCGCCAGCCGGCCGAGTGTGAGGCACAGGCGAGCATCTTCGGGGTGTGCGGCCTGCCACGTTTCGGCATGGGCGAGCTGCTCGATCGGGTCGGCTGTCTCAAGTCGCCCATAGAGTTCGGCCAGCGCGCTGTCCCAGCGCGCGTCGAGCGTGGCACGAAGCAGGGCTTCGGCCTCGGCCATTTCATTCTGCTGGGCAAGCTGGCGCACGTAGATGCCGATGAGCGTGGCATCGCTCTGCAGGTGTTTCGGGACGGCGTTCCAGGCGCGACGCAGCACCTCGCGCGAGCCGGAAGGCAGTCGCAACCGCAGCAGCTCGCCGTGCGCCTTGCGCTCGAGCGCGTCAATCTCCTGCGGAGGCAGGGCATGCATCTCGCGCAGGTCAGGGATTAGCGCAACAAGCGCGGGCCAGTCGCGCAACGTCTCATTGAGACGCGCAAGCAGTTGCAGCACCGCACGGTTGTGCGGATCGAGCCGGCGCAGCTCAGCGAGGGTCGCCAGCGACTGTTCCGGCTGACGCGCCAGGTAGAGCAGGTAGGCCTGGGTCACTCCTACCGCGAGGCGTTCGTTCGGCGCGCGCTTGTGCGCCTCGGCCAGGTACTCGTCGCGCTTCTCCACCGCGCCTTGTTGCTGTGCGCACCAGGCCGCACCCAAGTAGTTGAGCAGTGGCGCCTCGCTTCCGCGTATGCCGGCCACGAGCAATGTTTCGGCCTCTGTCCAGTTGCCCTCGGCCAGGCGGGTCAACCCCCGCAAGAGGTGCTCGCGCGCCTGGCGCCGGAGGCGGCGAGAGCGCCAGCGGGTCACGTCGCGCGGGATGCGCACAAGCCGCACCAGCACAAAGAGCAGTACGGCAAATAGCAGGAACGCGATGAGCAGCAACGGGATGAATAGTGCGAGCGACATCTCGATGCTCCACGGCGCGCGCGCGATCAGCACGTAGCCGGGGTCCTCGAGGGCGTAGAGGGTGACGCCCACGGCGATGAACAAGATGGCGAGGATGAACAGAAGCAGTTTCATACGCCTTGCCTGCCGGCGAGTAGTCGGCGCAGGCTCTCGAGCGAGGCGGAGATGTCGGGCAGTTGCGCGATGATGCTCTCGGCTTTGAGCTTGTCGAGCTCACCTCGCATGGCGGCGACGGCCTGCGTGTCGAGGTCGAAGAACTGCTTCACGAGGCGGTCAGCCGCCTCGAGGTTCTGGCGATAGACGGCGGTATTGCCTTGCAGCAGCGCGAGCTGCGCGCCGTAGAGCATCAGCCGCAGGTTCTCGCGCGCGAAATACTGCTGCTCGGGCGGCAGCAGGGGACGCCGGATCTCTACGTCGGTGCGGATGCGCACGAGCGAACGCAAATCGCCCCAGATACTGCGCGCAGCCGCGCGCCAGGGCGCTTCCTCGGAAGCGGCAGAGGCCACCGCCGCGGCGTCCGGTGCCCCGCCGGCCTCGCGCAGGCGCATCTCCATCGCGAGCGGCAGCCGGTCTACGCCTTCGGCCAGTGCCCCAAGCCGTAGGCTGATGCCGGGGACGTCGGTCTTCTCCAGGGCGGTGAGCGCATTGATCTCGCGCGCCAGCAGGCGGCGCACTGGCAGCAGCTTGGGGTCGGCGAGCTGGTGGAGCAGGGCGTCGGTGCCGCGCAGTGCGGCGAGCGCCGAGCGCACGTCACGGGCGAGGTGTAGGCGGTTGTTGGCGATCACCAGGAGCTGCTCGGCCTCGGCGAGTATCCACTCTGCGCGTCGGTGCGCGAGATCGCTCGTGATGCGCTCGAGCGCGGTCTTGATCGTGTCCTGGGTTTCCTGCAGTGTGTGGATCTGCGGTTCCAGGCCCTGCAGGCTCTGCTTGATTGCCGCGTGCTCGCGCTCGAGCCGGCCCACGGCGCCCACCAGGTCGGTCGTGAGTAGCCCTTGCCGTTCGTAGAACAGTAGGTACCCGATATAGCCGCTACCCGTCAGGGCAATGGTGGAGAGGATCAGCGCGAACCCCCCGACCAGCAGACCGGTGCGCGGTGTGCGTGGGTCCTTGCGCGCGTTGCTCTTGGTGGCGCGCCGGGCAGCAGCGGAGGACGCGGAGGCGGATGGTCTGGTTTCGTTCTCGGCCATGAGATCACAAGCGGCAAAAAGGAAGAATCAGACAGGATTCACAGCATCGAGCTAACTAACATATTTCGCCTGGCTATCCTCCGAATCTCTGCGAATCCCGGAAATCTTCTTATCCCCTGTCTGTGTCATTGCGCTCGCCACGATTATAGGGGGTTTTGCGCGGCACGCCACGCCTTCAGTGCCTCCACGATGGCCTCGTCGCTCGCCCGGGCGGCGACAACCGGCGGGTGCTTGAAACCGAGCTCGCCGCAGGCTGCGGCGATCCGCCCGCTCACCACCACGGCTGGTGTCTTGGTGAGCCACTGGGCGCCGGGCTCGCCGAGCATGTCGCAGAGGTTGCGCAGGGCCTCCACGCTGGTCAGGGTGACGACGTCGATCTCGCCGCGCGCCCAGCGCTTGAGTAGCCCTCCGACGTCGGCGGCTGGCTTCACGCGCCGGTAGCACTCGGCGTACTCGACCTCGGCGCCGCGCGCCTTGAATGTCTCGCCGAGCAACTCGCGCCCGCTGTCGCCGCGCAGAATCACCACGCGCTTGCCGGCCATGGCTTGGAACGCCGGCAGCGCGAGCAGCGCCTCGCTATCGAAACGCCCGGACGGCACGAGCGGGTCGCTGATTCCGAAATGCTTAAGCGCGCACGCGCTGCCGCGCCCCACGCAGGCGACCGTCAGCCGTGGCGGCAAGGTGCCGCGGCGCAGCCGCACACGGTTCATTGCCCATTTGACTGCGTTGGGGCTGATGAAGATCGCAAGGTCGAACGTCTCGAGCCGCTCTATAAGGCGATCGAGCGCCTCCATGTCCTGTGGGGGGGCGATCTCGAGCGCGGGAAAGCGAACGGGCCTGCCGCCGGCCTCTTCGATCAGGCGGCAGAGCGGTTCGGCCTGGTCGCGCGGCCGCGTGACCAGTACTCCCACTCCTGCGAGCGGACGCTTGATGCTGGCGCGTTCAGGTACCACGGCCGTACACCTTGTCGAGGATATGCCGCGCGCCCTGCCTGAGCAGTTGCTCGGCGAGACAACCACCAAGGGCCTCGGCCTCCTCGATCGGTCCAGCGATCTCGCCGCGCAGGATTTGGCTGCCGTCCGGCTCGCCCACCATGCCACGCAGGCGCAGGCAGCCGTCGTGCAATTCGGCGTAGGCGCCGACCGGCACCTGGCAGCCGCCCTCGAGTCGGGCGTTGAAGGCGCGTTCAGCGGCCACACAGGCCCGTGTCTCGGGGTGATCGAGCGGTGCGAGCCACGCGTTCGTCTCGGCGTCGTCGCGGCGGCACTCGATGCCGATCGCGCCCTGGCCGACCGCCGGCAGGCTCACCTCCGGGTCGAGATAGGCAGCGATACGCGCCTCGAGCCCGAGGCGTTTCAGGCCAGCGGCGGCGAGCACGATCGCCTCGAAGTGGCCCTCGTCGAGCCGCTCGAGGCGCGTATTGACGTTACCGCGCAGCGGCAGGATTTCGAGCTGGGGGAACGCAGCGCGCAACTGGCAAGCACGACGCACGCTGGAGGTACCCACGCGCGCCCCCGCCGGCAGCGCGGCGAGATCCGGATAGCGAAGTGAGACGAAGGCATCGCGCGGGTCGGCGCGTTCGCAGACGGCAGCGATGTGCAAGTCTGCGGGCAGGGTGACGGTGACGTCCTTCATGGAGTGCACTGCAAGGTCTATGCGTCCTTCTAGCAGACCCTGTTCGAGTTCCTTGAGGAAGAGCCCCTTGCCGCCGACCCTGGCCAGGCTGTGGTCCAAAAGTCGGTCGCCTTCGGTGGTTATCTTTACCAGCTCGACGGCGAGCCCCGGGTAGAGCTGCATCAGACGGCGACGCACGTACTCGGCCTGCCATAGGGCGAGCGGGCTTTTGCGAGTGCCAAGGCGTAGGGTAGTCAAGTCAAGACGGGATCTGGGAACGGGCGCCGCTATTATAAGTCACAGACCGAAGGAGGCGCAGGCACGGGCTGTCACGATCGCGCCAGATTGGCATAATGAATTGGTGGCGATGAGTGGCGTGATATTGTGAGACAGTTTATCGCGATTTGGGGACTGGTTCTGGCGTCTGCTGTCAATGCAACGGACGCTGAGCTGCCGCTCGCCCGCGATCTGCGCGCGGATGCGCGCACGGCACAGGCTGCACGGGTGCCGATCCTCGTGTTTTTCGCCGCCGATCTCTGCCCCTACTGCCACGAGGTCGAGGAGCTCTATCTCAAACCCATGCAGGCACTTAGAGAAAACGCCGGGCGTTTCCTCCTTCGGGTGGTGCGCGTAGACAGCGCCCGGTCGCTTAAGGATTTCGCTGGCCGGTCGACCGACCACGGCGGCTTTGCCGAGCGCGAAGGGATATGGCTGACACCGGTAGTGCGGTTCTACGGTCCAGACGGCCGCCAACTCGTGCCTGCCCTGATTGGCTATTCCTCGCCGGACTTCTACGCCGGTTACTTGGAGCAGGCCATCGAGGATTCCCTGCAACAGTTGCGCCGCGCCACCGCGACGAATTCCGCCTCGCCCGCGCTGTAAGAAACCGGGCAGCATTCACAGGGTCGTTTTTTACTTCGATTCCTGTGAATAAAAACCCTGCGCTCAGGCAGCGCTCTTCGGCCGGTTACGCGCCCAGCGGCGCACCGCGGCGGTGTGCCGACGGCTGACGTCGAGTTTTCTGTCCATGCCCTTGAGCGCCACCTGCCAGGTGCCGGCCGGGCTTTTCTCGATGCCCCTAATGTAGCTGACGGCGACCAGGGCGTTGCGGTGAATGCGCAGGAAGCGGTCGCCGAACTCCTTCTCCAGGTTGACGAGCGAGTCCTCGATCAGGTGCTCCTCGTTGAGCGTGCGCACTACCACGTACTTGCTGTCGGCCTGGAAATAGACGATGTCCGGCACCGGCACCAGGCGGATGTTGCCGCGCAGGTGCACGCTGATGTGGGTGCGCGCACGCTCCTCGGGCGGGCGCGCCTCAGCGGTGTCGCGCAACTGCTTCATGGTGAGCTTGCGCGCCTTGATGAGCGCGTTCGCCAGCCGGTCCCTGCGGATCGGTTTGAGCAGATAATCCACCGCGTTGACCTCGAAGGCATCGAGTGCGTGCTGGTCATAGGCAGTGGTGAAGATTACGCTCGGGGGGTTCTCCATGCCCGCTAAGTGCATCGCGGCCTCTAGGCCGTCCATACCGGGCATGCGAATGTCCATGAGCAGCACGTCCGGATTGAGTTCGACAGCCCGTTCCACGGCCTCTGCACCGTTGGTGGCCTCGCCCACCACGGTGTAGCCACCAATGTCGTTGAGCAGCTCGCGCAGGCGGTCGCGCGCGAGCTTCTCGTCGTCCACAATCATCACTCTCATGACAGGCCTCCACGCGTCGGTAACGTCACCGATACCACGAACTGGCCGTTGTCTTCGCACGCCTCGAGCTGCGCGGCTTCGCCGTAGTGGCTCTGGAAGCGGGCGCGGATGTCTTCCAGGGACTGGCCGGGGTACTGGCGCTTGGCTCGGCCGCGCACGACCGGCAGCGGGTTGGTGACACGGATACAAATGCGGTCGTTCTCCTCCCACAGGCGCACGCCTACGGTGCCGCCGGCCGGCAGCTCCTCGATGCCGTGGCGAATGGCGTTCTCAAGAAGCGGCTGCAACGTCAGCACCGGCATGACAGCCTTGCGCGGGAACTTGCCGATGTCCCAGTCTACGCGCAGGCGGCTGTCGAGACGAAGACGCTCGAGCGCTAGGTATTTCTGTGCCACCTCGATCTCGTTGCGGATCGGCACCAGGTTCTCGTCATCCGAGAGCATCATGCGGAAGAGCTGCGCCATGTCTTCGATGGCCGCCTCGGCCTTGTCCGGCGCGCTCCTCACCAGCGAGGCGATGATGTTGAGGCTATTGAACACAAAGTGCGGGCGGATGCGGGCCTTGAGCGCGAGCAGCCGCAACCGCGCCTCGGACAAAGCGCGGTTGCGCAGCTCGTGCTTTGTCACAAACAAGCGCAGCAGCAGGCCGTTGGCGATGGCACTGATCGACAGCGCCAGGATGTGGAAATCACTGTACCAGAGCGGGCGGGCCGAGGGGATCTTCCCGGCCAGGTACAGCAACCACACCGTCGTCTCACTGACGGCGAAGGTCACAGCCAGCAGCAGCAGGTAGGCGAAGGTCAGTGCCCGCACGTTCGGCAGGCGGTTGAGGAAGCGCCGCGCGTAACAGAGCGCGGCGGTGCCAGCGAGCGCCACCCACTGGATATAGAGCGAGACCAGCAGAAACTCCAATCCCGGGCTGGGGGCGAGCAACCCGCCTGGCATCACCATGGCGATGACGATGGCGAGCAGCTCCGCCACCACCGCGACGTTGAATACCACCCAGCCGGTGCAGAAATCGGGCAGAAAGCCCGTGTCGTCGCCACGCGCTGTGCGCGCGGCGCTAAATTGCGTGTCCAGCCACGTTTCCAGGCGCCGGAGATGTTCCTTAGCCCGCTCGAGATAGATCCAGCTCTTGGCGGCAATCTTCATGGCGCGCGCTCATCAGCCCAGCACGACCGGCATGCGAATCTTCACGTGGTATTGTCCGCCTTCCTGCATGGTCTGCATGCTCGCTGCTTCGCCGAACTGGGCGTGTAGGCGCTGGCGGATGTTCTCCTGGGCGATCTTGTTGCCCTTGCTGTGCGCATGGTGCTGGATCTCGGGCAGCGGGTTGCTGATGAGTATGTTGAGGTTGTCGCCTTCGGTCCACATCTCGATCTTGATGGTGCCGCCGGCGAACCTTGGCTCGATGCCGTGGTAGATGGCGTTCTCAAGAAGCGGCTGCAGCGTCAGCGCCGGGATCATGGCCGAGCGCGGGACGTTCGAGACATTCCACTTGACCTGCAGGCGCTCGCCAAGTCTGAGCTTCTCGATCTCGAGGTACTGGCGCGAGATCTCCCGCTCGGCGGACACGGGCACGAGCTTGCGCGCGTCGGCGAGCAACACGCGGAAGAGATCGGCGAGGTCGTGCAGTACCGCCTCGGCACGCGCTGGATCGGAGCGCGTCAGCGAGGCGACGCTGTTCAGCGCGTTGAACAGGAAATGCGGACGGATGCGCGCCGCGAGCATCTGCATGCGCGCCTCCTGCTTGGAACGCGCGTCGCGCTCGGCGCGGTGTTGCAGGATGAGGTAGCGCAGCCCGAGCACGCTGATGACGCCGGCGATCAGCAACGTGCGAATCAGCAGCGATTCGCGCCACGAAGGCCAGCGCTCGGCAATGAAGCCGAGGTCATAGAGCGCGAAGATCATGACGTCGGTGCCCACCGCGGCCGCCGCCAGGATCAGCAGGACGGCGAGCGCCGAGCCAGCCACCACCGAGGTGCGCTTAAGCAACGGGGCGGCGAGCTTGAGGACTACCACGATGAACAGCGCCAGCGCCAACGCGAAGGCCAGCAGCAGGTTTAAGTCCTGCCAGGCCCATTCGTCGAATCTGTCGTTGCGCCCGATGGTGATGATGATGGCGATCAGCTCGGCAAGCAGCACGATGCGCACCGCCATGCGCAAAGAGCCGAAATCGGGCAGAAAATGCCGGTCGTCGCTACTCGTTCGGGACATCGCAGGTAGTGTGTTTGGGCCGGCTCCCCGTCCTGAAACCTGGTCCTGCGCGGAGAATACGCCGCCGGTCACTCCGGGATAGGCGCGCCTGCGCATCGTGAGATTGCTGATGAATAATTATAAATGAGTGGGTTGATCGGGTTACGCGGCATGGCCGCCACAGCGTTTATTTGCCCCGGCACTCCAGTATACTTTCGCCCGGCATCCTTTTGCCCTGGCACGAAAAAAAACCCCCGCCAAGGCGGGGGTCCGAAGACCTGGCTCGGCGTTCGGGGTGGGGGTGCACATAAGGAGAGTCCGAACCAGGCAACTCGCACACTACACGTCGCTAACCATAGCCCGCCGCCATCGCGCGCTCAACGCCGCCCCCGACAATCGGGCCGGGGGCACGGATGGGCGGCGGGCCGGTCATTGGGGAACATGAAGAAAACAATCGGCCAACAGACCTCCGCCACTGGTAAGCCCTGGGGCGGCCGCTTCACGGAGTCTACCCACGCGCTGGTCGAGGCGTTCAGCGCTTCGGTGGGGCTCGATCGTCGTCTTTACCGTGCCGACATTGCTGGCTCGATCGCGCACGCGCGCATGCTCGCTCATGTAGGGGTGCTTACCGAGCAAGAATGCGAGGCGATCGTGCGCGGCCTCAAGGAGATCGAGGCCGAGATCGAGGCCGGCCAGTTCGCCTGGAGCGAGGCGCTCGAGGACGTGCATATGAACATCGAGGCACGCCTGATCGCGCGTATCGGCGAGGCGGGCAAGAAGCTGCACACCGGCCGCTCGCGCAATGACCAGGTGGCGACGAGCCTTCGCCTGTATCTGCGCGACGGCATCGACCAGGTGCTCGAGCGGCTGCTTCGCGTGCAGGAGGCGGTGCTGGAGCTGGCCGAGCGCGAGGCGGACACGATCATGCCGGGTTTCACCCATCTGCAGATCGCCCAGCCGGTCACCTTCGGGCACCATTTGCTCGCGTGGTTCGAGATGCTCGCACGCGATGCCGAGCGCTTGCGGGACTGCCGCCGGCGCGTGAACGTCCTGCCGCTCGGTGCGGCCGCGCTCGCCGGCACGAGCTATCCGATCGACCGTGCCTATACCGCGCGCCTGCTTGGTTTCGAGGCCGTCGCTGAAAATTCGCTCGACGCGGTAAGCGATCGCGATTTTGCGATCGAGTTCACGGCTGCCTGCGCGCTCCTCATGATGCACCTGTCGCGTTTCTCCGAGGAACTGGTGCTGTGGACCTCGCCGCTCGCCGACTTCGTCGAGCTGCCTGACGCCTTCTGCACCGGCTCCTCCATCATGCCTCAGAAGAAGAACCCGGATGTGCCCGAACTCGTGCGCGGCAAAAGCGCGCGCGTCTACGGCCGGCTCATGGCGCTGCTCACCCTCATGAAGGCCCAGCCGCTCGCCTATAACCGCGACAACCAAGAGGACAAGGAGCCGGTCTTCGACACGCTCGATACCGTGCTCGACTGTTTGAGCGTGTACGCGCAGATGCTGCCGGCCGTGCAAGTCAAGCGCGACAATCTCGCACGCGCCGCGCGCGCTGGTTTCTCCACCGCTACCGATCTCGCTGATTACCTCGTGCGCAAGGGGGTGGCATTCCGCGACGCGCATGAGCTCGTGGGCCGCGCCGTGCGTCTGGCGCTTGACAGTGGACGTGAGCTCTCCGAGCTCGAGCTCGAGGAGCTTAAGGCACTCAGCCCGGCGGTGGAGAAGGACGTCTACACGGTGCTCACACCCGAGGGCGCCATCAAGGCGCGCGATCATCTGGGTGGTACCGCCCCGGCGCAGGTGCGCGCGGCAATCCGCCGCGCGCGCACACGCCTCGCTGGCGAGGATGGCGGTGAGGGAGTGCGGGAGGGACGCCGCGTTTACGGACCGCCGGATGTAACGCTTGACGACAGCCAATCGCCAGACGTCGTGACGACCGCCGGGTCACCGAAGACTGAACAACACGAAAACCGGTGAACCGGATTTGAACATGTCACGCTTCGGCGTGACGCAGGAGAAGACATGGCGGGAGGGTGGCGCGTCGCCGAGCGGCGCTCAGGACGCAAATGTTGCGCCATCCGCACGACGGGCATGACTTCGTGCACTTTCTCAAACATGTGAATACGGCCAGGTGCGGGGTTAAGCTGGCTGTCGGCAAGAAGTCACGCCGCGACACTAGCGCCTTGTTGCCGACTCGCGAGCTTTGGATAGATACAGGATCGATAGGATTCACAGGATGAACTCCCTGGAGGAACTACGCGAGCGGCTACGTGCCTTCGCGCGGGTGCGCGACTGGGAGCAGTTTCATTCGCCCAAGAACCTAGCGGTTGCGCTGATCGTGGAGGCGGCCGAGCTACTCGAACACTTCCAGTGGCTCACGGAGGAAGCGAGCAGACGTTTGCCACCCGAGCAGTGGCACGCCGTCGAGGAGGAGATCGCGGACGTACTCATTTACCTGGTGCGTCTCGCCGACCGGCTGGACGTGGACCTGCTCGCCGCTGCGGCGCGCAAGATCGAGCAGAACGAGAAGAAATATCCTGCCGACGAGGTACGCGGCAAGGCGGACAAAAGATAGCGACCGGCGATCCGCGTCGTCGCTGGCTGGGGTATTGCGGTGATTGACTACCGCTCTTTCGGGCGGATGCCGAGCCACTGACCGCTACATACCCTTAGCGCATCGGCCGTTCCTGTCGTCCGTGGCGCCACAGTGCTCGCGCCAGGCGCGCCGCTCTTCGGGCGGCATGTTACGCCAGTGATTGCGCAGCCGCTCTCGTTCCTCCGGCGGCAGGTTCTGGAAACGCTGGTACTGGCGGCGCAGCCGCTCCTGTTCCTTCGGCGGCAGGCGGCGGAAGCGCTCGTAGCGGCTGCGGATACGGCTGCGTTCCTCGGGTGAAAGCTGCTTCCAGCGCTCGAAACGCTCTTTGGCGCGCGTGCGCTCTTCGGGCGTCATGGCTGCCCAGCGGCGCGCCCCGCGCACCAGGCGTTCGCGCCGCTCGGCCGGCAGTTCGTTCCAGCGCTGCGCGAATGGCTTCAGCAGGCGACGTTCTTCCTCGCTCAGCTGGTCCCATTCGAGCGGCATGGACGGTTCGTCTTCGGCGGCGGCAAGCGGCGCTGGCGCGAGCAGTATCAGGCCCAGCAACAGAAAATCGCGTCTATTCACGGTTTGGCGCCTCGACCTTTTGCGGTGCACTCGGTTCCGCTGTATCGAGAACGTGGCCGGCGGCGGGCGATTGCGGCCACTCGCCGGTTGCGGTCTGCCAGCTTCCCAGGAATTCGAGCAACTGCGCATCAGGCACCAAAGTTTCATCCAGGATCGTTCGTTCAACCGGCATGATCGTGCTCCGCAAGCCAGCGGTAGAATTCGAGATCAGCGAAGAACTCCGGGCTGTCCCGGCCGGCGAGTAGCTCAAGATCGTCGAGGCTGGGCAGCATGCCGTTGTGCGCTGTGCCTACCCAGAGAAGGGTGACGGCCACCACCAGGGCGACAACCGCCGCGGCCAGCCCACCTGCCGCAAGCCAGTTCCCCTCGGGCACGTGCCCGGCGGTGTGCCGCGCCTGCTCGAGCGCCCGCAGGCGTGCAGCGCGCAAGCGGGCGCGCGTCTCGTTGTCGAGCCCGCGCGCGGCGGCGTCGAGCCATAGCCGTGCCCAGAGTGCGAACTCCCGGTCCTGTTGTTCATTGTCCGTGCTCATGGCCAGTGGTCCTTGAGCGCCGTACGCAATGCCTCCAGAGCGCGCGCGTAATGCGTCTTCACGCTCCCCTCCGAACAGTTCATGGCACGTGCAGTCTGGGCCACATCCAGCCCTTCCCAAGCACGCAGCAGAAAGGCTTGCTGCTGGCGTCGCGGCAGGCGGGCAAGCGCCGCCTCCAGTGCCTGGAGTGCCCGGCGGCGTGCTGCACCCGCCGCCGGATCGGAATCGGCCGGGTCGGCCACGTTGGCGAGCGGGTCGGTGTGCGGCACCTCATCGCCGCGGCCGAGCCAGACTCGGAACCTGCGCCGCAGTGTGGTGCGTCGGTGCCAGTCGCGCAGGCGGCTTTGCAGGATGCGGTAGAAGAGCGCACCCCATTCCCCTTCGTTTCGCCCGGCGTAGCGCCGCGCAAGCTGCAGCATGGCTTCCTGCACCACCTCCAGGGCGTCCTCACGGTTGCCGGTGAAAAGGCGTGCCATCACGAAGGCGCGCCGTTCCACGCTTGCCAGAAAGCGGTCCAGGTTCTGCGTCGTATCCAGCAGCGGGCCCCCTCCCGAATGAGCCGGCGGCGCACATCACGGCCCGGCCCCCACCGTGTGCGCGCACCCTAGCGCCGCGCCCCATGACGATGGGCGTGGCGGTGTTCGGCGCGCCGCTCAATGCGGTTCCCCTTGCGGTCGAGCCGGTTCTCGATCCGGTCGCCACGGCGATCGAGGCGGTTCTCGATGCGATCGCCTTTGCGGTCCAGGCGATTTTCGATACGGTCGCCCTTGGCGTCCAGCCGGTCGGCCAGCCCGGGTTTGCCCGCCTCCTCGGCGCGTTCGGCGCGCCGATCGAGATGTTCATTAATCGCCTCGCCACGCCGGTCGAGATGTTCATTAATCGCCTCGCCACGCCGGTCGAGCCGCTCGTTGACCGCCTCGGCAGGATTGTCGGCCGCCAGGGCCGGAACGATGGTGAACATTAGGCACAGGCAAGCAAGGATCCAGGAACGGGTTGTCTGCATGATCGGGCTCCTTTTTTCAGTTTGGGTGTTGAAACACCGCTATCAACGCATGAGCCGCCGTGGCGTTGACACACACGGCGTTTGCCTTGCGGCGGCTGGACGTTTACAGTGAGGGGAGGCGAGCTGTGACACAGTGCACGAACATTGTCCGATCACGAGTAGTGCGGCAGGGATGAGGCGTTCACGGACCTAAGGATGGAAAAGTACGACCCCGATGTGCGCGGCGAGCGCCGCAAGGGCGAGCGGCGCCGGGGGGAGCGGCGCGGGTTGCTGCGCTGGGACCCCAGGCCGCGCGAGCGGCGCTCAGGCACGGATCGGCGCAAGCCGCCAGGCTGAGAGCGGGCAGTCACAGCCGCCACATGGTCTTGAGGATGTTCTCACCGCTCGGCGCCATCGCCAGGGGGAACTGGACGCGGCGCATGTGGTCGAGCGAATCGGAGATGCGCCCGAAGTCGTCGTGTAGCCGCTGGTAAAGACGCCGCCGGGCTGGGTTGGTCTCGCTGCCGGCCGCTCGGGCATAGGCGTTGCTGCCGTGCGCGAGGTAGTAACCGAGCTCTCCCCGCGCCGTGAGCCGCTCGCGGAACAGCCCGCTCATGAACAGGGCGTATTCGCCGATATGGCGGTTGATCGCCATGCCGCGCACCCGCTCGGCCCGCCCGCCTTCGCGCCCTTCCGCCCGCTCGAGGGCGAGGAGCATGTCCACAATATGTTCGATCGGCCGGCCGTCGTCGTCGAACAAGGGATAGAGATGGCGGATGTGGGCGAAGCGTGTCAGCACATCGCTCACGTAGTCCACGGCGGCAGGTTCGGCGATGCCATGGGCGTGAAACCCGCGGCTGACCTGACGCCGAAAGAAATGGTATAGCATCGGTACCCGCATTGCTCTTGCCCCTTGGTTAGACCGTTGACTCCCGCCCGGGTTTTCGATCCCTCAAGAAAAGAGTAGGACACACATTGATTCCCTGCCAACCTGGCGTATGATCATTACGCCCTCACGCGCGGTGCCTGTCGGGGTTATCGGCTGGAGGCGTGGAATATTCAGATAGGAGGTGGCATGAGACGTGGTGCGCTTGGTGTGCTCCTGGCGGTGGTCGTTGCCGCCGGATCGGCGGGCTGTGGCAACCGGGGAGATGATCCGCTCAAGGCCAGGATCGGTCAGCTCGAGAAGGAACTGGCGAGTAGCCGAGTTGCGATCGAAGAGAAGGACAAGGAGCTCGCCGAGCTGCACGCCAAGGTCGAGCAGAGCAAGGCCAATGTCGAGGCCTTGACCGCCGAGCTCGTCAAGGTCAAGGTCGAGCGGGACAAGCTCAAGCAGGAGCTGGCCGCCCTGAAGAAGAAGCGCTGAACCGGTTTTCGTCTGCGTGCGCCGCAAGGGCGGGAAATCCCGCAGAGACGAACATGGGCTTTTTCGTTGACTTCCGCTGCCAGAACTGCCGATACGAGGAACGCGACATCGGCGTGGGACGTGGTAAAAGCGAGTTCCCGTTCCTTGCCCTTTTCCGCTGCGACAATTGCAAGACCATCGGCAGCACTTGGATCAATGAGCACCAGTTGCCGCTGTGCGCGCATTGCTATCACGACGCTGTGGTCATCCTGCCCGACGACACCACGCGCGTAAACTGCCCGAAATGCGGCGAGCCGGCTCTCATCACGCGCAAGGAGGGCGCGTGGCAGTAGGGTACAATCCCGTCCGTTAGATCGAGGCATCGGGAGGCCCCGCGGGCGCCCCCGCGCGACCCCGGCGATGCAGGCCAAAAAAATACTGATCCTGGGTGGACACGGTCCCTTCACGCAGCACCTCGTTCGAGGCCTGTGCGCTTTTCCTTACGCCCACTGCGTGCTCGGCGTCGAGCAACCGCGTCAGGCCGACGGCCAACACGGCGTGCTGGTCGAGGCAGTCAACCCGCATGATCCGGATTCGCTTCGTCAGGCGCTCGCCGGGGCCTTTGCGGTGGTTCATGCGCACGGCCCGTTTCGCGAACCCAATTACACCGTCGCCGCGATGTGCGCGGACCTTGGGGTGCACTATATTGACCTCGCCGACGGGCGCGCGCACGTCGGCGGCATCACGCGCCTGGCGCGCCGGGCGCAGCAGACCGGCAGCTTGATCGTATCGGGTGCGGGCACACTGCCGGCGGTCTCGGGAGCGCTCGTCTCCCTACTCGCCTCGGAATTCGAGAGGATCAGCGAGATCCACACCTTTCTCGCGCCCGGCCGGCGTGACCAGCGCGAGCTCGCGAGCCTGCATGCGGTGCTGAGCGCAGCCGGCAGACTGATGCGCATCAAGGAACGCGGCCGCTGGCGCGAGGTACACGCCGGCAGCCGTCCGCAGTCGGTGCGCTTCCCGCCGCCTGTGGGGCAGCGGCGCGGTTATCTCAGCGATTCCGCCGAGCTTGAGCTGTTTCCGCGCCATTACGGGGCGACCACGGTCACGGTGCGCACTGGGCTGCAGGGATTTTACAGCGGCCTGCTGGCGGTACTAAGCACGCTGCGCCGCCGCGGCTGGATGACCGATGAGCTTCCGCGGTTGCTCGAATGGCTCATCCGCCTGGATGGGGGTGGCGGCGGACATCGGCACGGCGGCGGCGGACTGCGGGTCGAGGTGCGTGGGCGGCGCGCCGGCAATGAGACGCTGGCACACACGGTGTACCTGGTCGCGCGCGACGGCTGTACCCCGGCGATCGCGGCCGCCCCGGCCGTCGCGCTCGTGAAGCGTTGGCTACAGTACGGGGTGCCGCAGACCGGCGCGCGCGCCGCCGTAGGGCTCGTGGCCTGGGAGGATATCCGGCGCGAGCTGCTCGGTCACGATATCGTGATGGTGCGCACCTGAGTGTCGCGCACGCACACATGCCGCTCTGGATGACCGGCGCCAGGAGGGGTAAGCTCGTGCCACCAGAATGGTTACAAGGCATGTTGGGATGCACTGGCTAAGACTAGGCGCTGCCCTCGGGTTCCTCATTGCGCTCGCGCTCGGCGGCTGCGGCAAGAAGGGCCCGCTCTATCTGCCACACGACGCGGTCGCGGGCCCCGTGGTGCCCGCGACCGCCACGCGCTGACACGCGAGCGTGGTCTTCTTTCTCTCAGTTGCATGCGCGCCATGAACGCCTTTGCCTACCGCAACGGGCGACTGCATGCTGAGGGCGTGGATCTCGCCGCGCTCGCCGAAGTGGTCGGCACGCCCTGCTACGTCTACTCCCGCGCCATGATCGAGGAGCGCTACGCGGCCTTCGACCGGGCGCTCGCCAGTCACGACCATCTGGTGTGCTACGCGGTCAAGGCCAACTCCAATCTGGCGGTGCTGAATGTGCTCGCGCGCCTCGGCTGCGGCTTCGATATCGTCTCGGGAGGCGAGCTCGAGCGGGTGCTGGCGGCCGGCGGCGATGCCGCGAAGGTGGTGTTCTCCGGTGTCGGTAAGACGGCAGCAGAGATGAAACGCGCGCTCGAGGCCGGCATTTACTGCTTCAATGTCGAATCCGAAACCGAGCTTGCGCTCCTCGACCGCGTGGCCAGGGAGATGAACGCGCGCGCGCGGGTAGCGCTACGCGTCAATCCAGACGTGGATGTCACCACCCATCCTTATGTTGCCACGGGACTGCGCACGAGCAAGTTCGGGATCGGCATCGAGCGCGCGCTGCAGGTCTACCGGCGTGCTGAGCGGCTTGCAAACCTGCAGCTAGCGGGGGTGGCCTGCCACATCGGCTCGCAGCTCACCGAGCTCTCGCCATTGCTCGAGGCGCTCCGGCGTCTGGTGGAACTGATCGGGGAGCTCGCCGATGCTGGCATCGAGCTCGGACATCTGGATCTCGGCGGCGGTCTCGGTATCCGCTATCGCGATGAGCAACCGCCCGAGCCGGATGACTACGCGCTCGCGCTCGTTGGTGTGCTCGAGAGACTCGGCTCGCGCTACCAGCGCATGCGGCTTATCGTCGAGCCCGGACGCGCCATCGTCGGCAACGCGGGGGTGCTACTGACGCGCGTGCTCTACACTAAGCCGGGCGCGGAGCGCGACTTCGCTGTCGTGGACGCGGCCATGAACGACCTGCTGCGCCCTGCGCTGTACGATGCCTGGCACGACATCGTGCCGGTGGTCCTCGATCGGCAGCGTGAGGCGCGCCTGTATGACGTGGTCGGGCCGGTGTGCGAAAGCGGCGACTTCCTCGCACGCGCGCGCATGCTCCCCCTCGGCCCGGGCGACCTGCTCGCTATTGCTTCCGTCGGTGCCTACGGTGCCGTCATGAGCTCGAACTACAATACCCGTCCACGCGCTCCCGAGGTGATGGTGGACGGCGAGCATTATCATGTGGTGCGGCGGCGGGAGCGGATCGCCGATCTGCTAGCGCTGGAATCGGTGCTGCCTGAATAGATACAAGGGGCGTAGTTCGGTGGCGAGCGCTCGTCCCTTGAAGCTTGTGTCTCGCATTTTGGAAAGGATCCCCGAACCCAAACTGATGGACGACCCGGTGCAGGCGCGTGCCTACGCCGAGGCCGATCTCTTTGAGCCGCGCGAGGTCTTTGCGCTATTTTCGCGAGCACTTCCCGGACCACGCCCCGCGGCGCGTGCTCGACCTTGGCTGTGGGCCGGCCGATGTGACACTGCGCTTCGCTCGTGCGTTTCCACAGGCCGGCGTCGTCGGCGTGGACGGGGCGCGCGCTCGAGCTCGGGCGCAAGGCGATCCCTGCGCGCTGGCCTGCAGCGGCGCATCAGGCGCTGACGCTCGGCCGGCTGCCGGACGTGGTGCTTGCCGGCCGCTTCGATACCGTGATCAGCAACAGCCTCCTGCATCATCTCAGCGGCCCCATGGGGCTCGGGGGGGGGTGCGCGCCGCTATGCACGCCCTCGGCTGCGGTGTTCGTCATGGAGCTCGTGCGGCCGGACTCGCGGGCGGCGGCCGAGCGGCTGGTCGCCGAGCACGCCGTCAGTGAACCGCAGATTTTGCGGCGAGATTTTTTGTGTTCGCTGCTCGCCGCCTATCGTCCGCAGGCGGTCGCTGCCCAGCTCGCGCGCACGACTCGATCTTAAGATCGAGGTGGTGAGTGACCGGCACATGGTGATCTTCGGGAAGATACCGCAGCGAGAAACGGCGCAGGAACCTCAAAGGCCGAAGTGGAAGTTTCGAGTTCGCTCCACGCTCTGCACTATGTGTTGTATCACGGATCATCGCTGGCGCCGGGGATACCGAGGCGCTTGCGCGTATGGCGCGGGACGCCGGCCCAACGTTGCCGCAGTCTTCCTGTGCGCACGACGAGCTGGCGATACAGCCGGCGTGCGATCGGAAAATCCACGGCCAGCAGTGCCAGTCCGAGCGGCAGCATCCAGTAGCCGAGCACCGGCAGGAAGCCGAGCAAGCCGCCCGCGACGAGCAGTGCACCGATCGCATGGCGGAGCCAGTGGTGGTCAGTTCGCTTGAGGGCCTCGAAGTATTTTTGCAGGAATTCTCGCACGCGGATGCACGCCCATCGATTCTCTTTCCTCCCGGCTGACGGTAAGCTTAACGGATGGCGACTGCGTTCACCAAGATGCAGGGGCTCGGCAACGATTTTGTGGTGTTCGAGGCGGTCACGCGCCCCCTGTCCCTGACCCCGTCACGCGTGCGCCGCTTGAGCGACCGGCGCTTCGGGATCGGCTGCGACCAGGTGCTGGTCGTCGAGCCGCCGGTCGGCGAACGGTCAGATTTCCGCTACCGCATCTATAATGCCGACGGCACCGAGGTCGAGCAGTGCGGCAACGGTGCACGTTGTGTGGCGCGCTTCGTGCATGAGCATGGTCTTACCGCCAAGCGTGAGATCGTCTTCGACACACTGGGCGGGCGCATCGCCACTCGTCTGGAGGACAACGGGTGGGTGACGGTGGACATGGGCGTGCCGCGCCTCGATCCGGCCGAGGTGCCGTTTGAAGCAGTGACGCGCGCGATCGTCTATGATCTGGATGTGAATGGCCGGCGGCTTGCCGTGAGCGTGCTCTCCTTGGGTAATCCGCATGCAGTCCAGGTGGTGCCGGACGTGGAGACAGCCCCGGTCAATACCGAGGGGCCCAAGATTGAGCGTCACCCGCGCTTCCCCAGGCGGGTGAACGCGGGCTACATGCAGGTCGTGGACCGGACCCACATCCGCCTGCGGGTCTGGGAGCGCGGCGTGGGCGAGACCCTGGCCTGCGGCAGCGGGGCCTCGGCAGCAGTGGTGGCCGGTCGCCTACGTGGCCTGCTCGATGATACGGTAGAGGTGCGTCTGCCGGGCGGCACGCTGAGCGTGGCCTGGAGGGGCGAGGGCAGCCCGGTATGGATGACCGGACCGGCAGAAACGGTCTTCGAAGGCAGTATCGAACTGGAGCGCTTATGACGCAGAAGCTCTCGAGCGATGAGCAGCAGGAAATCTCCTGGGAGGAGGCCGTCTCTCGGTATCTCGAAGCTCATCCCGACTTTTTCCAGCATCATCCCGAAATCCTGGCGAGCCTCCACCTCCGCCACGAGACCGGCGGGCGCGCGGTCTCGCTGATCGAGTACCAGGTCGAGCACCTTCGGCGGCGCAATCGCGAACTCACCGGCCAGCTCAATGAACTCGTACAGATCGCGCGCGATAACGACGCGCTGACCGCGCGGCTGCACCGCTTCGCCATCGCCATGATCGAGGCCCGCAACCTCGACGAAGTGGTCGACGGCGCATACGAGCTACTGCGCCAGGATTTTCGTGTGGATACCGTCGGCCTGCGGCTGCGTGTAGCTGGCGCGCGCCGCGAGCTCGTCGGCGAGGACGACCGGCGTCTTAGCGATCTTCTGCAGCGGCTTGCCGACGGCAGGACGGTCGCGGGTGCACGGCTGGAAGAGAGTCTGATGCGGTATCTGTTCGGTGAACCCGCTGCAGACATCCGCTCGTGCGCGCTTGTGCCGCTACGCCTGCGCGTCCTGCTCGGTGTGCTCGCACTCGGTAGCTTCGATGCGCAGCGCTTCACGGCCGGGCTCGGGACCGTGTATCTTGGCCGCCTCGGCGAGCTGCTCGCCTGCGGCGTCGCCGTGCATCTCGACGACCGCCGCTAGCCTCCGTTCCCTCCCATGTCCTTCGCAGACGCCGGTGCTGCACTCGAGCGCTTCGTCGAACACCTGCGGAGCGAGCGGCGCTTCTCGATTCATACGCTGGCCGCCTACCGGCGCGATCTCGAGCGCCTGGCGGCCTTCTGCCGCGCGCAGGGTGCGGGGATGTTTCCAGCGGATTGCGACAGCGCGCTGCTGCGCGCCTTTGTTGCGCACCTGCACCGCGCGGGGCTCGCGGGCCGCTCGATCGCGCGCGTGCTTTCTGCGGTGCGCACCTTCTACCGCTATCTGCTGCGCGAAGGGGTCGTGCGGCGCAATCCGGCTGCGGGTCTGAGGGCCCCGCGTGCTGTTCGTCGCCTGCCGCGCAGCCTCACGCCGGAGGAGGCCGCGCGCCTAATGCAGATCGAAGCCACCGGCGTGCTTGCCCGGCGCGATCGCGCTATGTTCGAGCTGCTGTACTCGAGCGGGCTGCGTCTGGCTGAGCTGGTGGCGCTCGATCTCACCGACCTCGATCTGGCCGAGGGCACGGTGAAAGTGACGGGCAAGGGTGGCAGGGAGCGCCTTTTGCCTGTTGGCCGCCAGGCGCGCGAGGCGCTTGGCGCCTGGCTCGCTGCGCGCGCGACATTTGTGCGCGATACGACCGACGCTAATACTTCGGCGCTATTCGTCTCCCGCGCTGGCCGGCGCCTGTCGCCGCGTGCGGTGCAGGCACGTCTCGCGCACTGGGCGCGGCGCCAAGGGCTTGGCGTTACGGTGCACCCACACCTGCTGCGACACAGCTTCGCCAGCCACCTGCTCGAATCGAGCGGCGATCTGCGCGCCGTGCAGGAGCTGCTCGGCCATGCGAGCCTTGCCACCACCCAGATCTACACCCACCTCAACTTCCAGCACCTGGCGCGCGTCTACGACCAGGCCCACCCGCGCGCACGGCGCAAAACCGGTTGAATCGCCATCTGGGCGCGCGCCCAAACGCACGAGCGCGGTTTAATACACCGACTTTACGGCAATATTTTCCGACACTCACTGCCGGAATGCGGCAGTGCGGGGGAGACTGTCACACTGGTTCGCGGTGCGGCCATGTGCTAAGCGTTATGGGTTGCGATACCAGGTGTTTTTCTGTGGAACGGTTTTTGCGCCAGTCAAAGAACGTGGGGGTTTTTGACCACACAGGAGGTAGGTATGACCAATCTGGCACAGGCATTGGCGGCTTTGGTACTTTTGGCAACTGCTTACGAAGCGACGGCGGTCATGACGCGGGCGCAGCTCGCCGATCCCGCGTTTCCCTATCGCAAGCAGTATCTGTCGGTGGACGTGCTTTCCACGGACGAGCTTGCCCAGCGCTTCGGGGACGTCGTAGTGGTAGACGTGCGCTCGAAGTATGAATACGAGACCTTGCACGTCAAGGGAGCGGTGAACATCCCGCTAGAAGCCAAGGACTTCACGGACCGCGTCCGGCAACTGCGCCAGACAACGGGCAGGCCAGTGGTGTTCTACTGCAACGGCGTGACCTGCCGGAAGAGCTACGATGCCGCAGTGGTTGCCCTCACGGCGCGCATTGATGGTTGCTATGCCTACGACGCGGGGGTATTCGCCTGGGCGAAGGCCCATCCCGAGCTGACGGTAGTACTCGGCAAGAGTCCGATTAAGCCGGGCGACCTGATCTCCTCGGAAGCCTTCGAGGCGAGGCTACTCGCGCCCAAGGACTTCGAGGCAAGGATCGGCGCCAACTCGATCGTGCTCGATGTACGTGATCGCCGCCAGCGCGACACGCCGCTCTTCCCCTTCCGGGAGCAACGCGTGCCGCTCGATAACCGTGAAGGGATCAACAAAATCGTGGAACAGGCCAAGCGCGAGGGCAAGACGCTGCTCATCTACGATGCGGTCGGCAGGCAGGTGCGTTGGCTGCAGTACCAACTCGAGCGCGCGGGGCTCAAGGATTACTACTTCATGAAGGGCGGTGCCCAAGGCTACTGGGACGCCAAGTTCGGTAAGGTGGTGCTGGGCGAGGGCAAGGGCGGCAAGGCGCCGGCCAAGAAATAACGCTCTCGGTCAGGGTGTGATTGCCGTTTTTTCCTTATGGGTTGTGATTCTTTGGGTTGTGATTCGGTACTACCCTGTGCCACTCTTCCCCGGCCTTTGCCAAGGTGGGCAAAGGGTGTTTTCGTCGATGCCCTACGGCTGTTTTCGCATGCACGTGTGTGCGTGGCGCAGCCGATGCGGTCTTGGGGCGGGGCGCTGGCGCTGGCAAGGGGTGCTTAAGGTGAATTTCTCCGATCATGGTGCCAGAATGGCATCATGGCCGATGTCCGCTATTACAGCGTGCGACTGCTGTCACCCTACCGGGGCACGATCCAGATCGTGGACCTGCCGGGGTTTCGCGCGTTGTCGGCGGACGGCGAGACCTGGCGCGTGCAGGTACTAAACCGCGGGGCACGTTTCTCGAGCCAGGGGGTGTGGCGCGCGGACGGCAGCGGCAGCTTCATCGAGACCGAGCGCACGCGCGCGTGTATCGAGGCGCTGCGGGCGTGTCCACCACTTCCATTCCCGCTCGCTGATTCGCTTGAGCTGTGGCTGCTCGACGCGCGTCGTCTGCTCCCACTCGCACTGCTCGGCAGTACGCTTGCCGAGCGCTCGCCGCCGCCCGTAGCGGAGATCGTCTGGCAAGCCGCCTTCGCCGAGGACTACGACTTCATCGCCCCCAGTCTCGACCGCCACGCGTTGCGCGATCGAGCCCGGCTGCCCATGCCGCATCGCGAGGTGCTTGCGCGTTGTATCCAGAAAGAGGCGGGGGTGGCTCCGTGCGCGCAGTGGTTCCGACGCCTGCCCGACGGCAGCGGCACGGGGCTCGCCGGCTGCCGGATCGATCCGGCGCTCATGGGCCGGCAGCTTGCGCCGGGCGACTTCCCGGAGTTGCTTGTGCGCGAGTGGTGGGAGACCGAACGTGAGGCGGAACTGGTGAAAGACTATCATGACTGGCAATCGCCGAGGCTGCTCACGCACACCACGCTGCGACGTGCCACCCGCGACCGGCTGGAGCGCGCCGCCTGTCGCTATCCTGAGCGGCTCTATCCGGTCCGCCGGCTTCTGCCCGAAGTCCTCAACCCCGACCTCGTCAAGGTCGCGCTGGTGGAGGCCTGTCTGCGCCGTTCCGCGCCCCCGGCCCCTTCCTGAGCGGGCCCTTTTGGTCATCGGGGACCCGACATACAATCCTGAGGGTTATCACAGTACCCAAAATGCGTGGCGGGCGGCCTGTCACGCGTCAGCCGTCACCTTTACGAAATTAATTACGAAATGACACAACCCTCTCTTGTCGACCGTATTGTCGACACCGCGCTGGTCATCGCGGCGCGCAAGTCGTGGGAGCAACTACGCCTGCACGACGTGGCCGCCGAGCTCGGCGTGGGCCTGAACGATATCCGCCTGCACTTCCGCGAGAAGGAAGAGATCGTGGATGCCTGGTTCGACCGCGCTGATGCCGCCATGCTGGCGGAAGCCGAGCGGCCTGATTTCCTTTCGCTCGCTGCCGAGCGGCGCTTGCACCGGCTGCTCATGACCTGGCTGGCCACACTTGCCCCTTACCGGCACGTGACACGCCAGATGATCCTCGGCAAGCTCGAACCCGGACACCTGCACTATCAGATCGCCGGCGCGATGCGCGTCAGTCGCACGGTACAGTGGCTGCGCGAGGCCGCACAGCGCGATGCACCCCTGCCATGGCGGGCGATCGAGGAGACAGGCCTGACAGTGGTGTTTCTGGCAACGTTCTTCTACTGGATGTACGATGAGTCGGAGCAGTCGCGGCGCACCGCGGCGTTTCTCGAACGGCGCCTGGCGAGCTGCGCGCGCCTCTGGCGGATACTCTATGAGGGTCGACTTCCGTGGAGCGCCGGCCCCCAGCCCGCCGCCGGGGAACGAACCGCAAACCGAGGAGATCTTCAATGAGCGAGCGCGATTCTGCCGGGAGCAAAATTGAACTAGGGGGCAGACGCGACGCGGACCCCGAGCGACAAGAAGCCGCAAGGGCCAAGCCTCAGGGATGGGGCGCGCACAGGCGTATCATCCCCATTGCCCTGGACGGCAGCGAAAAGGACGACAGGCTCTCGAGCTGCGCCGAGGCCGAGCCTTATGCGCTGCGAGTGCTCGGCGATAGCATGGCGCCCGAGTTCCGCGAGGGCCACATCATTATCGTGGATCCGGCGATGCCGGCGCGGCACGGGGCGTACGTGGTAATCGACTACCAAGGCGAGACGCACTTCCGCCAGCTCTGGATCGAGCATGGGGTGAAATATTTAAAGCCGCTCAATCCCGCCTATCCCGCTATTGCGCTCACTGAGCGCTACCACGTGCGCGGTGTGGTCGTACAACGCGCCGGCCGCCGGCGCAAGGAACACAAACACTACTACTGATTCAAGACCGCTGACTCAAGGCGCGAGGGGCAACTCAGGCGCCTTACCCTCCTTCCTTACGCTTCACATACAAGTGTTCCCGCGACCACGGCAGGGCATTGTGGCGTTCGCGCGCGAAGACTATCTGGAAGAGCTGCAGCGAGCCGGTGGTGAAGGCGGCGATCGAACCCGCAAGGTACAGGCGCCAGGCGCGTACGAAGCGACGATCGAAGCGGCGTTCGATCTCTGCCGCGTGACTCTCAAAGCGCATGAGCCAGTGCTCGAGCGTCTTTGCATAATGCAGGCGCAGGTTCTCCACGTCGAGCACCGAGAAGCCGTTCGGCTCGAAGATGTCCATCATCTCTCGCAGGGTCGGGGGATAGGCGCCGGGGAAGATGCGCCGCTCGATCCAGGCGTTCATAGGCGCCGGCCGGTTGCGGCCGATCGAATGAATGAGGCCGCGGCCGTCCTCCGTCAGAATGCGGTCAATGACCGCGCCGAGCACGGCATAGTTCTCCCGTCCGACGTGTTCCAGCATGCCGACCGAGACGAACACGTCACAGGTGCCAGTGATGTTGCGGTAGTCATCCTCAATGTACTGCACGCGTTCGGCGAGCCCGACGCGCTCAGCCTCGGCGCGTGCGTAGGCGACCTGTTCGTGCGAGATGTTGTAGGCGCGCACCGTGACTCCATAACGCCGGGCCATGTGCCGCGCGAGCCCGCCCCAGCCGCAGCCGGCCTCCACCACGCGGTCACCGGGCTTTAGCTGCAGCTTGCGGCAGATGTGATCCATCTTCGCAAGCTGCGCCTGCTCGAGCGTCATGGTCGGATCGGGAAAGTAAGCGCAGGTGTACTGCATCGCTTCGCGATCCAGCCACAGCCGGTAGAAGTCGTTGCCGAGGTCATAGTGATGGTGGATGTGGTCGCGCGAGCCGGTGAGCGTGTTGGCACGCGGTCGGCTCCAATGGTCGCGCAGCCGCCGCAGCCATCGCGGGGTGTGCGTGGCCGCGCCTACATAGGCCGTCTCGAGGAAGCGCACAAGGTCGCCTTCGATCTCGATGCGCCCGGTGCTGTAGAGGTCGCCGAAGTGCAGCTCGGGATGGACGAGCAGCCGCCAGAGTGCTGTGCGATCGTGCAGGACTACGCGTGCCACGGGGGGGTGGCTGCCGGCGGAAATCTCCTCTCCGTTCCACAGGCGCACCGTCAGCGGCGGCCGGCCGGCGAGTTCAAGCAGCTTGCGCGCAAGCCAACGTTCCAGACCGGTGATGTGCGACGGCGACGCGGCCTCCTCGTCCCAAGCGGCATCGGGCAGGCTCAAAGGCGCGGTCTTGTTCTTTTTCATCCCCCTTGTCCCCTGGACAGGCGCGCTGATCGGTTGCGGCCGAAAAACAATCCTACCGCCGCCCACCCACGCTCCACAAGCGCGCCGCCTATGCAGTGAGGAGCTCAACGATCGGCGCAGCCGCTTCTAACTAGACCGCGCTAAAGGGGTAGACCGGCGGGCGCGCGCGGCGGCGGGCACGGTTGATGCCGGAGCATTACCGCGAGCATGCGCCCAATGGGTAGTGGCTTTCGCAAGCGCGTTGGCTACGCCAGCATCGGCGTGTACTACGGCTTATTAGGTACTACGGCTTTTAGGCCATGGCCTTCGTCCACACGCGAGATTGGCGCCGGGGCGATGGCGGACTATCCTTAAGGGGGTTCGGGCCGCGCGCCGTGCGGGCTCTTTTCGGTTTCTTTCAACAGACAGGTGAATGATGGCAATTGATAAAAAACAACTGGTTCAGGCTGTCTTGCTCGTTTTGCTGTTAGCGATTGGCGCTGGTCTCTATCTGATGCAGCAAGAGGATGGATTCGACCTCTTCGCGCGCCTCTTTGGCGAGGAACCTGCGCCGGCGCCGCCGCCGAAAAGGGCGCTGTCCAAAACATCGCAACCGTCTTCGGCCCCCCCACGCGCCGCTAGTCCCGCGGCGCAACCAGCATCCGGACCGGCCGTCATCCCGCTAGAGCCCGCCAAAGGCCAGCTTGCCGGCAAGCCTTTCGTCCCGGACAGCGCTGTGCTCGAAGGCGGCGTGCTGTGCCTGCGCCAGGGCAGTGATACCGAGTTGCGCATCACCCTGCCGGGCACGGCCTGGGAGACGCCAGCGGGCAAGCGCTTTCAGGTCGCCGGTTCAGCGCTTGAAAACGACCCGCGCGTGCATGTCGCGTGGAAGGAGGGCGAGCAGTGGCGGGTGCAGCCGGTCACAGACAAACTCGCGCTCACGCTCGAGTTCGGTTCGGAGACGAACCGCAAACTGCCCGGCAAGCTGCACCTTGCCTACAGCGAAGCGGGCAAGAACACCGTGGCCGGTGTTTTCACAGCCGAGGTGCGTGGCTTTCGCATTGTCAACGGCAAGCCGGACCTCGCCGCCGATTCGATCGGCACGCTCGAATTCCTTGCGCTGCGCGAGCTGCTCAAGGATGATCCTGACAAGCCGATCGAGGTTCTTGCCATGCGTAACGGGCGGCTCGACGCGGCGGGCGACAAGCCCAGCGGCAGTCTGGAGATCGAGTACCGGCTCGGTGCAGGCAAGGCCGTGGTGCAGCGCTACCAGTTCGTGAAGGAGGCGGGCGCATGGAAGGTGGCGCGCGTGCTCGGCGGCAACCAGTAAAGTGCTGCGCGGTGCGGATCCGGGAAGTGCGAAGTGAGCGCCGCGCGCGTTCAGCCGGCGGCTGCCAGGGCGCGCTTTGCATTCCTCGATGAGCTGCTGGTAGCCGCGCTGTAGCCCCTTTTCGCAGGCACATCGTCGCGGGGGTTTTGCGCTGTGCCAGTCGCGGCGTTGCACGGCGAGTTCCTCTTGCAAGATCGCTTGCCCGGCCGCAAGCGCATCGGTTCCGCGTCTGAGATGCTGTCATCGTGTCGTTCCCCTGGTTCGGGATCGGGTATGTAATTTCATCCACAGTATCCCGGGGATTGCTGCGGTCGCATGATGCATCGCGCACGCGTGCGTGTGTGGGTGGGCGGGGCGCGGGTAAAATTCTTGCGCTTACCCATCCCATGAATACGGAGAAACGACCGTGCAGCTACCCTGGTACGTGGCCGCCCTGGGTGCGGCCGTGGTGTGGGGCATTCACTATCCGCTGGTCGCTTTTGCGCTCAAGCGGGTCTCTGTAGTGTTCGTGCTGGTGTTAACGGCGCTGCCCATCGTCTTGCTAGCCCCGTTCTTCCAGCGGCAACTGCAAGCAGACCTCGCGGCGCTCATGGCGCTGACCACAGGCGAGCGCTCGACGATTCTGGCGCTCGCCGCGACCAGCCTGGCCGGGGCGGTGTTTCTGTTTCTGTCCATCGCCGCCAAGAACGCGACCCTAGCGGCCTTGCTCGAGATCACATACCCCGTGTTTGTCGCGCTGTTCGCGTGGTGGCTGTTTCGCGAGGTGCACTGGAACGCCTCCGTGCTCGCCGGTGCCGCGCTCGTATTCGCTGGTGTGATGATTATCGTCTGGCACAACCCCTAAAGTACTGCGCGCTGCAAAAGCGATTTGCTTCCCCAAAGCCAATATGCTTGGATCGCTTTTCGTGACACTCGCTGTCGCCTACGTGGCCGTGGTCACGACGGTGTTTTTGTTCCAGGAACATTTGGTGTATTTCCCCCAGCGCAATCTTGAGGCCACGCCGCGCGAACGCGGTCTGCTGTACGAAGACGTGATGCTAGAGGCCGACGATGGGGTGCAATTACACGGCTGGTTTGTGCCGCGCACGGGCGCGCGCGGTGTCGTGCTTTACTTTCACGGCAATGCCGGCAACATCTCGCACCGCCTGGCGCGCGTCGCGCTTTTTCACCAGATGGGCCTGGGCGTGTTCATCCTCGATTACCGCGGTTACGGGCGATCGGGCGGTCGCCCCTCGGAGGCAGGCATGTACCGCGACGCTGCGGCTGCCTGGCGTTACCTCACCGAGGCGCGTGGTATCGCAGCGGCGCGCATCGTGCTTTTCGGCCGCTCGCTCGGCGCGGCAGTGGCCGCCGAGTTGGCCGCGCGCATGCGCCCGGGCGCGCTTGTTCTCGATTCGGCCTTTACCTCGTTGCCCGAACTCGGGCAGGAGCGCTATCCCTGGCTGCCGGTAAAATGGCTGGCACGCCAGCGCTATCCCACCCGCGAGCACCTCAGAAGGGTAGACTGCCCGGTGTTCGTCGTGCACAGCCGCGACGACGAGATCATCCCTTTCCATCACGGCGAGCAGCTGTATGCAGCGGCGCGCGCTTCGAAACATTTTCTCGCCATCTCCGGCGGACACAACAGCGCCTATTTCCTTACCGAACGTGTGTACGCCGACGAGCTTGGCATGTTTCTGGAACAGCACCTGTCTGGCGACGCCAGGCTAAAGTGAACAGCGATACCGTATCCTGCCGTTTAGTGTTTAGGAGAAGACCGCATGAGCGGCAATTTTTCGTCAAGGCCACGCCGCGCACGGGGCCATGCTTGCCTAGTGGCACGCGCTGTCCGCCGATCCGGTTGTCGAGCATGCGTCATCCCCCTGGGACGTATTCCGCGCCGCCGAGTAGGTAAGGGTTTCGTGCGCGCGCGTCAGGATGAGCGTGCCGTCACTGTCTTCGAAGTTGCGGCGAGGGCGGCTGCGATAATCGCTCGAGGCGGTCTCGGTGAGCGGTAGCGGTCAGGGATCGTGTCGTTTTCTGCGCGCCGCTCCTTCGGACACCAGCCGCCGCAACTAATGCCGAGCGCCAGCGCCACGTCGAGCGCGGTGTGGTCCACGTCGGTCTGTTCGCCAAAGATGATCTTTGTGACGACGGTCCTCCCGGCCGCCACTGCGGCAGCGGACAGAGACTCGTGCCGTGCACGCCCGAGCCCCTTCTTGCGGCGGACCACCACGCGGGTCTTGCGCAGGCGGGCTCGTCCATGGCCGCGGCCTGCAGGCCCTCGGTCGTGCCAGGCCGTACGGGGTCGTTGCCGAGCTCGATGAATTGGCCGCTCGCGCACCCCGCAAGACTCGGCCCCGTCGCGTCCCGCAAGCGTTGCGGTGAAGCGGATGCGCACCCGCCACACCCCGCTCACCGGGCTCGATCGTTTCACAAGGAGGAAATTGGGGCGCAGGTCCTCTCTGGCTGCGCATGATAATCCCGCGCGTACCACATCCACACACAATAGCGCATGCAGGCGCCTCTGGACGCGAGCGGCATGACATTTTTGCTATAGTTTCCCTGCTTATGGAGGCGCCTAAGATCATTACCGCCGTCCCGCAACGGCGCTACCAGTACGGCAAGTACCAGGCCGTGCTGCTCGGCGAGATCGAGAGCGGTGACGGAGTTTGCTATCGTTATATCCTCGCACTGGTCCGCGAGGGTGAAGCGCGGCCGGAGTGCTTCGTGACCTGCGAGCAAAATGTCTCTGCGCACGCCGCCGTCGGACGCTATCGCCTGCGCGTGATCTCGCGCTACCTGAACGAAGAGATCGAGTCTGCCGACCGCTTCGGCGATATCGAGACCTTCGCCACCGAGGGCCTCGCGCTCGCGGCGCACGTGCTCGGCCTCACTGGCGAAGAGCCGCTGCGGTTGATGTAGGCGAGAGGGGTGCGTGGGACGCATCCGTGACGCCTCACGGTTTCTTGCTTGCCTGTTTCTGCTGGCCCGCGGCGCTCTCAAAGAGGATCGCGCCGCCGGCGCCCGTGACCCGCACACTGACCGGAATGCCCGCGCGCACGCTCTCGGTCACCACGCAGTAGTCCTCGAAGATCTCCGTGCAGCGCTTGAGCCTCGCCGGGGCAAGATCGCCATCGAGCGCGATGGCGACCTCGAGGCGCGCCACGCGCAGCCGGCCGTCGGCGTTGCGTGCCAGTTCGCCATGCACGTCGGTCTTGAGTCCGGCCAGCTCGAGATGCGCCTTGCGCAGGCAGAAGAGCAGGCTTGCCGAGAGGCAATTGCCCACGGCGGCGGCGAGCAGGCGCGAGGCGTTGGGACCTTTCTGCACGCCGAGTGGGGCGGGCTCATCCACCACAAGGGGGGTGAGGCCCGCCCAATCGAACCTCACACGAAACTCGTAGCCTGCTATATGCTCGAGTGCGAGGCTGAAACGCAGCGGTTCCTCTGTCATACGCGAGCGTTAAAGACTGCACGCGCGCGTGTGGATCAGCTTTGCTCATGAGGGCGCGTGCCGCTCTCGTGGGCGTGCCCATGGGAGAGCTCTTCCTCTGTGGCCGCGCGTACCTTGATCACCTCCACGTCGAAGTGCAAGGTCTTGCCCGCGAGCGGATGATTGGCGTCAAGGATCGCGCCCTTGTCCGTGAGTTCGACTACAGTGAGGGGGATGGGTCCGTTCGGTCCTTCGGCGAATACGCGCAACCCCGGCTCGAGCTTCATGTCGGGCGGGAAATGCTCACGCGGCGCCTCAAAGATCGCCTCCGGGTTCTTCTCGCCGTATGCATCGGTCGGCGGCACGCTGACCCGGGAGTGGTATCCGGCCTCCTGGCCCTCGAGCGCCTTCTCCAGCCCCGGGATGATGTTACCGTGGCCATGCAGATAGGAAAAAGGCTCGCCGCCTCGGCTGCTGTCGAGTACGGCACCGCTGTCGTCGGTGAGTGTGTAGTGGATGGTAACGACTGTGCCGCTTGCAGCTTTCATCACGATATCCTCGGGCTGAGTTGCGATACTGCTCACTATAGCGCAGTTCGCCCGGTTTTTTCAGTCCATCCCACAAAAAGGCAGGAGACAGCCACAGGGGGATTTTTCTATACTCGCCGGCGATAATCCGCGCATTACGCCATGACCCATACATTGCCCCGTGTTGAAATCGAGTACTGCAGCCAGTGTCGCTTCGTGCTGCGTGCCTGCTGGCTGGCACAAGAATTGCTTTTCACTTTCGCCGAGGAGGTGGGCGAGGTTGCGCTCAAGCCGAGCAGCGGTGGCGTCTTCGAGGTGCGCGTGGATGGCGCCACGATCTGGTCGAAAAGACAGGAGGGCCGCTTCCCCGACGCCAAGGAACTCAAACAGCGCCTGCGCGACCGCATCGCCCCGCAGAAGGACCTTGGGCACAGCGATAGAAAGTAGCAGTGTGTACACAACCCCCTTCTTCTTCCCCGTAGCGTGGCAACGGGATCAGAGTAGTGGATAAAGACAAGTGATTCGTCATCTTCGCATCATGACCCGCGGCCAGGGACTGCACGAGTTCACCCCTCAGGTCGAGGACGCGGTGCGGTCCTGCGGTGTACGCGAGGGTCTGTGCACGCTCTATGTCCGCCACACCTCGGCGAGCCTGCTGATCCAGGAGAACGCCGACCCGGCGGTACAGCGCGACCTCGAGCGCTGGCTCTCCCGCCTGGTACCAGAAGACGATCCGCTCTACACGCACACCGCCGAGGGGCCAGACGACATGCCGGCACACGTCAAGGGTGCGCTCACGGCCGTTTCGCTCTCGATTCCGATTGCCGAGGGTCGGCTCCTGCTCGGGACCTGGCAGGGCATTTACCTCTGGGAACACCGCCGCCGTGGTAGCGTACGCGAGGTCGTCGTGCACATCGGCCCCTGATCCGGGATGCATCCCCAGGCTGCTTTTCCATGGGGGCGGCTATATCTTTCGAGGAAGCCGTCGTAGCGCGCAAGAAGAGAGAGAGGCCTCTGATGCGCAGATTCGTCTTGTTCGCGCATTTGTTCGGCGGCCGCGCCGGCGAGGCCTGTGTGACGACGGGCAGTGATGAGCATCTCAGGGCGCGCCAAGCGTTACACCATCGAGGAACACGCACCCCGGTCTTTTTTGCAGCCGCGCCGCACGCGCAGCGCCCGGCAGTATTCATTTCGGGCGTGCGGTTCGGGGCGCCTTCGTGCCACGACTTTAGCACACTTCTCGGCAAGTGGCATTGCGCTCATTGTGCAATACATCGAGCCTGTCTCGTAGGGCGAGGCGCGGAAAATCGAGTCTTCTCGGACGTGCAGCCAGCGGCCGACGGCAAGCGCGTTGACGACCTCGAGATGCCCCCATGCCCTGTTGCAAGCCCCGCCTGGCGCAGGCATCGCATGCCCGCGTTCAAGTTTGTGCGCATCGCTGACCTCGAGGATCAACGTCTTCCTACCATCGAGCGGCCGCTGGCCGTGGCAGGGGATGCACCCCGTGGGGGCTAGCGCGAGACCGGCTGGTTCGGCTTCAATAGGTGCCCGATGGCGCCGCGGCTAGCCCCCTACGGGACCTGGCAATCCCCCCTCAGCGCTGGGCGGATCGTGACCGAGACTGTCGGGCTCGGCCAGATCGTACTCGAGGGCGACGATATTTATTTCATTGAGGTGCGTCCGTCCGAAGACGGGCGCAACGCAATCGTGCAGGCCGATGCCGGCACGCAGCGCGTTCGCGACGTCCTGCCCGCACCCTTCAATGCGCGCAGCCGCGTGCACGAATACGGCGGCGGGGCGTTCACTGTCGCGCCGCGAGGCCTGTTGTATTTCGTCAACTTCACTGATCAGCGTGTCTACGCGCTGCCGCGCGACGGTGTGCCGCGGCCGGTCACGCCGCAGGACAGCCGCCGTTATGCCGATCTCGTTTATGACGCGCGGCACGCGCGGCTGATCGCGGTATGCGAAGAGCATGTCGGTGCGAACGAGCCAGCCAATTCTCTCGTCGTCATCGATCTGCGCAATGCACGCGTGAGGCCCCTGGCCACGGGTGCGGACTTTTACGCCTCGCCACGCCTTTCGCCCGACGGCCGGCGACTCGCCTGGCTCGCCTGGCATCATCCGAACATGCCCTGGGACGACACCGAGCTGTGGTTGGCCGTGGTGCGCGACGACGGCAGCCTCAGCGAGGCGCGTTGCATCGCGGGCGGAGCGGCGGAATCCATTTTCCAGCCGGAATTCGGACCTGACGGCGCGCTCTATTTCATCAGTGATCGAAACGGTTGGTGGAACCTCTATCGCTGGGAGGCGGAGCGCTTGGAGGCGCTCGCGCCCATGGAGGCGGAGTTCGGTCTGCCGCAGTGGCTGTTCGGCATGTCCACCTACGGTTTCGCCTCGGCGCACGAACTGGTGTGCGCGTACAATCGCCAGAACACTTGGCGGCTCGCCTTGCTCGACCTCGCCACGCGGCGATTCACGCCCCTTAATACGCCGTATACGGAGATCGGCGGTTTGCGCGCCGGCGGTGGACGGGCGTACTTCCTCGGCAGCTCGCCCAGCGAGCCGCCCGCGCTTGTTGCCTATGACCTCGGCACATGCCGCACCACGGTCCTGCGTCGTTCGAGCCGCGTGGTGTTGGAGACAGGTTTTCTCTCCGTGCCGGAGCCGCTCGCCTTTCCGACGACTCAGGGTGAAACGGCCTACGGCTTTTACTATCCGCCGCAGAACCGCGACTTCGTGCCGCCACAGGGGGCGCGGCCGCCCCTTATCGTTTTCTGTCACGGCGGCCCGACGGCCGCGACCACGGGCGCGCTCAACCTGAAGATCCAGTACTGGACAAGCCGCGGTTACGCAGTGTGCGACGTGAACTACCGCGGTTCGACCGGCTACGGCCGCGCCTACCGCCAGAGGCTCGAGGGGCAGTGGGGCGTAGTGGATGTCGAGGATTGTGTTGCCGCCGCACGTGCACTCATCCTGCGCGGCCTCGCCGACCCGCAACACCTCGCTATCCGCGGCGGCAGCGCCGGCGGCTACACCGCGCTTTGCGCGCTCGTCTTCCACGACGCGTTTGTGGCCGGCGCCAGCTATTACGGCATCAGCGATCTCGAGGCGCTTTCGCGCGATACCCACAAGTTCGAGAGCCACTACCTCGAACGCCTGATCGGAGCGTGCCCGGCGCGCCGCGACCTCTACCGGGCGCGTTCGCCGCTGCACCATGCGCAGCGCCTGAACCGTCCCTTGATTTTCTTTCAGGGCCTGGAAGACAAGGTCGTGCCGCCCGACCAGACCGAGCGCATGGTTCACATTTTGAAGAAAAAGGGCGTGCCGGTTGCCCTCGTACTGTTCCAGGACGAGGCCCACGGTCTTCGCCGCGCCGAGAACATCCGGCGCGCGCTCGAGGCTGAGCTGTATTTTTACGGACGAATCTTCGGCTTGACACCGGCCGATGAGCTCGAGCCGGTGGCGATCCACAATCTATGAAAAGATCTTCTCGGCTCGATCTCCGCGGCGCGCCAGAATGCCACATCGTCCTTGATCTCATGCGACGCCAGCCCCGGGTTGCAATAGGTCCGGCCGGTAGCTTCGGCGTTGCGGTCGAGGCGACTGTCGACCGTGACGTCGTAGTTGCTCGCGGTCCCTTTACGCAGGCTGGCCATGTGCCCGTCGTTCGGCTGCAGGTACATGCGCCGCACGATCTTAAGCGAAGAATAGCGGTTTTTCTCTTCCACCCTGCAGGCGCGGTATCGGCGCGCGCACCGCACCGTTACCGGTCGCGTGTGCCATAGCGTAAACCTCCTGAAAGATGGCACTATTCGGGGATGACGATCTTTCAATCTGGCATCCGCCCACCGCGGTGTGTTTGAATGAATCCTTAAGGATTGCATCGACCCCTGCGCGATGGCTCATGCCGACTGCAACGAAAAACGCTCATCGTCGAGACTGAAAAAGCCGCACCTTCGCGCGCGTGTGGATGTGTGTCATGGTCTATGTGCTCGCCTTGCGAATCGAGATGAACGGCGAGTATCTCGAGTTCATCGCGGCAGGCAGCTACCTGCCTCCTCCCGGAGGACCGGCCCGCCCACGGCTGGCGCACGTGGTGCCACCGTCAGTGGCAGGGGCCGCTCTATCGGGAGCGGGGGAAGGCCGCTGGTGGCGGCTCATTGGAATTCAGCTACCGAGGACCGCTGATGGTGTCAGCGATCGACTTCCACGACACCCTATCTCGAGACTGGGATTTCCGGGACTGCGCCAGCTGGCTTGCTACCGCGAAACGGACAGGCGCTTTGGCTTTGCGGCCGGCCAGTGGCCACGTGCCGAGAGCTTCTACAGGTGCTTGCTCGAGGCGTTTCAGGCGCCCGCGCGCGCCGGCCTCGGGCGGCGGCAGAAGGTGTCGGGCGGCACGATAGCGTGCGCGCCCTCGGTGCGCGTCACCGGTTTCACACACGAATCGAACATCAGGCAGGCAGGGGCTTATGATTACCGTCCGCAAACTCGATGACACCCGCTACGAGGTCATCATCCGCAGCCGAGCGATCACTACGCATAGCGTGAGCGTGGACCCAACCTACTATCAGCGGCTGACGGGCGGACGGGTAAGCCCCGAGCGGCTCGTGGAGGAGTCGTTCGTGTTTCTGCTCGAACGCGAGCCGAACACGAGCATCCTGCGCAGCTTCGACCTGCCTGTGATCAGCCGCTATTTCCCCGAGTACGAGACCACGATCCAGAAGCGGCTGAAGTAGCCTGATCCGCGCATGCACCCGCCTGTGCACTTTTGGCCGAGCACGGTGGCGGAGGCGCGCGCCATCCAAGAAGCGTTGCGCGGACGAGTGGTGACGCATGACCGGCTTGGCGTGGTGAAAACGGTCGCCGGTATTGACGTCAGCTTCGAGGGCGGCAGTGTGGCGCGCGCGGCGGTCGTGGTGCTCGGCTTCCCGAGCCTGGAGCGGCGCGAGCAGGCGATCGCGCGGCTGCCCGCGCGCTTTCCCTATGTTCCCGGTTTCCTCTCGTTTCGCGAACTGCCGGCGGTGTGCGAGGCGCTCGCGCGGTTGCGCGTCTGGCCGGACTTGCTGCTTTGCGATGGACAGGGGCTCGCCCACCCGCGCCGCTTCGGCATCGCCTGCCATCTCGGTGTGCTCACCGACACGCCGAGCATCGGGGTGGCCAAGTCACGCCTGCTCGGTGAGCCGCGCGGCCGCCTGGGACATGCCAAGGGGAGCTGGGTGCCGCTGGTGGATAACGCCGATGTGATCGGTGCGGTGTTGCGGACCCGTGCAGGTGTCAAGCCGATCTACGTGTCTGTCGGTCACCGCATTTGCCTCGAGACGGCCATCGCCTACGTGCTGCAGTGCACCACGCGCTATCGGCTTCCTGAAACCACCCGTCTTGCCCATCGGCTGGCATCGAAAGGCGCATGAGGCGAGATGCGAGGGACAAGGGGGATATTCCCGAGGGACCTAAATGCATTCCTCGCCGCTGCCGCCGAGCGGTACGCGTACCGTGCAACACCATTGTTCGGGTGAGCCCTCGATGGCATAGAGGCCAATCTCGCCGATACGCAGGGTCTCGTCGAAGTAGCGTCCGGTGTGCTCGAGGATCTTTTCCTTCTGTTCTTCGGCGAGCGCGCCGTAAACGAGGGAAAGGTGTGGAACGTAGGCCGTCTCGATGCGCCGAGCGAACCGTTCGCGCGCCCGCTCGCGGGCGCGCAGCAGCGCGCGCGAAGGCGCTACCAGCACATACAGGCAGCGGTAATACTCGTTTTCGTACTTGGCCTCGAGCAGGCGCAGCTCGAAGGGCTCGATTTCGCGCGCGAGCGCCTGGGTCTGTTGCGCGAGTGTTTGCTCCTCGCCGGTGAGCTCGCCGAGCAGGGTGATGTGCGGCTCGAAGCGCGGCGTACCGTACTGGCGGGCGATGGCCTCGATGATGGCGCCGTAGCGGCTGTGTGCCTCGTCCGGCAGCAGCAGCCACAGCGCATAGTGTTTCGCGCTCATCGCTTTTCCCCGTCAGGGTTGGCGAGCGTGGCGACCATGCCGGCCAGACCCGCGCATACGCGTGCAAATGGTTCGTAATCCACTTTTTCCGGCGTGTCCTCGGCGCTGTGATAATAAGGATAGCGGTAGAGCGCGGTATCGGTCACCATCACCGCCGGGTAGCCCTGGCGCCAGAAGTTAAGGTGATCGCTCCAGCCCGCCCCGGGCACGAATGGCGGCACGACCGCGTACTGCAGCGGAAAGTCGCTTGCCTGCCGGAAAGCAGCGACCGCCTCGCGCAACAACGCGCGTGAGCGCCAGTTGCTGATAAAGGCGATGAAATCGCCGCGGTCAGGATAGAAGAAATCGAAAAAAGGCGGATAGCGTTGGGTCTTCGGCTCGTTGCGATAATAGCCGATTGTCTCTAGCGAGAACATGGCACGGATGTCATCGCCACGCGCTCGCGCGGCGCGGGCATACACGTAGCTGCCCATGTTGCGGGTGTAGAAGAACGGCGGCTCCTCGTTCACGAACGCAACGAACCGTAGCGTGCGGCTACGCGCGAGCGGTGCAAGTACGCGCGAGAGCTCGAGCAGCGCGGCGACACCGGTACCGTTGTCGTTCGCCCCGGGGCAGCCGAGCACGGAGTCGTAGTGTGCCCCGAGCAGCACGATCTCGCGCGCGCACGCCGCGCCGGGCAGTGTGACTTCCAGGTTCGACCACTCGCGTCCGTTCACCGTGTAGGACTGCGCGCGCACGCCGAGGCCGAGATCCTCCCAGGTCGCGCGCAAGTACTCTGCGGCGTGTTCGAGCGCGCGCGGGCGCCAGACGTTGCGCTCGCCGATCTCGCCGGCGAGTGTGGCCACGTGCCGCTCGAGGGCTGCGCGCGAGACGGCGTGATCGCTGGGCATGATCCTGTTATTGTATTTCTTCATCCGGCGAGAGGAATATTCCTGTGCGGACAGTACTCGAATACGAGTTTGATGGGCCGCGCGAAGGGCGCGCCGTCGTCCGCACGGTTCTATCGGTCGGTGAGCCATGAGCCGCGCGCTGCGAGAAAACCCACCGGGTAAGGGCGTGTTTGCACGCAAGGGGCGCGGCGCGCTTGCCAATCCGCCGGGCCGCTTCGAACCCTATCGGTACGAGGGCGCAGACGACGACAGGGGTCTGCTCGACGAGGAACTCCCGCCGCTTGCCACGCGCGTGTTTGCGGACCGCGCGCGCACGATCATCACGCGGAACCGCTCGCCCGACATCCCCTTCGAGCAGTCCGTCAATCCCTACCGGGGTTGCGAGCACGGTTGCCCCTACTGTTATGCCCGGCCCTCGCACGCTTATCTCGGCCTCTCGCCCGGCCTCGACTTCGAGACGGTGCTGTTCGCCAAGCCCGAGGCGGCCAGGCGGCTGCGCGCGGAGCTCGGCAGACCCGGTTATCGCGTCCGCCCGATCGCCTTTGGGACCAACACCGATCCCTACCAGCCAGTCGAGCGGCGCTTGAGGATCATGCGCAGCCTCATTGAGGTGCTTGCCGCATGCGAGCATCCGCTCACGATCGTCACCAAGAGCGCACTCATCGAGCGCGACCTTGACCTGCTTGCGCCAATGGCGTGCAAGAACTTGATCGGGGTATTTTTGAGCATCACAACGCTGCACCCCGAGCTGGCGCGCCGTCTCGAGCCGCGTGCCGCAAGTCCCGCCAGGCGGCTTGCGGCCATCCGCAAGTTGTCCGTGGCTGGCGTGCCGGTCGGCGTGCTGTTCGCACCGGTGATCCCGGCGCTCAATGACGCCGAGATGGAGGCGGTGCTGGGGGCGGCCGCGGACAGCGGGGCGCGCTTCGCAGGCATGGTGCTGCTTCGCTTGCCCTACGAGGTGAAGGATCTCTTCAAGGAGTGGCTCGCGACACACTATCCGCTCAAGGCCGAGCATGTGATGTCGCTACTGCGCCAGATGCGCGGCGGGCGTGAGAACGATTCGCGCTTCGGGGTGCGTATGCGCGGGAAGGGTGAGTACGCGCGGATGCTCGCCGGTCGCTTCAGCCTCGCCTGCCGGCGTTTCGGGCTTAATCGCGAGATGCTCGTGCTCGATGTTACGCACTTCCGTCCACCGCGGACGGCAGACGCGCAGCTCAGCTTGTTCGAAGCTCCGTGAAGCAGGCCATCTTGTCCGACATTCACAGCAATCTCGAGGCGCTCACCCAATGCCTGGCACACGCCCGCGCGCAGGGCACAGAGCGCTATGTCTGTCTCGGTGATGTGGTAGGCTACGGTGCCGATCCGGCAGCGGTGATAGGGCGGCTCCTTGCCCTACCAGGTCTGCTTCTGATCCGCGGCAACCATGACGAGGCGCTAATCAGCAACATCGACGCCAGGCTGTGGCCCGGGGTAGCCGAGTCTATCGCCTGGACGCGCGCGCGCCTTGCGCCTGGACAGCTCGAGGTGCTCGCGGCTGCGCCATATCTCGTGCGCGAGGGCGAGGTCACGTACGTGCACGCCAGCGCGCGCGACCCGGGCGCGTGGGAGTACATCTGGGGAGCAGAGCAGGCGCGTGCCTGCATGGACGCCGCTGCGACATCGATCACCTTCATCGGGCACGTGCACGTGCCTATAGTCTTCTATGAGACGCCGGGCGGCGCGGTGCGTGAACTGGCGCCACCGCCGGGTATAACCGTGCCGCTTTCACCGCGCGCCCGCTACGTGATCAACGTCGGCTCTGTCGGCCAGCCGCGCGATGGTCTGACGGCAGCGAGCTACGTCATCTACGACGACGTCAGGCAGGAGGTGACCTTCCAGCGCGTGCCCTACGATTACGCCACCGCCGGCGCCAAGATCCGCGCCGCTGGGCTCGACCCGTTTTTTGCCGAGCGCCTCGCCTATGGTCGCTGAGCATCATCCGTTTGGCCCCCTTGGGACGAAGCCCAATCAGCGCAGGAAAAGCCCAGCGGCGGCGGCGCGCGAGCTGCGCGCCGTCCGAAGCGGGGAGCGGATTGATGGTTTTGAGATCGGCGAGTGCCTGCACGTGGGCGGCATGGCGCGGCTCTATCGCGTCACGCATCCGCACCACCGCCCGCCGCTGGTGATGAAGGTGCCGCGGCTCGAGCCGGGCGCGCCATTTTCGGCGCTTGTCGCGTTTGAAAACGAGCTACGCATCCTCGCGCGGCTGAAAGGCCCGCACGTGCCGCGCCTGGTCGCAGCAGGCGACCTGCGCAGCGCGCCGTATTTCGTCATGGAATACATCGAAGGGGACGCGCTTGCGCGCGCCGCGGCCAGTGCGCCGGTGGATCTGGATACGTTGCGCGATCTCGGCCGGCGGCTGGCACTCGCGATGCACGAGCTGCACCGCCAGAACGTGATCCATCTCGACATCAATCCCCGCAACGTGCGCGACCGCGCCACGGGCGAGATGGTACTCGTGGACTACGGTATGGCGCACCATGCTGAGCTGCCCGACCTGCTCGACACGGCCTTCGGCGAGGAGGAGGGGACGACCGCTTACATCTCGCCCGAACAGGTCAGGCACGTGCGCAATGAGTCACGTTCGGACGTCTATGCCCTCGGCGTGATCCTCTATCAGCTCGCGACCGGGCAGTATCCCCACGGGCGCCCCAACCTGCTCTCGCTCAAGAAGCGATTGTACCGACCGCCGCCGCCGCCGCGCCTGCATAATCCCAAGGTCCCACCATGGTTGCAGGAGGTGATTCTGCGCTGTCTTGAGATCCGCCCCGCGGACCGCTACGCCACCGCCAAGCGCGTAGCCTATGCGCTCGCACATCCCGAATCGGTACCGCACACCAGGCGCGCGCAGCGCACACACGATGTCGCCTGGCCAACGCGGCTGCGGCTGTGGTGGCGTTCGCTCTACCAGGTATTCGGCGAGGGCGATCCCGTGCGGCCGTACGAGCGCCTCAGCGGTGCGCCGCACGTGCTGGTGGCGCTCGACCTAGCGCACACCTCGCCGGCGCTCGAGGAGGCGCTGCTCAACGCAGTGCGCAAGTTCGCCAACGCCGAGCCACACAGCTACTTCACCTTCCTCAACGTGCTCAGCACCGAGGAGATCAGTTCGCTCGAGGTAAGCGCTGCTCAGCGCTTGAACGAGCTGCGCGGCTTCGCCGAGCGGCTGCGTCTGCGCCCCAATCGGGTGTTCTTCCAGGCGATGACCGGCGAAGCGGCCAGCGCGATCCTCGAGTACGCACGCACGCACATCGTGGACTACATCATCCTTTGTGCGCGCGGTAGCTCGTCGATACGCCGTTTCTTGGGCAGCGTCTCCTCGCGCGTCGTGGCTGAATCACCGTGCTCGGTCACGGTGGTGCGCTCGCGACGCGAGGAAGCGCATTGGGGGTAAACATGAATTTTCGGCGCAAGGATAGAAAGAAAAAACAGTAAAGCGGGAGGCATGAGGAGCGAATGGCTGTAATAACCCCTTTGGTCTTCACTCCTCTGGTCGTTTTGTTTCTGCCGCGCGTCGCATCGGCCTTGTCGAGTGTTTGGCAGACGCTGCAGAATGCGAGCGCCAGGCTAGCAGTGGTCGGCAGGCAAGAGAAAGCCGCGCCACTTGTGGGGCGAAACGATATGAAGCTCAAGCCGATCCTCACCCTAGGAACGTTCGTGGTGTTCGCTGCCGACATGCTCAACTCTGCACTCGCTGATCCCGCCTCCAAGGATAACAAAATGCCGCGCGACCAGGCGATCGAGAGCGTGGACAAGAATGTTCAGAATAATCCAGAGAATCCAGGCCCCAGGTATGCCAACGAGCGCCTTCCATCCAATTGAGCATTAAGCGGAAGGTCAAGCGCCAGCGCACCGAGCAGGCGAGCGTGGTGCGTAACCCGAGAGTACCCCACGCGCGCCGACTGCCCTGGGTGCGCAAGGCGCGTGCGCGTTTCTCGCTGCTTCTTCTTGTTTTTTGGCGCATGCTGTAGAGGTCGTTTTGATATGCATCCATGTGTGCGCTACGACATGCCGGCGGGAAGGTCGGTTACGTCGACAACGGGGGTACAGGGGGGATGCGCATGGCCATAGATTTGTTGGGCGTGACGCAAATCCTCGCCGCCGCAAGCCTCGCGGTGATGTCGGCAGGTGTGGCCGCAGGCGATTTCAGCCTGGGCCTGGGGGCGGAGTACACGCGCGGCGACTATGGCACGGGCCGCGACACGAGCATCTGGTATTTCCCCCTCACCCTCGTGTACGACACCGAGTCTTGGGCGCTGTCGGCGACGGTCCCTTATGTAATTGTGCGCGCCCCCGGTCATATCGTTCCGGGTATCGGCGGCGGCGTGCCCATGACGAACATGGGCAGCATGCAGGTGGCGCGTCCGAGCATAGTTGGCGCCACGCGCACCGAGTCGGAGCTAGGCGATTTGGTAGTCAGCGGTTCCTGGCGGCTTGTGGCGGGAAGCGTCGACAGCCCTCGCCTCGACCTCATCGGCAAGCTCAAGTTCGCGACGGCCGACGAGGACGGCAACCTCGACACCGGCGAGAACGATTTTGTCGCGCAGCTCGATGTCAAGAAGGGCGTTTTTACGGCTATGCCGGCTACAAGGTCTACGGCGACCCGCCTGGTCTGGACCTCGACAATGTGTTCTATGGCCTGTTCGGCGTGTCGCTACCGCTGCAACCCGAAACGCGCCTCGAGGCTAGCCTGTATACCGAGCGGGCCGCGGCGGCCGGCAGCGACGATCAGCTTGAGCTGGCGGCGTTTCTAAGCCGCCGGCTCGACAGACACAGTCAGCGGCGCCCCTACGTGGTGATCGGGCTAAGCGACGGTAGTCCGCACGGGGGGTAGGTATCGCGCTCGGCCTGGAACGTTAGCGCCTTCGTTCCTTCTCGCGCCGCTGCTCGCGCTCGAGGAGAGCGGCGATATCGCCAATGGTTTCGGCGAGCAGCTCGAGCACGTCGTCCACTGTGAGGATGCCCGCCAGCGCGCCATCGCGATCCACCACGGGCACCCGGCGTATGCCACGGCTGCGCATGCGCTTGAGGGTGTCAAAGAGCGAGTCCTCCTCGTGTGCGATGACTAGCTCGAAGCTCATGACGTCGCCCACCGTCAGCTTACCCATGTCTACTTCTTCCGCGATTACCTCCAGTACGAGATCGCGATCGGTGAGGATTCCCACGGGCACGCGCCGGTCTTGCTTTTCCTCGACCACCACGAGGTCGCCGACGTGATGACGGCGCATGAGCCGCGCCGCCTCGGCAATGGATTCCGTGCGCAGGACGAACACCACCTCGCGGTTGCAGATTTCCCCGACTGTCATGGTTCGCCCCTCCCGGTTCAGAGCGCGGTGTTGTGCGACAAACACCCATTCTAGGCGGGGGAGGACATGCTAAATGTTGACAAAGATCAATATCCACGCTGTCTGCGGCGCTATCACTTGATTCAGGTCAACGAGCCCATGCCGCATTGGGGCGAGAGTATGCCTGCCGTTTGCCTCTGGTTAGGACCGCCGCCTGCCTGATCGTTGCGGACTGCTTTTCTCTCTCCCTGGCAGTCCGCTCCTTGGGCGGCGGTATTTTTTTGGCTTTGCGGATTTCCCGCGGGCGGATAGAGTAGGACACCCCACCGGGAGGGGTGCCGGCCTTGTTCCAGTTCTTTCTCGACTCCTTCGTCATCCTGTTCGTCGTGATAGATCCCATCGGGCTAGTCCCGATGTTTGCGGCGCTCACGCAGGGCGAACCACCCGCCTGGCGCCGGCGCATGGCGGTGCGCGGCACTGTCATTGCCGCCGGCATCCTGGTTGTGTTTGTGCTCGTGGGTGATTGGCTGCTGCGCGCGCTCGGCATCGGCATGCCGGCATTCCAGATCGCGGGCGGGGTGCTGCTCTTTTTGCTGGCCGTGGACATGGTGCTGGCACGCCCCTCGGGGCTGCGCGGGCCCACGGCGCGCGAGCAAAAGGAGGCCGCGCGCAGTCGCGACATCTCCGTTTTTCCGCTCGCCATCCCGCTCATCGCTGGGCCGGGCGCACTCACCACCGTGCTGCTGCGCGTTGGTGACCGCGGTAGCGACCCGGTGGCGATCCTGGCCGTGATCGGCGTGCTGGCTCTGGTGCTGGTGCTCACCCTGAGCACGTTGCTGCTGACGCCGCAGCTCATGCGCCTGATCGGCGAGACCGGCGCCAACGTGGTCACGCGTGTGTTCGGCGTGGTGCTGGCTGCGCTCGCCGTACAGTACGCGCTCGACGGGCTGGCCGCCGTCTGACCGCGCGCGTTGGCGCGAGCGGCTTCATCGGTGCAGGCGGAGTCAAAAAAGTGCAAGAGCGACAGGATTAACCGAAGCAAGCAAGATTTATTTGTCTTGCATCCTGTAGGTCCTGTCCATCCTGTCTAATTTTCAAGCGGACGCTGCGACCGGCAGATAGCGCGCCGGATCCACACCCAAATCGCCCGGCTCGAGGACCTGGACGATCTCGCACGGCCGGCCGTCCGGCGTGGCACAGGTCATGAGATCCACCACGCATGCGGCGGGATAGGGCTTTTGATCGGGTTGCAGCACGAGCCGCACGCGCGGCTTGAGCCGGCGCACCCGGTTGATGGTGATCACCACGCCGATGTCGCCGGTGTTGAGCCGCACCACGCTGCCGATCGGGTAGATGCCCATGCACTGGATAAACTGTTCAATCAGTCCTGGGTGGAAATCCTTGCCGCGCCACTCGTACATCTGGCGCAGCGCCGCGTGCGCCGACATCCCGTCGTGGTAGGCGCGGTCCGAGGTAATGGCGTCGTAGCAGTCCACGATGCCGCCAATCATGCCGAAGAGCCCGATACGATCGCCCTTGATCCCCATCACGTAGCCGCCGCCGTCGTAGCGTTCATGGTGGCAACGCGCCACCTGTACTGCCGCTGCCGGGATGCCGCTCGTGCGCTCCAGAATCTCCACGCCGCGCGGCACGTGACTTTTCATGACAGCGAACTCGTAATCACTGAGCCGTCCTGGCTTGTTCAAAATCTCGTCGGGCACCTTCATCTTGCCGATGTCGTGCAGCAGCGCACCGATGCCGAGTATCTCGAGCTCCGCGCGATTTAGTCCTAGATGCCGACCGAAGGCGAGCGCCAAGATGCACACGCGCATGCTGTGTTGCGCGGTATACTCGTCCTTCTTCTTGAGCTGGATGAAACAGCTGAGCGCGTCGGGGTTGCGGATGACACTCTCGAGCAGTTCCTTTACGATACCCTTGGTGGCCACGGCATCTATGCTCTTGCCGAGGCGCACGTCACGCATGATTTGGTCCACGAGCGCGCGGGCCTGCGTGTACGCCTCGCGCACTGCCTCGATCTCCTCCTCGAGCTCCGTGCGATCGGCGTAGACGGTCGGCAAGGGCGCATGGTCGGCGAAGCGTCGCATCAGCTCCGCCTCCGTAATGGCCTGCGGCGCAACGGCAAGCGCCGCGGCGGCGGCCGTTTGTCCTGAGGTATTGTGGGAGCCCTCGGGGACCTCGATATAGACGTACTGGCAAAGCCGGCGCAGTTGCTCGATTTCTTCTTGGTCGCGGATCTCGAAGCCCTGGAACAGGAACGGCGTTTCGCGCCACGGCCGATCGAGCTCGGTAACGTACATGCCGACGCGAAGTTCGGCGACAGCGATTTTCTTCTTCATCCTGAAAGCTTTGCACCTCCTCTGTGGTCTGGGGACCGTGTACGCTCTGCCACCCGCGCACGCGGTGAGGGAACGTGGCTAACTCTCAATTCTACACCGTCTGCGGGCGAGGGGTACCGGTACGAGCCGGGCTGGTGCAGCGGACACGGTTGCGAAAAAATGAAACAATGCGCCTAGGCCATCACACCCCCGAGAAAGGAGGGCAAAAACATGAGCGAACATGTGTACAAAACGGTCGAGCTGGTCGGTTCTTCCACCCAGGGCATTGATCACGCTATCGAGAACGCTGTGGCGCGCGCGGCGAGGACCCTGCGCCACCTGAACTGGTTCGAGGTCATGGAAATTCGCGGCCACATCCAGGAAGGCAAGGTCGGCCACTACCAGGTCAAGTTAAAGCTTGGTTTCCGTCTGGAAGATTGAGCAGAGGCGAAATGCAAGGGGGCGCTCGAAGCCCTGGAACAAAAACTCTCAAGAGCTGGCCGGGGGCGGCGTGCGCGGATTCGGAACGGACGTTTTACGACATGCGCAGACTGTTCCTGGCCGCCGATCTGCCTGAGGCGCACCTGGTGCTCCAGCTCCTAAAGCATGCCGGGATCGAGGCGCGCGTGTTCGATGAGACCGCGCAGGGTGGCCTGGGTGAGATCTCGTTTATACACGCCTAACCGCAAGACTGGCTGGTCGACGAGCACGACGAGCCGCGGGCGTGCGCGCGCGATCTAGGCCTCGACCACGGGCGTGCGCGCCGTGCACCGCCACGCGCCGATGTGCGCATTGCAGTGAAGACAACCCGCTGCAGTTTGAGACCTGCTGGCACTGCGGCGCGCCGCTTGCGCCGTAGCCGCGCTGTGCCGCGCCTCAACGCCTTATAGCCGCGTACTCAGCTCGGCCTCGGCCTGCACCTTGGCACGTAGCAGGTCGACGCCAAACGCTTCCCATGGCATTTTCTTGCGCGAGATCACTTCCGATAAGCGACGCGAGAAGCGAGGATAGTTGTCGAGCTCCTTGTCGTACATCAGCTCGGCGGCGTACTCGAGGAACGGAATGAGTGCCTCGATCCGCCGCAGCTTTTCGCGCTTGGTCGCGATCGAACGGTCTTCCTCCTTGGCCTCGAAGTACGCCTTGGGATTGTCCATCATGGTCGCGAGCGACCGGTTCAGGTTGCTGAAGTCCAGGGCGAAAATGCCATGGGCGTGCTGGTAGAGCTTGAAGAGCTCGAGCACGGAATCCTTCACCGCGAGCAGGCGCGGGTGGGCGCGCAGCGCGCGCGCAAAGCGCTCGAAGACGTCGTCGTAGGTCGCGGCGGCGCGCCTGAAGATCTCGCTTTCCTTGTCGCGCATCGCCGGGTTCATCGCCATCTGGCACATTGCGCGAATCTCGGCGAGCAGGGCGTAGATGTCCTTCTCCTTGGCCTGCGCCTCGCGGCGCGAGAACTTGTAGTTGACCTCCGCCTCGCTGTAGTCGAAGGCCGCGATGACCTCTTCCTTGATGCGATGCTCGACTTCGCTGTGTGCTTGCGCCGCAAGCCCGCTCGCCAGGCGCTGCTTGAGACGCTCGCGCGCCTGGCGTGCTATGCGGTAGACACTGCCGTGCCGCGCCTCGTTCTCCTTGCGCTCGAGGTACTGCTGCATGTTGTAGTGGAAGGCGGCGATATGCTGGAGAAAGGCCTGGGAGAAGGACAAAAAGGGATCAATGAAGTCGGAATTTTCCTCGGCTGTCGGGCGCAGCCGCTCGAAGGCTGCACGCAGCGCAGTGAGCTTGTCCTCGACAGTGCCGACACAACGCGCAATGCCATTGAGGATATTGGAGATGTCGGAAAAGATCTTGTGGATCTGACGCGTGGCCTTGAGCGTGTCGATCAACTTGCGCAGCAGCGTCTCCTCGCCGCTGGTGCGCAGGAACAGGGCCTGAAGACTCCCCTTGGCGTCAGCCAGCTTGTCCTCGGAGAGCAGCGCGTGTTCTTCGATGAACGATAGCGCCGTCATGAACACCAGCGCCTCGCGCTGGGTCATGTCGGTGCGAGGATCCCCGGGGCGTGCGGTGGAGTCGTTCATGAGGTTGTATCTCGGCGGTGAGTGGCTGACGGGGTATCCTTGCCGCCAACAAAATAATAGCCACGGGCCGTGCCCGGGTCGACGCCGCCGCTTGGACGGGAAAATGCGGCTTTCCCATCCTTAAAGGTCCGTAACCGGTGCCTCTTTGTACCACTCTCCATAACCATAGGCATCGCTCGGCTAGCTTGAACTCTCAGCCCGCCGGGCCTATCTAATTCCACGGTTCAACACCATCGGAGATTTGCCTTTCCATGATCAAGCGCATCGGGCTTTTCATCGCAACCAATGTCGCTGTTCTGCTCGTGCTGAGCATGTCCCTTCGCCTGCTTGGCGTCGACCGCATCCTGGAGGACAGCGGCGTAGGCCTGAACCTCAACGCATTGGTCGTCTTTGCGGCTGTGCTCGGTTTCGGCGGTTCCTTTCTCTCGCTCGCCATGTCCAAGTGGTTGGCCAAGCGCATGACCGGGGCGATGCTCATCGAGCAGCCGCGCAACGCCACCGAGCAGTGGCTAGTGGACACCGTGCGTCGCCTGGCCAAGCAGGCCGGCATCGGCATGCCAGAGGTGGCGATCTACGACTCGCCCGACATCAACGCCTTTGCCACCGGCATGAGCCGCGACAAGGCCCTGGTGGCGGTGAGCACCGGCCTGCTCCGGGCTATGGACCGCGACGAGGCCGAGGCCGTGCTCGGGCATGAAATCAGCCACATTGCCAACGGCGACATGGTTACACTCGCGCTCATCCAGGGCGTCGTCAACACCTTCGTGATCGTGCTCTCGCGGGTGGTCGGCCACCTCGTGGACCGAGTGGTGTTTCGCACCGAGCGCGGCTTCGGTCCCGGGTACTGGATCACCGTAATCATCGCCCAGATCCTGCTCTCGATCCTGGCGAGCATCATCGTCATGTGGTTCAGCCGCTGGCGTGAGTTTCGCGCTGATGCCGGCGGCGCGCGCCTTGCCGGCCGCGGCAAGATGATCGCCGCCCTCGAGCGCCTGCAGCGCGCCCACGAGCCGTCCGAGCTCCCGGAGCAGCTTGCGGCCTTCGGCATCAACGGCAACGTCAAGCGTGGCCTGCACCGGTTGTTCCTCTCGCACCCGCCCCTCGAGGAGCGCATCGCGCGTCTGCAGCGGGCGAACATCTGAGGCTGTGTGACGAGTGACGCGTCGCGTGTCACTCATCACCTTCCTTCGTCACCAGCCGCGGCCAGCGGTCGTGCACCTCAAGCAGTCCGTGCGGTGAGGCGGTCGTGACTACGTAGACGCGCTGCTGCGTGCCGTCGCTGGCGAGCAGCCCCTGGATCAGGTGACCGGCTGGGATGTCATACCAATATGAGCGGCCGTCGTGGTCCTTTTCCATGAAGCGCAATGCCGGGATCAGCACGGGTCGCGGCCGGTAGCGTTCCCACTTGCCGGCGCGGATCGACTCGAGCCGAGCCCAACCACCGCGCGGAAGGGCCACGGTCTCGTTCTCGCGCCGTCCCCATGGCAGCCACACGACGCTACCGTCGCGCCGTCGCACGGGCAGCGTGGCGCCGGGCTGCGGGAAGTACACGCGCCGCAGCCGCTCGCCGTCGCGGTATTCCACACCGCCGCACATGGTTGAGGATTTTAACCGCGCGAGAGCGACCGGGCACAGCGCGCGCCGGCGCTGCGCGCAAGAAAAGACGGCACGCCGGTGAAGAACGTGTCGTGATCGCATACGTTTGGCACTGCGCCGCTGTACCCGTAGCCGGGCATGGCTGGCCGCTGCAAGCGCTCTCGCCGAACCACGCCGGGCGGTAGCTCATCTTCACGCGCCGCAGGTTCTCGGTCGTCGCCGACGTTGATGTAGGCGCAGTCGGCGAAGGTCTTGGCGAATTCGCAAAACAGGTACTGGGCCGCGCCGGGGATAGCGAAATTGATCTTCTCGACCAGCACGCTCGCGATGTGCGGCGTGATGCGCTCGCCGAAGGTGAAGCCCTCGACCCGGTCGCCGATGGAGCAGCGCGAGGCCCGGTCGGGCCCAGGCCGTCATCGTGCCTGAGCGCGCGCTCGATGGCCTGCCGCGCCTGCTCCACGGTATGCAGGAAATCGCTGACCTCCTTGCCGCTCAGGTACTAAAGACGGTTCACGAGCCAGGTGTTGAGCAGCGCGCGGATGCCGTCCCAGTGCTGCGGCCCGAGGGTCTCCAGCCGGTGGTCGGGGTGCAGGCGGCAGAACTGGTTGATCTCGCTGCACTTGGTCTTGTAGGCGTTGCCGCGCAGCGGGATCAGGTCTTCGGTCACGTAGATGTACTCCGGTCGGCCGGTCTCGACCAGCCAGATGTCGGGATCGAGCGGCTCGGCGAACTCCCAGTACACGTACTCGACCTGGCTCGGCCCGGGCCCAAGTTGTAGCAATCCATGATCTCGAAGCACGGCGCGAGCACCCGCTGCTGGCTGGACGGTGTGCCGCGCGGCGGCAGCAGCATGGTGAGCCCCTCGCCGTGCAGGCTGAACAGGCAGAAGCAGTTCTCGATGATCCCGTAGAAGCCACTTTTTTGCGAAAGCCAGATGATGTTGTTGGTGAAGGTGTAGTCGGAGAGCAGCTGCGGGATGAACGACACGTAGTGGTCGAAGAGGGGCTTGGTCTCGATGGTGAAGGGATAGAGCCCGTAGCCTCGATGGCGAAATAGTGGGGCGGCAGCTGGGCTGGCCAGGCCAGAGTCGGCGGTTTTTCGGCTTCGTGGCCGACAGCTTCCTCGACATTGGCCCGGGTTCGACGAATTCTCATGCAGCAAGAGGCCTGCTAGCGTGTCGGTTGGGACTGACCGCGATCGGGCGCAGCTCCCTTGTCTTCGTACCCCGTATCTTGGGGTAGCGTTCAAAAACCGCTCGCCCGGAATACGCCAGACGGCAGCCGCTGTATAGGGCAGCCCTTGTGAAAAGCAAAAATAAATGATGAAACCAATCAACGCCGGTGCTGAAACTTCGTGGACATAGACCTGCTCAGAACATTCCTCGAGGTCATCCGCACCCGCCACTTTGGTCGCGCAGCCGAGAATCTCTGTCTCATCCAGTCCGCCGTCAGCGCCAGCATCCGCCTGCTCGAGGGGACGCTGGGCTTGCCGCTTTTCACCCGCACGCGCAACGACATCCGCCTCACCCCGGCCGGGACGTGCTTTCTCAAGCACGCCAAGTCCTTCCTCATTCATTACCTGGAACCGCGCCCGCCAGGACGCCGCCCTGGGCCAGGCCGACCGTCCGTCGCTCGCCGTCGGCGGCACGTCCAAGCCTGTGGGACATCCTGCTGCAGGACTGGGTGCACACGCTGTTCCAGCAGATGCCGAAGGTGCTGATCCGCCGGCTGCTCGACGGCGCACTCGACATCGGCTTGAGGTGCGCGCGGTGGCGCGCATCGCGCTCATCATGGTGGCAAGCCCGCCCGGGCTGACGGCGCGCGAGGCGGTCCGCGACGGATACGTCATGGGGGACTAAAGGACGTCAGTCGCCATCGCCCACGCCCGGCACTTCGCGGACATGCCGCCGCCGGCGGTGCGCATGGGGCTGGGGCGCCTGGCGCTGGCCTTGGTGCTAAAGTGCAAAGGGCGCGACCTATCTCGCCGAGCGAATGGCGGCCGAGCATTTTGCCGCGGGCCGCCTGCACCGGGTCGAGGACGCCCCCGGTGATAGACCGCCACGTATTCGCCGTGTACCCTGCGACGAGCGACCGCAGGGGGCTGTTGCAGCGCGCGCTCGCCTTCCTCACGCCAGCCGGGTCAGTGCCCGCCAGAGTCGCACAAGCCCTTTGAGCTGCTGATCCCAAAAGCCCGCACCATAGTCCGCACCCGCAAGCTGATCGCGGATACCGGTCGCGGGATACGCGCGCGCGAAGTTCGCCGTGCCAAAGAGCATGTCCCAAAGCGGGAAGAGTGTCGCGAAGTTACAGCCGCGGTAGCGGCCCTCGTGCCCCAGGCCGATGGCATGGTGGAGGCGGTGATAGCGAGGGCTGACAAGCAGCCGATCGCCGATCAGCCCGAAGCCGAAGCGCACGTTGGCGTGCGAGAGGCTTTCGAGCAGCCGCATGGCAAGTATCACTGCAATGAAAGCGTTTCCCGGCACGCCGATGACAAGCGCAAGCAGCGCCAACCACAGTGCCTGGATGAGCCCGTCGAGCACGTGGTTGCGGTCGTCGGCCCAGAGCGTGAGTTGCCGCTGGCTGTGATGCACGGCGTGCAGCGCCCACCACCAGCCGAAGCGGTGCGAGAGCCGATGGCGCCAGTACTCGGCGAGATCAATGATCGCCGCGTAGGTGAGGAACGCCGCCAGCGGCCGCGCCCCGAGAAACGGGATCAGCTCTTCCAGGTTGGGAGGCAGCCACCCGGCCGTGCGCAGCCCTTTCTCGATCGGCAACAAAAGCGGCTGCAAGACAAAGAAAAAGATCAGCGGCAGCAGCCCGCTGCGATACAAAAAGGTATAGAGCACATCCACCCGCACCGCCTGCCGGTCCGCCCAGCGCTCCGCCGGCAGCCACCACTCCAGCGGCCGGATCAGTACGTAAATCAACCCCAGCTCCGCCAGCCCCAGCACGAACAACCCCGTCGCGTCGTACGCATCGTCGGCATAACTCATGAATCCGAGCGCATGCAAGGCCGGCAGCACCACGCTCTCGAACAGCCAGGACTGGAGAGGTTCGAGGAGACGGAACAAATAGTCCATAAGGCTAAGGATAGGCGGGATTGAGGGGGATTCGGGATCGCTCAGTTGCTAAACAGGCGGTCGGCCTTACATGTTTACACATACATTCCTGAAGCCCCGCGATCTCGCAGACCCCTCTCCCTAAGGTGTGGACAATGGCGAAATCGGAGGAACCCTTGTCAGAAGCCAAACGACGTAAGCAGTGTATACCATGAGGGTTCAAGACCAAGACCGTGTGCCTGGTGCATGAGGGGGCGGGCCAATAGCCCAGGTGGCCCGCGCGCTTGGCATTTTACCCAATCTGCAACCGCTGGCTTCTCGTTGAGATTCGCACCGTCCAGCGGCAACCGCGGCTCGTTGAAAAGGTACATCCACCCCCCAGCGCTACTCGACACGCGAAGCGACCGGGCAGGGCGTCTTGGGGGGATCGAGGTGTTCTACACTCGGCAACGTCATCACTCCACGCTCGGCCCTCTCCATCGCCTCGAGCCGATGGAGAAAGTTACTCGAGGTGGTATCTATGGAAACGGGGAGCTGCAGATCTCGCGCTGCAGGCCACTGACGACTTCGGGAGGCCAAGCAGGCGCCTCACCCGAAAGGAAACCGGATTGTGTGAAGTATGCAGCCAAGTATCGGGCGTGCTGGAACGGCAGCCCGGTCAATTTTGGCCATCCGAATGCTAGCGCCTCGCCACCCCCAGCGTTGCGAAGCACAGCCCGCGGGCCTTCAAGCCCTGGATGAGCGGCTTGAGCATAGGGGCGAAGGGTTCTTTTCGGGACCAGACGCCGAGGTGCATGAGAAGAACGTCGCCAGGGGCAATGTTTTTGAGTGCGCGCTCGAGCAGGACGTCGTTGGGGAATTGATCGCTCGGCAGTTCGTCGCCAAGGAACCCAGCCTCGTCCCAGTGGACGTGCACGGGATAACCGCAGGCGGCCGCCCAGCGCAGGCTGTTCTGGGTCGTGCGCCCGCCCGGGGCGCGCCAGATGCCGGCCAGGCGCTGACCGGTCAGCTGGCGGAAGGCCTCGTCCACGTTTTTCAGTTCCGCGCAGAATGCGGCGCGATCGAGTTGTTTCTCTCGCCCGGCGGCGTCCACGGTGAGCAGTCTGGCACTGGCGAGGTCGCGCCGTGCCCAGAGGTGTGACCAGGTGTGGTTGCCGAAGGCATGCCCTTCGGCCACACGCGCACGCCAGTATCCGCCCCAGCTCGCATCGAGCGCACGATCGCCGCGCACTGTACGCTCGTTCGCAAGAAAGAATGTCGCCTTGACGTTCTCTTCTTTGAGGATGGCGGCGATGGTTTCTGCCTGCGCCATGTTGCCGGTGTCGAAGGTCAGGTACACCGTACCGCTCGGGCACTCCTGCCCATTGGCTAGTGGGAGCAGGAAGAGGGTCCATATCGTTGTGATAAGAACGGCACCAAGACTGGCTGAGCACTTACGATTCGGCTTCTTGCCCTCACCCCTTGCCCGGGATGAAAGAGCGTGCACGAAGTGCGCCACCACTCGCCCCCTTTTCTCCTTGGGAGAAAAAGTGGGGATGATAGCCCACACCCTCACTCCCCCTCCCTTCGGCAGAGGGAGGCGAGCCGATGCGCATAGAACGCACATTTCTTCACCTTGAAAAGAGAGACTCATGGACATCCCTGCTTCTATCGACGCGGCGCATGCGAGTGAAAGTACAAGCCGTGCGGCGAGCGGCCCACGCGGATTGTGCGCTTGAGCATCCTGGTCTTCATGTCGATGACGCTGACGCGGTTGATCCAACGCGAGGTGACCCACAGCTCGCTGCCGTCGCGCTTGAGCTCCATGTCGTCCGGGCCCCCGGGGACGTGGAAGCGTTCGAGGACGCGCAACGTGTGCATGTCAATGAGCGCAATGGTGTTGTCCACGCGGTTGGAGACAAGTACATGCCGGCCGTCGCCGAGAGGAAGAAAATTGTGCGCACCCTTGCCGGTGAGGAGCTTGGTCACGGCCATGCCGCTGTCGGCGGCGAGCACCTGCACGTGGTCCTCGCCGGTGATGCCGATGAGAAGATTGCGGCCATCGGGTGTCAGCCAGACGCCGGCCGGCTGCCGGCCGGTGGCGGCCTGCCACAGCACGGTCTGGGTGGCGAGATCGATCGCCGCCACCCGGTCGCTTTCCTGCAGTGTGACGTACACGCGCCGGCTGTCGGGCGTGAAGGCCATGTGGCTTGGGGTATCAGGCAGGGAGATCTTCTTGGCGAGGCGGAACTCGCCGTTCTCGTAGCGGTAAATGTCCACGCGGTCAAGCCGGTTGCCGTTGACTACAAACCACTGGCCGTCCGGGCTGAAGCCCAGATGATAGGGGTCGGCAATGCGCGGCACGCGCCGCTTGATTTCCCCGCTCACCGGGTCCAGAAATACCAGGTCATTCGACTTGGTGTTGCCCACGACCAGTTCGCGATCGTCCGGCGTGGGGACGAGGTGGTGCGGCTCCTTGCCGATCGGCACGCGGGCGATCTCCTGGTAGGTCGCGGTGTCGATGAGGCTTATGTTGTCGTCGCGCGAGTTGAGCACGATGGCGACTTCGGCACGCACGGCAAGGGTTGTGCATACGACTATGGCCGCAACGAGCCACGCGGCGGCAGGGCGGGCGGCGGACATGGGCAAAGGCTCCTCGACCCCTTAGAATGAGGTTATTGGAAATATATCAGAGCGTTCGGCGTCTTGCCTGACGCGAGTCATCTTCCCGACAAGAGCATGCACAGCATCCCTCTGCACGGCACGACCGTCCTGGCAGTGCGCCGCAACAACCGGGTGGTGATGGGCAGCGATGGCCAGGTGACCATGGGCAACATTGTCATGAAGGCCAACGCCCGCAAGGTGCGCCGTCTCTACAAGGACCAGGTGCTGGCCGGCTTCGCCGGCGGCACGGCCGATGCCTTTACGCTGTTTGAGCGCTTCGAAGGCAAGCTTGAGAAGCATCAGGGACACCTGGTGCGCGCTGCGGTGGAACTCGCCAAAGACTGGCGCACCGATCGCATCCTGCGCCGGCTCGAGGCACTGCTCGCGGTTGCGGACAAGAGTGCGCTGCTGGTCATTACCGGCCAGGGCGACGTGATCGAGCCCGAAGGGGGGATTGTGGCGATCGGCTCGGGCGGGTCGTACGCGCTAGCGGCGGCCCGCGCGTTGCTCGAACACACCACGCTTGAGGCGCGCAGCATCGTCGAGCGGGCCTTAGCCATCGCCGCCGATATCTGTATCTACACCAATCGTCAGTTTACGATCGAGGAGCTCAATTTTTGAACACGGCCACGACCATGTCCGCGATGACCCCCCGCGAGATCGTCCAGGAGCTAGACAAGCATATCGTCGGCCAGGCGGCTGCTAAGCGCGCCGTGGCGATCGCGTTACGCAACCGCTGGCGACGCATGCAGGTCGCCGACGAGAACCTGCGCAACGAGATCACGCCGAAGAACATCCTCATGATCGGGCCCACGGGCGTGGGCAAGACCGAGATCGCACGGCGGCTCGCACGGTTGGCGCGCGCCCCGTTCATCAAGGTCGAGGCCACCAAGTTCACCGAGGTCGGCTATGTGGGGCGCGATGTGGATTCGATCATCCGCGACCTCGTAGACATGGCCGTCAAGATGACGCGCATGGAGGAAATGGAAAAGGTACGCGTGCGCGCCGAGGGCGCTGCCGAGGATCGCATCCTCGACGTCCTGGTACCGCGCGCGCGCGAGGTGAGTTATGCCCTCGCCACCGAGGGGCGCAGCGGCGAGGAAGGCGCAGCGCGCGCCGTCTTCCGCCGCAAGCTGCGCGAGGGGAGCCTGGACGACCACGAGATCGAGATCGAAGTAAGCGCCCCACCCATGGGGGTCGAGATCTTCGCGCCGCCCGGGATGGAGGAGATCACCAGTCAGTTGCAGAGCCTATTCCAGGGCATGGGTAGCCGACGCAGCCGCTTGCGCCGCCTCAAGGTACGCGAAGCGAAGAAGCTGTTGACCGAAGAGGAGGCCGCACGCCTCATTAACGAGGAGGACATCAAGGCGCAGGCACTGCAGCGGGTGGAGCAGAACGGCATTGTGTTCCTCGACGAGATCGACAAGATCGTCGGCCGCGCCGAGGGCGGCACCGGGGCAGATGTTTCGCGTGAGGGCGTGCAGCGCGATCTGTTACCGTTGATCGAGGGCTCGACGGTATCTACCAAGTACGGCATGGTCAAGACTGATCACATCCTGTTCATCGCCTCCGGCGCCTTTCATCTTGCCAAGCCCTCGGATCTGATCCCGGAGCTGCAGGGGCGATTGCCGATCCGTGTCGAGCTCGATCCACTTACGGTCGATGACTTCGTGCGCATTCTCACTGAGACCGAGTGTTCGCTCACCCAGCAATACGCGGCGCTGCTCGCCACCGAGGGGCATGAGATCGTGTTCACGCCCGAAGGGGTACGCCGCATCGCCGAGATCGCTTGGCAGGTGAACGAGCGCACTGAGAACATCGGCGCACGCCGCCTGCACACGGTCATGGAGCGGCTGCTCGAGACCGTGTCGTTCGAGGCCCCGGACAGGAGCGGCCAGAGGACCGTGGTGGATGTCGCTTATGTGGACCGGCATCTGGCGGCCCTCGCCGGAGACGAAGACCTGGCACGCTATATCCTGTAAGCGAAGTCAGCCGCCCGGAGGCCTGAGACGCCAGAATTTTGTCGCTTACACCGGCGCTTTTGATGCGCATGGCGTGGGCCAGTGTCACAGAAAGGCCCTGTCATCTCGCGCTTGAAAGCCTTCCGGTCTGTCCCCACTATGAAGACAAGTTAGAGGCTCCGTGACTTGTGGCACTGTCCGGGGCAGGATATTCATCCGAACCTGATCGATTGAAAGGAGGTGCCTGATGACCAATCTCACCAGAGCTCAGACGGCGCGCAGCCCGCTTCGTCGCTGGGGCCTGTTCGATGAGGATTTTGACCGGGTATTCGAAGGTTTCTTCCGCCCGCTGCGCTGGGTGGAGGAGGCGACGAGCGAGGCCCTGGCCCCCTCGACGGATATAATCGAGCGCGACAATGAATACGTCATCCGTGCCGATCTGCCAGGCGTGAAGAAGGATGACATTGACATCACGCTCGAGGACGGTGTGCTTACCATTACCGCCCAGGCCCAAAGCGAGACCGAGGAGAAGGGCGAGCGCCTCATCCGCCGCGAGCGCCACTACGGCCGCTACATGCGCAGCCTGCGCCTTGGCACCCAGGTTGACGCCTCACGCATCAAGGCGCAGTACAAAGACGGCGTGCTCGAACTGGTGCTGCCTAAGGCCGAAGAGGTCAAGCCCAAGAAGATCTCGGTGGAGGTGGCCTGATTCTGCGCGTCGGGTTCGCCGACCAGCAGAAGAGGGGACCGTGGGGGAAAAGGCCGCTGCGGCGGCCTTTTCTATTGGTCTTCGGTCGGTGAGCGCGGCGAGACTTTGCTTTTTTATTTTTTTCTTCGCACGTTCGCGCAGGGCTGACTTTGTGCGCTAAATGCGCTAACTTTTCTTCACCTCTTGCCGACGCAAAGCCCATAAGGGCATATCCTGATGCGACAAGAAGCCGACGAGCCGCAAACAGCGAGTCCTGCTGCCGTCTGCGCGGCGGAGCGCGCACGCATTCTCACCGAGGCGTTGCCCTATATCCGCCGCTTCCAGGGCAAGACCCTGGTCATCAAGTACGGCGGCAACGCCATGGTGGACGAACGTCTCAAGCAGGGCTTCGCGCGCGACGTGGTGTTGATGAAGCTGGTCGGCATGAACCCGGTAGTGGTACATGGCGGCGGACCGCAGATCGGCAGGCTCCTTGAGCGCATTGGCAAGAAGAGCGAGTTCGTTGAGGGCATGCGCGTGACCGACCGCGAGACCATGGATGTGGTGGAGATGGTGCTCGGGGGGCTGGTTAACAAGGAGATCGTCAACCTCATCAATCAGCAGGGTGGCAAGGCGATCGGCCTCTCGGGCAAGGACGGCGGTTTCATCCGCGCACGCAAGGTACTCCTTACCAAGACCGTGGCTGCTGGCGAGAGGCTCCCACCCGAGATTATAGACATCGGGCATGTGGGCGAGGTCGAGGCGATCGATCCCGAGATCGTGGCACTGCTCGACACGGGCGATTTTATCCCGGTCATTGCCCCGATCGGTGTGGGTGCCGATGGCGAGACTTATAATATTAACGCTGATGTGGTGGCCGCGCATTTGGCGATGCGTCTTGCGGCTGAGAAACTGATTTTGCTGACCAACACCCCCGGCGTGCTGGACAAGGGCGGCAGGCTACTCACCGGCCTTAGCGCGGCGCAGGTCGAGGCGCTGATCGCAGATGGCACGATATCGGGCGGTATGCTGCCCAAAGTGCGCTACGCGCTTGACGCCGTGGGCGGTGGCGTGAAGTCGGCGCATATTATTGACGGGCGCGTCGAGCATGCTGTGTTGCTCGAGATCCTCACCGATCAGGGCGTGGGCACGCTGATTCGGGCCTGAGGGGCATGTGAACATCAAGGCACTCGAAGACTTCTTCGCTCGCACCCCGGGCCTATCGCAGCTCACGACCCAGAACGGCTGGCCAGATCCCGCGAGCCTGCGCCTCGAGGTTCTGGAGCGACACGGCGAGTGGCTCTTGTGCTCGGTGACCTTTGACGAGGTCGTGATGGAGGGCGCTGGCTGCGTGGCTGACCGAATTTCCTGTTGGGGGCGCTACCGCCTGCGTGTCAATGGCGAGGGCGAGGTGGTTGCCGCCGCTCTGGAGGCCGGGACGCGCGACGGCGACGCGCCGTAGCACCCATGGCGCGGGCACGTACGGGGCAGCGTCGACAGGCGATCCTGGAGACGCTCGCGCGCATGCTGCAGGAGCGCCATGGGGAGCGCATCACCACTGCAGAACTTGCGCGCGCGGTCGGCGTCTCCGAGGCGGCGCTCTACCGGCACTTCCCGAGCAAGGCGCGGATGTTCGAGGGCCTGTTCGACTTTATCGAAGAAACGCTTTTTACCCGCATCAACCGCATTCTTGCCGAAGAACATCGAGCAGAGGCGCGCGTTGCGGCGATCCTCTACCTTATCCTTGCCTTCGCCGACAAGAACCCCGGCATGGCCCGGCTACTCTACGGCGACGTGCTCACCGGCGAGACCGAGCGCCTGCGTTGGCGCGTGGCGCAGATTCACGACCGCATCGAAACGCAGCTCAAGCAGATCCTGCGTGAGGGTGAGCTGAAAAACGACACGAAGGTGCCGGTCAACGGCATCGCCGAGTTGTTGACCTCCTTTCTCGACGGCAAACTCGCTCGCTATGTGCGAAGCGATTTTCGCCGCTCCCCACTCGAAGGCTGGGAGCGGCAGTGGGAGATGCTAAAAGGCGTGTGTTTCGCCGACCGCTTCTGAGGGGAGTGATCGCGGCGCGAGAACCATTCGCCCTTTGGCGATCGGGTGATGTCGTGCATGGCGGGGGTAAGGTCGCCGAGCCTGCGCTGGAGCCGCTCCAGCGCCTGGCGCGCCTTCGATCATGCGCTACCCTTCCGTAAGGGGCGGATGCATCCCGTCGTCGCGCTTATACCGCGAAGCGTTACGGACGTCTGACGGGGGGATGCCCCTGCCTCTTGTAGAGCGTCTTGAGGGCCAGCATCCTTTGGCGCGTCAACACCTCGAAGACGGCGTGGTATTCCACGCCATTCACCACCTTGACGAGCCGCACGGTGCGGCGTCCTGTGTCGCTCAGGCCGGCGTCCTCGATCCTGTCCGGCGCATCGATGATACGCGGTAATCGGCTGCGGTCACGGCAATCTGCTCATGCCGCACTTCGGCGGCGTCGATGTGGATGATGGCGTAGCGATCGAGCGCCCGGTCGTATAGCTTCTGTTCACGATGCCGGTCATGGCGGCAGTCTGCCGCGCCTGCGCCGAGGTAAGTAGCCCGAGCGTCTGGGAGGGCGAGGCGGGCGGCCTGTCGCCGAGTGCCCGTAGCGTATAAGACCAGCAGCGAGCCTTCGTCGCTGCCGCCCGCGCGCGCCCTGAGCGCGGCGATACTGCGGCGCGGTACGAGCTGGCGGTGATGTCTGCCGCCCAGGGACGCGGCACGATGCGCGCGGGTGGGACTGCGTGCCGGCGCAGCGGCATCTTGGCCTAATCCTCCCGCGCGGCGCAGATCGCGGACCGCTGTGGCCGGCCTGCTTACCGTGTGCGCGAGGCCCAGATCGTGTTACGACGCCTGCTAGGCTGACAAAAATCAAGAATGCAAAGGGCAAAGTAAAAGTTTACAAAAGGCGCTATGCCAGTTTTTCTGCTTTCAATTTTCACCTTTAACTTTTTCGCTCCCCTTCTCCGCACACCGGGCAGCACGGGTCCTTGCGCAGGCGGATCTCGCGCCACTGCATCGTCAGCGCATCGAGCACCACGAGCCGCCCGGCGAGGGTCTCGCCGATGCCAAGTAGCAGCTTGAGTGTCTCGGTGGCCTGTACGCAGCCGATCAACCCCGCGACCGGGGCGAGCACGCCGAAGGTCGCGCAGGGGTCTGCGGGCTCCTGCGTCTCGTGGTAGAGGCAGCGGTAGCAGGGCGCGTCGGGCAGATCTGCGCGAAACACGGCCACCTGGCCCTCGAAGCGCACCACCGCACCATAGATTAGGGGCTTTCTCGCAGCGACGCAGGCGCGGTTGACAGCAAAGCGCGTTTCGAAGTTGTCGCTCGCGTCTACCACCGCGTCGACGCGCGCGGTCTGCGCGCGCAATTGCGCTTCGTCGAGCCGGCGGTTGATCGCCGTCAGCCGTACGTCCGGGTTGAGTGCGGCAAGCGTGCGCGCGGCCGAGGCGGCTTTATCCATCCCAAGGCGGTCGCTGGTGTGCACGATCTGGCGCTGCAGGTTGGTGAGGTCCACCTGGTCGTGGTCTACGAGCACGAGCTCGCCTACCCCACTTGCCGCAAGATACATGGCCACCGGCGAGCCGAGCCCGCCGAGCCCGATGATCAGTACGCGCGCAGCGAGCAGCCGCTCCTGCCCCGCCACGTCAATCTGGGGCAGTAGGATGTGGCGGCTGTAGCGCAGGAGCTGCTTGTCGTCCATGCGTAGGATTCTAAAATGAAATTGATCGCCGTGCCGCTTAGCGCACCGCAGGCGGTATCATCGGATATGAAACGGTGCGTACTGTTTCGCTCCACACGCACCCTGCGCGCTGAGAACAGGGCTCTTTAGGTCCGCGCGCCCAGCCAGAAGGCAATGTCTTTCTCGAGGAATTCCTCGACTGGCATGTAGTGCGAGCCGTCGCAGGAGAAGGTCAGTCCTACCATGCCGTTCATGACGTTGAGCGAGCCGGCGCGCAGGTAGATATTCTCGTCGGCAAAACGCAGCGCCTTGAACTCGTCCAGCACCGGGCGAATGTGCTCCGCGGCGGTTTTGGCCTGCGGCGGATAGTCGCGCAGCGAATAGGCCAGGCACAGGTCCGGGTCAATGATCTCCTCGACACCGTGCAGGCGGTAGTTGTACGGATCGTCGTACAGCCACAGCGAGCAGCGTCCGCTCGAGTAATGCACCTTGATGTGGAACACGCCGTGACGGCGCATCAGGCCCTCCAGGCTCTCGTGGACCGCATCGATGTGTTCGTCGAGCAGGCTGGTCACGCGGCACTGTTGAAACAGCATGCCACGCACCGCCGGATCGCCGCGGAACTGATGCCAGCGCACGGGCGGAGGCGTCAAGCGGGCGTCGGCGAGCAGATCGCTTACCGCAAAGTCGGCGGCGATGAAGCCAAGCAGCCGGTCACCCAGCGATACGGCCTGCAGCGCAGTGACGCAAGGGGTAGGCACGTACTGACTCTGGTATACCGAGGACAGCATGATGCCCTTGAATGGCAGGTGGTTCTTGAGGTATGGGCGCTGCGAGAGGTCGCGTCCGCGCCAGGAGGGATCCACGCGACCGGCTTGTACCATGGAGGAGACCTCGATGCCCTGCACGTCCCAGCAGTAGAGCGCGTGGCAGTACGGCACCGTCGCGATCCCCTCGAGCAGGATGCGGTCAAGCGCATCGGCATCCGGCCAGACGACGGCCGCGTGCTCGGCAAGCGCAGCAAGTGGCCTCTCCACGGCCGAGGCTAGGGCGGCCTTCTTGGCCAGGATCTGCTGCGAGACGCTGTGGGTCGTGGCGGTGTTCATGATTCACATTGGATGCGGGCAGACCGGCTTTGGTTCAACCGCGCGCGTGCCCGCAATGATACGCCCATTCGATGACCCTCCCATGACACAGGGGATAGCGCGCTATGGTCGGCGCGCCTCGCTCACCCGATCGCGTCCTGCCAGATCACGGTAGCAGGCGATATCGGCGTAACCGTACTGGTGAAACAGCCGCTCGACGGCTTTGCGCTGGTCGGCACCGTGCTCGATGAGCAGCCAGCCGCCCGGCACGAGGTGACGTCGCGCATGGCAGGCGATGCGCCGGATGGCGTCGAGTCCGTCCGGTCCGCCGGCGAGCGCGTCGCGCGGTTCGAAGCGCAGATCGCCCGTGCGCAGGCGCGAATCGCCGCTTGCCACGTACGGTGGATTGCTGACGATCGCATCGAACGGCTCGTCGGCTAGTGCCTCTAGCCAGTCGCCCTGGCGCAATACGATGTTCGTTATCCCGAGCCGCTCGACATTACACCGCGCCACCGCCAGTGCCTCGGCTGAGAGGTCGGTGGCGACGAGATGTGCGCTCGGCCGCTCACGGGCGAGTGCGAGCGCGACGGCCCCACTGCCGGTGCCAAGATCGGCGAGGCGCCAAGTGGCGTGCGGCGGGATGCGCGCGAGCGCGCGTTCAACTAGCAACTCGGTCTCCGGGCGGGGGATGAGGGTAGCGGGCGTGACGCAGAGCTCCAGCGACCAGAACTCGCGCCTGCCGGTGAGATAGGCGACCGGTTCGCCCGCGGCACGGCGCGCAACGAGCGCCTCGAACCGCTCGGCCTGTGCCGGGGTGAGCGTCTCGGCATGGCGCGCAACAAGTGCAGTGCGCGTAAGCCCGCAGACGTGGGCGAGCAGCACCTCGGCATCGAGGCGAGCCGTGGGGCTTGAGGCTGCCAGCGCGTTCACCGCGCCCTGCAGGGCTTCGGCAACGGTCAGGGGTGTTGGGTGGGTTTCGCGTTGCGGGTTAAGCATGACCAGTTGACCTGTGCTCGATACGGGGCAGGGAAGTGGCGAGGTGCGATCCGTCGCCCTGATCATGCAACATCTCGATCAATCACCCAGCGCCGCCAGCCGCTCGGCCTGGTCAGCCCGCGCGAGCGCATCGATCAGCTCGTCAAGCTCGCCCGCCATCACACGATCGAGCTTGTAGAGCGTGAGGTTGATGCGATGGTCGCTGACGCGCCCCTGGGGAAAGTTGTAGGTGCGGATGCGCTCGGAGCGCTCGCCGCTGCCGACCTGCTGCTTGCGCAGCTGTGCCTCGGCCTCGCGCTGGCGGCGCCGCTCGAGCTCGAGCAACCGCGCGCGCAGAATGCTCAGGGCGCGCGCGCGGTTCTTGTGCTGCGACCGCTCGTCCTGACATTCGACCACGATACCGGTGGGCAGATGCGTCAGGCGGATCGCGGAGTCGGTCTTGTTGACGTGCTGGCCGCCGGCGCCGCTTGCGCGAAAGGTGTCTATCCTGAGCTCGGCAGGGTTGATCTCGATGGCGTCTATCTCCTCGGCCTCGGGCAGTACCGCCACCGTCACCGTCGAGGTGTGGATGCGCCCGGCCGCCTCGGTCGCGGGCACGCGCTGCACGCGATGTACGCCGCTCTCAAACTTGAGCTGTCCATACACGTTGCGCCCAGCGATACGCGCGATGATCTCCCGGTAGCCGCCGTGCTCGCCGGGGTGTTGCGAGACGATCTCCACGTCCCAGTGGCGGGCAAGTGAAAACTGGTGATACATGCGGAAGAGGTCGCCGGCGAAAATCGCCGCCTCGTCGCCGCCCGCGCCGGCGCGTATCTCGAGGTACACGTTGCGCTCGTCGTTCGGATCCTTGGGCAGGAGCAGGAGCTTGAGCTCCTGGTCGAGCACTTCCAGGCGCTTACCGGTCTGCGCAACCTCCTCCCGGGCCATGTCGCGGATAGCGGCATCCGGATCCTTGAGCATGGCGCGCGCTGCTTCGTGCTGTTCCTGGATGCGGCGGTACTCAGCGTAGCGACTCACGAGCGGCTGAAGCTCGGCGTATTCCTTGGAGAGCGCGCGGAAGTGCTCCGGTTCGCCGATCACCTTAGGATCGGCAAGCAGGGCGGTGATCTCATCGAAGCGGCGTGTGAGGCCGGCGAGCCTGGCCTCGATGGCGGGATCCATGTGCGCGGGAATCACTCGTCGTGCAGGTTGAACAGGCGCCGCGCCGCCTCGAGTAGCTCCCGGTTGCCTTCGGCGTCGGCCTGCCTGAGCGCGCGCGTGGGGGAGTGGGTGAACTTGGCAGTCAGCCGGCGCGCTAGCTCTTCGAGCAGCTTGCGCGGCTCCTGGCCGGCGGCGAGCAGTGCGCGGGCGCGATTCAGCTCGGCACGCTCGATCGTCGCTGCCGCCTCGCGCAGGGCGCGGATGGTCGGAACGGCCTCAAGCGATCGGACCCAGCGCATGAAGTGGTCGACCTCGAGATCTATGATTCTCTCGGCCTCGCGCGCCGCCTCCTCGCGCGACTTCAGGTTCTCCTCGACGACCTGTCGCAGATCGTCAATGGTATAGAGGTACACGTCATCGAGGCTGCCAACCTCCGGCTCGATGTCGCGTGGCACGGCGATGTCCACCATGAACATCGGGCGATGGCGGCGCACCTTGAGGGCGCTCTCCACAGCGCCCTTGCCAAGAATCGGAAGGGGGCTGGCGGTCGAGGAGATGACGATGTCGGCCTGCGCCAGGTACTGCGGCATCTCGGCGAGTGCAATCGCCAATCCGCCCACCCGCCCGGTCAAGGCCTGTGCGCGCTCTACGGTGCGATTGGCAACGATCAGTCGGGTGACACCGTGTTCTTTGAGATGACGCGCGGCAAGCTCGATCATCTCCCCCGCGCCGATCAACAGCACGGTCTGATCGGCGAGCCGGCTAAAGATTTGTTTGGCCAGCCGCACCGCCGCGGAGGCGACCGAGACGGCGCTCGCGCCGATGGCTGTGTTGGTGCGCACCTGCTTGGCACAGGCGAAGGTCTGCTGAAAGAGGCGGTTGAGCAGTTTGCCTGTAGCGCCGACGCGGTGGGCGACCGCGAAGGCGTCCTTCATCTGTCCGAGGATCTGGGTCTCGCCGATCATCATGGAGTCGAGCCCCGCGGCCACGCGAAAGGCGTGGCGCACCGCCTCGCGGTCGGGGTAGCGGTAGAGATAGGGGGCGATGTCGTCTACTCGCAGCCGGTGGTAGTCACAGAACCAGGCCAGTACGCGCTCGTCGTGCGGCGAATCGAGTCCGCAGTAGAGCTCGGTGCGGTTGCAGGTCGAAAGGATCGCTGCCTCGCCGGCCCCGCCGCGCCGGGTAAGATCGTGCAGCGCCTCCGCCAGCCGGTCCGGGGGGATAGCCGCCCTCTCGCGGATGGCGACAGGCGCGGTATGATGGTTGATCCCGAGGGCAAGGAGGTGCATAGGAGGTTTCAAATCCGCTGAGGCGGCGGGGAAGACACCGCCCGCGCGAACGCCCGACAGCCCGCCACGGCGAGTCTGAGCACGGCGAACAGCAGAGCCAGCCATAATACAACCCGGAACCAGTCCCCTTGGATCCCCCATTCTACCATTTGCCCGACGAGCGCCCAGGCGAGCAGTGCTACCGTGGCCGCGAACAGCGCCGCGGCCAGCGCGGCCGGCCGCCCCGCGCGCCTGAGTCCGATGGCCAGCGCGAGCCCTCCGCCGGCCGCGGCAAGTAGGTCCAGGGTTCCGAAGAAACGCAGTCCCTCTACCCCGAAGGGGTGAGCGGCGGCATGGAGCGCGATCAGCGCTGGCACGCTCAGCGCGAGCCTGGTCATGCGCTTGTCCATCCTTAAATCTGTCTTCGCACCATCCCCGTTGCCCGTCTCACTCCTCAGAGCCGTACCCCGGGCCTCCTTGTCGCCCTGCTCGCCAGGTTCGCGCTGGTGGCGTACCAAAAGCTCACCGAGCAGTGCCTTAAGCGAGCGCAGCGATGCCTCGACCGTCGCGGTCAGCAAACCGGCCGTGGCGAGTGCCGCCAGGCGGCGCGCATAAGACTCGTCGAGCCCGAGACCGGCGGCCGCACGCACAAAACCATTGAGGTAGATGTTGAGCAATCCGCGCAAATCCGCGAGGTCCTTCCAGGAGCCGTAGGCCGTGTTCCAGGCATCGGCGTCACGGAAAGCAGCACCACCGGCGAGCAGCGCGCCTACGGCCAGTGCGCCAAGCGCGAGCGCGCCGCCGTAGCCGACTGCCCGCGCATCGGTTTCGTGTGCGAGCTGTCGCGCGGTCACGGCATTGCCTAGCAGCAGGTAAATGCCGCCGAACGCGCCCGAGGTGAGTGTGACGAACAAGAACGGCAGGGCCGGCGGCCCGCCTCCAGGGCGGTGGAACGCCGGTACAGGCAGTTGCGCCCCGCCGACGAGCAGACCGGCAAGAAGCACCACGAGCACACCACCAGCCAGCAGCGCACTCAGGTAACCCGTTGGGCGCGCGAGGCGAGCTACCGGCGCGCGCAACGAGCCGTACACATAAACGAAAAGCAATAGCGTCCAGGCAGGCGCGGCCGTAAGCGTCAGTACGCTCGTGCCGTGCACATCGAGGTTGATCGCGCCGCTGAAGGCCACCCCCAGCTCTCCGATAAACGCCGTGCCCGTTACGACGACGAGCAGGGCGAGAATCGAGACGGGCAGGATCGCCTGCGTGCGCTTCTTGCCCAGCACACGCCCAATCCCCCAGGCGGTGCCGAGCAGCAGTACATAGGGCAATACAACGCCGGGATGGGCGGCGAGCAGCGCACCGGTGAGCGATGCGGCAATCGCGGCAAGCAGCGTCAGCAGCAGCCCGAAGAATGTCAGCACCGCAAACTGTGTCGGCCAGCCGATCGGGTCGGCAACGAGTGCCTGCCAGCCTATGCCGGGCTGACGTGCAGATAGCCACAAGCTGCCGAGCCCGTAAAGCCCGCCCGCAACCGTCGTACCGATGACCGCCCACAAAAAGGCCGGCACCCACCCCCAGGCCAGGGCGGCAAGGCCGGCTGCCGACACGAGCGCCGAACAGGCGGCTGCGTGATGACCGAGCAGTAGCGCGCGATGGGCCGATTCGTCGTTGCGGCCGTCGTGCCGGGTATAGGCCGGCATACTATAATTCTTACCGAGGCGGAATATTCCCAGCGCGAGCAGCTTGGCATAGAAACGGTAGCCGAAGGCGAAGGCAAGCCCCGTGAGTATGATCAGCAAAAGCACGTTCATGTGGTGTCTCCATCGGCTGGCGGGTATTTAAACAGAAAGCGCTAGAACACAGGAATTTCCCCTGTTGCACATTGCTGCTGCGATACGAGAGGAGTACGGCGCAGGGATGAGCCGCGTACACGCAAGCAAAAGAGGATGCACCGGAACTGATCCTGGAAATTGCTGCCAGAATATCTGCTAATGAATTCGTACCTCTATCGAGCCCTTCCCGTTCTGGCCGCGGTGTGGCTGACGGCCTGTGCCACTACCGCGCCGCCTGAGACACCCCCGCCGCCCGCCCCGGCGGTGACCGAGGGTCTGCCTCGGGTGGCACTCACCCCCGAGATTCTCTATCAGATCCTGCTCGGCGAGATCGCTGCTCAGCGCGGCCAGATCGGCATCGCGGCCTCCACGCTCATCCGTGTGGCCGAAGAAACGCAGGACCCGCGCCTCGCCGAGCGCGCGACACAGGCTGCGCTATATGCTAGGCACTATCCCACGGCCCTGAAGGGCGCCGAGCTTTGGGTCCGCTTGCGCCCGCATGACGCCGAGGCGCGCGAGGCACTCGCGCAGGTCTTGCTCGAGCTCGATCGCCCGCAGGAAGCCCAGCAGGAGCTCGAACGTCTCCTCGACATCGAGGCTGCGCGCGGCAGCCTCGAGCAGGGGTTTGGGCGTGTCGACGCAGTGCTCGGCCGTCACGGTAATCACAAGCAGGCCTTGGGTATCATGCGGGCTTTGGTGCGGCGCCATGCCAAGGTTGCCTCCGCGCATCTCTACGGCGCGCACCTCGCGGTGCGCGCCGGCGATTTCGACCAGGCTGGCGCCTTCGCCGACCAGGCCATCGCGCTGCGTCCTGAGTGGGAGAAGGCGGCGCTTTTTCGTGCGCGCGTGCTGATCTCGCAGAAGGATGTGCCCGGTGCGCTTGCCTTCTACCGCGACTACCTCGAGCGTCATCCGCGCGCCACTAACGTTCGGCTGAACTATGCGCGCTTCCTGATCGACCAGAAGCAATGGGAGGATGCGCATCGGCAGTTTAAGCGCGTGGTCGCCGACCGGCCGCGGGACGCCGACGCAGTCTACGCGGTAGGACTGTTGTCGCTGCAAACCAACCGCCTCGACGAGGCTATAGAGTATCTCGAGCGCGCGCTTGTGCTGAATCCCGAAAACGAGCAGGCAAAGCTCTATCTCGGCCAGGCAGCCGAGGGCCGCAAGCGTTATGAGGAGGCGGCGCGCTGGTATGGCGAGGTGCGCGACGACAAGTATTATTTCGAGGCGCAAATGCGGTTGGGCATTGTCTTGGCTCGCCAGGGCGACGTCGAAGCGGCGCGCACCCATCTGCGCACCGCCGTGCCGCAGAACACCGCTCAGCGCGTACAGCGCGCGCTCGCCGAGCAGCAGATTCTGCGCGAGGCCGGGAGGTTGCTGCAGGCCCTCGAGGTGCTGAACGAGGCGCTCGGGGCGGTGCCGGGCGACAAGGACCTGTTGTACGCACGCTCGCTCGTGGCCGAGAAGCTCGACATGCTCGAGCTCACCGAGCGCGACCTGCGCGCCATCCTCGAGCAAGACCCCAAAAACGCGGATGTCCTCAACGCACTGGGCTACACGCTCGCCGACCGCACCTCGCGTTATGCCGAAGCATACGAGCTGATCCGGCAGGCGCTCGAACTCAAGCCGGACGACGCGTTAATTCTCGACAGCATGGGCTGGGTGCAGTACCGGCTCGGCAATTACCAGCAGGCCGTCAAGTATTTGCGGCACGCACTCATGCTGCGCGACGACGCTGAGATCGCCGCGCACCTGGGCGAGGTGCTGTGGGTGATGGGCCAGCAGCGCGAGGCTGAGTTAGTGTGGAACCGGGCCCTTAAGGAATCGCCTGAAAACGAAACGCTTCTGACCATCATCAAGAAGTTCAAGCCGTAAAGGCAGAGAAATAAAGCAAAAGATAAAGAACAGGTCGGCGCAATTCCTTGTTCCAGGAGCGGGGTTTCCTGACATCCGTGAAATTCTTACCCGCTTTCCGCTTTTTGCTTTCTGCTTTTCTCTGTCTTGTTTTTCTGACCGGCTGCGCGGCTGTGCCCCCACGCGCCCCTGAGGCCGATCGGCTCCAGGCCTGGACGGCGCGCGCACAGGCGCTCGCGCCGCTCACCGTCTGGGAGGTTCGCGGAAGACTGGCACTCGCTACACCTGATGAGGGTTGGCAGGCCCAGTTGCGCTGGGTGCGCCGTCGAAACGACCATCGCATTGATCTTATCGGCCCCCTCGGTCGTGGCCACCTGCGCCTCACCCAGGACGCACGCGGCGCGACTCTGCATGACGGGGAGCACACCTACCGCGACGGTAGCGCCGAGCAGCTTCTGGCGCGCACGTTCGGCTGGAGCATGCCGCTCGACGGCCTGGGCTACTGGCTGCGCGGGCTGCCGGCGCCGGACGCCCCGGCACGCCGCGACCTCGACGCCTGTGGCCGGCTTGCGCGTCTTGAACAGCGCGACTGGGATATCCACTATCTCGAATACGCGCGCTTCGGTGAGCATGAGTTGCCGAGCAAGGTCTTTCTCACGCGCACAGCGCTCGGGCGCGACACAAAGGAGGAAACGGTGGAAGTGCGACTGGTGATCGAGCGGTGGGAGCTGAGGAACGAAGAGTGAAGCAGACCCTGTCCCCGCGTGCTCTTTACCGCATCTTCCCAAAACCCCACAATTCCATGTCTTACTCTTTACACCATCGCGTGCTGCACGCTTTACCATGCAGACCTGGCCTGCGCCGGCAAAACTCAATCTCTTCCTGCATGTTCTTGGCCGGCGCGCGGACGGCTTTCACCGGCTGCAGACGGTCTTCCAGTTTCTCGATTACGGCGATGAGCTCGCCTTCCGTGTCACCGAGGACGGCCGTATTGTGCGTGCCAACGTTATTGCCGATCTTCCCCCGGAGCAGGACTTGTGCGTGCGCGCGGCACGGTTGCTCCAGTCGTGCGCCGGCGTGCGCGCCGGTGTGGAGATCACGCTCGTCAAGCGGCTGCCGGTCGGCGGGGGACTCGGCGGTGGCAGCTCCGATGCCGCCACTACCCTGTTGGCCCTCAACGAGCTCTGGGGGCTTCGTTGGGGGCGCGAAACGCTGGCGCGCCTGGGACTAGCGCTTGGTGCGGACGTGCCGGTCTTCGTGCACGGGCGTGCCGCCTGGGCGGAAGGGGTGGGTGAGGTTCTGACCCCTATAGAACTTCCCGAGCCGTGGTATGTGGTATTCGCCCCGTTGGCGCACGTATCCACGGCGGCGGTATTCGCCGACCCTGATTTGACACGCTCACACCCCCCCATCACAATACGCGACTTTCGCGAGGGGCGGGTGCGCAACGACCTCGAAGTCGTTGTACGCCGGCGCTATCCGGCTGTGGACGAGGCAATGAACTGGGCCGCCGAGCGGTTTGGCGCCGTACGGATGACCGGCTCGGGCGCGTGCTTCTTTCTGGAGGTGCCCGACCCGGTCGCCGGCCGGCGCGTGCTCGAGCAAGCTCCTCCACCGCTATCGGGGTTTGTGGCGCGCGGGATGAATCGCCACCCCTTATATTTTAGTGGCGAGTAGCAAGTGGCTGGTGGCGGGCAGGCAGTTGTATCCTTAACGTTCTATAGCTGCTCGTCACTCGTTGCTCGCCACTGCATTTGGGGCGTCGCCAAGCGGTAAGGCACCGGATTTTGATTCCGGCATTCCCAGGTTCGAATCCTGGCGCCCCAACCAATTGTTAAGTACGAGCTCCTGTCCGAGAGGAGACAGATCGCGTGTCGCTGGACAACATGCTGATTTTCACCGGGAACGCCAACCCGGCGCTCGCCGAGGCCATTGTCCGGCACCTCGGATTGCCACTAGGTAAGGCGGTGGTCGGCCGCTTCAGCGATGGTGAGATCATGGTCGAGATCATGGAGCACGTTCGCGGCAGGGATGTATACATCGTGCAGCCAACCTGTGCGCCGAGCAACGACAACCTAATGGAGCTGCTGATCATGACGGATGCCGTGAAACGCTCTTCGGCGCAGCGCATCACGGCGGTATTGCCATATTATGGTTACGCGCGCCAGGACCGCCGCCCGCGCACCGCGCGTGTGGCGATTACCGCCAAGCTGGTCGCCGACATGATCACGCTGGCCGGGGCCAGCCGGGTGCTGACCATGGATCTGCATGCCGATCAGATTCAGGGTTTCTTCAGCGTTCCGGTGGACAACATCTATGCCGCGCCGGTGCTGCTCGGCGATCTGTGGCGGCACGAGTATCCGGACCTGCTGGTGGTGTCGCCAGACGTTGGCGGGGTAGTGCGAGCGCGCGCCATGGCCAAGCACCTGGAGGCAGACCTGGCCATCATTGACAAGCGCCGACCGCGGCCCAACGAGGCCAAGGTAATGCATATCATCGGCGAGGTGGAGGGTCGTACCTGTGTGCTCATGGACGATCTTGTGGACACTGCTGGTACGTTGTGCGAGGCGGCCGCCGCACTCAAGGAGCACGGCGCACGTCGGGTGGTGGCCTACTGCACACATGCCGTGCTCTCCGGCAAGGCGGTGGAGCGCATCGCGCACTCGCAGCTCGACGAGCTGGTGGTGACCGATACCATCCCGCTCAAGCCCGATGCCCGGGACTGTCCGCGCATTCGCCAGCTTTCGGTCGCCGAGCTCTTCGCGGAGGCCATGCGCCGACTCGCTGAGGAGGATTCGATCAGCAAATTGTTCATGGATTGATAGCGAGTGGCTACATTCGAGTAGCGAAGATATTAGCTTCGCTCGCTACTGCCGCCCTTCCTGGTCGCGGGAGGGGAGGTCGTTGTTCAACCAACTGGAGATTGAGACATGAGCGCCAAGTTCGAGATCAACGCCGAACCGCGCGCGGCGAAGGGTACGGGTGCGAGCCGCCGCCTTCGCCGCGCCGGCAAAGTTCCCGCCATCCTCTACGGGGCGGGCAAGCCCCCTGTCATGATCGCCCTCGATCACCACGCGATGTGGCAGCACCTGCACAACGAGCGCTTTCACACCGCGATCCTGACCGTTAGGCTCGGTGAGGAGACCGATCAAGCGATCTTGCGCGACTGGCAGGTGCACCCCTACAGGCGGGAGATCCTGCACATCGACCTGCAGCGCATCAGCGCCAGCGAGAGAATCCACATGAAGGTGCCGCTGCACTTCGTCGGCGAGGATGTAGCGCCAGGTGTCAAGCAGCAGGGCGGCATCGTCTCGCACCTCATGACCGAGGTGGACGTAACCTGTCTGCCGCACCAGTTGCCGGAGTTTCTCACCGTGGACTTGTCGAAGCTGAGCATCGGCGAGTCGGTGCACCTCTCTGATCTGTCGTTACCCGAGGGTGTGCAGATCACCGCCCTGGCGCACGGTGGCGACGATCTGGCCGTGGCCACGATTCACGCGGCGCGTGTGCACGAAGAAGAGGTGACGCCGGTGGCCGAGGCGGCGGTGGCTGCGGAAGCGGCGCCTGCCGCGGCGGCGTCGGTCGAGGGCGCGGCCAAGAAGGCCGAGACCAGGAAAGAAGGAAAATAACCGCGGGTGCGTGGCGTGACGTCGGGGGTCGCCCTGATCGTCGGCCTGGGCAACCCGGGCGCGCAATATGCGGAAACCCGGCACAACGCCGGGTTCCGTTTTCTGGACCGGCTCGCGGTGGTGTGGGGCGTGACGCTAAGGCCCGAGGGGCGCTTTCAGGGCGAGGTCGGCCGGACGGCGGTGAACGGCCGCGAGCTGTGGCTACTCAAGCCCCTCACCTTCATGAACCACAGCGGTGCCTGCGTACGCGCGTTCAGCCATTACTATAAACTCGCCCCAGCACAGATCCTCGTCGTGCACGATGAGGTGGATCTGCCGCCGGGGGCGGTGCGCCTCAAGCTGGGCGGTGGCACTGCCGGCCACAACGGCCTCGAGGACATCGTCGCAAAGCTCGGCAGCCGCGACTTCGTGCGCCTACGCATTGGTGTCGGCCATCCTGGCACGAGCCGACAGGTGGTGTCTTATGTGCTCAGCCGAGCGCCGCTCGCCGAGCAGCAGGCCATAGACGCCGCCATCGCGCGCGCGCTCGAGTTGCTGCCAGACATCGTGCACGGCGAGTACCAGCGGGTGATGAACGTCTTGCACAAGAAATGAACGGGCGTTCAGCGCAAATCGGTTAGCGGATCGCTTGAAGGTCGGGAGGTTGAATGGGTTTTAAATGCGGCATCGTGGGGCTCCCGAACGTAGGCAAGTCCACGCTCTTCAATGCGCTTACGCGCGCGGCGATCCCGGCCGAGAACTATCCGTTCTGTACTCTAGACCCGCACGTCGGCATCGTCGAGGTGCCGGACCCGCGCCTCGAGCAACTAGCCGGGATCGTGCGACCGGCAAAGATTGTGCCGACCACGATCCAGTTCGTGGACATTGCCGGGCTCGTGGCCGGGGCGTCCAAGGGCGAGGGGCTCGGCAACAAGTTCCTCGCCCACATTCGCGAGGTGGACGCGCTTGCGCACGTGGTGCGCTGCTTCGAGGATCCGAACGTGGTGCACGTGTCCGGGCGCGTCAGCCCGCGTGCCGACATCGAGACGATCAACACCGAGCTGGCGCTGGCCGATCTTGAGACCGTAGAACGCGCCTATCAGCGCGCGGCGACCCAGGCCAAGGCCGGGGATAAGGAGCAGGTCAGGCTGCGCGACCTGCTTGCTCGCGTGCGCAAGGCGCTTGACGATGGAAAACCCGTGCGCGCCCTGGCGCTTGCCGAGGAGGAGCGACGGCTGCTCAAGCCGCTATGCCTGCTGACCGACAAGCCGGTCATGTACATTGCCAACGTCTCGGAGCAAGGCTTCACGGACAATCCCTACCTCGAGGAGGTCGAGCGCATCAGCCGCGAAGAAGGGGCGGAGCTCGTCCCCGTGTCGGCGGCGATCGAGGCGGAGCTGGCGGGCTTGAGCGAGGAGGAGAAAAGAGCCTTTCTCGCGGACATGGGGCTCAAGGAACCTGGGCTGAACCGCGTCATCCGTGCCGGCTACCGCCTGCTCGGTCTCATCACCTTCTTCACCGCCGGGCCCAAGGAGGTGCGCGCCTGGACGGTGCGGTGCGACGCACGTGCCCCGCAGGCGGCGGGCGTGATCCACTCCGACTTCGAGCGCGGCTTCATCCGCGCCGAAGTCATCGCTTATGAAGACTACGTGCGCTGGGGCGGTGAGCACGGGGCGCGCGAGGCAGGCCGGTTGCGGCTCGAGGGCAAGGATTACGTTGTGCAGGACGGAGATGTCATGCACTTCCGATTCAATGTCTGAAACCTGCAGAGAGGTGAAAAGAGAAAGCGGAAAAGGTAGAATTCCACCACCTTTGGCCGGGCCCTTCTCTTTTCTCTGGTATCTTTGTCTCTGGTTTTTGGCTAGGTAGCTCAGGTGGTTAGAGCACGGCACTCATAATGCCGGTGTCGAGGGTTCGAGTCCCTCCCTAGCCACCACCCCCGCCCGCAGGCCAGGCCACCGCCTCGTCACGGCTAAAATACCACGTAGGCACGCAGACCCACCACAAAGAAGTGGCTCTCCGGCTGATAGACTAGACCGATAGCGCTCGGCTCGGGGTCCGATGCTTTGAAATTGGTCGGTTCATAGTACACGCTGAACCCATAATCCACGGCGCCTCGACTTCCCGAGCCAACCTCATAGGCGATATAGAGCGTGTCGGCGGGTTTGGGGTCGAGCTCCACCTCGAATGCTGGTATGTTTTGGGTCGTGTTTAGGGGGCGTTTGACCCCCAGCTCCAGGCGCTGCTCCAGGCGGGCAGCCATATAATGCCAGGCCACCGCGAGTTTGGTGTAGACCATCTTGTACTCTTCCACGTAACCAATGGCTGGCGTGCCGAGCACGGTCGTGGAATCCCGGATATCGCGTTCCCAGCGATCGAGCCCAATGACGGCCCGTATCTCGCCGAAGTGACGGCCGAGGTCGTTTCGGGTATAGAGGTCGAAGGTCTTGCGCCAGCCGACAGCGCCCTCGGCACGCCAGCCCTCGTATTCGGTCTTGGTCGCGACCGGTATGCCCGACTGGGTTTGTCCCTCGTAGTTCACGATTCCTCCATATACTTCTCCCAGAAAACCATAGATAAAGCCGCGCTCCAAGGCCTGATCCAGGCGGACGCTGGCCGCACTACGCAAGCCCGACTCGGTAAGCAGTTTGGATCCGTCGGCGAATTCTTGCCATTCGTAGGACTCGATGCCACCGCCGACAGAGAACTTCATCTCGGCCCAGGACGGCGCCGCGGCTAAGGCAAGCGCTAACGACAGGCAAACGGTTGTTCTCAACGCAAGTTCACTCAAGTGGTAGTAAGCGTATGCTATTTAACACCGCATCGCCTGCCCGGCAAATGGCTGCCGCTCATCCCGGAATAGCTGCCTTGTATCGGTCACCTCTTGAGGATCGGTGCCAGACGGCGAAAATTGCAAAATAGGTTCGAACGAAACGGGGGAGGGGCGGGCAGAACCGGCAAACGCGCGCGGGCGCGCGTGGGACTAAGAGCGGCATTCCTCCTGGAGGTGAGGTCATGAAGTGGGGTTTGTGGATAGGGGTGCCTTCGATCGTCACGTTTCTGGCCTCGGCCTATACTGAGATTTTGGAAAATATCGGTTTCTTCTTCTTGCTGTCCGTGGTGGCACTTGTAGTGGCGATCCTGCCGCTGGTGAGCGACGGGCCCAGGAACTGAGATCCGCATTGGGCTATTGCCCATCGAGGCGCGCCGCGGCCCGCGGCGCGCTTTTTGTCTGCCGCGCACACCGCTTCGGTACTGGAATTCTTCTCGGCCTCGGCGGTAGATTACCAGCTTACCGGTTTGTCCTCCTCATGGCGCGCAAGCTGCACATCAAGACCTTCGGCTGCCAGATGAACGAGTACGACTCGCGCCGCATCGCGGATGTGCTCGCGGCCGCGCACGGTCTCGAGCCGACCGCTGACCCGACCGAGGCCGACGTGCTCGTCCTTAACACCTGCTCGGTGCGCGAGAAGGCCCAAGAAAAGCTATTCTCGCAGCTCGGCATGTGGCGCGCACTGAAAGAGGCGCGCCCCGGCGTACTGATCGGCGTGGGCGGCTGCGTGGCCTCGCAGGAGGGCGAGGCGCTTCTTGCGCGCGCCCCCTACGTGGACGTCGTGTTCGGTCCTCAGACCCTGCACCGGCTGCCGCAGCTCCTCGCGCAACGGCTCGCCACCGGACGGCCGGCGGTGGACGTTTCCTTTCCCGAGATCGAGAAGTTCGACCGGCTGCCCGACCCGAGTGTGGAGGGTGTGCGCGCGTTCGTGTCGGTCATGGAAGGCTGCAGTCAGTACTGCAGCTTCTGTGTCGTGCCCTACACACGCGGTGAGGAAATTTCGCGACCCTTTGATGACGTGCTCGCCGAGATCGTGGGACTTGCCGAACGGGGCGTGCGCGAGGTGACCCTGCTCGGTCAGAATGTCAATGCCTATCGCGGGGCGTGCCACGACGGTACCGTCGCCGACCTGGCGCTACTGCTCCGCTATGTCTCCGAGATCGATGGCATCGGGCGCATCCGCTTCACCACTTCGCACCCGCGGTTCTTCGACGAGCGCTTGATCTCGGCCTATGCCGAGTTGCCGAAACTCGCCGCGCACCTGCACCTGCCGGTGCAGAGCGGGAGCGATCGCATCCTTGCGCTCATGAAGCGCGGCTACACCGCGCGCGAGTACCGGGAAAAGATCCAGCGACTGCGTACCGTGCGGCCGGACATCTCGGTCACGACCGACTTCCTTGTCGGCTTTCCCGGCGAGACCGAGGAGGACTTCCGCATGACACTCGATCTCATGGAGGAGGTCGGCTTCGATCTCTCGTTCAGTTTCATCTACAGCCCGCGCCCTGGCACCCCAGCAGCGCAGTGGCCTGATCCCACCCCGCAAGAGGTGAAGGCCGAGCGGCTCGCTCGTTTGCAGCAGCGCAACAAAGCGATGGCACAGCAGATCAGTCGTCGCATGGTCGGCACGCGTCAAACCGTGCTGGTGGACGGCTTCGGCCGTTACGGCGGCCAGTTGAGCGGCCGCACCGAAAACAACCGTGTGGTCCACTTCTCCTGCGCCGATCGCTCCCTGATCGGGCAGTTCGTCGAGGTCGAGATCCTCGAGGCCTTGCCACATTCCCTGCGCGGTGCGCTGACCGGTGTCGGCGCTTCTACGGGGCGGCAGGACGCTTGATTTGCCCCGGACATTACCCCTAAATAATAGAAGAAGGCCATCCTTTCCTGAGTGCGTTGAGCGCCCGCAGCCAGAGTATCGAATTCCAATTGAGCCCCGCCGACAACCGCCGGCTTGCTGCCCTGTGTGGCCGGCACGACGAGCACCTCAAGCAGATCGAGCAGTACCTCGGCGTGGAGATCGCCAACCGCGGCAACCGATTTCGGGTCACCGGCGAGGCGGACAAGAGCCGTTGCGCAGAGCGCGTGCTCAAGGAGCTGTACGAAACCACGCGTAACGAGCCGGCGCTCACCATGGCCGGGGTGCACACGGCACTGCAGCGGCTTACACTCGAGCCCGAGACGGACGAGGCCGCCGCGCACGCCATCCGTACTGCGCAGCGTGTGGTCTACGCGCGGGGGCCGCGCCAGCGCCAGTACGTGCGCAACATCCAGAGCCATGATGTCAACTTCGGCATCGGCCCGGCTGGTACCGGCAAGACCTATCTGGCGGTGGCCTGTGCGGTTGAGGCCCTCGAGGCCAACCGGGTGGCACGCATCGTGCTGGTGCGCCCGGCAGTAGAGGCGGGTGAACGGCTTGGTTTCCTGCCCGGAGGCCTCGAGCAGAAGGTGGATCCTTACCTGCGGCCGCTATACGATGCGCTGCACGAGATGTTCGGCTTCGAGAAGGTTGCTCGCCTCCTCGAAAAGGGCATCATCGAGCTCGCGCCGCTTGCCTACATGCGCGGTCGCACGCTCAACGACGCCTTCATCATCCTCGACGAGGCGCAAAACACTACCGTCGAGCAGATGAAGATGTTCTTGACGCGCATCGGCTTTGGCACCACCGCCGTGATCACCGGCGATATCACCCAGATCGACCTGCGCCGGACGCAATTGTCCGGTCTGAAACAGGTCATGGAGATCCTGCGCGATGTGGAGGGCATCACTTTCACATATTTCACACCGCAGGACGTGGTGCGACATCCGCTGGTGCAGAGGATCGTCGAGGCCTATGACCGGCACGCCGCCGCGCAACGCGAAGCACGCCCGCCGCAAGAGAAATAACCCGGTGCGTGCGCGATGCAACTTGCCTTGACCGTCCAGTACGCATCCGGCACGCGCGCCGGACTGCCGCACAAGCGGTCGATCTGGCGCTGGGCGCAGGCGGCGCTGGCAGGCCATGATCGCCGCCGCCGGCAGGTGGCGCTCACCGTGCGCATCGTGGGCGGACGGGAATCGGCAGCGCTCAATCGCCGCTACCGCGGCTGCCACCGGGCGACCAACGTGCTTGCGTTCCCGTTCGCCGCGCCGCCCGGTGTCGCTACCGATTACCTGGGCGATGTGGTGATCTGTGCGAGCGTGGTGCGGCGCGAGGCGCGCGTCCAGGGCAAGCGCGAGCGGGCGCATTGGGCGCATATGGTGGTCCACGGTATAATGCATCTACAGGGATACGACCATGCGAGCCGTCGGCAGGCGGCTATCATGGAGCGCCGGGAAAGCCGCATTCTCGCTCGCCTGGGCTTTCCCGATCCCTATGCCGGGGCGCCCCCGCATGGCTCACAACGCCGATAAGGTCGACATACCCACTTCGGAACGCGAGCGGCCGCGCTCGCTGCTCGATCGCTTGAGTCAGGCGATTATGGGCGGGCCCGCCACGCGCGAGGCGCTGCTCGCGGTGCTGCGTGCCGCGCACCGCCGCGACCTCCTGGACCGCGAGGCCCTCGACATGATTGAGGGTGTACTGGCCACCGCCGAGATGAAGGTACGCGACATCATGGTGCCGCGCGCGCAGATGGACGTGGTGGACCGCAACCAGACCCCCGAGCAATACCTGCCGGCGGTGATCGCCAGCGGTCACTCGCGCTTCCCGGTGGTGGATGGCGACAAGGACAAGGTGGTCGGTATCCTGCTCGCCAAGGACTTACTGCGCTACTTCACGCTCGACAGGAAGAAACGTGCCAGGTTTAACCTGCACGACTGGCTGCGCCCGGCGGTCTTCGTGCCGCAGTCCAAGCGCCTGAACGTGCTGCTGCGCGAGTTCAAGGCCTCGCGCAACCATATGGCCATTGTCGTGGACGAGTACGGTGGGGTGGCTGGCCTGGTGACCATCGAGGACGTGCTTGAGCAGATCGTGGGCGAGATCGCCGACGAGTACGACATCGATGAAGAGACCATGATCCTGCCGCGCAGCAGGGGCGAATACGTGATCAAGGCGCTCACCCCGCTCGCCGATTTCGATGCGCACTTCGGTACGCATTTTGCGCAGGAGGAGATCGAGACCATCGGCGGCCTGGTGATGAAGGCATTCGGGCGTGTCCCGCGGCGCGGCGAAAAGGTGCAGCTCGGCGAGCTCAGCTTCGAGGTACTGCGCGCCGACAGCCGCCGGGTCCATCTGCTTAAAGTGACCTCGATTGACAAGTCAGCCAAAGCTGGCGCCGGCGAATAGTCCTTTCGGTCTGCCGGCGCGCCGGGCGGAGGCGGCTGCCCTGCTGGCGGGCGCGGCCGCGGTTTTGGCGTTCTCGCCGTTTGATTTTTTCCCGCTCGCCTGCCTAAGCCCTGCCGTGCTGTTTCTTCTTTGGGCCGACGCCACACCGGCGCGTGCTGCCTGGCGCGGTTTTCTCTACGGCCTTGGCCTGTTCGGTGCAGGCGTGTCGTGGGTGTACGTCAGCCTCCATCATTATGGGAATATGCCCGCGCCACTCGCGCTATTCACCGTAGTGTTGTTTGTGGCCTTGCTCGCGCTCTATCCCGCGGCGCTCGGATTCGTACAGGCGAGGTTTTTCCGCTGCCATCGTGGTGCGTGGTTCATGGTCGTGGTGCTGCCTGCCTTGTGGGCACTCTTCGAATGGTGGCGCGGCTGGTTTTTGACCGGTTTCCCATGGCTTGCCCTGGGCTACAGCCAGGCCAGCACCTGGCTCGCCGGTTATGCGCCCTGGTTAGGCGTCTACGGGGTGAGCCTCGCCTGCGCCGTGACGGCGGGACTCCTCGCGCAGTGTATGCGCGCGCCGCGCCGCTGCCTGCGCACTTGGCTGCCGCTCGTCGCGCTCGTGTGGGCTGGCGGCTGGGCGGCTGGGAGTATCGAGTGGGTGCGCCCGCAGGGCGCACCGCTTAGCGCCGTGCTGGTGCAGGGTAATGTGTCGCTCACTGCCAAATGGCGCGCCTCGGAGCGCGGTGCGATCGTCACGCATTATCTCGAGTTGAGCCGCATCGGCTTAGGGGGCGACCTGATCGTCTGGCCAGAGGCGGCGATCCCGGCCTCTCTCGACGAAGTCGGACACCTCGTTGAGACACTCCAACTTCTCGCGGCCCGGCACGGCACTGATTTTCTCGTCGGTGCGGTCGAGCGTGCGCCAGAGCAGCGCGACTATTACAACAGCGCAGTTCTTCTCGGTGCCGCCCCTGGTATCTACCGCAAGCGTCACCTCGTGCCGTTCGGGGAATTTCTCCCCCTGAAGCCTCTTCTGGGGTGGATGCTTGATTATCTGCACATTCCTATGTCGGATTTCAGGGCTGGTCCGTCTCACCAGCCGCTGCTCGTGGCCGCGGGCCGTCCACTCGGGGTGACGATCTGCTACGAGGACGCCTTCGGCGAGGAGGTGATCGCGGCGCTGCCGCACGCCGTGCTGCTCGTCAACCTGAGCGAGGACGCCTGGTTCGGTGACTCACTCGCTCCGCACCAGCGCCTGCAAATGGCGCGTCTGCGCGCCCGCGAGACCGGCCGCCCGATGCTGCGCGTCGCCAACACCGGCCCGTCGGTCGCCATCGACCATCGCGGCGAGATCCTTGCGCGCGCCCCCTCGTTCCGGCCGTTCGCCTTGCCGGTCCGCGTCCAGCCCATGACCGGGGCGACCCCCTATGCGCGCTTCGGCAATCTGCCCGTGGTGCTCTGGCTTGCGGGTCTTGTGTTGACGGGTCTCATCTGCCGCTGTCCTCTCCTCGGGGCTGAGCGGTTCACGCGGGCACGCAAGCGGCGTGCCGTTGCACGCTGCGATTCGATGTGAAATCCTTAGCGGCCGGCCTGTACGGGTTCGCCTGCTGGGGCTGTGCAACGTGATATCCTTGAACCAAGGAGTAGCAATGACTCGAATCGTATTCGCCGTACTTTGGATGATTGGCGCCGTCACGGCCGGGCCTCGCCCGTCTTCGGCCGAAGACGCGGTCCGGATCGGCTACGTGGACGTACGCAAGGTCTTGAACGAGAGCGAGAGCGGCAAGCGCCACAAGGCAGAGATGGAAAAACTGCTCAAGGAGCGCCAGGACCAGCTCGGCAAGGAGGAGCAGCAGTTGCGAGAGCTGCAGCAGGCCTACGAGAAGAACAAGCTTACGCTGAGCGATGCGCAGAAGAAGCAAAAACAGAAGGAGTTCCAGGAAAAATTCCGGGTCTTCCACAAGCATCGTAGCGAGGCGCAGCGGGAGCTCAATCAGAAAGACAACGACTTCACCCGCCATGCCATCGCCGAGGTCCGCGCGATCGTGCGCACGCTCGCCAGAGAAGAGAAGCTCGCGCTGGTCTTTGAGAAAAACGAGCTCGAGGGCATGCTGGTATTGTACGCGCAAGACGGACCGGACCTGACCGACAAAGTGCTCGCGCGTTTCAACGCCAGCTCCGGCAAGCAATAGGACGCACGTCTGCCCTCGACACGCGCCATCCTCTGCCAGCCTTCGCGCCTTGCCAGGCGCTGAAGATGGAGTAACGAGATGGCCGACAGGAAGAAGCCTCGCATGCCGAAGTCCCTGCGAAGCGCGCGCGCCGCCAGCCGGCGTAGCGATAAGGGCTTGCCAGCGGACAGCAGCCGGTCTGTCGCCCCGTTGCAATGGGCGCTCACACGCGCCATCCTCAAGGGCGAGGTCTCGCTCGGCGAGGAGATCGAGATCGGAGGTTTCGATGGCGTGCGTCGCGGCATCTTGAACTCGGCTGCACCCATCCGTGACGCACGCGCGCTGATCACCGGTGCGGTAGTGGTGCACGAGGGCATCACCGAGCGCAAGCGTGCCGAGGAGCGCCTGCACTATCTCGCCCACTACGACAGCCTGACAGGGTTGCCGAACCGCATGCTGTTCATAGACCGCCTCGAGCGCGGGCCCTGATCGGCGCCGATCGCCGCGAGCGGCTCGTCTCGTGGGGGTGGCGTTTCTCGATATCGACCGCTTCAAGAACATCAACGACGCTCGGACACGACACCGGCGACGAGCTCCTCAAGGCAGTGGCCGAGCGTCTGCGCTCGGTCGTGCGCCAGGAAGATACTGGGGTGCGGCTGTTCGGTGATGCGCGTTTACCTTCGTCTTGGCCGACATGGCGCACGTGGACGACGCCATGATCGTGGTACGAAAGATCCTCAAGGCCTTCGCGCGACCCTTTGTCGTCGCAGGCTGAGAGCTTTACATCCGCGCGGGCCTGGGCCTTACGCGCTATCCTTTCGACGATCGGGACATGAGGGGGATGCTGCGTAATGCCGATGCGGCCATGTATCGGGCCAAGGAGACAGGTCGCAACACCTACCAGTTCTACTCCCCGGAGATGACCGCCAAGGCCACCGAGCGCCTGGCGCTCGAGCAGGATTGCGCGAGGCAATCGCCCGTTTGAAGTTCGTGCCCAACTGCCGGCCGCTGGTGGCCTGTGGGAGCGGCCGCGTCGTCGCTGTGGAGGCCTTGTTGTGCTGGCAGCATCCGTGCCGTGGGCTGGTGATGCCGGAGGCGTTCATTACGCTCGGTGAGACGGGACTCATCGTGCCGATCGGCGAGTGGGTGTTGCGTGCTGCCTGTGCCCAGTGCCGGGCCTGGGTGCGGCCGGGCTGCCGCGGCTGCGTGTTTGAGTCAACCTCTCGGCGCGCCCGTTTTTGCGTGGCGACCTGCTTGCGACCGTCCGCGGTGCGCTCACGCGCAGCGGCCTCGAGGCCGAAAGACTCGAGCTCGAGCTTACAGAGAGCGTGCTGATCCGGCAGAGCGATCGTGCAGAGGCGGTGCTCGACGCCCTTTCAGCGCTCGGCGTGCGCCTGGCCATGGACGACTTCGGGACGGGATACTCGAGCCTCGCTTCTCTCAAGCGCCTTCCCATCGATACTCTCAAGATAGACCGCTCCTTCGTGCGCGAGATGCCGCAAGATGCCGGCTCTTCGGCGATCGCTCAGGCTGTCGTAGTGCTCGCCCATGCGTACGAACTGCGCGTCGTGGGCAAAGGGGTGGGTGCCCCGAGCAGGTCGCGTTTCTCTGTGGGCTCGGCTTTGACGCCTACCAGGGCTATATTACTACAGCCCGCCGGTGCCCGCGGACGCGATCGAGCACCTGCTGGTTGGGGCGGAACCGGAGGATGCCGCTTGAGCTATCTCTTTTTGAGTAATCCTGTTGATCCGGTCTGTTCATCGGACCCGATGCGGCATGATCCGTGTCTGTCGCTTTCTGCCGAGTCGCCCGGCGCTCCTGCGACCGAACCGCTCGGGTTAGCGGTGCTCGAGGCACGTGTAGGGCGCGTGCATCTGCAAAGGCGCTTGGACCTTGAGGCCGAAAATGAGCAGCGCGTGTTGCGTTTTGGCACGCGCCTTTTTCACTTCGAAAACTGGTACTCTGTGCATGCCTTGATCCGCATGGGACTGCGCCTGGCCGGGCTGCACGGGCGCGCGCAACGCAATGCACGCCGCGTGCTGCTTCGCCGTCATGAGGTAGTGCTCAAGGGGCTGCCGCCTGCCTTCGACGGTTATCGCATCCTGCATATCAGCGATCCGCACCTCGACATGAGCCCCGATATCACCGATGCGCTCATCGAGCGTGTGCGCGGCCTCGACTACGACCTGTGCGTGTTTACCGGCGACTACCGCACGTGCACCTTCGGCCCCTACGGCCCGGCGCTCGAGGCGATGCGGCGCGTGCGCGCCACGTTGCGTGACCCCGTACTTGCGGTGCTCGGCAACCACGACACCATCCGCATGGTGCCGGGGCTAGAGGCCATGGGTATCCGCGTACTGCTTAACGAATCTCTGGTGGTTCGCCGTGGGACGTCCGCGCTGTTTATCGCCGGCATCGACGACGCGCACTACTACCGTTTGGCGAGCTTCGAGAAAGCCGCCGCGCAGATCCCTCCCGGGGAGACGGCCATCTTGCTTTCCCACACTCCCGAGGTCTACCGGCATGCGGCGCAAGCTGGCTTTAGGCTCATGTTGTGTGGTCACACGCACGGCGGGCAGATCTGCCTGCCGGGCGGCATCCCTCTTGTCATCGACGCCGACTGTCCGCGCCGCTATGCGCGCGGTGCCTGGCGTTACCGCAACCTCGTCGGCTACACCTCGGCGGGTTCCGGGGTTTCTATCGTGGATGTACGGCTGAACTGCCCGCCCGAGGTCACGCTACATCGCCTGTGTGCCGCCTAGCGGTGCGTGCCGTGTTCGATGACCTGCGCTAGTACGGTCGTTCGCGTACCCCCAGCCGATACCACAGCCGCGACAGCACCCGCTCCAGCACAAAAAATGCCGCAAGGAGGCTCGCGATCTCGCTTGCCGACAGCGCGTAGCGCGCGTGCACCGCGAGCAGCGGGAAGAGACTCTCGGGGATCTGGTCGAGCCCGAGTACCTGACTGCTCGGCGGCCGCCCGAGGCGGCGTTTGAGGAAGCTCGACACAAGGTCGCCAAGCATAGCGTAGGTGGCGATGAGCGCACCGGTGGTTGCACCGAGCCCGAGCAGCATGGAGACAAGCGCGGTGGCGGCCAGCGCCAGCACCACCCCGCGGACCGTCTTGGCGGCGCCAAGCAGCGGTTGGCCGTCGAGAAAACGCACGCCGACGTCGAGCGGCCAGGCAAGACAGTCCTTGAGGAATGCACGTCCCAAGAGCGGTGCGCCGTTGGCCACAGCAAGCAGCACGAGCAGCTTGAGCCACAGCGTGAGCGAGTCAAGAGGCATGGGGTTGCGCCCGATCCCGCAATTATAAGCTGCCCCCTAAGCCCTGTGTCCGCCGCCGGCTGCGTGCGCACGCACGCGCCGTAGGCGCGGTGTAGGCCGATGCGGTATTCTTTTGCGACTCGATTCGGGGTTGACGCGATGGACGACCGATATTTCCCGGAAAAGATCGAGCGCGAGACCCAGGCAGAGTGGGAGGCGCGTGGTGCCTTCCGCGCCATCGAGGACCCCTCGCGCGAGAAGTTCTACTGCCTTTCGATGTTCCCGTACCCCTCGGGTCGGCTGCACATGGGGCACGTGCGCAATTACACCATTGGGGATGTGATCGCGCGTTTCAAGCGCATGCAGGGCTACAACGTGCTGCAGCCCATGGGCTGGGACGCCTTCGGCCTGCCGGCCGAGAACGCCGCGATGGCAAACGGCGTGCCCCCGGCGCAGTGGACGCGCGACAACATCGCCTATATGAAAAAGCAGCTGCGGTCACTGGGGCTTGCTATCGATTGGGAGCGCGAGCTCGCCACCTGCCAGCCTGAGTACTACAAGTGGAACCAGTGGCTGTTCCTTCGTATGCTGGAACGTGGTATCGCTTACAAGGCGACCGGCATCGTGAACTGGGACCCGGTGGACCAGACCGTGCTTGCCAACGAACAGGTTATCGAAGGCCGCGGCTGGCGTACCGGCGCTCCGGTCGAGAAGCGCGAGATCCCGATGTATTACCTGCGCATCACGCGCTATGCCGAAGAGCTGCTCGTTGGACTCGAGCAGCTGGTCGACTGGCCCCAACAGGTCAAGACCATGCAGGCCAACTGGATCGGCAAGAGTGAGGGGGTACGCTTCGCCTTCCCCTACCGGCTAGACGGCAAGGACGACAAGCTCTGGGTATTTACGACCCGCGCCGATACCATCATGGGGGTGACCTTCTGCGTCGTCGCTGCCGAACATCCGCTCGCCACACATGCGGCGAAGACCAATCCGAAGCTCGCGGCCTTTATCGAGGAGTGCAAACGCGGCACGGTTATGGAGGCCGATCTCGCCACGATGGAAAAAAAGGGCATGCCGACCGGGATCCATGTCACGCATCCGCTCACCGGCGAGTCCATCCCGGTGTGGGTCGGGAACTACGTGCTCATGGGCTACGGCGAAGGCGCGGTGATGGCCGTACCGGCGCACGACGAGCGCGATTTTCACTTCGCCAAGAAATACGGCCTGCCGATCAAGCAGGTCATCGAGGTGGCGGGTGAGACTTTTTCGACCGACGCCTGGGCGCCGTGGTACGCCGACAAGGAGCGCGGCCGCTGCGTGAATTCTGGCAAGTACGACGGCCTCGGGTATGCCGAGGCGGTGGAGGCGATTGCTGCCGATCTCAAGGCCAAGGGTCTCGGCGATAAGCAGGTGCAGTGGCGTCTGCGCGACTGGGGCATCTCACGGCAGCGCTACTGGGGCTGTCCGATACCTATTATCTACTGCGACCACTGCGGCGAGGTGCCAGTGCCGGACGAGGATTTACCGGTGGTGTTGCCCGAGGACTGTGTTCCAGACGGCACTGGCAATCCGCTCGCGAAGCGCGCCGACTTCGTCAACTGCACCTGCCCGAAGTGCGGCCGCCCGGCGCGGCGCGAGACCGATACCATGGACACCTTTGTGGATTCGTCCTGGTACTACGCACGCTACTGCTCGCCGGACAACGATCGGGCCATGGTGGACGGACGCGTGAAGTACTGGATGCCCGTGGATCAGTATATCGGTGGCATCGAGCACGCGATCCTGCACCTGCTTTACTCGCGCTTTTGGTGGAAGGTGATGCGCGACCTCGGCCTGGTCGAGGGCGACGAGCCGTTCGTGCGCCTGCTCACCCAGGGCATGGTGCTCAATGAGATCTTCTTCCGCAAACCCGCCAGTGGGCGCATCACCTATTACAACCCGGCGGATGTCGAAATTTGCTACGACGAAAAAGGCAACCGCATCGCTGCCGTCCTTAAGGTCGACGGCCAGCCGGTCGAATCGGGCGGCATCGCTACCATGTCGAAGTCCAAGAACAACGGCGTGGACCCGCAGGCGCTCATTGAGCAGTACGGCGCCGACACGGCGCGCTTGTTCATAATGTTCGCTGCCCCACCCGAAGACTCGCTCGAGTGGTCGGACGAGGGCGTGGCCGGCGCCCACCGTTTTCTGCGCCGGCTGTGGAGACTTGTGGCGGATCATGTCAACCAGGGTTTGCCCGCGAAGTCCGATCTCGCGAACCTGCCGCCGGCGCTTGCGAGGCTGCGCCGCCAGGCGCATCAGACGCTTGTCAAGGTGAGCGACGACATCGGCCGGCGGCGTACTTTCAATACGGCAATTGCGGCCGTAATGGAGCTCGTCAATGCGCTGGCGCGCACTGCCCACGAGGATGTCTCGGTGCTGGCGCGGGCAGTGCGTCACGAGGCGCTCGAGCTCGTTGTGCTCATGCTTTCGCCTATCGTGCCGCACATCTGCCACGCGCTGTGGCGTGCGCTCGGTCACGCCGAGCCGGTAATCGAGGCACGCTGGCCGCAGCCCGATCCAGCGGCGTTGCGCCGCGATCGTCTAGAGATCGTGGTGCAGGTCAACGGCCGGCGGCGCGCAAGCGTGCAGGTGCCGGCCGGCGCCACCGAAGACGAGGTACGCGGCATCGTGCTTGCCGATGCCGCCGTGCAGCGCTACCTCGCCGGCAAGCCGGTGAAGAAGGTAATCGTTGTGCCGGGCAGATTGGTCAACGTTGTTGCGGCGAGCAACGAGTAGCGTGTGGCGAGCAGATTTATGAATGTCAAGGCGCTTGCGCACGTCTTCCTGTTCGTCGCCAGCCACATGCTTCTGAGCGCATGCGGTTTTCACCTGCGCGGCCTCGACCAAGCAGTGCTGCCGGCCGAACTGGCCGAGCTGCGCCTGCTTGGGCCGCACGGCGCGCCGCTTGCGCGCGACGAACTATATGTCGCGATGCGCGAGGCGCTCGCCACACAGGGCGGTGCGCGCCTCAGCGAGTCCGCCGGTGCGCCTGCGCTCATACTTTATACCGAGCGTGTCGCTACCCAGGTGCTCTCTGTTGGCACGAGCGGCAAGGTAAACGAATACCTCTTGCGTTACGAGCTGGACTTCCGCCTGACGGACAGCGCCGGCCGCGAGCGACTCGCCTTGCAGACCGTCCGCCTGCAGCGTGGCTACACCTTCGATCCTCTCAACGTGCTCGCCAAGGAGCGCGAGGAGCGGGATCTGCTGAGCGCGCTGCGCCGGGAGGCCGCTGCGCAGGTCGTGCGGCGATTGTCAAAGGTCCGCTTCGAGTAGCGAGCCACTGTCGACTTACCACTCGCTGCTCGCTACCGCGATACCCATGCAAATCTACGCCAACCAGCTTGAGAACCACCTGCGACGCGGGCTTGCGCCGGTGTACGTGGTGCACGGCGAGGAGTGGCTTCTGGTCGAGGAGTGCTGCGCAGCCATCCGTGCGGCCGCGCAGGCTGCTGGTTTCTTGCAGCAGGAGGTGCTCACGGTCGAGAGCGGGTTCGATTGGAACAGGCTCACCGTGTCGATTCGCTCACCGTCGCTCTTCGCTGTGCGCCGCGTGCTGGAGCTGCGCCTACCGACGGGTAGGCCCGGCGAGACAGGAGCAAAGACACTCGTCGAGCTCGCCAGGCAGCTGCCGCCCGACGTGCTGCTGCTCGTGCGCAGCCCACGATTCGACCGCCAGGCCCAGTCGGCCGGCTGGATACAGGCGCTCGAGCGCATCGGGGTGGTGGTCGTGGTTTTGCCGCTCGAGGCCGCCCAGCTTCCGGGTTGGATCGCCGCGCGCCTTCGGCGGCACGGTCTTAAGGCCGGGGCCGAAGTGGTGGAATTGCTCGCATATCATCTGGAGGGCAATCTCCTCGCCGCTGCCCAGGAAATCGAGAAGCTCGCCCTGGTGCACGACGGCGAGATCACGCTGGATGACATCGAAGGCGCGCTTTGCGACAATGCCCGCTTCAATGTTTATGCCTTGGCGGACGCCTGCCTTAAGGGCGAGCTGAACACGGCATTTCGTATCCTGCGCAGCCTGCGCGCGGAAGGGACCGAGCTGGCGCTGCTGTCGTGGGCCTTGTCGCGCGAGCTGCGAGGGCTCGCGCAGATGGCCTGGAAGCTTGCCGGCAAGATGCCGCTTGCACAGGTGCTCGATACACACAAGGTGTGGGCCAAGCGCAAGCCGTTTTTTAGCGCAGCCCTCGCACGTGCCGGTGCAGCGTACTGGCAGTCCCTGCTGCAGCACGCCGCTTACCTCGACCGTCTCATCAAGGGCCGTGCTGCGGGCGAACCGTGGCGCGCGCTCGAGCGGCTTGTGGCGGCGTTCGCTGCAGGTGCAATCCCGGGCTTGAGAGTTGAGTTGCATGGAGAGTGAAGATCATGGTGAGCGTAAGCACTCCTGACGTCGTCTCCGACATAAGGGCCTATATGCACGAGGTCGGTCAGCGCGCGCGCGTCGCGGCGCGCGCCATCGGCCGCGCCGAAACCGCGGCGAAAGACGCCGCGCTCACCGCCATCGCCGCCGCCATTGAGCGGCACCGCAGCGAGATCCTCGCCGCCAACGCGCGCGACCTCGAGGCCGGGGGGCGCGAAGGGCTGGACGCGGCCCTGCTCGACCGGCTCGAGCTCAACGACGCACGCCTAGTGGCTATGGTCGAGGGCGTGCGTCAGGTGGCCGCACTCCCCGACCCGGTGGGCGAGATCACCGACCTCAAGTATCGCCCCTCCGGCATCCAGGTCGGGCGCATGCGCGTTCCGCTCGGCGTCATCGGCATCATCTACGAGTCGCGCCCGAACGTGACCGTGGACGCCGCAGCGCTTTGCCTTAAGTCCGGCAATGCCGCCATCCTGCGCGGCGGCAGCGAGGCGATCCACTCCAACCGGGCGATCGCTGCGTGCATCCGCGCGGGGCTCGAGGCCGCGAGCCTTCCGGCGGACACGGTGCAGCTCGTCGAGACCACCGACCGCGCGGCGGTGGGCGTGCTCATTACCATGAAGGAGTACGTGGACGTGATCGTGCCGCGCGGGGGCAAGAGTTTGATCGAGCGCGTCGCCCGCGAGGCGACGATCCCCGTGATCAAGCACCTGCATGGCGTCTGCCACGTGTACATCGACGACAAGGCCGATCGCGATAAGGCAGTCGCGATTGCGTTCAATGCCAAGTGCCAGCGCTACGGCACCTGCAACACCATGGAGACGCTTCTTTTGCATCGCGCGGTCGCCGCAGAACTTCTGCCGGTGCTTGGCAGAATGTACAAGGAGCAGGGTGTGGAGCTGCGCGGCTGCGAGCGCACCCGCCAGATCCTGCCCGGCATTGAGGCCGCCACCGAAGAGGATTGGTACATTGAGTACCTCGCCCCGATCCTCTCGATCCGTGTCGTGGACGATCTCGACCAGGCGATCGAGCACATCACAAAATACGGCTCGCAGCACACCGACTGCATCGTGACGGAGGACATCAGCCGCGCGCGCCGTTTTCTGCGCGAGGTGGACTCGAGTTCGGTTATGGTCAACGCCTCCACACGCTTTGCCGACGGCTTCGAGTACGGCCTTGGCGCTGAGATCGGCATCTCTACCGACAAGCTGCACGCCCGCGGCCCGGTCGGTCTCGAAGGACTGACCTCGCAGAAGTGGGTGGTCCTTGGCGATGGGCATATCCGTAAATAGCGAGTGGCGGGGCGCTGGGGAGACCGATCGAGCAAAAGAAGATCCCGAGACGATGTATTCATCACTCACCACTTGCTACTGGCCAGTATGATCGGTGTCCTCGGCGGCACCTTCGATCCCGTCCATTACGGTCATTTGCGCCCGGCGCGCGAGGTCAAGCAGGCGCTTGGTCTCGAGGCACTGCGCTTCATTCCTGCCTTCCACCCGCCGCACCGCCCGCCGCCGCAGGCCGATGCGGCCGATCGTCTGGCGATGGTGCGGCTGGCGATCGCGGGCGAGCCCGGCTTCCTGGCAGACGACCGCGAGATCCGCCGTGGGGGGGTCTCGTACACCGTGCCCACCCTGGAATCGCTGCGCGCCGAGTACGGCGGGCGTTCGATCGTACTCCTGCTCGGCGCCGACACCTTCCTCGAGATCGAGACTTGGCACGATTGGCAGCGGCTTTTGCAGTTGGCCCATCTTGTGGTCATGAACCGTCCCGGTTCCCCGCTGCCCGAGGCCGAGCGGCTTGCGACCTGGGCGCGGGACCGACTTGTGCGCTCCGCCGCGGCACTGCGCGCGGCGTCTGCCGGCTGCCTTTATCTTCAGCCGGTCACGCCGGTGGACATCTCCGCCACACGCATCCGCGAGCGGCTGGCACGCGGCGAGCCGGTAGACGATCTTATGCCACCGGCCGTGCTTGCATATATCTGTCGCCGAAGGCTCTACGGCGTGCGGGTCGAGCGATCGGGAGCGCAGGCATGACGGCGAGGCGAAGCGCTAGGCTAAAGAAGCTGATCGTCGAAGCCCTGGATGACGCCAAGGGCCTTAACATCGCGGTGCTCGATGTGCGCAGTGTGTGTGACTTCACCGACTACATGCTGATTGCCACTGGCACCTCGACGCGCCATGTCCAGTCCATGGTCGAAAGGGTAACTGAGCATCTTCGCGCGCACGGCATCCGGCCGCTCGGCAGCGAGGGCGAGGCGGTGGGCGACTGGGTGCTGCTCGATTTCGGCGACGTGGTGGTGCACCTCATGCGACCAGAGGCGCGTGCCTTCTACGACCTCGAAAAGCTCTGGGGCGATGGGAAAGTCATGAAAGCAAGGAGTGAGGGGTGAGAAGCGCGTAAACCACCAACCTCGACGCTGCCGCTTTCTCGTTCCTCAGCTGCCCATGCACATCCATCTCGTCGCCATCGGCACGCGCCTGCCCGAATGGGTGGCGGCAGGCTTTCGTGAATACGCCCGGCGCTTGAGGCCGCCGTGGCGGCTCGTGCTGCACGAGGTGCAAGCAGCGCACCGCACGAAGGGGGCAGATCTTGCGCGTCTTGTGCGCGAGGAAGGCATGCGCCTGCTCGCGGCGGTTCCAACCGGCAGCCGCCTCGTCGCTCTCGACCAACAGGGACGCTCGCTCTCCACCGAGGAGCTGGCCGCGCAATTACGTGCGCTCGCGGCGCACGGTACCCCGCTCGCCCTGCTCATCGGTGGCCCCGATGGGCTTGCGTTCGACTGCCTGGCGCGCGCCAACGACATTTGGTCCCTGTCCCGCCTGACCCTGGCGCACGGGCTTGTGCGTGTGCTGCTCGCCGAACAGCTCTACCGGGCGTACAGTCTCATCGAGGGGCTGCCATATCATCGATAGCGGGACGAGGAACGATGGTTGGGATAAACTTGTATTCAATCGCGTGTCTCGTCGCTGAATGATTTATCTTGCCTCCGCCTCCCCGCGCCGCCGCGAGCTGCTGCGCCAGCTCGGTGTGGACTTTGAGGTCATGCCGTCGAACCTGCTCGAGGTGCGCGAGCCGCTTGAGTCGCCCGAGCAGTACGTGGTGCGCGTGGCGCTCGATAAGGCCCGTTACGTGGCGCGGCTTGTGCGCAGCCGCGGTTTGCCTACGCGCCCCGTGCTAGGCGCCGACACCGAGGTGGTGCTCGACGGCGAGATCCTCGGCAAGCCGGAGGATCGCGAGCACGGACTTAAGATGCTGCGCCGCCTCGCCGGGCGCAGCCACGAGGTGCTCACGGGCCTCGCGCTGCTTTACGACGACGCCGCGCACACCGCGCTGTCGCGCAGCATCGTGACCTTCGGACCGATGAGCGAGGCCGAGATCCGCCGTTACTGGGACACCGGCGAGGGGCAGGACAAGGCCGGCGGCTACGCAGTACAGGGCCGGGCGGCGGCATTCGTGGCGCGCATCGAGGGCAGCTATTCCGGCATCATGGGGCTGCCGTTGTACGAGCTGTGGCAGCTGCTGAAACGCACCGGGCTCGAAGCGCAGTGAGCGAAGAGATCTTGATCAACGTAACGCCCCAAGAGACCCGGGTCGCCGTGGTGGAAAACGGTGTGGTGCAGGAAGTGCACATCGAACGCGCGCGCACCCGCGGAATCGTCGGCAACGTCTACCGCGGCCAAGTGGCGCGGGTGCTGCCAGGGATGCAGGCAGCGTTCGTGAACATCGGGCTGGAGCGCGCAGCCTTCCTGCATGCCTCCGACGTGCGCGAAGCGGGCGACGGCAACGGCGCGCCGCCGATCCACGAACTTCTCAAGGAAGGCCAGGAGGTAGTGGTGCAGGTCGTCAAGGACTCCATCGGCACCAAGGGTGCGCGCCTGACTATGCAGATCACGCTGCCGGGTCGCTACCTCGTGTACATGCCGTATAGCCGGCACATCGGCGTCTCGCAGAGGATCGGCGACGACGCCGAACGAGAGCGGCTGCGCGCGCTACTGCGCGCGACGCTCGGTGAGCGGGCCGCGGAGGAGGAGGGCGGTTATATTCTTCGCACGCTCGCCGAGACCGCGACCGAGGAGGAGATCGAGGCCGATGTGCGTTACTTAAAGCGCGTCTGGGCCGCCTGCCAGGAGCGCATCCGGGACGCCGCTTCCGGCGCCCTCATCCACGAAGATTTGCCGCTGGCGCTTCGTGCCATGCGCGATCTGGTGAGCGGCAATGTCGAGAAGATCCGCATTGACTCGCGCGAGACCTATCTCAAGGCGATAGACTTTGCCATTCAGTTCATTCCCGAGCTCGCCGAGCGCATTGAGTACTATCCTGGTGAACGCCCGATTTTCGACCTCTACTCAGTCGAGGACGAGATCCAGAAGGCTCTGCAGCGCAAGGTGATGCTTAAATCCGGGGGCTATCTCGTCATTGACCAGACCGAGGCCATGACCACCATCGACGTCAACACCGGAGGTTACGTCGGGCGCAAGAACCACGAGGAGACGCTGTTTAAAACCAATCTCGAGGCGGCCCAGGCGATTGCACGACAGCTGCGGCTGCGCAATCTGGGCGGGATCATCATTGTGGACTTCATTGACATGGCCGAGCCCGAGCACAGGCGCCAGGTGCTGCGCGCGCTCGAGAAGGCCCTGAGCCGCGACCGCACCAAGGTGCACATGACGGAGATGTCGCCGCTCGGGCTAGTCGAGCTCACGCGCAAGCGCACGCGCGAGAGTCTCGAGCGCGTGCTCTGCCAGCCCTGCCCGGTATGCCAGGGGCGTGGTACGGTCAAAACGCCCCAGACAGTCTGCTACGAGATCTTTCGCGAAATCCTGCGCGAGGCACGCCAGTATGGCGCCGACGAGTATCTGGTGCTCGCTGCGCCGGTGGTCGTGGACATGCTCATGGACGAGGAGGCCGCTGGCCTCATGAAGCTGCAGGAATTCATCGGCAAGCCGATTCACGTCAAGCCCGAGCCGCTTTACAGCCAGGAGCAGTACGACGTCGTGCTGATGTAACGCGTTTTGACTGGTTTTTTTTCGCCGATGCGCAAAAATGGGCGTGAGCGATGACACACCCGCACGCACTCTTCGGGAGCCTTTTCGCGCCGCCGCCATCCAAGTATCCGTGAACCCGACACGTTTTTCGCGCATGCACCATCGCCTCGCGCGCGCACGCCCGATGCGGCGCGGCGTGAAACGCAGTCTTGTGCGCGCGGTTTGGCCGATGCGCCGCATGCTGCGGCACGCGCTTCGCTATGTCTGGTTCGCCACCGCCGCGGTGCTGGCGTTGCTGGCGGTAGTCTTCACCATCGCGCGCTTGTATCTGCCTGCGCTCGCTGAACGCAAGACTGAGCTCGAGGCGTACCTCAGTCGAAAGACTGCCCATCTGGTGCGCATCGAGCAGCTGTCGGCCTATTGGGATGGGCTGCACCCCGGGTTGCACCTGCGGGGGCTGACGGTGTTCGCGGGCGACCAGGCGCGGCCTGCGGTGCGGCTCGAGGAGCTGCGCATGAGCTTCGCGCTCTTGCCACTGCTGTGGGGCGAGGTCCAGATCCAAGCGCTGGTGATGCACGCCCCGCGTCTGAGCATGGAGCGGCTCGCCGACGGCCGCATACGGATCTCTGGTTTCACACCGGGATCGGGTGAGAAGCGCGCCGAAGACGGCGAGGGGTTTCTGCGCTGGCTGTTTCGCCAGCCCCGGCTGGCCATCGAGAACGGCGAACTGCAGTGGTTCGATCACCGCGAACCGCAAGCGACCCTGTACTTCAAGAACGTCGATCTCTCATTGCGCAACCGTGGCGAGCGCTACCAACTGGGATTCACGGCCACTTTCCCGCCGGGCGTGTGTGCAAGCTGCGCCTTCGCCGCTGATCTCTACGGCAATCCCCTTCTTCTGGGCGGACCGTGGGGAGGCGAGATTTACGTGCGCGCGCGCGGCGTGGACCATGCGCGACTGCCGCTCGTGTTGCGCGAACGGCTACCCGCCGGGCTCGCCGGCCGCTTCGATGTGGAACTGTGGAGTCACTGGGTGGAGGGCCGGCCGCAACAGGTATACGGCGAGCTCGCGGTGGCCGATTTGCGACTGCCGCTGCCGGCGTTCACGCGGCCGTTTGTCCTGCCCGAGATTCGTGCTGATCTCGAATGGCAGCGGGCGGGCAAGGGCTGGCAGCTCGACCTGCGGCGGCTTGCGCTCGGCCTAAGCGGCCCGGCCTGGGACGCCGGACACCTGCGGGTCGTCCGCCGGCCCCAGGGCCTGTCCGTGCGCGCCCGTTACATTGATCTGGGTGATTTTAGCGCCCTCATCGATACCCTCAACGGGTCTATGACGACGAAGACGGCCGCAGAGCAGACCTGGCTCAACGGCGGCATGGTCCTGTGGGCGGCGCTGCAACCGCGCGGGGCGGTGCGCGACATGCTGCTCGAGCTGAGGGGCGACCCCGTCGCGCCTGACGATCTGCTGCTTGAGGCAGAGCTCGAGAACCTGCAGACGCGGCCGCATCGCCCGCTGCCCGGTCTGAAGGCAGTGAGCGGGCATCTGCGCCTGTCGCGTCAATCCGGCGAGCTGCGGCTGGCAAGTGCACAAGCCGAGCTCGCGATGCCCTGGCTGTTTCGTGGCCCACTGCCTGTAGGGGAGACGCGTGGTCTGCTGAAATGGGAACGCCAGCGTGAGCAGTGGCTCGTTTCCGGGACCGGGTTGCATTTGCGCAGCCCGGACGGCAAGGCGAACGGGCGGCTGGAGCTGCGCGTGCCGCATGACCGCAATCGGTCTGCCTACCTCAAACTGCGCGTGGACTTCCGCGACGTTAACGGGGTGCATGCCCGGCGCTATTTCCCGGCCGGCGTGCTTAAACCCACGGTGCTCACGTGGATGGACCGCTCGTTCCTAGGCGGAATAGTGACCGAAGGCCAGCTCATTTACGACGGCCCGCTGCGCGCCTTCCCGTTCCGCGAGGCCGAAGGCCGCTTCGAGCTGCGCGCGCATGTGCGCGACGGTGTCTACAGCTACCTCCCCGGCTGGGAGCCAGTGCGCGACGCCGAGGCCGAGGTGCGCGTGCGCGGCGAGGAGGTGCTCGTCACCGGAATCGGGCGCATCGGGGCGCTCGCTGTCTCGGACGTGGTGGTGCATTACCGCCCCAGCAACGGCCGGCGCCTGGTGCGCGTGCTTGGCAATGCGACTGGTGAAGTGAACGAAGGTCTGCGCCTGCTGCGCGCCGTCGAGTCGCAGAAGGGTAAGGGGGGATGGAAGCAATATCTGCCCGAGGCGCTTCGCGCCTCGGGCAACGGACGGCTCAGCCTCGAGGTCGCCGTCGAGTTGCGCCCGCCCGGCGAACAGGACATGATCACCCTCACCGGCGAGTACCGCCTCCTCGACGCGGACCTCAGGTTGCACGGCACGCCGCTTGCCGCCGAGCGGATGCGCGGAGTGGTGCGCTTTAGCGAAAAGGGCGTGCGCGAGGGTGCACTCGCCGGCCGGCTTCTCGGCGGTGATGCGGCGCTCACCATCGCCGCCGCCGGCCCGCATGCCGTGCAGGCGCGCGCCGAGGGTCGCATCCGTGCAGCCGCACTCGCGGCGTTTCTCGGGCCCCGCCTGGCCGCGGGCCTGAGCGGCGAAGCCCCCTGGCAGGCGAGTATTCGCTGGGAGCGGGGTGTGGGCCGGCTCGAGGCGCAGATGCTGCTTGCCGGGCTCAAGGGCCGGCTTCCCTCGCCGCTCGATTACCCGCAGGGCCTGCCCGTGGAGAAGCTCGTGCTGCGGACGGTCGCCGCCACGCGCGATGCGCACGTGCTCGCGCTGAGCGCCGGCGATGCGGTGAGGGGGCGTTTCGCGTTTGCACATGCGCCCGCCTTGCGTTTCGTGCGCGGGCATCTGGTGTTCGGGGCCGGGCGGGCCACACTGGGCAGCGCTCACGGCTTGACTGTGAGCGTCAGACTCGATCGCTTGCACGTCGATCCCTGGTTGCCGCTCCTCGGCAACGGGGGTGTGGCCACACCCGCAGCGCTCACGCGTCTCGAGGTCGATGTGAGCCGGTTGCGCCTGTTCGGGCGAGAATTCGGGAAAGTGGGGCTCGTGCTTACGCGCGCCAAGGATGGCTGGAGCGGCAGCCTCCAGGGCGCGGCGGTGGACGGAAAGCTCGCCTGGTCGAAGGCCGCAGATGGCATGCGCCTGGAGCTCAATCTCGCGCGCCTGCACATCCCCGACGGCGAGAAGGCCAGGATGCCACGTATGGCAGATGCCGACCCGCGCCGCTTGCCCGCCTTGTACCTGCGCAGCCGTTCCTTCCGCGTGAAAAGGCGCGAGCTCGGGGAGCTCGATCTCGCCGCCGCGCCGCAGCCTCGCGGCTGGCATATCCAGCACCTGACACTGACGCATCCCGATATGCGTTTTGAGGCCAAGGGGCATTGGCAGCGGACGGTCGCCGGGGTGGCGAGCGACTTCGAGCTGCATTTCGCGAGCCCCGACCTCGGTAAGGCGCTGACCGCACTGGGCGTGCCCGGCCAGGTCGTGGGCGCCAGCACAGACATCAAGGCGGCACTTGCCTGGCCAGGCGCGCCGCTCGACATCCGTTACGCGGGGCTCCACGGCTGGATAGAGATCGTGGCCGAGAAGGGGCGCTTCCTTAAGCTCGAGCCGGGCGTGGGTCGCTTCCTCGGCATTCTCGACCTGTCCTCGATCGTGCGGTATCTCACGCTCGACTTCAGCCCGATCTTCGGCAAAGGCTTCGTGTTCGACAAGCTGAACGGACGCTTGGACATCGAAAACGGTAATGCCTATACCCGCGACTTCATCATCAAGGGACCTGCGGCCACGATCGGTGCGGTCGGACGCGTGGGATTCGCGTCCGAGGACTTCGATTTTGTCATGGAGGTGCGCCCGCATCTGAGCGACAGCCTGACCATCGCCACCTGGGGCCTGTTTGGCCCGCAGGTGGCGGCCGCGGTATTCGCCTTGCAAAAGCTTTTCAAGAAGCAGATCGGCGAAAGTAGCCGCATGACCTATGTGGTCAAAGGTTTCTGGGATGATCCGAAGATCGAGCGTCTCGTCAGGCAGAATGGCGACGAGAAGCCTCTCGGCAGCGAAAAGGCGCCAGCGGGTGAAGAGGCGGCCGGGCAATGATATGCTTGTGCCCGCGATGCGGTGGCTTTGCGGTTTCCTTTTGGTGTTTTTTCCCTTGTGGCTTTCCGCCGAGACGCTTTCGCTGAGCGCGGAGGAGTGGTCCCGCCCGCGCTCGGGCGAGCAGCTGGCGCGCCATGAGGGTCTTGCGCGCTTGGTGCTCGCACTCGAGCAGGCGCCGCCCCAGACCAGTCTGTGTATCCGTTTCGGGGCGCGCGAGGAGGACCTGCTCTGGGCCGAGGAGCTGCGCGACTGGTTGGTGGCTTTGGGCTTGCCGTCGGGGCAGATCGTGCTCGAGCGCGATGCGTCCGTGCAGGGCGAGATCGTGGTGCAGACGCGCCCGGGCGACAACCATGGCGGGAAGGGGACGTGATGCGTGCCGCGGCGATCCAGATGGTCTCGGGCACACGCGTGCGCGACAACCTCGCCGCCGCCTCCCGGCTCATCGCGCGCGCGGCCGAGGCAGGGGCCAAGCTTGTTGCGCTGCCAGAGAACTTCGCGCTCATGCCAGCGCAAGACGCCGAACGGCTTGCGGCCGCCGAGCGCGACGGCGCGGGCCCGATTCAGGATTTCCTGGCGGAGCAGGCGCGCACCCATCGTGTGTGGCTGGTCGGAGGCACGATCCCGCTCGCCTCGTCATCCTCGCCTGACAAGGTGCGCGCCGCCTGCCTGCTCTACGACGATTGCGGCAGGCAGGTCGCGCGCTATGACAAGATCCACCTTTTCGATGTGAGCCTGTCGACCGGCGAGCAGTACTGCGAGTCGCACACCATCGAGCCCGGTCGCGAGCCGGTGGTCGCCGCCACGCCGTTCGGTCGGCTGGGGTTGGCGGTGTGCTATGACCTGCGCTTCCCTGAGCTATTTCGCCTTTTGCTCGATGCCGGCGCCGAGCTCTATGTCGTGCCCTCGGCCTTCACGGCCCACACCGGGCGCGCTCACTGGGAGATTCTGGTGCGGGCAAGGGCCATCGAGAACCTGGCGTTCCTGATCGCACCTGGGCAGGGCGGACGGCACGCGAACGGCCGCGAAACCTACGGCGATAGCATGATCGTCGGCCCCTGGGGTGAGGTGCTCGCGCGTTGCGGGCGCGGCGAAGACGTGATCGTCGCAGAGCTGTCGCGTGGCGAGCTTGAAGCCGTACGCGGCGGCCTGCCCAGTATTGCCCATCGACGGTTACGCGCATGACAGCGGCCAACCTTGAGCTGGCGCGTCGCACGCTGCTCGCCCCCGCCGGCCTCGATGAGCGCAGCCTCGAGCAGCTGTTCGCGACGCTGATGCGCGGGTGCGTGGATTACGCCGACGTCTATTTCCAGTACAGCCGCCACGAGGCCTGGTCGCTCGAGGAAGGTATCGTCAAGTCCGGCTCGCACAGCATCGAGGCCGGCGCGGGGGTGCGCGCCTGCGCGGGTGACAAGCAGGGTTTCGCCTACTCCGATGAGATCGTATTGCCTGCGCTGCTCGAGGCGGCCCACACTGCGCGCGCAATCGCCCAGGCCGGAGGCGAGGGCCGTGCACCGGTTGCTTGGCGAAGGGAGACGGGGCTTAAGCTTTACGCGCCACTTGATCCACTCGCCACTCTGAGCGAGGCCGACAAGGTCGGGCTGTTGTACCGGGTAGAGCACGCCGCGCGCGCTGCTGATCCGCGTGTTAAGCAGGTCATGGCGAGCTTGAGCGGTGTCTACGAGGTGGTGTTGATCGCGCGCGCCGATGGGCTCATCGCCGCCGATGTGCGCCCGCTCGTGCGACTCAATGTTACCGTGATCGCTGAGTACAACGGCCGGCGCGAGTCCGGCACCGCCGGCGGGGGCGGGCGCTTCGGCTACCGGTATTTTCTCGAGAACGACCGGGCGATCGCCTATGCGCGCGAGGCGGTGCGCCAGGCGCTGGTGAATCTCGAGGCGGTCGAGGCCCCGGCCGGCACCCTTAAGGTCGTGCTCGGTCCCGGCTGGCCTGGTATCCTGCTGCACGAGGCGATCGGCCACGGTCTGGAGGGCGACTTCAATCGCAAGGGCACCTCGGCATTCAGCGGCCGGATCGGGCAGCAAGTGGCGGCAGCCGAAGTCACCGTCGTGGATGATGGCACGCTCCCCGACCGGCGTGGTTCGCTCAACGTGGACGACGAGGGCACGCCCACCCGCCAGACCGTGCTGATCGAAAACGGCATTCTCAAGGGCTACATGCAGGATCTGCTCAACGCCCGGCTCATGGGCATGTCCCCGACCGGCAACGGCCGGCGCGAATCTTACGCGCACCTGCCGATGCCCCGTATGACCAACACCTACATGCTTGCCGGGCGGCACGACCCCGGCGAGATCATCAACAGTGTGGACCGCGGCCTGTACGCCGTGCACTTCGACGGCGGGCAGGTGGATATCACTAGCGGCAAATTCGTGTTCTCCGCCTCCGAGGCCTACTTGATCGAACGCGGGCGCATCACCTGCCCGGTTAAAGGGGCAACCCTGATCGGCAACGGCCCGGACGTGCTCATGCGTGTGACCAGGGTGGGTAACGATTTGGCGCTCGACACCGGTATCGGCACCTGCGGCAAGGATGGACAAAGCGTGCCGGTAGGGGTGGGCCAACCGACGCTGCTCATTGAGGGTCTGACGGTGGGAGGGACGCAGACATGAGTCGCGAGCCCCAAGTCGAGGGTAGAGGGTCGAGGGCGCAACGCGCGTTACCGGCGGACTTGCCGCTTGTTGCCCGCGAAGCACAACTGCGCGAGCTCGTAGCAAGCGTGTTGGCCGAGGCGCGCCGGTGCGGGGCGAGCGCCGCCGAGGCAACGGTGGATCTCAGCCAGGGCCTGAGCGTGACCGTGCGGCTCGCCGAGGTCGAGACCGTCGAGCACACCCGCGATAAGGGTATCGGGGTGACCGTGTATTTCGGCAAACGCCGCGGTTCGGCAAGCAGCACAGACCTAAGCCCGGCGGCGCTCGCCGAGACAGTGCGCGCCGCCTGCGCCATCGCCCGCTACACCGCCGAGGACGAGGCCGCCGGGCTCGCCGAACCCGAACATCTGGCGCGCGACATCCCCGATCTCGATCTTTATCATCCCTGGCCGATCTCGGTCGAAGAGGCGATCGTGCTGGCACGCGCCTGCGAGGAGGCCGCGCGCGCACACGATGCGCGAATTACCAACTCCGAGGGCGCCACTGTTTCCTCCCACGAGGGGCTTACGGTCTACGGCAACACACACGGTTTCCTCGGTGGCTATGCGGCCACCCGCCACAGCCTCTCGGTAAGCGTCATCGGCCAGGATGCCGCAGGGATGCAACGCGATTACTGGTACACGGTAGCGCGCGCGCCGGGTGATCTCGAGTCGCCCGAAGCGCTCGGCCGGCGCGCGGCCGAGCGCACCGTGCGCCGCCTTTCGTCGCGCAAGCTCTCCACCCGCCAGTGTCCGGTGGTGTACGAGGCGCCCGTGGCCGCAAGCCTGCTTTCGCACTTCGTCGGGGCAGTGCGCGGTTCGAGCCTCTACCGCCGCGCCTCGTTCCTGCTCGATCATCTCGGCAAGGCGGTGTTTGCGCCCTTTGTGCGCCTGCACGAGCAGCCGCACCTTCCGCGCGCCCTCGGCAGCGCGCCCTTCGATCACGAGGGGGTTGCGACCCGACCACGCGACCTGGTGCGCGACGGGATGCTCGTGGGCTACGTCCTCGATTCGTACTCGGCGCGCAAGCTCGGCATGACGACCACCGGCAATGCCGGCGGCGTGCATAATCTTACTCTCCACCCCGGCCCCGTCGGCCAGACCACTGACCTCGCGGGCCTGCTGAAAGAAATGGGCACGGGCCTGCTCGTCACCGAGCTGATCGGCTTCGGGGTCAACACTGTCACCGGCGACTACTCGCGCGGCGCGGCCGGTTTCTGGGTAGAGGGCGGCGAGATCGCTTACCCGGTCGAGGAGATTACTGTGGCCGGCAATTTGAAGGACATGTTCCGCGCCTTCGTAGCCGCGGGAGCCGACCTTGACACCCGCGGCAATATCCGCACCGGCTCGATACTGATCGAGGGTATGACCGTGGCGGGCAGTTGACGTCCATCCCACCCTTTTCCTCAAGCGCGCAAGCGCTCGCCGCGTTCTGCTCGCCTCCTGTTTTTGGTGCACGCAGAGTGTGTGCCACACGCGCACCAGCCACCGATGGCGCATCCTGCGCGTTCGTTGGTTTAGCGTCGCGCGCTGCGCAACCCTCTAAACTCGGCGCGTCATATGTGACGCAAAACGGGCGCAAGAGATGCGTCGGTTACGGAGCGAAATACATTTCCCCGTGGCCAGGGCGCGCAAACAAAACCCCGACCCTCTGAGCCTCGTACTCGCCGCGCTCGCCTCTGGCGACACCGCAGAAGGTGTGCGTGAAACACTCGCCTCGCTTCATCCCGCTGACATCGCGCGTCTGCTCAAGGGCATGCCGCCCGAGCAGCGGCCGGCGGTCTGTCAGCAGGTCGACCCCGAGGTGATGGGCGAGGTACTGCGCGAGCTGCCCAGGGCCATCCGCGTTGACCTGGTCATGCTCACGGACGATCAAACCATGTGGTGATCGCTGCGGGCGCCACCTCGACACCGACGACATCGCCGAGCTGCCGGGCGAGGTGATTGCCGAGATCCCGTTCGCGCTCGACAAGCAGGATAGTCAGCGACTGGATGCGGCGTGCTCTTACCCGCAGGGCATTGCCGGCGGCCTGATGAATGTGGACGTCGTGACGGTGCACGAGAGCGTTACACTTGAGGTAGTGTTACGCTACCTCAAGCGGCGCAGCGAGCTTCCCGAGAACACCAACCCGCTCTTCGTGGTGTTGGGCCGCAACGACCGCCTGGTCGGGGCGCTGCCGGTCAGCCGGCTGCTTAGCGCCGATTTCTCGCTGCGTGTATTGCAGATCATGGAGCGAGACTTCCTCCGCTTCGGCGCGCTCAGCCCCGATTGCGATGTGACGGCAGCCTTTGAGCGCTACAACCTTGTGTCTACACCGGTGGTGGACGAGCACCACCGCCTGCTTGAGCGCATCGCGGTGGACGACATCATGGACGTGATCCGCGAAGAGGCTGAGCACGTGTTGCTCGCCCCTTTGCCGGCCTGGGCAAGGGGGAAGACTTTTTCGCGCCGCCGGTGCGCACCAGCCATCGCCAATCGGTATGGCGAGGTGTCAATTTAAATTCTCGGCCATCATCGCCGCCTCGGTGGTCGGGTTGTTTAAGCACACCATCGAGAAGGTGATCGCGTTGGCGATGGTGATGAATCTGGTGTTCGCCGTGCTCAGCGGCGTGATTATTCCCGTCATGGTGCGCCTCCTGGGCATCGACCTTGCTATCGCCAGCGGCGTGATCCTGATCGCGGTCACCGAGGTGGTCGGTTTTTCCGCCTTTCACGGTCTGGCGACGTTGTTTCTAAATGAGTGGGAAAATCCAACCTCGACAGGATCGGCCACGTTGGCCACGGGCGGCAAATGTGCGGGTCTCGGCGATGGCGGGTCTTGTACTGCGCGGGCGCTTTGCAGCGATCGTCAAGAGGGGGTTCAGTTTGCTTTTACCGCCATCGCCGTAGAGGGGGTTGCAAGGTAGGGCGCGGCACCGCTGTCCCCGCGCTTGGCCCTCGCGCGCGCCGGGCGCCCGCGAGGTACCGCTTGTCAGGTCGTTCTGTCGGCCTAGCGGTTGACGCGGTATAGTCCGAAGTGACCGCCTTGTTCTCGAGGAGGCGTGCGCCACTCAGACGCGAAACGGATCGAGGTGGACAAAAACATGCTGCCGAACATCCTGCATGTGCTCAGCAAGGCGATCAAGGAAAAACGCTGCATCGCTATCCGCTACCACGACCAGAAACAGATCCGGGTCGTGGAGCCGCACGCTATCTACGCCAACGAGCGCGGCGAGCTAGTGCTCGACGCTTACCAGACGCGCGGCTTCTCTGCCTCGGGGCGTCCGCCGCCATTCTGGCGGCCGTTTCGGCTGAAGAAGATCGCCGCAGTGTCCCTCCTGGATGAGCCGTTTGAGCCGCGTCTCGCCGAAGGCTTCAGTCCCAGCCGCCTGAAGTACAGGAACGGACTGATGGCGATTGTCGAGACCCGGACCGCCTCGGCCTTCGCCTACCCTACCCAGCCCCAGGAAATCGGCCCGCCCCGGCCCGAGGAATTCTTCCGCCGGTTTTAGCGGTCTCTCGCTTCCGTACCCCTTTATGCCTGGCAAACCCTCCTGTGCAGTGCGCGGAGGCAGGGGGCAACGCTTGGAACTTCCTCGATCCGGCTAGGCGTCGCGGTTGATCCGGTCCACCAGGGCATGGACCGCGGCCGTATCGCGGGCGTCTAGCACGCGGCGCGCTATGCGCTTGAGCTCGTGCAGCCGGCTCGCGCGCACGATTCGCTTGACCTGCAGTAAGGTTGCCGGGTGCATGGAAAACTCGCTCAGCCCAAGCCCCAGCAGCAGGCGCGTGTAGCGTGGATCGCCGGCCATTTCTCCACACATCGCGCAAGGGATGCGCGCGCGGCGCGCGGCCTCGAGGGTATAGCGAATAAGCCGCAGCACAGACGGGTGCAGCGGGTCGTACAGGTAATTGACGGCGTCGTCCACCCGGTCAATGGCAAGCGTGTACTGAATGAGGTCATTGGTCCCGATCGAAAAGAAATCGAGATGAGGAGCAAAGAGATCCGCTGCGATCGCCGCGGCCGGCACCTCAATCATGCCGCCGACCGGCAAGCGCGGATTGTAGCGGATCCGTTCGCGTTTGAGTTCGTGTTTGACCTGATCGATCAGCTCGAGCACGCGGAAGAGTTCGTCCTGCGAAGAGAGCATGGGGATCATGATCCGCACCTTGCCGTGGGCCGAGGCACGCAGGATGGCGCGCAGCTGCGGACGAAACAATGCAGTGTCGTGCAGGCACAATCGCACCGCGCGCAGGCCGAGCGCCGGATTGACGACCACCGCCCCGGCCCCGTCGGCGCGCCCCCCGTCTACCTGCTTGTCCGCACCCAGATCGAGCGTGCGGATGGTGACGGGCTTACCGGCCATGTTCTTCACCACCTTGGCATAGGCACGATACTGCTCCTCCTCGCTCGGCATGCCGGGGCGGTTCATGAACAGGAACTCGGTACGGTATAGCCCGATGCCCTCCGCGCCGGCCGCGAGCGCGGCGCGCACGTCGGCGGCGAGCTCGATGTTGGCCAGCAGCCGCACGCGCACGCCGTCGCGGGTGACCGCCTCGCGGGATTTCAGACGATTGAGCTCGCGCCGACTGCGCAGAATGTCAGCCTTGAATCGGCGATAGGCCTCGATGACCCCACGGTCGGGGTTGACGATGAGCATGCCGCGCTTGCCGTCCACGATGAGCTCTTCGCCGTGACGGATGTAGAGCGTGGCGTTGTGCACCGAGACGATGGCGGGGATGCCGAGGCTTCTGGCGAGGATCGCGGTGTGTGAGATCGGTCCGCCCAGGTTGGTGACGAAGGCGCGTGCCCGATGATGCTTGAGCATAACGGCGTCGGCCGGGGTGAGGTCGTCGGCGATTACGATCTCGCCGGCATTCAGCTGTTCGTGATCGTCGCCGGCGAGATCGAGCAGGTTGCGCAGGATGCGATCCACCACCTGCTCGACGTCGGTTTTTTTGGCGCGCAGGTAGGGATCGTCCATACGCTCAAACATGGCAGCGAGCGCCTCGCTTTGGATCTTGAGCGCCCACTCGGCGTTGAGGCGACGCTTGCGGATGGTCTCGACTGGCGCCTGGCTGATCATCTTGTCTTCGAGGATCAACAGGTGGGCGTCGAGGAAGCTCGCTACCTCGTGCGGCGCGCCGGCAGGAATGTGCGCGCGGATATGTCGCAGCTGCTCGCGGGCGCGCGCGCAGGCGCGCGTGAAGCGCGCGACTTCTTCCTCGACCTGGCCGCGCACCACGGTGTACTCCGGGATTTCCGGCAGCTCGCGCTGCAGCACATAGGCACGGCCAAGCGCGATGCCGTCGCTCACCCCGGTGCCATGCAGCGCGAGCATCACTCCTCCTCGCCGAAGCGGTCCTCGACGAGCGCGGCGAGCGCTGCCACGGCGCGCGCCTCGTCCTCGCCCTTGGCGCACAGCTCGAGCTCCGTGCCCTTGGCGGCGGCGAGCATCATGATACCCATGATGCTTTTGCCGTTGACGACCTGGCTGTTGCGGCGCAGGGTGATCTCGGAGGCAAATTCGGCGGCCAGGCTCACGAATTTCGCCGAGGCGCGCGCGTGCAGACCGAGCTTGTTCAAAATGACTACCCGCTGGCACCTCATCCACCGGCCTCCCGCAGGTTGGAAAGGTTGGCCGCGCATACGATCCCGCCGCTTCCGCCAGCGAGCGCCTTATCGATCAGCTCGTCCATGGGGAGGTCGCGGTAGTTAAGCACCTTGAGGAGCATTGGCAGGTTGACACCGGTGACGAGTTCGTAGTGCCCCCGCTTGAGCAAGCGCGTGGCCACATTGGTGTGAGTGGCGCCGTAGACGTCGGCGAGGATCAGTACGCCCTGGCCCTCGTCCAGCGCTCGCAACCGCTCGGCCAGGCGCGCGCCGAGTGCCTCGGGGGTCTCGCAGTAGTCAATCGGCTCGAGCTCGAGCCGTGGCGGGCGGCGGCCGAAAGTGTGCTCGGCAGCCACACACAGGCCTTTGCCAAAGTCTTTTTGGGCGAGGATCAGCAGTCCGATCATACTTTGCGCGATTCTTGTGGGCTTTGCACGTTTTAGTGTCGGACGATCATGTCGGTGCCGGCGGCTTCAGCTCCCGGTGGCGCAGCTGGGTCTTGAGCCCTTTGGCGGCGAAATGCTCGGCGAGTCGCTTGGCCAGGTACACGGAGCGGTGCATCCCTCCGGTGCAGCCGATGGCAATTGTCAGGTAGGTGCGATCCTCGCGCTCGAAGCGTGGCAGCCAGCGCTCGAGGAAGTCGCGCAGCTCGGCGAACATCTCGTGTACCTCGTCGTACTGCTCCAGGAAGCGCGAGACCTCCTCATCGAGCCCGCTTAAAGCGCGCAGCTCTGGCTGCCAGTAGGGGTTTGGCAGACAGCGCACATCAAAGACGTAATCGGCATCTAGCGGAGTGCCGTGCTTGAACCCGAAGGATAAGAACTGCAGGGTCACGCCTGCATTGGGCGAGCGCGCATAGCCGATGAGCTGGTGGCGAAGCTCGTGCGGTGTGGTTTGGGTCGTGTCAATGCGCACCGTGGCGGCGTCCGCAAGCGGTGCGAGCAACTCCTTCTCCAGGCGTATCGCCTCGGTGAGCGAGGTGCGGTCGTCGAGCATCGGGTGCCGGCGGCGAGTCTCCTTGTAACGCTTGATCAGGATCGCCTCCTCGGCCTCGAGAAAAACGATGCGATAGGCGACCCCAAGCGCGCGTAACTGCTCGAGCGCCTGCGGGACATCGGCCAGGAAGGCGCGATTGCGCGCGTCTATGCCGACGGCGACATTCTGCACCCTGCGGTCGAGAATCGTGCGCAACTGTGAAGCGAGCTGCGGCAGAAGCGCGGCCGGCAGGTTGTCTATGCAGTAGCAGCCGGCATCTTCCAGGGCCTGCAGTGCGATGGTCTTGCCCGAGCCTGAAAGCCCGCTGACGATCAGGAGGTTCATCGAGATTTGGGGGGTTTGCGGCGCGAAGGCGTTCCCTTGCTGCGCTTGCGGCCGGCGCGCTGGCGCGCGGGCCGCGCGGTGGTGCTCGACGCCGCCGCTGTCGCGACGGGCAGTCGCCGCGCGCTGAGCGCCGACGCTGGTTTCTCTCCGGCCTCGATAAGCGCCTGGTGGCGCTCGAGGAACTGTTCCACCGGGTTGATGCCCCACATACGCAGGATGTAGGCGCGCGTGGCGGTCTCGACCAGCACAGCCAGATTGCGGCCGGGCCCGACGAACAGCACGACCTCTGGTACCGGTACGTCGAGGATGGTGCGCGTGCGCTCAAGCGCGCGCAGCCGCTCGAGCTTGCTCCATTGGCTGCCCTTCATCTGTTCAAGGCGCACGATGAGGTGGAGTTTTTTCTTGTGGCGAACCGCGGTCTCCCCAAACATGAGCCGCACATCAAGGATGCCGAGTCCGCGTACCTCGAGATAGTCGCTGAGCGCCCCTGGGCACTGGCCGACGAGCACATCGGGGCCTACGCGCACCAGTTCCACGGCGTCGTCGGCGATCAGACGGTGGTTGCGCGAGAGCAGCTCGAGTGCCAGCTCGCTTTTACCGATTCCCGACTCACCGGTGATGAGCACGCCCATGCCCATCACCTCCATATACACACCGTGCACCGTGACGCGCGGGGCAAGCGCGCGCGTCAGGTAATACTGTAGGTGATCGATGACCACTGGGCTAGGCAGCGGGGTGGCGAAAAGCGAGATCTCCTTGCCGCTGGCCGCGCGCACAAGTGCGCTGGGAGTTGCTCCGCCGTCGGCTACGATCACCGCCGCGGTGGCGGCGCAGCCGAAAAGCTCATCGAGCGCCCGGCGGCGAGCATGTTCGTCGAGACGCTTGAGATAGCGCTGCTCGTTTTCTCCGAGTACCTGTACGCGGTTGGGGTGCACAAAATTAAGGTGCCCTACGAGCGCCATGCCGGGAAAGCGCGCTGTGGTCGGCTCGAGCAAGCGCTTGTCGCCGACGGGCTCGTTCGCCCAGCGCAGCTTAAGCGCCGCGCTCTGGGCGGCGTACAGATCGCGGACGGTGAGAAGCGGGGTCATCGCTCGTAGATACGGGCATGTCGCGCGAATGACGCGCATGCCTCAGCCACCGTCGCGGGCACTGGAGCCCGTCAAGCGGCGATACAGCTCCTCCGGGGTCTTCGCCGCAAGCAACTGCTCGCGAACCTCTTTCTTATGGAATATGTCCGCGAGCGCAGCGAGAAGCTTCAGATGCTCTTCGCTCGCATCCTCGGGGACGAGCAGCGCGAAGGCCATGCGGACCGGCTTGCGGTCTATAGAGTCGTAGTCCATCTCGCCTTCAAGCGTGGCGAAGGCCCCGACGGCCTTCTTCAAGCCCTTGAGCCGGCCGTGTGGTAGCGCCACCCCTTCACCGATACCGGTCGAACCCAGGCGTTCGCGCTCGAAGAGTGACTGGAAGGCGGCATTGACGTCTACTTCCGGCTCGCCCTCACCGAGCAGGGCGCTCATCTTCTCGAGCAGGCGTTTCTTGGTGTTGCAAGGAAGGCGAACCGTAACGCGCTCAGGAGAAAGGATCTCTTGGATGCGCATGGAGGTATCGGTCGTGTTGTGCGAAGTTGCATCCCAAACGATCAGGATGCCCTGTGTCTGTGGGGCGCGCTCAGGCGGCACCTGGATCGCGCGACGCCGAGCCGGCATTGCGGTGGGAGGTAAGTTTTTCCTTGTGTTTGAGCACTTGGCGGTCGAGCTTGTCCACCAGCGCATCAATGGCGGCGTACATGTCCGTGCCCTCGCCTGCGGCGTGCAGCGCTGCGCCCTTGGCGTGGATTGTGGCCTCGGCGCGGTGGCGGAGTTTTTCCACGGACAGCACCACGTTGGTGTTCGTCACGTGATCGAAGTGCCGTTGAATGCGCCTGACCTTTTCTTCGGCGTAGCTGCGCAGCGGTTCGGTCAGCTCGATCTGATGGCCGGTGACGGTGATTTGCATGGTTTCCCCCTTGTCTAGACGAAAGACTTGCGCTGGTTGGAGGGTGGGATATTCATGGATTCACGGTACTTCGCTATTGTACGGCGCGCGACGCGAATGCCTTGCTTGGCGAGGATCTGGGCGATCTGGCTGTCGCTGATGGGTTTGTCCGGCGACTCGTTCTCCACGAGCTTCTTGATGAGCGAGCGAATCGCCGTGGCCGAGCAGGTACCGCCGTCAGTGGTCGCCACATGGCTCGAGAAGAAATACTTCAGCTCGAAGATCCCGCGCGGCGTGAGCATGTATTTGCTGGTCGTCACGCGCGAGACCGTGGACTCGTGCATCCCCACTGCCTCGGCCACATCGTGCAGCACCAGCGGCTTCATGGCCTCGGGGCCGTGATCGAAGAACGCGCGCTGGCGGTCCACGATGGTACGCGCCACCTTAAGCAGCGTGTCGTTGCGGCTCGCCAGGCTCTTGATGAACCAGCGCGCCTGCTGCAACTGGTCCTGCAGATAGCGGTTAGCGGCGCTCGGGTCACCGCGATGGATGAGCTGCTCGTAGGTACGGTTGATGCGCAGGCGCGGGGCGATGTCCGGGTTGAGCTCAGCGCGCCACACACCCTTGATTTTCTTGACGATGATGTCCGGAACAATGTAGCTCGCTTGCGCGGAGGCGACGGTCGAGCCCGGACGTGGGTGGAGACCCTGGATGAGCTTTACCGCTTCCTGGAGGACCGCGGGTGGAATTTTGAGCGCGCGCTTGAGCCGGGTGTAGTCTCGTTGCCCGAGCAGCGCGAGATTCTCGGGCGTCGCGAGGCTGCGGGCCTGCTCGAGGTACGGCGTGTCCGGAGGGAGATGGCGCATCTGCAAGCGCAGGCATTCGGCGAGGTCGCGTGCCCCCACACCCGGCGGGTCGAAGTTCTGGATCTGGTGTAGCACTGCTTCGATCTCGTCGGTCTCGACGGCCAGCTCCGCGGCAAGCGCCTGGCGGACCTCATCCAGGCTACAGGTGAGATAGCCATCCTCGTCTATGGCATCTATCAGCGCCTCGGCAATACGCTTGTCGGTGGCGGAAAAAGGGGTGGCGTGCATCTGCCACAACAGGTGATCGCGCAATGTCTGCGGCGGGCTGCTGCGTGCGTCGATGTCCGGGAAACCGTCGTCCTCGCGGCTTTGCGTGACGGCAGCCTTGGGAGAATCGAAATACTCGAAGTAGTCGGAGTACTCTGTGTAGTCGGTGTCCAGCCGTTGCTCATGGAGCAAGGTGTCGGCCATCTCGATATCGGTCGCCTTGAGGCTTTCGTGGGAAGGTGCCTCGGTCGGCTCGGCGCCCTCCGCCCCGTTGTCCTCGGAGCGGTACTCGGCCGGCTCTGTCTCGCACTCTTCGAGCAGCGGATTGCTCTCGAGCATCTCCTGGATTTCCTGCTGAAGCTCGACGGAAGACAGCTGCAAGAGCCGGATGGCCTGCTGCAGCTGGGGGGTGATGGTCAGGTGCTGACCGAGCCGGAGGTCCAGTGACTGCTTCATAAAACTATTGTCGGGAACAGCCTGCTTGTTGGCGCAAAAGGCCGTTCTCTCGTGCGGCTACAAAAAGTTTAGCTCAATTTCTCGCAAACAGCTGCTGTGCACGCACACTCCCCGTCCCACGGCGACGGGCGACCGTCAGAGACGAAAATCCTCCCCGAGGTAAATTCGGCGGACGGCATCATTATACAAAATATCGCTCGGCGCGCCCGCCGTCAGCACCCGGCCGGCATTGAGGATGTAGGCGCGATCACAGATTTTCAGGGTTTCCCGCACGTTGTGGTCGGTGATGAGCACCCCGATCCCGCGCCCCTGCAGCTGCCGGATAAGCTGCTGGAGCTCGAGGACCGTGATCGGGTCGATGCCGGCAAAGGGTTCGTCGAGCAGAATGAAACGCGGCTCGGTAGCGAGTGCGCGCGCGATCTCCACGCGCCGCCGTTCGCCGCCAGACAGGGCGAGGCCCAGCGTGTCGCGCCGTTCGGCGATATGCAGGTCGCGCAGCAGCTCCTCGAGGAGGCGTTCGCGCTCGGCGCGGGACAGCCCCGCGCGCGTCTCGAGGATCGCGAGGATATTCTCCGCCACGGTGAGCTTGCGGAACACCGAGGGTTCCTGCGGTAGGTAGCCAAGCCCGAGGCGTGCGCGCCGATGCATGGGCTCGGCGCTGATGTCGGTGCCATCGAGCAGGATAGCCCCGCCGTCTGGCGGCACCAGCCCGACGATCATGTAAAAGCACGTGGTCTTGCCTGCGCCGTTCGGTCCGAGCAACCCAACGATCTCGCCGCTGGCGACCTCGAGCGAGACGTCCTCGACGACCACGCGCCCCTGGTAGCGTTTAGAAAGGTGCTCGGCGGCGAGGCGGCTCATGGCGGATCGGCGACCTTGTCGCTGCGGGGCACGAGCACCGCGTGTACGCGCCCCGTCTCGCCGCCATCGGCCTCGAGTTGCTGCTCGTCGAGCCGGTAATGCGCGATTTCGGCCTCGAGGCGCTCGTCTCCCTGGCGCACGTGGGCAGCACCAAGAAGGCTTATGCGGCGCTCGTTGACGTGGTACTCGAGACGTAGTGCGCTCGCGTGCAGCTCCTTGCTCGCGCCGTCCAGGCGCGTCTTGAGCGTGGCGGGCCGACCGGTGGCGAGGATAAATTCGGCCCGACGCTCGCGCGTGTGCACTTCCATGTGCTCGGCGGTGATCGTAAGCGAGCCCTGTTTTAGCAACACGTGGCCACGGTAGGTGGCCACGCCCGTCTTTTCGTTGACCTGCACGGATCTGGCCTGTATGTGCAGGGGCTGATCTCGGTCGGATTTAAGCGCGAAAGAGGATGGGGCTAAAAGCATAAAGTAAAGAGAAAGGAGCAAAGCAATACATGCAGGGGTAGCTTGGATGCAGCACCGTGATTCACCCCGCTGTTTCTGCCCAAGCTTTGTGCCTGGATCGTTTCGCATCAATTGCCCAACTCGATTAGCATTTCCTGTGCGCGCACCTCGCCGCCGGCCTTAGCGGGATCGTTGCCACGCGCGCTCACCACCTCGCCTGCGAGCCGTATCCAGCGGCGGTGATCGGGCATGAAACCTGCCCGCGCACGGGTGTGCACCGGCGCGCCTTCGCCGTACTGGATGAGATAGGGCCGCTCGAGCTCGGCGCCTTCCTCGGGATAGTGAATCAGACGTGCGGCCTTAAGGACGTAACGCGGCTGACCCCGCTCATTCATCACGGTAGCGGTAAGCGACGCGATGATGTAATCGGGCTCGCGCGCGCGCGTCCCCAGCGCGGTCTCGGGCGCAAGCGGCGTCAGGCGCTGCACAAGCCACCCGCTGCCGGCGGCGAGCAGCACGAGCGCGAGCCCGAGCGCGCGGCGGCGGGCCTCCGGGGTCATAGCGGCGCGTTGCCCTCCGCGCTGCCCAAGTAACGCAGCATCTCGGTGTCGTAGTGCCCCTGGGCGTAGAGGATCATCTCGCACACCTCGCGCGCCGCGCCGCGTCCGCCCGGACTGGGTGTGACCCAGTGGGCGTGCCGTTTGACCAGCGCATGCGCATCCTGCGGACAGATGGCAAGCCCCGCCTCGCGCATAATGGGCAGATCCACCACATCATCGCCCACGAACGCCACCTCGGCGGCATCAAGCGCCAACTCGGCGAGTAAGCGGCGGTAGACCGGCAATTTCTCCTGGCTGCCCTGGTAGACGTGGCGGATGCCCAGGTCGCGCACGCGGTGCTCGACGGTCTTCGAGCGGCGTGCGGTGATGATACCCGCCTCGATACCGTGGCGCTGCAGCATCTTGATCCCGTGCCCGTCGCGTGAGTGAAAGGCCTTATACTCCTGGCCGTCGTCGCCGAAGATCAGGCGCGCGTCGGTAAGCACCCCGTCTACATCGAATAGCACGAGCTTTAGCTTCGCTGCCATTGCGAGTACCTGTTCCTCCACGATAAACGGCAGCGAAAAGAGCACGGCGCCGAAATTTGCCTTCGACTTCTCACTTTTCACAGGCTGTCACACCACGCCTGAGCGCAGCAGATCGTGCATGTTGAGTGCGCCGAGCACGCGATGCTCGGCGTCCACCACGAACAGCCCGTTGATGCGCTGTGACTGCATGAAGGCCACAATCTCGGCGGCCAAGCGCTCTGGCTGCGTGACCTTGGGGTTGCGCGTCATGACCTCGGCCACACGGGCGGTATAGACATCTACACCGCGCTGCAGCAACCGGCGCAGATCGCCATCGGTCAGAATGCCGACCAACCGGCCGTCAGCGTCCACCACGCCGGTCATGCCGAGCCCCTTGCCGGTCATCTCGAGCAGCGCTTCGCGCAGCGAAGCGTCCTCAGGGACGAGCGGGATACCCTCGCCACGGTGCATCACGTCGCTTACGTACAATAGCAGCCGCCGCCCGAGCTGCCCAGCCGGGTGGGTGCGCGCGAAGTCCTCGCGGGTGAAGCCGCGCGCGCGGTACAACGCCACGGCGAGCGCATCGCCCATGGCAAGCGCGACGGTCGTGCTCGCGGTCGGGGCAAGGTTGAGCGGGCAGGCCTCCTTGTCCACGCTCACGTCGAGCACCACGTCTGCCTGGCGCGCGAGGCTTGAGTCCTTGCGACCAGTCATGGCAACGAGCTTGACACCCATGCGCTTGATGATCGGCAAGATGGTAAGGATCTCGTTGGTCTCGCCGGAGTTGGAGATGGCGAGCACGACGTCGCCGGGAATGATCATGCCGAGGTCACCGTGCGAGGCCTCGCCGGGATGGACGAAGAAGGCGGGCGTGCCGGTCGAGGCGAGCGTGGCGGCGATCTTTCCGCCGATGTGCCCGCTTTTGCCCATGCCGGTGACCACCACGCGTCCGCGGCAGTCGCGCAGCAGTTCGCAGGCACGCGCAAACGACGCATCCAAGCGCCGGGACAATGTTAACAACGCCTCGGCTTCCAGCTGAATGACCTCGCGGCCGTTCAGCAGGAACGCGTCGGGGTCGACATCCATCGCAGTTTTCAAGGTCATCGGGTAATCTTTGTCGAGTATATCAAAGCGCAGGTACTTGCGAGGGATTCGATGGGCCTCGAAGCCATCTTGATCCTGTTGGCGGCGGCTGTAGTCCTGGCGGCGGTGTTCCGTTACCTGCGCCTGCCACAGCTGCTCGCCTATCTTGCTGCCGGCATCCTTGTCGGTCCCTATGGTCTAAAGTGGATTCCGGACACGAGCGGCACGCGTTACCTCGCCGAGTTCGGCGTGGTATTCCTGTTGTTCACCGTGGGGCTTGAGTTTTCTCTGTCACGGCTGTTTGCCATGAGGCGCCTGGTGCTCGGGCTGGGCAGCGCGCAGGTGGTGTTGAGCACTGCCGTTTTCGCGTTCATCGTCTGGTGGCTGGGTGTGCCGGCCGAGGGTGCTGTGGTCATCGGGGGGATGCTGGCCCTGTCTTCCACAGCGATCGTCGTCAAACTGCTCGTCGAGCAGCTCGAGCAGAACTCGCGCCACGGCCGCGCGGCTATTGGTGTACTGCTGTTACAGGATCTCGCTGTCGTGCCTTTCCTGATCCTTATCCCGGCGCTTGGCGGCGACGGCGACGGGCTGTCGGTGGCGTTTGCCCTCGGCTGGGCGCTCCTCAAGGCGGCGGCGGTGCTGGCCGGTATTCTGCTCTTTGGCCGTTGGCTATTGCGCCCCTTGTTCCACGAGATCGCCGCCGCGCGCCTGCGCGAGTTTTTCATGCTCTCGGTGCTGCTCGTCACGCTCGCCAGCGCCTGGCTGACGCACGCCAGCGGCCTGTCGCTCGCGCTCGGCGCATTCCTCGCCGGGATGATGCTTGGCGAGACCGAGTACCGCCACCAGGTCGAGGCCGATATCCTGCCATTTCGCGACGTGCTGCTCGGGCTGTTCTTCGTCACCGTAGGCATGATGCTCGATCTCGGCACAGTCTGGGCGCTTGCGCCATGGGTGGCGGCGGTGGTCGTCGCCATCATGCTGTTCAAGACGCTGGTGGTATTCGCGCTCGGCCGGCTGTTTGCATTAGAGACTGGGGTGGCGCTGCGCACGGGACTGGTGCTCTCGCAGGTCGGCGAGTTCGCCTTCGCGTTGCTGTTGCAAGCTCACCATCACCATTTGCTCGAGGAGTCGGTAGCACAGATCGTGCTCGCCGCGGCGGTTATCTCGATGATGCTCACGCCACTCGTAGTGCGCTACAACGGCGCCATTACGCGGCGCCTGGTGCCTTCATACGTGCATACGCGCGTCGGCAACCTCGAGGTGATCCGTGCCGAGGCCGAAAACGTACGCGGGCACGTCATCGTCTGCGGCTACGGGCGCAGCGGCCAGAACCTCGCCTGGCTGCTCGAGCAGCAGGGCGTGCCGTCGTTGGCGCTCGATCTCGACCCGGTGCGTGTGCGCGACGCGCGCGACGCCGGTAAGCCTGTCGTGTATGGCGACGCCACGCGCCGCGACGTGCTTGAGGCGGCCGGGCTCAGTCGCGCAAGGGCGCTGGCGGTGTCGTTCAACGACGTCAACGCCGCCCTCAAGGTGCTGGAGGTCACGCGCCACGTGCGCCCGGACATGCCAGTCGTGGTGCGCACCATGGATGATGCCGACCTCGAGCGCCTGTACGCCGCTGGCGCCACCGAGGTTGTGCCGGAAAGCCTCGAGGGCAGCCTCATGATCGGCTCGCATCTGCTGCTGTTGTTGGGCGTGCCGATCTCACGTATCGTCAAGAGCGTACGCGACGTGCGCCGTGACCGCTATCGCATGCTACGGGGCTTTTTCCACGGCGAGGACCTATTCGAGGAGCAGCAGACCGAGGCCTACCGCGAGCGGCTGCACTCGGTTCTGCTGCCGGAGGGGGCCCGTGCCGTCGGCAGGCGTCTGGCCGAGCTGCGTCTCGAGGAGCTGGGTGTGAGCGTGAGCGCTGTGCGCCGCGGCGGCATCCGCGGCCCAGAGCCCTCGCCCGACACCCGCTTGCTTCCCGGCGATGTGCTGGTGCTCTACGGCACGCCCGAGGCGCTGGCGGAGGCGGAGAAGGTGCTGCTAGGAGGGTGAGGACCGCACAAAAAGTTGCCGCTGCCACGCGCCTTCGACTCGTTTTGCGCTTGTCACACGCTTGCGTTTTAAACCTTTTCTCTTCACGTCTCACGTTTTAGTCTTGGCAGCACCATGCCTGAACCCATCCTCATCGGCGCGCGTGGCTGGGAGCATCCCGAATGGCAGGGACGCTTCTATCCCGAGGAGCTGCCGGCGGATTGGCGCTTCTGCTATTACAGCAACTGGCTGCGCGCCGTGCTGGTGCCCGCCGAGACCTGGGAGGAGGTCGGGTCGGCGGAGGTGCGCAGCTGGGCGGAGGATAGCGATCCCGAGTTCCGCTTCGTGCTCGAGCTGCCGAGGGCGCTCTCAGAGTCAGTGACTGGCGCCATTGAGCGGCGTGCGCTGCTCACCGCATTCTTTAAGACCATAGAGCCGATCCGACACCAGACCGCAGGGCTCGTCGTTCCTGCCGGTTCCTGCGCGCGCGACCCAGGGGCGCTCGGTGCACTGCTCAACCAGCTTGCGCGATCGAGCTTACCCTTGTGCGTGGACTTACCATCTGCCTGCCGCACGCCCGCCTTCCTCGAGGTGGTGGCCGCGCACGCTGCAGGCCTGCTCTGGCGTTGCGCGGAGGAACCCGCCCCGCCTCCGGTTGCTGGCCAGCGGCTGCTCGTCGCGCTCGCCCGCACGGCCGATCCCAAGGCCCAGCGCCGTCTGCTCGAAGCGCTTGCGGCCTGGCAGGCCAGCGGCAGCGTGGTGGCAATTTTTTTCGACGATCCGCAAACGGGCGCCGAACAGGCGAAGCAGGCACGCATGCTGGCCGAGATCATGGGGCTTGCGTGAACGCTGAAGAAAAAAGGGGATCATGGCGGCTTTCGCGACAGTATGCGTCTTCAGGACCATTTCTTCATGCGCGCCGCTCACTGTGCCCGCTGTCGCCCCCGCCGCATCCTTCAATGAAGAGGCCTTTCGCCAGGCGCGCAAGCTACAACCCCTCTGGCGTTGGGTGACCAGCTGTGAGGTGGCTGATGCGCTGGTTACGCCCGCGACCCGGGGCGTTGCTGCTAGTGCTGGCTGCTGCGCGAAATATGCGTCGTCGAACCGCTGCGGGTAAGTGCACATGCCGGCGCGCGTCCGCAGGTATAACCGTAGAACGAGGTCTGCGCTCCGTGGTTCGCACGGGTGACGAGGAAGTGCTTTGAGCCCGCCGCGCCGGCTGGTCTTGGCAGGCGGCTTGAGCCGAGGCAGGCCCGCGTGCACAATCCTCGGTGAATTCGGATCCCGCGCCGATCCGGCGGCATAGAGGAGGGGCAACATGTCGCAAGATAAGGTTTATCCGATCCCCACTGAGATCGGCAAACGCGCCCATATTGACGAGAAAAAGTATTTCGAGTTGTACGAGCGTTCCGTGAAGGATCCCGACGGGTTCTGGGCCGAGCTCGCGCGCGAGTGCCTCACTTGGTTCGAGCCCTGGCGCAAGGTGAGCGACTGGTCCTACCGCGCCGAGGATCTTCATATCCGCTGGTTCGAGGGCGGCAAGCTCAACGCCGCTTACAACTGTCTCGACCGCCACCTCGAACAGCGTGGTGATCAGACCGCGATCCTCTGGGAAGGGGACGATCCCATGGAGGACCGCCGCCTGACTTACCGTGAGCTTCACGCCGAGGTCTGCCGCTTCGCCAATGTCCTGAAGGCTTGCGGCGTCAAGAAGGGCGATCGCGTATGCCTCTACATGCCCATGATACCCGAGGCCGCTGTGGCCATGCTCGGCTGCGCGCGCATTGGCGCGATCCACTCGGTGGTCTTCGGTGGCTTCTCGCCGCAGTCGCTCGCCGATCGCATCCTAGATGCCGACTGCCGCGTGGTGGTCACGGCCGATGAGGGCTTGCGCGGAGGAAAAAAGGTGCCGCTCAAGAAGAACACCGAAGAAGCGCTCGCGCGCTGCCCGAACGTGCATACGGTGATCGTCTACCGCCGCACCGGGGGCGAGATCCCCTGGCGGACGGGGCGCGACGTCTGGTGGCATGAGGCCATGGCAGAGGCGGCAGCAGACTGCCCGGCCGAGAGCATGGACGCCGAGGATCCACTGTTCATCCTCTATACCTCGGGTTCGACCGGCAAGCCAAAGGGTGTGCTACACACCACCGGCGGCTACCTTCTCTATGCCGCGGTCACGCACAAGTACACCTTCGATTACCACGACGGCGACATTTACTGGTGTACCGCCGACGTGGGCTGGGTGACCGGTCATACCTATATTGTCTACGGGCCGCTCGCCAACGGTGCCATCTCACTCATGTTCGAAGGGGTGCCGAACTATCCCGACGCCTCGCGCTTCTGGCAAGTGGTGGACAAGCACCAAGTGAACATCTTCTATACTGCGCCCACGGCCATCCGCGCGCTCATGCGCGAAGGCGACGAACCGGTCAAGAAGACCTCACGCGCTTCGCTGCGCATTCTTGGGACGGTCGGCGAGCCGATCAACCCCGAGGCCTGGGAGTGGTACTACCATGTCGTGGGCGAGGGGCGCTGCCCGATTGTGGACACCTGGTGGCAGACCGAGACCGGCGGCCACCTGATCACCCCCCTGCCCGGGGCGACCCCGCTCAAGCCCGGATCGGCCACGCGCCCGTTTTTCGGGGTGGTGCCGGCGATTGTGGACGATCAGGGCAAGGTTCTCGAAGGCGAGTGCTCTGGCAACCTTGTCATTACCCGGCCCTGGCCGGGACAGATGCGCACGGTCTACGGCGATCACCAGCGTTTCGTGGACACTTATTTCAAGCAATATCCGGGCTTTTACTTCACAGGCGACGGCGCACGGCGCGACCGCGATGGCTACTACTGGATCACCGGCCGCGTGGACGATGTGCTTAATGTCTCGGGTCATCGTCTCGGCACCGCCGAGATCGAGAGCGCGCTCGTCCTGCACCACGCCGTGGCGGAGGCGGCAGTGGTGGGCTTCCCGCACCCCGTCAAGGGCCAGGGCATCTACTGTTACGTCACGCTCAAAAAGCATGTCGAGCCGAGCGAGGCGCTGCGCAAGGCGCTCGTCGAGCAGGTGCGCAAGGAGATCGGCCCCATCGCTACACCCGACGTGATCCAATGGGCACCGGGGCTGCCCAAGACCCGCTCCGGCAAGATCATGCGCCGCATCCTCCGCAAGATCGCCGCCGGCCAGATAGCGGAGCTCGGCGACACTTCGACGTTGGCCGACCCCGCCGTGGTCGAGGAGCTGCTGCGAAACCGCACGGCCAATTAGCGCCACCTTGGTGTGTGTGCCGACTGGCAGTCGTATGGCGCGCGCTGCAAAGGACGATAGCTGAAAGTCGGCGGCGAATCGCTTAAAATGCGCGCGCGTCAGCCCGCACGCTCCTCATGAGAAACCGAATCAGGATACCGGCTTGAACGAAGTTTCTCCCACCGCCCGCACGGACAACGCCTTGGTGGTGATTCGCAATCTGCGTTTCTCCTATGGGGGGCGCGAAATTCTTCGCGGTGTCGATCTTGAGATCGAGCGCGGAAGGGTCACTGCCATCATGGGCGGCAGCGGCTGTGGCAAGACCACCCTGCTCAACCTGATCGGCGGGCGCCTGAAGCCGAGCGCGGGCACGCTGACCGTAGACGGCGTCTCGGTGCCGGAGCTCTCGACGCGCGAAATCTACGCGCTGCGCAAGCGCATGGGCATGCTGTTCCAGAGCGGTGCGCTGCTTACTGATCTCACGGTGTTCGAGAACGTCGCTTTCCCGATCCGCGAACACACCCGTTTGCCAGAGACCATCCTGCGCAAGGTGGTGCTCATGAAGCTCGAGGCCGTGGGCCTGCGCGGGGCGCGCGACTTGATGCCCTCTGAGCTTTCCGGCGGCATGGCGCGGCGCGTGGCGCTGGCGCGCGCCATCGCGCTTGAGCCGATGATGATCATGTACGACGAGCCGTTCACCGGTCTCGACCCGATCTCCAAGGGCGTGATCGCAAAGCTCATCCGAGAGCTCAACCAGAGTCTCGGCATCACCTCGATTATCGTATCGCACGATGTGGCTGAGACCTGTGCCATCTCCGACTACGCCTACCTGATGGGTGAGGGGCGCATCATCGGACAGGGAACCCCGCAAGAGGTCCAGCAATCTGATTCCGGGTACGTGCGCCAGTTCATGGAAGGGTTGCCCGATGGGCCGGTACCCTACAAGTATCCGGCGCGCGACTACCTGGAGGACCTGCTCGAGGAATTAGCGGCGTGAGTGCGCTGCGCAATCTCGGGCGGCTGTTCCTCGGCGGGGTGGAGCGCCTGGGTCGCGCCACGCTGTTCATCCTCGAGGTGTTGCGCGTCGTCCCGCCGCTTGCGTCGCGGCTGTTCCTGGTGGTGCAGCAGATCTACGCCGTGGGGGTGCTTACCCTGCTCATCATCCTTGTCGCGGGTCTGTTCGTCGGCATGGTGTTGGGGCTGCAGGGCTACAACACGCTCGTCAAATTCGGCGCCGAGGACTCGCTCGGACTCGTGGTGGCGCTCTCACTGGTGCGCGAGCTCGGGCCGGTGGTGACGGCGCTGCTCTTCGCCGGCCGGGCCGGCAGTGCGCTCACCGCCGAGATCGGCCTGATGAAGGCCACCGAGCAACTCGCCGCGATGGAGATGATGGCGGTTGACCCGATCCGTTACGTGATCGCTCCGCGCCTGCTCGCTGGCGTCGTTGCCATGCCACTGCTCGCTGCGCTTTTCTCGGCCATCGGCGTGCTCGGCGGTCATCTCGTGGGGGTGGGACTGCTCGGGGTGGATGCCGGCTCATTCTGGTCGCAGATGCAAAGTGGGGTGGACTTTGAGGATGATATCTTGAACGGGATCATCAAGAGCGTCGTGTTCGGTGTCGTGTGCGCGTGGGTCGCGGTGTTCGAAGGCTACGACGCGTTGCCAACCTCAGAGGGTGTGTCCCGCGCCACCAACCGCACGGTGGTATATTCATCGCTCGCCGTGCTAGGCCTGGACTTTGTCATGACGTCGCTGATGTTGTGAGGGGCTGACATGATCAACAAGCAAACCGTGGAGCTGTGGGTCGGGTTGTTTGTCGCGGCCGGCATCGTGGCGTTGGTCATACTGGCCTTCAAGGTCGGCAATCTCGCCACCGCACAGGTGCTGGATGGCTACACGATCAGCGCGCGCTTCGAGAACGTCGGTGGCCTGAAGGTCAAATCGGCAGTGACGCTCGCGGGGGTGCCGATCGGACGCGTGAAAAATATCACCGTGGACCGCGATCGCTATCAGGCCGTGGTCGAGATGGAAATTGACGGCCGTTACAAGAATATCCCTAAGGATAGCTCTGCCTCGATCCTCACCTCGGGGCTGCTCGGCGAGCAGTATATCGGGCTGGAGCCAGGCGGGGCCGAGGAGTATCTTAAGGACGGCGACACCCTCCTCATCACGCAGTCGGCGTTGGTGCTGGAGAAGCTGGTCGGCCAGGTGCTGGTCAAGCTCACCGAGGGGGACAAGGGCAAGTCGCCCTGAATTTTATGGCTTTAAACCGCAAGGGCGCCAGAACCTCAATTCCCGAGACCCGGCATTTCTGGCAGTCTGGCAGTTCGATCACACACATTGGAGCCAGGGCCATGAAGCGATCGAGCGCCGTCTTGCTGACGTTATGTCTGGCGATCCCCTTCACAACGCACGCCGGCGATCTCGCGCCTGAAGAACTGGTGCGAGAACGCACGACCAAGATCCTTGAGTTGCTCAAGGCCAACCGCGAGGCGTACCGCAAGGATCGTGCCCAGCTCTACGCCATGGTGGACGAGCACATCCTGCCGTACTTTGATTTCCGCGTCATGGCGCGTTCGGTGCTCGGGCGCTACTGGCGCGAGGCGAGCGAGCATCAGCGCACACGCTTCACTACGGCATTTCGAGACCAGCTGGTTCGCACTTATGCCACGGCGTTGCTCAAATACACCAACGAAGAGATCGTCTACCTGCCTTTCGCGGGCAAACCGACCGATCGGACAGCGCTCGTGCGCACAGAGGTGCACCGCACCGGCGGTGCCCCACCGGTGCCGATCCACTACGGCTTCTACCGCAGCCCAGATGGCTGGAAGGTCTACGACGTCACTGTCGAGGGCGTGAGCCTGGTGACGAACTACCGCGAGATTTATGCCGAGACAATCCGCAAGGAGGGTCTCGAGGCGCTGATCGCGAGTCTCGAGCGCAGCAACCGCGAGGCCAGCCAGTCCAACAAGGACAGTGGCACGAGCGCCGCCTCGGTGCGAAAAGCCAGGGTGACACGGTGAGCGGACAGAACGGTGTTCTGCGCCGAGAGGACGGCAGTATCGCGGTCTCGGGCCTGCTCACCTTCCAGACTGTGCCCGACTTCCTAGAACAGTCAGAGCGCTGGCTGGCCGAAGGCAAAGCGCCGCTAACCGTGGACCTCTCGGCCGTAGAGCGCACCGACAGCGCCGGACTGGCGCTGTTGCTCGAGTGGCGGCGGCTAGCGCGCGCTGCTGGACGCGAGCTTACCTACCTCAATCTTCCCGATCAGATTCGTCATCTGGTCCGTGTCAATGGGCTTGGCCAAGCCTTGGGGATTGACGTCTGAGCCAGCGGTTTTGAGACACAAACCGCAGGGAGCAGGGGGATCTTTACTATCGTTGTTTCCCCCGTTTTCATTGTGGCCTTAAGACCGCTCGATCTTTATTTCCAGAGCAGAAGCGCCTATGATGCCGGGCGGCACGACGACTCCCCTTGAAAGGGTCGTTCGCCATGCGGATTATGAAAACACCATGATGCAGCCAGAAGACATTCGGCAGTTGATCCAGGCGGGTCTGCCGGGGGCGCAGGTGCGAGTAAGCGGCGATGGACATCACTTCGAGGCCGAGGTTATTGCCGCCGACTTCGCCGGCAAAAGCCCGGTTCAGCGCCACCAAATGGTCTACCGGACGCTCGGCGACAAGATGCGTGCCGAAATCCACGCGTTGTCGCTTTCGACACTGACGCCCGAGGAGGCCGCCGAGCGGCCGCGCTGAGAAAGTGCGTGCGCCGGCCGTTTTCGGTCACCCCTAAGTTCGAGACACGGAGCACCATGATGAGCAACATCCAGGATCGAATTCGTGAGCAGCTCGGCGCCAGCCGCATTGTGCTCTACATGAAGGGCACGCCCGATTTTCCGCAGTGCGGTTTTTCGGCGCGCGCCGTCCAGATACTCAACGCCTGCGGGGCGGAGTTTGACTCTTACAATGTGCTCGAGGACCCGGAACTGCGCCAGGGGCTGAAGGAATATTCCAATTGGCCTACCTTCCCCCAGCTTTACGTCAACGGGGAGCTCATCGGCGGCAGCGACATCATGGCCGAGCTGTTCGAGAAGGGCGAGCTGCAGAAAATCGTCGCCAAGGCCATGCAATAGCGGCCCGTGTGTGCGTGCGCCTGCCAGGCAGGCATGTCTGCCGCCCAAAGGGCGCCCGAGCGCGGCAATTCCTTTAAGCCCGGGTATTATATTAGGATACACCGGGCCAGAAGCCCCTTTTCTTCCCTTCATGGACAAGCTCATCATTACTGGCGGTACGCGCCTGCGCGGCGAGATCCGTATCTCCGGAGCGAAGAATGCCGCGTTGCCCGTACTCGTTGCCTCGCTTCTCACCCCCGATGTCCTGCGGATCGGCAATGTCCCGCACCTGCAGGACGTCACGACTACCATGGAGCTGCTCGGCCGTATGGGTGTGCGCCTCGTGGTCAACGAAAAAATGGTCATCGAGGCAGACAGCCGTCAGGTCAACGACCTGTGCGCGCCTTACGACCTAGTGAAAACCATGCGCGCCTCGATCCTGGTGCTGGGACCGCTGCTCGCGCGCTTCGGCGAGGCCGAGGTGTCACTACCGGGGGGCTGCGCCATCGGTTCGCGTCCGGTGAACCTGCACATCAAGGGTCTGCAGGCCATGGGCGCGGAGATCCGGCTCGAGGGCGGCTATATCCGCGCGCGTGCGAAACGGCTGCAGGGCGCGCGCATCTTCATGGACACGGTATCGGTGACCGGCACCGAGAACATCATGATGGCTGCGACCCTAGCCAAAGGCATCACAGTGATCGAGAACGCCGCGCGCGAGCCGGAGGTGGTGGACCTGGCGCGCTGTCTCACCGCCATGGGCGCGCGCATCCACGGCGCCGGCACCGACGTGATCACTATCGAGGGGGTCGAGCGTCTGCACGGCGCCTCGCACGAGGTGATTCCGGACCGCATCGAAACCGGGACCTTTCTCGTCGCAGCCGCGATGACTGGTGGCGAGGTGCGCCTCAAGCACGTGCGCCCACAGATGCTGCAGGCGGTGATCGATAAGCTCAGCGAAGCCGGCGCCGAGATCGAGGCCGGCCCCGACTGGGTGCAGCTCAATATGCGCGGCCGGTGCCCGCGCGCGGTAAACGTCCGCACCGCGCCCTACCCGGGTTTCCCCACCGACATGCAGGCGCAGTTCGTGGCCTTGAATAGCATCGCCGAGGGCACCGGCACGGTGAGCGAAACCATTTTCGAGAACCGCTTCATGCATGTCTACGAGCTCAAGCGCATGGGTGCGGACATCGAGATGGAGGGCAACACTGCGATCGTGCGCGGCGTGGAGCGATTGCAGGCAGCGCCGGTGATGGCCACCGACCTGCGTGCCTCGGCGAGCCTGGTACTCGCGGGGCTGTCCGCCGAAGGACAGACGATTGTGGACCGCATCTACCACATCGACCGCGGCTACGAGTGCATCGAGGAAAAGCTTGCGCAGCTCGGCGCGCGCATCCGCCGCGTGCCGGGCGAACACGCGCGCGCCTTGCTCTCGCAAACGGCCTAAGACCCCATGGGCGATATCACGCATATTGCGCTCTCCAAGGGGCGCATCCTCGAAGAGGCGTTGCCGCTATTCGCGCGCGCCGGCATTCGGCCCGTCGAGGACCCGCTCACCAGCCGCAAGCTCGTCTTCGAGACCACTCTTTCGGACGTACGCCTGGTAGTGATCCGCGCCGCCGACGTGCCGACCTACGTGCAGTTCGGCGCGGCCGACCTCGGTGTCGCGGGCAAGGACGTGCTGCGCGAGTACGACGGTGACGGCCTCTATGAACTCGCCGATCTCGGTATCGCCCGCTGTCGGCTGGTCGTGGCCGAGCCCAGGGGGCTTGCCGAGCGCGACGACCCACGATCCTGGACGCGGCTTCGTATCGCCACCAAGTACGTCAACATCACACGCCGGCACTTCGCTGCCAAGGGTATCCAGACCGAGATCATCAAGCTTTACGGCACGATGGAGCTTGCGCCGCTTGTCGGGTTGTGCGACCGCATCGTGGACCTGGTGTCTAGCGGCGCGACACTGCGCGCCAACAACCTCGTCGAGGTCGAGAGCATCGCCGACGTTTCGGCGTGGCTGGTGGCCAACAAGGCGGCGATGAAGATGAAGCGCGCGTCTCTGAAGCGGGTCATTGACCGTCTACTGCAGGCGGTCGGTTGAAGATTTATTTTGTGTAGCGCACAGATGCACAGATTCTTGGATATGCGCCCGTGCATTTCGGCGTCGGGCAGTCATAACTCGATCGGAACCTTTTGTTACTGACATGGCGATCAAGCTGCGTTTGCTGGATACGCGCGACCCCGGCTTCGAGGCGGCGTTCGCCCGGCTGCTCGAGCGCTCGCCACAGCGCGCATCGGACGTAGAGCGAGCGGTGCGCGCGATCCTGGCCGAGGTGCGCGCGCGTGGCGACGCCGCCCTCCTCGAGTACACGCGCCGCTATGATCGCCGGGATGTCTCCTCGGTAGCCGAGCTCGAGATCGCGCAGGGGCATCTACGCGATGCCGCGCGAAGGCTTCCCAAGGAGCAGTATGACGCGCTTGCGCGCGCCGCCGAGCGCATCCGTGCATATCACGAGCGCCAGCGCGCTGAATCGTGGACCTACACCGAACCGGACGGCACCGTGCTCGGCCAGCAGGTTACGCCGCTTGACCGTGTGGGGCTTTACGCCCCGGGCGGTAAGGCCGCATATCCGTCTTCGGTGCTCATGAACGCTATCCCGGCTAAGGTCGCGGGCGTACCCGAGCTCATCATGGCGGTCCCCTGCCCGCAGGGGGTGCTGAACGATATGGTCCTCGCCGCCGCCAGCCTCGGCGGTGTGGACCGGGTGTTTACCATCGGCGGCGCGCAGGCGATCGCCGCACTCGCCTACGGCACCGAGACCATCCCGAAGGTGGACAAGATCGTCGGCCCGGGGAACATTTACGTGACGACCGCCAAACGGTTGGTGTTCGGCGAGGTCGGCATCGACATGATCGCCGGTCCCTCGGAGATCGTCGTCGTGTGTGACGGCCAGACCAATCCCGAATGGGTTGCGCTCGACCTGTTCTCGCAGGCCGAGCACGACGAGGACGCGCAGGCTATCCTCATCAGCCTCGATGCCGCCTTCACGAAACAGGTCGCCGCGGCGATCGAGCAGCTGCTGCCGCGATTTGGGCGAAGCAAAATCATCGCAAGATCCCTCGAAAAGTGCGGCGCGCTTATCACCGCCCAAGGGCTAGAGGAGGCGCTGGCGCTTGTCAACCGTATTGCCCCCGAGCACCTGGAGCTGTCGGTAGAGCGCCCTGAGGAGGCCGCTGCGCGTGTGCGGCATGCCGGAGCGATTTTTCTCGGCCGCCACACGCCCGAGGCGCTCGGCGACTACTGCGCCGGACCGAACCACGTGCTGCCGACTGCCGGTACCGCGCGCTTCTCCTCGCCGCTCGGCGTCTACGACTTCCAAAAGCGTACTAGCCTCATCCAGTGCTCGCCGCAGGGCGCAGCCAATCTCGCACGCATCGCCTCGGTCCTCGCCCGCGGCGAGGGCCTGAGTGCGCACGCGGCCTCGGCCGAGTGCCGAATCGGCAGCGGCGAGTAGCAAGTGGCGAGTTTTTTAGCAACTCGTTACTTTACCTTTATGACCGCCATCGAGGACAAAGTCGCGGAACTGATCCGCCCCGAGATCCGGGCACTGACGGCCTACTCCGTTTCGGATGCGACCGGGCTGATCAAGCTTGACGCCATGGAGAATCCCTACACCTGGCCGGAGGAGGTCAAAACACGCTGGCTAGAGCAGCTTCGCGCCGCGGCGCTCAACCGTTATCCCGATCCGCACTCGCGTGCGCTGCGCGCCCGCCTGCGCGCGGTGCTCGAGGTGCCGCCGGGTATGGATCTTATGCTCGGCAATGGCTCGGACGAACTCATTCAAATCATCCTGCTTGCGCTCGCGCGGCCCGGCGCGGTGGCGCTCGCCCCGGAGCCGACCTTCGCCATGTACGGCATGATCGCGACCTTCGCTGGCTTAAGATATATAAGTGTCCCGCTTGGCGAAGATTTCGTGCTAGATCTCGAGCGACTTCGCGCGGCTATGCGGGAACACCGGCCGGTCGTGGTCTTCGTGTCCTACCCTAATAACCCCACGGGCAACCTCTTCGATCGCACGGCCGTGGAGGTCGTCATCCGGGAGGCACCAGGGTTGGTGGTGGTGGACGAGGCCTATTACGCCTTCTGTCAGGAGAGCTTCATGCCGGAGCTTGTGCGCTTTGATAACTTGCTCGTGCTGCGCACGCTCTCGAAGCAGGGGCTGGCGGGGCTGCGCCTTGGCATGCTGGCCGGTGCACCGGCGTGGCTGGCCGAGTTCAACAAGCTGCGCCTGCCGTACAACATTAACGTGTTGACCCAGGCGAGTGCTGCCTTCGCCTTGGACGAGCGCGCGCTCCTCGACGCCCAGGCCGCGCGTATCCGCGAGGATCGCGATGCGCTGTACGCGGAGCTCGCCAACATGCCTGGCATCCGCGTATGGCCGAGCCGCGCCAATTTTCTGCTGTTTCGGGTCGAAACCCGCCCGGCCACGGAGGTGTTCGAGCGTCTGCGCGCTCGCGGCGTGCTCCTCAAGAACCTCGACAACGCGGGCGGCCGCTTGCGCGGTTGCCTGCGCGTCACCGTGGGCACGCCCGGGGAGAACCAGGCCTTCCTGCAGGCGCTGCGCGCGGCCCTGTAAGTTCGCGCGCCCGCGCGCTGGCACCCTGTGCTACCATGAGTGCCATGAGTCTTGAGGAAAACCCTGAAGCCCCAGCGCGCCGCGCCGAGGTGACGCGCGAGACCCGCGAGACCCGCGTCCGTGTGGCAGTGAACTTAGACGGGCGCGGGGCGGCCACCCTCGAGACGGGCATCCCTTTTCTCGAGCACATGCTCGAGCAAGTGGCCCGGCACGGCCTGCTCGACCTTGCGATCCGTGCCGCGGGCGACCTGCACATTGACGCGCACCACACCGTCGAGGACATCGGCATTACCTTCGGGCAGGCCGTGGCGCGCGCGCTCGGCGACAAGCGCGGCATCCGCCGTTATGGTCACGCCTACGTGCCGCTCGACGAAGCGCTGTCGCGTGTGGTCATGGATTTTTCCGGTCGGCCAGGCCTAGAGTATCACGTCGAGTTCCCCCGTGCGCGCATTGGCGAGTTCGACGTGGATCTGGTGCATGAGTTCTTCCAGGGCTTCGCCAACCATGCCCAGGCCACGCTGCATATAGACAGCCTGCGCGGCGGCAATGCCCATCATGTCGCAGAGACCGTATTCAAGGCCTTCGGACGTGCGCTGCGCGATGCGGTAGGGCTCGACCCGCGCGCGCCGAGCACCGTGCCGTCTACCAAGGGAAGCCTGTGAGGGGAGCAAAGGACGCAGGGCACAGGGCACGGGTCTGTCGGTAGGTTATGCCGTCTTTATTCTTTTTGTCTCTCGTCCCTTGCCCCTGACCACATGAGTTGGATTGCGGTGGTTGATTACGGCATGGGCAATCTGCGCTCGGTGGCCAAGGCCATCGAGCACGTCGCCCCCCGGGCGCGGGTGGTGCTCACGGGCGCGGCCGAAGATATCCGGCGCGCCGGGCGCGTGGTATTCCCGGGGCAGGGCGCGATCCGCGGCTGCATGGACGCCCTCGCTCAGGGCGGCCTGCGCGAGGCCTTGCTCGATGCGCTGCGTGACAAGCCATTCCTCGGCATCTGCCTGGGGCTGCAGGCACTCTATGAGTTCAGCGAAGAACACGGCGGTACCCCTGGCCTCGGCGTGCTGCGCGGGACGGTGCGACGCTTTCGGGTCGAGCCTCTGCGTGACGCCGCCGGCCGGCCGCTTAAGGTGCCACACATGGGCTGGAACCAGGTGCACCAGGAAAAGGATCACCCACTGTGGCGCGGTATCGGGCAGGACAGCCGCTTTTATTTCGTGCACAGCTACTACGCCGATACCGTCGAGCGTGCTGACGTCGCCGGGTGCACGGAGTACGGGCTAGTGTTTACCTCGGCGGCGGCGCGTGCCAATATCTTCGCGGTGCAGTTTCACCCCGAGAAGAGCCAACGTGCAGGACTTAAGCTGCTCGAAAACTTCGTCACCTGGGACGGCAGCAGCTAGCCATGCATGTGCAGCCGCGCGCGGAGGATATGGGTTTTAGCGGGTTGACCCCGACCGCAAGATCAGATAATGGTGGCATGTGACGACCGCGACCGCGCACGGGCACTCGCACAAGGACTACCCAGCCTGGGGAGACCCATCTGCCTGAGATCTACGCAATCGCGTTAATCCTACCCTCTCGGTTTTTCCCATGTCGCTGCTGGTCATACCCGCCATCGACATCAAGGACGGCAAGTGTGTGCGCCTGCGCCAGGGGCGCATGAACGACGTCACCGTGTTCTCCGATGACCCCGTGGCCATGGCGCGCCGCTGGGTGGAGAGCGGTGCGCGCCGGCTGCATATCGTAGACCTGAACGGTGCCCAGGCTGGTCGCCCGGTGAATGCCGCAGTCGTCGGGGCAATTGCCGAAGCCTTTCCCGAGGTGCCGATCCAGGTCGGCGGTGGGATCCGCGACGAGGACACCATTCAGGCCTATCTTGATGCCGGCGTGCGCTACGTGATCCTCGGCACTAAAGCGGTGAACGCGCCACACTTCGTTTCCGACGTGTGCGCCGAGTTCCCCGGACACATCATCGTGGGGCTCGATGCGCGCGACGGTCGGGTGGCCATTGACGGCTGGTCGAAACTCTCCGGGCATGACGTCATTGACCTCGCCAAGCGCTACCAGGACCAGGGTGTCGAAGCGATCGTTTACACGGATATCGGTCGCGATGGCATGCTCGCCGGTGTCAATGTCGAGGCCACCGTGCGCCTGGCCTCGGCCATCTCCATTCCGGTCATCGCCTCGGGCGGTATTACGAGCCTCGATGACATCCGCCGGCTGTGCGAGGTCGAGGACCAGGGCGTCATCGGTGCCATCACCGGCCGCGCCTTGTACGAAGGCACGCTCGATCTTGCCGCCGCCCAGAAACTTGCCGATGAACTCGGCAAGTAAGCGATCGGCAACCTGCAGTCAGTGATCTGCTTAGAAATTATTTTCCCGTCAGGTTCGGGCGGATAGCCGAAAACCGACTGCTGATTACTCATTTTATGGGCCTTGCCAGACGCATCATCCCCTGCCTCGACGTGAACGCCGGCCGCGTGGTCAAGGGCGTCAGGTTCGTAGACCTCCGCGATGCCGGCGATCCGGTGGAGATCGCGCGCCGCTACGACGAGCAGGGCGCCGACGAGATTACCTTCCTCGACATCACCGCCAGCCACGAGGCGCGCGAGACCATAGTACACGTGGTCGAGCGGGTGGCCGAGCAGGTGTTCATCCCCCTGACCGTGGGCGGCGGTATCCGCCGCGTGGAAGACGTGCGCCGCCTGCTCAACGCCGGTGCCGACAAGGTGGCTATCAACACCGCCGCCGTGGAGCGGCCCGAGCTGGTGCGCGAGGCCGCCGGGCACTTCGGCGCGCAGGCCATCGTGGTCGCCATAGACGCCAAGCAGGTCGCGCACATGCCGCGCCGCTGGGAGGTCTACACCCACGGTGGTCGCAAACCAACCGGTCTGGACGCCGTCGAGTGGGCGGTCCGTATGGCCGAATACGGCGCCGGCGAGATCCTGCTCACGAGCATGGACCGCGACGGGACGCGCGACGGCTTCGATCTCGCGCTCACCCGCGCTGTGGCGGATGCCGTGCCGGTGCCGGTCATCGCCTCCGGTGGGGTCGGGAACCTCGACCACCTGGTCGCTGGCATCCTCGAGGGGCATGCCGATGCGGTGCTGGCCGCGAGCATCTTCCATTTTGGCGAATTCACGGTGGAGCAGGCCAAACGCCACATGCAGCGCGCCGGGATCGAGGTCCGGCTCTGAGCGCCCGCGGTCTGTACGCACGGGGCTTCGCGGCCGGTGCGCCCGGCGTGTTAGAGTATGGTCATGACAGAGGCTTGGTTGGAGGCAATTCGCTGGAACAGCGATGGGCTGATCCCGGCCATTGCCCAAGACGTGGTAAGCGGCCAGGTTTTGATGCTGGCATGGATGAACCGCGAGGCGCTGGCGGCCACGGCCCGCGAAGGCCGCGCAGTGTATTGGTCGCGCTCGCGCGGCCGGCTCTGGCACAAGGGTGAGGAGTCCGGGCACGTGCAGCTCGTGCGCGACATCCGCCTCGATTGCGACAACGACGCCGTGCTGCTCCTGGTCGAGCAACAGGGGGGCATCGCCTGCCACACTGGTCGCCACCGCTGTTTCTACCAGCAACTGCAGGGCGGGCGATGGGTGACAGTGGAGCCCGTGCTCAAGCGCACAGAAGAGATCTACAAGAAATAACCCCCTTACTTGTATGAACATTAAAAATATAGGCGATGGGTGATAAGCCAAAGGACTATCGGTGCCGCACCATGTCCGACGTGCTGAATGCGCTTGCCGACGTGCTCGAGTCCCGCCGCCACGCGGACCCCGCCTCGTCCTACGTCGCCTCGCTGTACGCCAAGGGGGTGGATGCCATCCTCAAGAAAATTAGCGAGGAGGCGACCGAGACGCTGCTCGCCGCCAAGGACGGCGGGCGCGAGCCGCTGGTGCACGAGCTTGCGGACCTGTGGTTCCATACACTGGTACTGCTCGCCCATCAGGGGCTGCGGCCGGCGGACGTGCTGGCGGAGCTCGAGCGGCGGTTCGGTGTCAGCGGCCTCGAGGAAAAGGCACAGCGCGGCGATAAATTAGGCAACCGCTGACTTCAGGGTTCAATCGGGACGGCGCGCGCCGTCCTTCCCTTCATTACATTGGAGAAGGCGACAATGGGTATAGGCTGGGTAGAGTTATTGATCATACTGGGGATTGTGGTGGTGATCTTTGGCGCCAAGAAGCTGCGCAACCTGGGCAGTGACCTGGGTGTGGCGATCAAGAATTTCAAGCAAGCCATGCGCGAGGAAGACGAGAAGGCACGCGCCGACGCCGGTGGTGACATAGCGCAGGAAAGCGGGTCGCCGTCCGCTAAGCCCAAGGTGATCGAGGGCGAGATCCTCTCCAAGGAGAAGAGCAAGGTTTGAGCGCGCCCCGACCGTGAGCCGGGATCGTGTTCGATATCGGCTTTTCGGAACTAGTCTTGCTCGGCCTGCTGGCGCTCATCGTGCTCGGGCCGAAACGGCTGCCGGAGGCGGCGCGTGCCGCCGGCCGCTGGATAGCGCGTCTGCGCCGCTTTATCGCCGACGTCAAGCGTGATTTCGACCGCGAGCTGCACAGCGAGGAGCTCGCTGAGCTGCGTCGTCTCAAAGACGAGCTCGATGAGACCCGGCGCCTGATCGGCGAGTCTTCGAGCGAAATCCTCCAGGGGCTCAACGCCCAGGTCGCGGAGCTCTCCAAGAGCGTGCAGCGCGCCGCGGACCAGACTACGTCTACCACCACCGCAATATCCGACCGCAGCGCCCTTGTATCGCCGCCCCTCGCCAGCAAACCGGCGCGCCCCAAGCCCACGGCGCGCAAGTCCGCCAAGCACAAGAAATCCCATGGCCGAATTGCAAGAGTCGCAAAACCCCGAAGGCGCTGAGGGCAGCTTTCTCTCGCACCTGATCGAGCTGCGCAACCGGCTGCTGTACGCGTTCGTGGCAATCGGTGTGGTGTTCGGCGTGCTCGTGGGGGTGATCGGTGCAAACCGCCTCTACGGGCTGCTCGCCGAGCCGCTGCTCGCGACGCTGCCTGAGGGCGCGAGCATGATCGCCACCGAGGTGGCCTCGCCGTTTTTGACTCCGCTCAAGTTCAGCTTCATCCTGGCCTTCGTGCTTGCCATCCCGTTCGTGCTCTACCAGCTCTGGGCGTTCGTTGCCCCGGGCCTGTACCGCCATGAGCGGCGCATAGTGCTGCCGCTGCTGGTCTCGAGTACGCTGCTCTTCTACGCCGGCATGGCCTTCGCCTACTTCGTGGTGTTTCCGCTGGTCTTTCAGTTCTTCGTGCAGATCGCGCCACCGGGCGTGACGGTCATGACTGACATCCGCGCGTACATGGACTTCGTGCTGTCCATGTTCATCGCCTTCGGCGTGGCCTTCGAGGTGCCCGTGGCGCTGGTGCTGCTCGCGCGCCTGGGCATGGTGGACCCGGACAAGCTGGCGCGGAAGCGGCCGTACGTGGTCCTGTGGGTGTTCGTCATCGCTGCGGTGCTCACGCCCCCGGACGTGTTCTCGCAGACCTTCCTGGCCGTGCCCACGTTGCTGCTTTTCGAGATTGGCCTGTTCGTGGCGCGCCGCGTCTATCCGCGCGAGGAGGAGGCGGTCATGAGCGACGATGCGCTCGACGCCGAGCTCGACAAGCACGAGGAATTCGTCTCCGGCGGCAAGCGCGCGGAATAAACGCCCCTGGCGCCTGTCCAATTCGTATGGCCCGCAACCAGCAGCGGCGCATGTCCCGTTTAGGCGCAGTGCTCGCGCTTTGGCTGCTCGTTGTCCCGGCTGCTGCCAAGGCAACACTCACTAATGTCCTCCAGGGTCACCCTTCGCCCTACCTCGCGTTGCACGGCGATGATCCCGTGGCCTGGCAGGAGTGGGGCCCGGCTGTGCTTGAGCGGGCGCGGCGCGAAAACCGGCTGGTGTACGTCTCGGTCGGTTATTTTTCCTGTCACTGGTGCCACGTGATGCAGCGCGAGTCGTACAAGAATCCCGTGATCGCGCAATACCTGAACACCCATTTCATCCCTGTGAAGGTCGACCGCGAGCTCGAGCCGGCGCTCGACGCCCACCTCATCGCCTTTACCGAGGCCACGCGCGGGGTGAGCGGCTGGCCCCTCAACGTGTTTCTCACGCCCGAGGGTTTCCCCCTCTACGCCATGCTGTACGCGCCGCCGCAGGAGTTTCGCGCTGCGTTCGAACGCCTACAGCGCCTGTGGGCGAAGAACGCAAGCAAGCTGCGCGAGCTCGCGCGCGCCGCGGCCTTGAGGCCGCCAAGCCTTGGCCAGCCGCCGGTCCAACCGGCGCGCGCTTACGCCGAAAAGCTCGTCGCCGGCGCGCTAGCCGTTGCCGACCTGATGCGGGGCGGCTTTGGCGAGGAGAGCAAGTTTCCGTCTGTTCCACAGCTCGAATTCCTGCTCGCCCATCAGGCGCAGCAGGTGAATCCGAAGTTGGAGGCGTTTCTGCGGCTTACGCTCGATCACATGGCCACGGGCGGGCTTCAAGACCATCTGGGCGGCGGCTTCTTCCGCTACACCGTGGACCCGGGCTGGAAGACGCCGCACTTCGAGAAGATGCTTTATGACAACGCACTGCTTGCGCGCCTTTATTTACGCGCCGCCAGGTTACTGAAGCACGCGCCGTACGAAGCCGTCGCTCGCCGCACGCTCGATTTCATGCTGCGCGAACTGCGAGATACCTCCGGCGGCTTCATTGCCGCGCTCTCCGCGGTCGACGATCGGGGCGTAGAAGGCGGTTATTACCTGTGGAGCCTGGATGAGCTGAAGACCTTGCTGCGTTCGACAAAGTTCGCGGCGTTCCGCCACGCCTACGGCCTGACGGACCCACCGGCGTTCGAGGAGGGCTATCTCCCCATCCCGCAAAGGGGCGCAGAGCAAGTCGCCAAAGCGCTCAAGCGTAAGCCGGCCGAGGTGCGAGGTTGGCTCGTGAGCGCCGAGCACAAGCTGTTCGCCGCGCGGCAAGCGCGCAAGCTCCCACGCGACACCATGCTCCTCGCCGGTTGGAACGGCCTGGCGCTGGCGGCGTTCGCCGAGGCGGCACGCGCGACGGGGGAGGAACGCTACCGTGTAGCGGCGCGTGGCGCGCGCGACTATTTGATGAACACCCTCTGGGACGGACGGGCCCTCATGCGCGCCGTGCACGGCGGGCGCGCCGTGGGCGCGGTGTCGCTGGAAGACTACGCCTACGTGGCGCTCGGATTGCTCGAATGGGCGCGCTTGACTGGCGAGCGCGAGGATTTTCGGCAAGCCGCCATCGTTGCCGCAATGGCCTGGAAACGTTTTTACGGCGCCGAGGGCTGGCGGCTCAGCCAGAAGAGCGCACTGGCCGCCACCGCCGGCACGGCGGTGGCGGCGATTGCCGACGGCCCGCTGCCTTCGCCTTCCGCCGTGCTGATCGAGGTGAGCCTGGTGCTGGCCGCCGAGCGGGGCGAGAAGGGTTTGGGCGCCCAGGCGGCAGATGCGCTAAAGCGCGCCCGGGCGCTCCTTTAGGGAGGATCCCTTCTGGTATGCCACGCACATCGGTGCCCTGCTTGCTCAGGAGGGAGCTAACAACCCCACGCAGAGACACGCAGACGCGCGAAATGCCAAAGAATGAGCGCGGGGGGTGCGCTTTAGCGCACCCCATCCCGCCGTGGGCGCTCAAGAAAAACGGTGCGTTCCGCCTCGCCCCACGCGCCCTACTTCACGTCCCAGGTTTTACCCCTTATTCCTCGCGCCATAACGTTTCACGTCGTTTCATTCCGTGGTCGTAGGCGGTAGCGGCCGCTCGATCGCGGTGATCTCAAGTTTGTCCTTCTTGCCCTCGCGCAAGATCTCGAGCACCAGCTTATCGCCCGGGCGTCGGCGGGTGATGGCGAGCAGCGCATCGCGCGATTCGTGGATCGGCCTGCCGTCTATGCGCAGCAGAATGTCACCCGGCTGTAGCCCCGCGCGGTGCGCCGGTCCACCTCGTGCGACCCCGGCGATGATCACCCCCTCAATCGTCCTGAGATCGAGGTTGCGGGCCATCTCGGGTGTGATGTCGTAGGCCTCGATGCCGATCCAGGCGCGTCGCGGTCGGCCGTAGCGCAGGATGTCTTCGAGTACGCCCTTGGCGAGGCTGGTGGGGATGGCGAAGCCGATGCCCTGCGAGCCACCACTGCGTGTGAAGATGGCGGTGTTGATCCCGACCAGGTTGCCTTCGGCGTCTATGAGCGCACCGCCAGAATTCCCGGGGTTAATGGCGGCGTCGGTCTGGATGAAGTTCTCGAAGGTGTTGATGCCAAGCCGGCTGCGCCCAGTAGCGGACACGATGCCAAGCGTCACGGTCTGACCTACTCCAAAGGGGTTGCCGATGGCGAGCACCACGTCGCCCACGCGTAATCGCTCGGAGTGCCCGAGTGTGATCGCCGGCAGTTTCTTGAGATCCACCTTGAGCACCGCGAGGTCCGTCTCTGGATCGGAGCCGATCACGCGCGCCTGCGCCGTGCGGCCGTCGCGCAGCGACACATCAATCGCATCCGCACCGCGGATCACGTGGTGGTTGGTGAGCAGATAGCCCTCGAGACTTACGATCACGCCCGAGCCGAGGCTCGTCTCGACACGTTGGCGCGGGCGGATCAGGTCGCCGCCGAAGAATTCGCGGAACACCGGGTCGTTGAAGAAAGGATGTGGCCGTTCTACGACCACTTTCGCAGTGTTGATGTTCACCACAGCCGGAGCGGCCCGCTCCACCGCAGCGGCATAGGACACCGGCCCGCTCGCCGGGTGCGGCGCGGGCGCGGCCGGCGCGACTTCGCGGATCTCTATCGGCTGAGCGCGCATGGATAGCTGTCCGGGCCAGAACAGCAACAGGAGCACTGCGACGACGATGCCGAGCGTTGCGGCCTTAAGCAGGGTGATTATCAGTGTACGTCCAGGCATGGAAATGCCGTGCATCGAGCGAACGATAATGACGGGTACAGTGCCGACTGCCGTAATAGCGGTCAGGCGTGCTGCATTGACGAAATCCCTTGACTCAAGATGACCGTTATATAATCCTATGCGCCATTTTTTCGCATAGAAGCATTGCCTAATATTATCTAAGCTTCTGATTTTCCACCATTCTTCCTGTCTTTTTTGAACGTGTACGCAGCATTAAGGGGGGTTCATGGGTGAAGAAGGGGCTGATCCGCGCCGACGGCGTTTTCTTCTGATCACTACCACCGGGATAGGCCTTGTCGGAACGGGGTTCGCGGCCGTCCCCTTCGTTTTATCCATGACCCCGAGCGCCCGTGCGCGCGCCGCTGGGGCACCGGTCGAGGTGGACATCAGCAAGCTTGAGCCCGGCCAGCTCCTCACGGTGGAATGGCGCGGCAAACCAGTATGGATCTTGCGCCGTACGCCGCAGATGCTCAAGTCACTCGCCGCCCTCAAGGATAAGCTCGCCGATCCCGACTCTGTGGTCGCCGAGCAGCAGCCGCCCTATGCCCGAAACGAATACCGCTCCATCAAGCCCGAGTACCTGGTGCTGATCGGTATCTGCACGCACCTTGGCTGTTCGCCGGACAAAAAGCTCGAGGCTGGCCCAGCCGCCGGGCTCGGGCCGGACTGGCCGGGTGGCTTCTTCTGTCCCTGCCACGGCTCAATGTTCGACCTTGCCGGACGGGTGTGGAAGAACGTGCCAGCGCCGACCAATTTGGCGGTGCCGCCACACACCTATCTGAGCGCCACCCGCATCCTCATCGGCGTGGATCACAAAGGAGCCGCGTGATGCAGAAGCTGCTGAGCTGGATTGACGACCGCTTTCCGCTCACCAAGGTCTGGCGGGAGCATCTCTCCGAGTACTACGCGCCGAAGAACTTCAACTTCTGGTACTACTTCGGCTCGCTTGCCTTGCTTGTGCTGGTGATGCAGATCTTGACCGGCCTGTTCCTCGCCATGCACTACAAGCCGGATGCGGATCTGGCCTTCGCCTCGGTCGAGTACATCATGCGCGATGTACCCTGGGGTTGGCTAATCCGTTACATGCACTCCACCGGCGCTTCGGCGTTCTTCATCGTGATCTATCTGCACATGTTGCGCGGGCTGCTCTACGGCTCCTATCGTGCGCCGCGTGAACTCGTCTGGATCATCGGTATGGTGATCTACGTGGCGCTCATGGCCACCGCCTTCATGGGCTACCTGCTGCCCTGGGGCAACATGTCCTACTGGGGCGCGCAGGTGATCATCTCGCTGTTCGATGCGATCCCGCTCATTGGGCCGACGCTCGCGGAGTGGATCCGCGGTGACTTCGTGGTCTCGGACGCCACACTCAACCGCTTCTTCGCGCTGCACTTCTTCGTGCCGGTGCTGATCCTGCCGGCGCTCGTGTTTCTGCACATCGTGGCACTACACAAGGTCGGCTCCAACAATCCTGATGGCATCGAGATCAAGCAACACAAGCGACCGGACGGCAAGCCCCTCGACGGCATCCCGTTCCACCCGTACTACACGGTCAAGGACATCGCCGGGGTGGGCGTGTTCCTGATCGTTTTTGCGGCGATCGTGTTCTTCGCGCCCGAGCTGGGTGGCTGGTTCCTTGAGCACGACAACTTCGTGCCGGCCAACATTTTGCAAACACCGCCGGAGATCAAGCCGCTGTGGTACTTTACGCCGTACTACTCGATCCTGCGCGCGACCACCGCCGACATGGTGAGTTGGGTTCTTGTGCCGTTCGTCGTGCTGCTTGCGGCTCTCACGCTGGTAAGCGTGCGCGGTAGGCGGGCACGCGCAGTCACCGCGGCCGGCGCGTTAGTGCTACTTGCCGGATTCTTTACGCTGCAGGCCAAGGTCTGGGGCGTGATCCTCATGTTCCTGGCCATCCTGCTGTTTTTCTTCCTCCCGTGGCTCGACCGCTCGCCGGTCAAGTCTATTCGCTACCGCGGCTGGATGTACAAGCTGGCGCTCGCGGTCTTCATCGTGGCGTTCCTGGCACTCGGCTACGTCGGCACCAAGCCGGCCGAGGGGCTGTACAAGCTGATCGCGCAGATCGGCACAGTCCTCTACTTCGCCTTTTTCCTGCTGATGCCGTGGTACACCACGTACGACAAGACCAAGCCGGTTCCGGAGAGGGTGGTCGAGAAATGAGCATCAAGAAGCTTTTGTTACTTTCGGTATTCGTTCTTACCGCGCCTGGCGCTGCCTTGGCGGCGGGCTCGCACGCGAAGCTCGACCACGTGGACGTGGACCTGGGTGACCAGCCTTCGCTGCAGCGCGGTGCGCGCATCTTCGTCAACTTCTGCCTGTCCTGCCATTCGGCTGCCTACATGCGCTACAACCGCATGGGCGAGGACCTTGGCATCAGCGAGGAGCTGGTGAAGGAGAACCTGCTCTTTGCCGCGGACAAGGTCGGTGACCTGATGAAAGCGGTCATGCCTAAGGAGGTCGCGCTCGCGGCCTTCAACACCGTGCCGCCCGATCTCACGCTTGTGGCGCGCACCCGTGGACCTGAGTGGATCTACACCTACATGCGCAGCTTCTACCGCGACTCCAAGTCGCCGAGCGGCTGGAACAACATCGTGTTCCCGAACGTCGCCATGCCTCATGTGCTCTACGAGTGGCAGGGCGACCAGCGCGCGGTGTTCAAGAAGGGTTCCGACGGTCTGATGCATTTCGAACGCTTCGAGCTGGAACGGCGCGGCACCATGAGCCGCGAGGAATACGACGCTGCGATGCGTGACCTGACCAACTTCCTGGTCTATCTCGGCGAGCCGGTCAAGCTGGTGCGCTACGAGTTGGGAATCTTTGTGTTGATCTTTCTGGCCGTATTCTGGGTGTTCGCGTACCTGCTCAAGAAAGAGTATTGGAAAGACGTCCACTGATCCCGCCGCGAAATCGAACCCTACCAGGGAATGCCGAGCACTGAGCCAGTCCGTATGGCCGGCCCACGGAGCTGCCCCTACAGCCAGTGGCGATTCAGCGGCGTGACGCGCCCGTTGCCTTCGGAGGAAAGGGGAGAATGGTAACGCTCACCACACCCCGCAAGTCCGTCATGACTCTTTACTGCGGATCCACCGATCCGCAGAGCCACCGCACACGCATCGTCCTTTTCGAGAAGGACATCGAGTGCCAGATCGTCGAAGTGGATCTGGCCAAGAAGCCGCGCGAGCTCGCCGACTACAACCCGTACAACGAAGTCCCGACCATGGTGGACCGCGACCTGGTGCTGTATCCCTCGCACGTCATCAACGAATACTTGGACGAGCGACTGCCGCACCCTCCGCTCATGCCGGTCGACCCGGTATCGCGCGCCCGTGCACGGCTCATGCTGTATCGCTTCGATCGAGATTGGTACAAGTTGCTGCCTGATATCCTCACCGGCGACAAACGCAGCGCTACCCATGCACGCACAGTCCTGCGCGACGGACTCACCGTGATCTCACCGATTTTCAAAGAACACACCTTCGCGCTCGGGGAGGAATTCTCGCTGGTGGACTGCTCGCTCGCGCCTATTCTCTGGCGCCTGAAGTACTATGAGATCGACCTGCCGCGTCAGGCCCGGCCCATCCTCGAATACGCCGAGCGCCTGTTCGCGCGCAAAAGCTTTCGTCTGAGTCTCACCGAGGCGGAGAAAGCGATGCGCACGGGCAAGTAGCCCCCGCGCGCGCCCCCGGTCGCGATGATCCCTCTTAAGACCTATTTGTTTCGCGCCGTGCGCGACTGGGCCGTCGACAACGGCTTTACACCGCACGTGGTCGTGGACGCGCGCCAGCCGGGAGTGCAAGTGCCTGAGCGCTATGTGGAGAACGGGCGTATCGTGCTCAACATCCATCCGCGCGCCGTACAGGGCTACGCGCAGGACGACGAATGGCTGCGCTTCGCCGCGCGCTTCGGTGGTGCGAGCCACGCTATCGAGGTGCCGATGCATGCTGTGCTCGCGATCTACGCGCGCGAGAACGGCCAGGGCGTGTCCTTCCCCGCGCCCGGACCGGGGGAAGACAGCCCCAGCAAGACCCCGCCCGAGCCGGACGACAAGCCACCGCGCGGCGGTCGCCCCACACTCAGGATCGTGAAGTAATTCGCTGTCAGAGGCCAGGCCAAAGCGGCGGCACCTGCTCTGCGTGCGCGGCCCCCACGGCTTGAGACGATGGAAAAAGCGCGATTGGCGCAATGTTTTTGCCGCCAGCGCTGGCACGGCAGGGTCGTTTTTGTGAGACCATTTTTCGCGCGTCGCAAGCACAGTAAAATCCCCTTCTCTTAACGTGCAGGCGTGTCATGATCAAGGTCGTCCAGGGCGACATCACTACCCTCGAAGTGGATGCCATCGTCAATGCTGCCAACGAGACCCTGCTTGGCGGTGGGGGTGTGGACGGTGCCATCCACCGCGCCGCCGGCCCTGAGTTGAAGGAATATTGCCGCAGTCTCGGCGGCTGCCCCACAGGCGAGGCCAGGATCACCCCTGGCTTCAAGCTCCCCGCGAAGTACGTCATCCACACCGTCGGCCCCGTGTGGCAGGGCGGCAAAGCGAACGAAGCCACGTTACTCGCCAACTGCTACCGTAACTCGCTCGAGCTTGCGTTGAAAAACGGCGTAAAGACCATCGCCTTCCCCTCGATCTCCACCGGGGCCTACGGCTACCCCAAGAGTGAAGCCGCCCGGATCGCGATCTGCGTCATGCGCGAGTACGAAGACAAATTCGACGAGATCATCGCCTGCTGTTTCAGTTCGGCAGACAAAGCCCTCTTCGAGAAGGTATTGACCAATAGGTAGGGCGCCGTATTGGGAAGGGCCAAATAATGTAGAAGAATATGAGCTTACCAGTCGGTGTCAGGGTTAGACTCGTGGATGAGCCTTGGTCGTACATCACAGAAGAATACGTCGAGCTGACGACAAGGTGTTGCGCAACGATGGATTTGTTATCAGGCATTCCCGACACCGGCTCAGGTCTCTTGAGAAGAGGACGTAGTGGTGGCCATATCAGACCTTCAAGCAAGATTGCTTAAGGCTCGTCCCTGCTGTTAACCAGGCACCCCGGGACACGTTGTGTGTTTTCCTGTGAGCCGGCGGGGGCGTTTTGTACGTGAATTGCAAGAGGCCCAGCCTCGCCACCGAAAGTAAGTTGACTGATGGCGTAATCGTTTACTACGAAGGGGATGCGGCCATCGGTTATACCGTCCTGCATGCCAGGAAACGGCTATAGAAGACGGCGTAACGCGCTTCGCACCTTATGCGGGACGTGCCCCGCCAAGGTCAGAACGAGAAATTGTGGCCCGGTCAGAACGAATCAGGCGTGTAGCCGATAACCCCTTCGAGGGTCGTTTTTTTAATAAGAAACGACTGACCCAGTTAAAGTACGACACTAGCGGTTATCCCCAAACCCAGGTTCCTCGACGCGCCAGGACGACAGGCCAGGGACACGAGCCCATCGAGCGGACTGTGCGCGGCGTGTCGCCCCCCTTAGAGCAAGTGCGTGTAGATCATTGTCACGATCGCGTCGCTGTTTCCCACTGACTCCTGGACGGTGTGGACATCGTAGCCGGCCTTTAGCAGATGTGTAGCGAACGAGTGGTACATTGTGTGTGTGTACGCTCGTCGGCTTGCTGATTTCGGCAGCATGGACGGCGGTCTTCATCGCGCGCTGCACGTTAACGCCAAGCAGGGGGATATCGACGAATGGCATTCGAACTTGGGTCCCCAGGAACGGTGCTTCGAAGAGAAAGACGTAACGCCATCCCGATTCACGGTCGATAATTGGGGTACTTCTTCGCCAACGCATAAGGCAGACAGGCCTGGACGAGATGGCTACGCGGGGGGTTCGATCAGGTGGTCGGGCAGGGTGGTGAGGCAAAGCTTCTGGCCTTGAGCATCACGCACGATGGTCTGCCGGTAGTGGAAATCGATAACCTTCACGCACAGCCGCAGCGCCCCGTCAGCCGCAGTCCCGAGCCGCAGATCGGGCTCATGAGGAGCCAGAGCGCGCCATCGAGCTGCGCCAGCAACTGCTTGGCGTCCTCGCGCGCTAGCGCTACCGGCCGTTTGGCGCGCTGCACATTCACCCGGCGAGCTCCGCTGCCGTGACATCGAGCTCCCAAAGGTCGCGAATTGAGATCCGCACCGCGCAGCAATCGCAGCACCGCTTTGGTATGAACCTCCCCCGATTGTGTGGACACACCGCTAAGGTGGGCGATCGCGAAACCGCAGGAGTCTACCTAGAACCGCCATCCAAACTTCGCGTTGTACGAGGTCGTATCGCCCGTCTTGTCGGCCTCGATGGCGAGGTTAATGACCACAAAGTTGAAGTTCCCGCCGACGTAGTACTTGTTAAGGCCAAAGTCCTCCGCCAGCACGTTGCTCACGCCGACCGGCGTGGACTTGACCCAGATGTGGCCAAGGCCGGCATAGGGAGTGAAGAAGGCAAACCCCTTCGAGATCGTCAGCTCCAGCCCCGTTGTGTTGAAGTCGAGCTGGTCCACGCCGGTGAGCTTGGAGTACGTCGCGCGCAGGCCAAGGGCGGGTTGAGCCACGCCTCCTTGGAGAATCGCATAGCGCAGCTCTGCACCCCAGAGATTGATATTGGAGTCTGGCGCGCTCGCGAAGAACGCGCCGAGGTCAAGGCCAAGCGGTAGCCCCTTGTGCACGTGTATTTTCGGCACGTACACGGTCGAGGGGGCGGAGCCAGAGCTGGCCCGGTCCCAGGCCTCTTTGTTGGCGAGCTTCGTGGCGGTGACTTCGAAACCGATGTCGAAGCCCGCGATCCCGAGCGGCCTGGCCGGGATCACGGCCTTGTAGCTTGTGGCTGCCGCCACGTCCTCGGAAAGCAGGCGAAATTCCGCCTGGATGAGCTGGTTGATCTGGTCTATGTCGTCCGCCGCGGCGGGCAGGGAAACGAGTGCGAACAGCAGCAGGAAACGCCTCATTCGTTGCTCCTTTTTTATGATAAGAGGTTGTGGCTAAGCATAGCGGGCAGGGGGTCTGGCAGAGTGCGGCGGGACGATAAGCGGTGCGCCGGGGCCGACGGTGCATCTCCCCTCACTCTGTTCCCGCCGGGGCGCACCGCAGCGCCCGCCCGTTCGGCGACGCGAATGAACGTATATAAGATCAATCGCGGCGGTCCCGGGCGCAATCAATCTCGCTACGCCGCCTCACCTTTCGCAGGGGGCGGGGAGATGCGGGCTGACCACTCACGCACTCGCGGGTGGGAAGATTTTTCCAGGATTGAGAATGCCTTTCGGGTCGAACTCGCGCTTGATGGCGCGCATGAGGGCGAGTACAGGAGGGTCGAGGGCGCGGGCGATGTAGTCGCGCTTGGCAAGACCGATGCCGTGCTCGCCGGAGAGCGTACCGCCAAGCGCGAGTGTGAGATCGAAGACGCGTGCGAGCGCGGGCAGGGCGTTGCGTGCCTCGACTGGGTTCTGGGTGTCGTAGAGCAAGTTGACGTGAATATTGCCGTTGCCGGCATGTCCGAAGTTCACGATCGGGATGCCGTACTCGTGCGCGATCTGCTCCAAACCCTCGATCAACGCTGGGATGCGCGCGACCGGAACGACCACATCCTCGTTGAGTTTATGTGGCGCGATGTGACGCAGTGCCGGTGAGAGCGCCTTGCGCGTCTCCCACAAGGCCATGGCTTCCGCGTCCGTGCGCGCGTTGTAAAGCTCAATCAGTCCGTCACCGCCCGCTGCCCTCGTCACCATCGCCGTCGCCTGCTCGATGCCTGCCGCGGAACCATCCACCTCGATGATGAGCAATGCACCCGCTCCATGCGGCAGCCCGATCCTGGCGTAGCCGCGAATCATCTCAATCGCGCGCGCATCCATGAACTCGAGCGCACTCGGGTTGTCCGGCTGGGACATGATGCGTACAACCGCCTCGGTGGCGGCGCGCACGTCGCGATACACAGCGAGCAGCGTGCGTCGCGCCTCGGGCAGTGGTGTCAACTTGAGCGTGGCCTCGGTGATGATCGCGAGCGTGCCCTCCGAGCCGATGATCAGTCGCGTGAGGTCGTAGCCGACCACCCCTTTGGTGGTGTAGAAACCGGTCGCGATCTCCACCCCCGCGCCGGTGACGGCGCTGAGCCCGAGCGTGTTCTCGCGCGGTGTGCCGTATTTCACGCCGCGCGGTCCGGCAGCATTGAGTGCGAGATTGCCGCCCACGGTACAGAAGGCCGCGCTCGAGGGGTCGGGCGGCCAGAAGAACCCGTGCCGCGCGGCCTCTTCCTGTACGGCCTGGTTGAGCACACCCGGCTCGACACGCATCAGGCGGTTAGCTGGATCGGTGTGGAGGATGCGATTCATGCGTTCGAGTGAAAGCACAAGCCCCCCGGCGAGCGGCACGGCCCCGCCCGTGGTGTTCGTGCCGCGGCCGCGCGCCACGATCGGCACCTCGTGCTTGTTGCACAGCCGCACTGTCTCGCGCACTTCTGCAGCAGTCGTGGCGAAAGCAACAGCGTCTGGTCGGGCGAGTTCGCGCGAGTTATCGAGTCCATACGGCCAGCAGTCGGCGGGATCGGTCAAAACATTTTCCGTACCGAGCGCCGAGCGCAGCGACTCGAGAAAGCGACGCGCAAGCTCAGCCATGACCGTGTCGAATGCGTCGCAGCAACTCGCTCGTCGAACGCTGGAAGCGGAAGGGGATGGAATGCACCCGACCGCCGTAGCTGCGCACGAAGTCGGCACCGACGATTTTCTCCGGTGGCCAGTCGCCACCCTTGACCAGGTGATCGGGGCGCACGGCGCGGATGAGTGCGAGCGGGGTATCTTCATCGAACGGCACGACCAGTGTCACGCAGCCGAGCGCTGCCAGCACGTGCATGCGATCCTCGAGCGGGTTGACTGGCCGGTCGTTCCCCTTGCCAAGCCGTCGCACCGAGGCGTCGGTGTTGACACCCACGATCAGGCTCTTGCCGAGTGCCGCCGCCTCTTCGAGATAGGCGACGTGCCCGCGATGCAGGAGGTCGAAGCAGCCATTGGTGAAAACGATGGGCCGCGGTACTGCCGCGAGCCGTTTGCCGAGCTCGCGGGCCGGGTCGTGGACGATCTTGGATTCGCTCGCGGTCAAGTTTCTGCCCGGGCAGACCCTCAGGGGGCAGGCCTCAGCCCTGCCCCAGCAACTGATAGTCGATGAGGTCGCAGAGACAGTGGATGATGAGGCCATGCACTTCCTGGATACGCGCCGTGGACGTGCCGGGGACGACGATGTTGACGTCCTTTTCGTCGAGTACCTGGTTCGCCTTTCCGCCGTCGCGCCCGTTCAGCGCGATGCACACCATGCCGCACTCGTGTGCCGCCTCGAAGGCGCGGAGCACGTTGCGCGAGTTACCCGAGGTGGTGATGCCGAGCAACACATCGCCCGCCTGGCCGAGGGCGCGCACCTGCTTGGCGAAGACATCGTCGAAGTGATAGTCGTTGGCGATAGAGGTGAGTGTGGAGCTATCGGTGGTGAGTGCCAGGGCCGGCAGCCCAGGGCGCTCGCGCTCGAAGCGATTCAGCAGCTCGGCGGAGAAATGCTGCGCGTCGGCAGCCGAGCCGCCGTTGCCACAGGCCAGGATCTTGCGCTCGGAGAGCAGCGCCTGGATCATGTACGAGGCAGCAAGCGTGATGAGCGGCGCCAGCTCGTCCATGCACTCACGGATCGTGAGCATGCTCTCCTGGAAGTTGCCTTTCACCCGCGCGAGCAGCGCGGTGGTGTCCGTCATCTCGCTACTTGCCTTGGCCATGGATGCTCCGTGTCTAGAAGGCGTTCTGCAACCACTGCGGGGCAGGGTCCTCGCCTGTGAAGCTAACAATATCAAACCGACACGGCCGGGTGGAATGGTCGCGGTGGCGTTGCAGGAAATGTTCTGCCGCCGCCCGCAGCCGCTTCTGTTTGCGACCCGCCACGGTCTCGGCGGCCGTGCCATAGTCGGCGCGGGCCCGCCGGCGGACTTCTACAAACACCAGCTCTTCGCCGTCGCGCATCACCAGGTCGATCTCTCCATGCGGACAACGGTAATTGCGTGCCACGAGCACTAGACCGTGCGAGGCGAGAAACCGGCAGGCCCGTTCCTCGGCCTCGCGCCCGCGCGCAATGTGCTCGGCGGGACGATCCGTCATTGATCCAAAATCTCCAAATTCCCGTAGAATTTTCCAAAACCCTGTTGTGATACCACCCCTTTCCTGTTTTGCGACGGCGCTCAGCCGCCAGGCGTGCTCTGCACTTCGAACTGGCTCTTGTGCTCGAGAAAGGAGTCTACCAGCCGCGGCAGACCCTTGCGGAAGCGTGCCCAAAGCATCTGGCGTTGCAACCGGCCGCGCGGGTCGAGCCAGAGCACGCTGGTCACGCCGCTGAAGCGTGCGTTGGGCGCAAGGCGCAGGTGATTGAGGTGCGGCAGGATGGCGTAACTGTCCATGCCAAGCGCGTAAAGACGGTCGAGGTCGCTGTGCGCGTGCGGCCAGTGATTACCCTGCAGGCGTTCGCGCAGCTGCTGGACTTTGCCGTCAGCGACGAGCATCCATGGCATATCCGGAAAGATGACGCCCTCAAGATCAAGATCGCGCACCGGATCGCCGCGGCCGGTGAAGATATGCGAGGTCGCATATACCGGAATATCGGCTGCCTGATAGTAGTCGAGCTGCGGCTTGATGAGCCGGCCGCTTCTCGCGTCGGCGGCCAAAAACAGCATGTCGATGTCATGGCGCCGGCGCGCGGTACCGGCGTCAAACGCGAGCTTCGTGCCGAGCAGGCGTTCGAGCCGTTCCTTGCGCGCGAAGCTCTGGGTGATGTTAAGCAGGTGCTGAATGGGCTCGGAGTGATCACTCTCCTGCTCGTGGTAGAGCGCGGCCGCCACCACGATGCCGCCAAGCCGCTGCCAGTGCGTGCGGAAGGCGTTCGCCAGGCGTTCGCCCCAAGGGTTCGCCGGGTAGAGCAGCGCGGCGCGCCGGTGCCCGTCGAGCCAGGCGCGCTCGGCGGCCTGGCGGGCCTCCTGCTCGGGCGGCAGACCGAACTGAAAGAGATAGCCGCTGGTCGCATTTTCGTCGAGATGGCTGAGCAAGATTGTGGGCACCGCGATGTCGCCGCGCCGCACCAGCACGTCCGCCGCTTCGCGTCCGAGCGGGCCGATGACGAGCTGCGCGCCGTCGCGTACCGCCTGGCGGTAGGTCTCGACGACCTGCGACGGGTCGGCACCGATGTCGTAGACCTCTATCTGCGGCTTGTCCGGGTTGGTATCGGCGGCGTGCATGGCGAGCAGGCCGTCGCGCACCGCTTGGGCGGCGAGCGCGTAGTCGGAGCTGAGCGGCAGCAGCACGGCGATGCGCTCGATGCGCCCGATGAGGCTCGGTTTTCTGCTGGCGATCTCCTCAAGCAGCGAGGCCCCCGCCGGGTGCTGGGGATAGCGCGCGCGCCACTGGGCGATCGCGCGTTCGAGCGCCCCGGCGCTGCCGGCATGTTCGACGGCGAGCAGCGCCAGTTCCAGCCAGCCGGCGAGCAGCGGGTCGCCGGCCAGCTCGAGCTCGGTCTTCAAGCGCGACCGCGGCAGACCGCTTAGGACCTTCCAGAGCTGAGCCTGGTTCGCATCGATCGCTTCGCGACCCACGATGTAACGCTCGCACTGTAAGTAGTTGCGCACCGCACCGATTGGGTTATCGAGCGCGAGCTCCTCTTCGGCGCGCACCTGATGAATCTCGGCAAGCAGCGCGGGGTCAAGAGGGCGCAGTTGTGCCGCTTCGTTGAGGCGGTGGATGGCGCGCTCGTGCGCGCCCTCGAAGGACAGCAGGCGCGCCTCGAGGATGAGCTTGCGCGCGCGGTACGGCGCCTCTCGGCCCGTCAAGTCCACGCGACGGAGGCGCTCACGCGCCTCGCGGATCTGCCCGGCCTGGATGAGTGCTCCTACCGCTTTGAGCTGCAGCGCCTCGCGCCGCGGCGAGCCGGCCATCTCGGCAGCGCGCGCGTACTCGCGCGCTGCCACAAGGTGCTCACCCGCCCGCTCGGCCTGTCCGGCGGCCTCGATGATGGCGAGCACCTCCGGCGCTTCGGTCGGTGTCACGCGCGCTGTCTCGCATCCGGCGAGCATCGCGGCGAGCAGCGCGGCGCCTGGCAGAAAGGCGCGGCGACACAGGGTGACAGAAGGGGAAGACTCGGATGCAGAAAAGGTCATCATGCTATGATGCGCACAAGCGGCGCCTGTCAAGTATCGGAAGCGGGGGGGTCTGTGTCAAACGCGCCCGCGCAGCTGTATGTGGTCGCGACACCTATCGGCAATCTCGCCGACATGAGCGAGCGCGCGCGGCGTACGCTCGCCGAGGTCTACCTCATTGCCGCAGAAGATACGCGAGAAACCGCCAAGCTGCTGCGACACTTCGGGATCGTTACCCCGACGGTCGCGCTCCACGAGCACAACGAGCGCCGCCTCGTCCCGCGCCTGATCGAGCAGCTACGTGACGGCAAGTCTATCGCACTGGTGAGCGACGCTGGAACGCCGCTCGTGAGCGACCCAGGCTATCGCCTCGTGCGCGCCGCGCACGAGGCTGGCATCGCGGTACGCGCCGTGCCGGGTGCGTGCGCGGTCTGCGCGGCGCTTTCTGTCTCCGGCCTGCCCAGCGATCGTTTCGCTTTCGAGGGCTTCCCGCCTCCCAAGGCTGCATCACGCAGGCGATTTTTCGAGGCGCGCCGTCGTGAGATGCGTACCCTCGTTTTCTATGAGGCCCCGCACCGCATCGTTGGCAGTCTCATCGACATGGCCGCGGTCTTCGGCGCGGGGCGCCGCGCGGTCTTCGCGCGCGAGCTGACCAAGCAGTTTGAGACTGTGCGTCCGGGTACGCTCGCTGAGCTCGCCGCCTGGGTGCGGTCCGATCCGAACCAGCAGCGCGGAGAGATCGTAGTGCTGGTCGAGGGAGCAGAGGAGGCGCCGTCCGAGGAGCAGGAGGCGGAGCGGGTGCTGCGCGTGTTGCTCGAGGCATTGCCCGCGCGCCAGGCCGCCGTCCTCGCTGCCCGTCTCACCGGTGTCCCCCGTAACCGCCTCTATGCCCGGGCCCTCGTCCTCAAGTCCGTCGAGAGCGAGTAAATCGGCCTAAGTCCTTGTCATAAGTGGTATAATTAGCTTGGAGTCAGCCAGACAGCCGCCCGAGCGATCGGGAGGAAAGTCCGGGCTCCGCAGGGCAGGGTGCCAGGTAACACCTGGGCGGCGCGAGCCGACGGAAAGTGCCACAGAAAATAGACCGCCAAAGCGCTTGGGATTCCGGCGCCGGCAAGGGTGAAAAGGTGCGGTAAGAGCGCACCGCGCGGGTGGCAACACACCGCGGCACGGCAAACCCCACCTGGAGCAAGGCCGAGTAGGGACGCTAAGGTGTGGCCCGCACCGCGTCCGGGTAGGCCGCTTGAGGCGTCTGGTGACAGACGTCCTAGAGGAATGGCTGTCCACGACAGAACCCGGCTTATCGGCTGACTCCGCTTCCTTCAAGTTTTCGGCAGATTCGCCTTGCGGGCACATACAGAGACGACGGAGGAGGTCGGAAGATGATTATTCTTTAAATTTATCTTCTAGTTTTATGTTTTTCCTCCGTTTTATTCCTTTATTTTTCTTCCGCGAGACGTACCGATTTGTCGTTCATTCTCCTCTCATTGCCCGGGCTCTGGGCTTCATGCCGTGAGTCTCCGCTAACTGTCTGTTACGCAAAGAATAAGTTTTTGCTTCCGGGGAGTTTTTCCTTGACACCCTTTAATTTGAATATCTATAGTGTGATCAAGTGGGAAATTGTGGGACAATGTGGGATAAGATAGACACAACCCTCCCATGTTTCGCGGCGTCAATCCTCTCACCCTCGACAGCAAGGGGCGCTTGGCCATCCCCATGCGCTACCGCGACACGCTCGCGGGTTATTGCGAGGGGAGGATGGTTTTGACGGTGGATCGCGATCACTGCCTTTTGCTCTATCCGTTGCCGGATTGGGAGGAGATTGAACGCAAGCTCATCAGATTGCCGAGTTTCAACAAGCAGGCGCGCCGTTTGCAGCGCCTGCTCATTGGGCATGCCACGGAGTGCGAGCTCGATGGCAATGGCCGTATCCTGCTGCCGTTGCCGCTGCGCGAGTTCGCCGGGCTGGACAAGGACGTGATGCTGATCGGCCAGGGCAACAAGTTCGAGATCTGGGACGCAGCGACGTGGAACACGCGCCGCGCCGAGTGGCTGGAAGCGGGCGGCGAGACGTTCGGCGACCTTCCGGACGAGCTGCGGCGGCTGTCACTTTAGCGCAGGCGGTGAGTGGGCCTGAACACATCCCGGTACTGCACGAGGAGGTCCTGGAGGCATTGCGTGTGCGGGAGGATGGGATCTACGTGGATGCTACCGTCGGGCGTGGCGGGCACGCGCTAAGTGTGCTCGAACGGCTTGGCCCGAACGGACGCCTGCTCGCGCTCGATCGCGATCCGCAGGCCGTCGAGGCAGCGCGTGCGCGCTTTGGCGCAGATGCGCGCGTGCGAATCTGCCGCCTGCCGTTTTCCAGACTGGGGGAGGCGATCACGCGCGAAGGTTGGACGGGCCGGGTGGATGGTATCCTTTTTGATCTCGGCGTCTCCTCGCCGCAGCTCGAAACGGCGTGCCGCGGCTTCAGCTTCCGCGAGCAAGGCCCGCTCGACATGCGCATGGACCCCGAATCCGGCGAGCCGGCCTCGGCGTGGCTCGCCCGCGCGAGCGAGCGCGAGCTCGAGCGCGTGCTGCGCGAATACGGCGAGGAGCGCTATGCGCGGCGCATCGCGCGCGCCATCGTGCGCGCGCGTGCCGAAGCGCCCATCACGACCACCACGCAGCTTGCCGCCATCGTCCGGCGCGCGGTCCCCGCCAGACGCGAGCCGGGCAAGGACCCCGCCACACGCAGCTTCCAGGCAATCCGTATCCATGTCAACCGCGAGCTCGAGGAGCTGGCCGAGGCCCTGCCGCAGGCAGTTGAGGCACTCGCGCCGGGCGGGCGACTCGCTGTGATCAGCTTTCACTCCCTGGAAGACCGTCTTGTCAAGCGCTTCCTGGCCGCTGAGGCAAAGGGCGAGGGGCTCCCGCAGAAGCTACCCGTGACCGCAGCGCACCAGGCCGGCGCGGCGCGAGTGCGCCTGAAGCTGATCGGCAAAGCCGTGCGACCGACCGAGGCCGAAGTACTGCGCAATCCGCGTGCCCGCTCCGCTCGGCTGCGTGTGGCCGAACGCCTGGCAACGTACACGGCCCTCACTGCCGCTCGCCCACCTTACGGCCATGGTTGACCGCCTCGCCTGGCTTGCCATAGCAGTGCTGATCTCAGCGATCGCAGTGGTGGAGCTGCGCCACGAAGGTCGCCGGCTGTACACCGAGCTCGCGCGCCTGCAGGCCGAGCGCGACGCGCTCAACGTGGAGTGGGGCAAGCTGCTGCTCGAGGAAGGTGCCTGGTCGCAGCACCGTCGCATCGAGGCGTTGGCGCGCGTACGTCTCGGCATGAACCTGCCGCAGCCCGAGCATATCGCGGGGGTTCGCGTGACGGAGAAGCATCCATGATCCGTCCCGTTGACCGTCCACCCCAAAGCTATCGCCTGCGCGCGCAATTTGTGCTCGGTATTCTGCTCGCCGGCTTTGGGTTGCTCGCTGCACGCGCAATCGAGCTACAGGTGCTCGATGCCGATTACCTCCAGCAGCAGGGCGCCTCGCGCCACACGCGCGTCGTTAAGGACAACGCCCATCGCGGCATGATTCTCGACCGTACCGGCGCGCCGCTTGCGGTGAGCACGCCCGTGGACTCGGTCTGGGCGCATCCCGATACACTGGCCGCGCAGCCGCGGCAGTTTGCAAAACTCGCAGCGCTGCTCGGGCTCACAAGCGCGGAGATCGCGCGGCAGCTTGAGCGGCACCGCGGACGCGAGTTTATGTATCTCAAGCGGCACGTCACCCCAGAGATGGCCGAGCGCGTGATGGCCCTCGGGATCCCTGGGGTGGCGCTACTGCGTGAATACCGACGCTACTACCCCCTCGGGCCGGTGGCCGGGCACGTGATCGGCTTCACCAACATAGACGACCAGGGTCAAGAGGGCGTGGAACTTGCCTACGACAAACATCTGCGTGCGCAACCTGGCCTAAAACGCGTGCTCAAGGACCTTCAGGGCAATGTCGTGGAGGTGGTCGAGTCGCTCGCACTCCCGGTTTCGGGCCGCGACCTCAGGTTGTCGCTTGACCGGCGCATCCAGTACCTGGCCTACCGCGAACTTCGGCACGCCGTAGCCACACACAACGCGCGCGCTGGAAGTGCAATCGTGCTCGATGCGCGCAGTGGCGAGGTGCTCGCGCTCGTAAACGAGCCGGACTTCAACCCAAACAACCGCGAGACCTTGAGGAGTCCGGTCGTATTTCGCAACCGCGCGGTCACTGACTTGTTCGAGCCCGGCTCCACGCTCAAGCCCTTTACCATCGCCGCGGCGCTCGAGAGCGGCCGGTTCAGTCCAGCCACGCGCATCACCACCACGCCGGGGGTATTCAAGGTCGGCGGGAAGCTCATTCGCGACGCGCACGACTACGGCACGCTCACGCTTGGCGGTGTGATCGAGAAATCATCCAACGTCGGCGCGGCCAAGATCGCGCTGGCACTCGAACGCGCCAGCCTCTGGAGCGTGCTGCGTGGGGTCGGCTTTGGCGAGCCGACAGGTGTGGGGCTGCCCGGCGAGAGCCCGGGTATGCTCAATCCCCCTTCGAGCTGGATGCCGCTCGACCAGGCGAGTCTCGCGTTCGGCTACGGCATCTCGATCACCCCGCTGCAACTGGCGCGCGCCTATGCGGCGCTTGCCAACGACGGGCTGGCATTGCCGCTTACCGTGCTCGCGTCCCAGGCGCCGCCGCCCGCTGCTGAACATGTGTTCTCGCCGCACACCGCACGGCAATTGCGCGCGATGCTTGAGCAGGCGGTATCGAGTGGCACCGGCATGTCTGCCCAGGTGGCCGACTACCGAGTGGCCGGCAAGACCGGTACGGTGCGCAAACTTATCGCGGGCCGTTACAGCGAGGATCGCTACGTTGCCTGGTTCGCAGGGATGGCGCCAGCGAGCCATCCACGTCTGGTGATGGTCGTGATGGTGGACGAACCGAAGCGCGGCAGATACTTCGGCGGCGAGGTCGCCGCACCGGTGTTCGCGCGCGTGATGGCAGGTGCATTGCGACTGCTCGACATCCCGCCTGACGCGCCGCCGCGGCGGCCTGTGCCGCTGATGACCGCGCAGCACGATGGCATGCCAAAGGCAGCGGAGGTGCCCTGATGCGCCTGCGCGAACTGCTAGAAGGGTTCGCCGCTGTGCCTGCCGCGGAGGCGGATCGCGAGATCAGGGGTCTGAGCCTGGACAGCCGCGCCGTGCGCCCGCAAGAGGCATTCTTCGCGCTTCCGGGCGCGGCCGCCGACGGCCGCCGGTATATCAAAGATGCCATCGCCCGCGGCGCGGCCGCTGTGATCTACGAGGCCGGAGACGGTTTTGCGGCACCGGCGCTCGACGTGCCAGCCTTCGCAGTGGCACAGCTTCGTCAGCAACTTGGGCCGATCGCTGACCGCTTCTATGGTTCGCCGTCGCGTCGGCTGACCATCATCGGTGTTACCGGCACCAACGGCAAGACGACAACGACCCAGCTTCTTGCCCAGGCGCTCAACGGCCCCGGGAGACGTACGGCGCGCCGCTGCGCAATCATCGGCACGCTCGGCTATGGTTTTCCCGGTGCGCTCGATTCCACGCCGCACACTACCCCTGATGCGATCACACTGCACCGGCTTCTCGCGGAGTTCCTGGCACAGGACGCTACCCATGTTTGCATGGAGGTCTCCTCGCACGCCCTCGATCAGGGGCGCGTGAATGCCTGCGCCCTCGATGTCGCGGTGTTCACCAATCTCACTCGCGACCATCTCGACTATCACGACGATATGGAACGCTACTCCGCGGCCAAGGCCAAACTGTTTGACTTCCCCGCGCTAAAGTACGCCGTGATCAACCAGGACGATCCCTTCGGGCGCGAGCTGCTGGCGCGCACGCACAGGCGGCTTGTGACGCTCGCCTACGGGCTTGAGGGCGGTGAGGTGCGCGCGCTTGAGCTGCGACTGCTGCCCGAGGGGCTTGCGCTGCGTGCAATGACACCGCTTGGCGAGATCGCATTCACAAGTCCGCTTTTTGGCCACTTCAACGCCTACAACCTGCTCGCCTGTCTCGCCACGCTGCTCGCCCTCGGCGTGGATCTTGGCGAGGCCGCCGAGAGGCTCGCACGCCTGCGTCCGGTGCCCGGCCGCGCCGAGCGCTTCGGTGGCGGCGGCCGCCCGCAGGTGATCGTGGATTACGCGCACACCCCCGACGCCCTCGAGCAAGTGCTCAAGGCACTGCGCATGCACGCACGCGGCCGGATCGTGTGCGTTTTCGGCTGCGGTGGCGAGCGTGACCGAGGCAAACGCCCTGAGATGGGGCGCGTGGCCGAAACACTTGCTGACGTGGTGATTCTCACCGACGACAATCCTCGGCGTGAAGATCCCCAGCGCATCCTCGATGACATCCTCTCTGGCATGTCCCGACGGCCGCAGGTGATACGCGATCGACGGCGCGCGATCGCGCATGCCATCGCGAACGCGCGGGCTGAGGACATCGTGCTGGTGGCGGGCAAGGGTCACGAAGACTATCAGCAGATCGGCGAGGAGCGCCGGCCGTACAGCGACCGCGCGACGGTGGCCGCGCTGCTCGGGGAGGCCGCGGCATGATGTCGCTTTCGCTGCTCTGCGATGCGCTCAAGGCCCGGCACGTTGGACGCGACGCGGTATTCACCGGCGTGTCCATCGACACGCGCACGTTGCGACGCGGCGATCTGTTCGTCGCCATCCGCGGCGAACGCCACGACGGCCACGATTTCGTGGCCGAGGCTGTCGCCGCCGGTGCGACCGGGGGGCTGTTTGAGCGCGCCCTTGAGACAACGCTGCCCTACGTCCAGGTGGGCAACACGCGCCGCGCCCTCGGCGAGTTCGCCGCCTTCTGGCGCCGGCAGTTCGGTATCCCGCTTATCGCCGTCACCGGCAGCAACGGCAAAACCACGGTCAAGGAAATGATTGGCGCCATCCTCGCCGAGACCGGGCCCGGTTGTGTTACGCAGGGTAACCTGAACAACGACATCGGTGTGCCGCTCACGCTGCTGCGGCTTCGCGCGACCGACCGGTACGCGGTCATCGAGATGGGCATGAACCATCGCGGCGAGATCGACTACCTCACGCGGACGGCTCGACCGACTGTCGCGGTCATTACCAACGCCTCCGAGGCCCACCTTGCGGGGCTCGGTTCGGTGGTGGAGGTGGCGCGCGCCAAAGGGGAGATCATCGCCGGGCTGCAGCGCGAGGGGGTCGCTGTGCTCAACGCCGACGACCCGCACTTCGCGTTGTGGAAGCAACTCGCTGCGGCGCATCGCGTGGTGAGCTTCGGCCTTGAGCACGCCGCGGACGTCACAGCGCAGTACGCCCTCGACACCGACGGCTGCCGAGTGCAACTGAAAACCACAGAGGGGGATATCGAAATGCGCATGCCTCTGCTCGGACGTCACAATGTGATGAACGCGCTCGCCGCCACTGCCGCTGCGCTGCAGGCCGGCGCCGGCCTCAAGGAGGTGAAAGACGGGCTAGCGAAACTCAAGGCGGTCGCAGGCCGGCTCGAGTTGAAGGAGGGCATCAGCGGCGCGCGCGTCATCGACGACACCTATAACGCCAATCCCGCCTCGCTCGCCGCTGGTCTCGAAGTGCTGCGCGAGTTCAAGGGCGAGCGCGTGCTGGTGCTCGGCGACATGGTGGAGCTTGGCGAGCAGGCAGCGGATATCCACCGGCGCGTGGGTGAACTGGCGCGGCGGCTCAACGTTCATCGTCTGTTCGCCCTGGGCGAGCTCACCCGCCACACCGTCGCGGCCTATGGGAAAGGCGCTCGCCACTTCGATAGCCCCGCGCGGCTCGTGGACGCACTGCAGGACTGCATGCACGCCGACATGACGGTGTTGGTCAAGGGCTCGCGTGTCATGCACATGGAGCAGGTCGTGGCCGGTATCGTTCGCCGCGTTTCCAGCGCGGCGCGCAAGGAGGAGGGCTGAGTGCTTTATCACCTGTTCGAGTGGCTCACGCCCTCATACTCGTTTTTCAACGTCTTCCACTACCTGACGATGCGCGGCATCCTCGGGGTGCTGACCGCGCTTGCCATCAGCCTGTGGGTCGGGCCGGTGATGATCCGCCGGCTCACCGCCGTGAAAATCGGCCAGACGGTCCGCCGCGACGGTCCGCACACGCACCTCGCCAAGGCCGGCACACCCACCATGGGCGGGGCGCTGATCCTGGTGGCAGTGTTTGTGGCGACCCTCGCCTGGGCCGATCTCACCAACCGCTTCATCTGGGTGCTGCTGTTCACAACCGCGGCATTCGGTGCGATCGGCTGGGTGGACGACTGGAGGAAGATCGTCAACAAGGACCCGCGCGGGATCGGCGCGCGGCAGAAGTTCTTTTGGCAGTCGGTTGCGGGCCTCGCGGCGGCGGTCTTTCTCTATTACACCGCCCGGCAGCCGGCCGAAACACAGCTCATCCTGCCGATCTTCAAGAACATCTTTGTGGACCTCGGCCCGTTGTTCGTGGTGCTCGCCTATCTCGTCATCGTCGGCTCGAGCAACGCCGTGAACCTCACCGACGGGCTCGACGGGCTCGCCATCATGCCCACGGTCATGGTGGCCGGGGGCCTGGCGATCTTCGCCTACGTGATGGGCCACTACAACTTTTCCGCCTACCTCGGCTTCCCGTTCATCCCCGGAGCGGGGGAGGTGCTGGTATTCTGCGCGGCGATCGTGGGCGCAGGACTCGGTTTTCTGTGGTTCAACACCTATCCGGCCATGGTGTTCATGGGCGACATTGGCGCGCTTGCGCTCGGCGCGGCGCTCGGCGCAGCGGCGGTCTCGATCCGCCAGGAGATCGTGCTGTTCATCATGGGCGGGATCTTCGTGATGGAGACGGTGTCGGTGATGCTGCAGGTGGCCTCGTTCAAGCTTACCGGCCGGCGCGTCTTCCGTATGGCGCCACTGCATCACCACTTCGAGCTCAAGGGCTGGCCGGAGCCGCGCGTGATCGTGCGTTTTTGGATTATCTCGTTCGTGCTAGTGATGGTTGGGCTGGCGACGCTGAAGATACGCTAAAGGGTAAGCGATCAGCGATCGTCTTCTAGTGATCCGCATATGGCCGCGAAGTATAGGCGAATGATGAACGTGGAGAGTCGGGGACTCAGACAAAGGTATGACCAACGCCTTGGCAACGATGACACACACGCAGACTAGGCGCGCGCTCGTGTTGGGTCTCGGGCTGACGGGGTTTTCCTGCGCTCGCTACCTCACCGCGCGCGGCTACGCAGTGCGCGTCCTTGACACGCGCGCCACACCGCCCATGCTCGAGCCGCTGCGGCAGGCGCTCACTCACGTCGAGGTGCATACCGGGGGCTGGCGTGCGGACTGGTTGCGCGAGGCGGAGTTGCTGGTGGCGAGTCCGGGAATTTCGCTCAAGGAGCCGCCCCTTGCGCAGGCCATCGCCCGCGGGGCAAGGCCGATCGGTGACATTGAGCTCTTCGCGCGCGCAGCGCCGCGCGCCCCGGTGCTTGCCATCACCGGCACCAACGGCAAGAGCACCGTAACGGCGCTGGCCGGCGCCATGTGCGCTGCGGCCGGTTTGCGCGTGGCCGTGGGCGGCAACATCGGCACGCCAGTGCTCGAGCTGCTGGAGCAGGAGGCCGACGACGCAGCGCCGGACTGCTACGTGCTCGAGCTCTCGAGTTTCCAGCTTGAGACCACTTACAGTCTCGCGCCGGCGGCGGCTGTGGTGCTTAACGTGACACCCGACCACATGGACCGCTATGCGAGCCTGGAGGAGTACGCTGCAGCCAAGGCGCGTATTTTCCATGGCAATGGTCGCATGGTGCTCAACGCCGACGATTCGATCACGCTGCGAATGCGCAAGCCGGGGCGGTCCGTCGTCTATTTCGGTCTCGGCGCGCCGCGCGGGCCTGCGGACTACGGTCTTGTTGCGCAGCGTGGCGTCACCTGGCTTGCGCGCGGTGACACGCTGCTCCTGCCGGCCGCCGAGGTGCCGCTTGAAGGCCGACACAACCTGGCCAACGTGCTGGCCGCGATGGCGCTGACCGAGGCCCTGAATGTGCCGCTTGCCGCACAACGCGAAGCGTTGCGCGCATTCCGCGCGCTGCCGCACCGCGCCCAATGTGTGGCCGAGCGAAACGGCGTACGCTACATAGACGATTCCAAGGGTACCAATGTGGGTGCCACCGTCGCGGCGCTGACGGGCATGCCTGGCCCCGCGATTCTGATCGCGGGCGGCGATGGCAAGGGTCAGGATTTCTCGGCGCTGCGCGAGGCGGTGGTCGCGCATGCGCGCGCGGTCGTGCTGATCGGGCGCGATGCGCCGCGGATCGAGCAGGCGCTCGAGGGCTGTCAGGTGCCTGTTGTGCATGCACCAGACATGCGTGCAGCAGTGGCGACGGCCGCGCGTCTCGCCCGGCCCGGGGATACGGTGCTGCTCTCGCCGGCCTGCGCAAGCTTCGACATGTTTCGTGATTACGTGCATCGCGCCGAGGCGTTCCGCAAGGCGGTACAGGAGCTGATCGGATGACGGCTGCCATCGCTCCCGATGCCTCCGTGCGCGTCGCCGGGCACGCCCGCGCCCCCTGGGACCTGTGGCTGCTCGGGAGTGTGCTCGCGCTGCTCGCGCTCGGCCTGGTGATGGTGTACTCCGCTTCGGTCGCCTACGCCGAGCGCAGCCACGGGCTGTCGAGCTATTACCTGATCCGCCACGGCGCTTACGTGGCCGTGGGGCTGGTGGCGATGGCGCTTAGCGCGCACATGCGCATCCGCTGGTGGGAAGCCGGGGGGCCGTACCTGCTGCTGGCTGGTATGGCGCTATGTGTGGCGGTGTTCATCCCCGGTGTGGGCGTGCAAGTCAACGGCAGCTCGCGCTGGCTGCGCCTGGGGCTGGTGACCCTGCAGCCCTCGGAACTGATGAAGCTCTTCCTAGTGGTCTACGTCGCTGGCTACCTGGTGCGCCGGGAGGCAGAACTCAAGCGCTTCACCCGCGGCATCCTCGTCGTGAGCCTGGTAGTCGCCGTGGTCGGGATGCTGCTGCTCAAAGAGCCGGACTTAGGCAGCGTGGTGGTGATCTGCCTTACGGTGCTTGGCTTGTTGTTCCTCAGCGGTGTGCGCTTCTGGCATTTCGCGCTCGTACTCACGGCCGGGCTGGGCGGAATGGTGGCACTCACGCTGATCTCGCCTTACCGCCTCGAGCGTGTAACAAGCTTCCTCGATCCTTGGGCCGACCCTTTCGGGAGCGGTTTCCAACTCACCCAGGCGCTCATCGCCTTCGGGCGCGGGGAGTGGCTGGGGGCGGGGCTGGGCGCGAGCGTGCAGAAGCTCTTTTATCTGCCGGCAGCGCACACGGATTTTCTGTTCGCCGTGATTGCCGAGGAGTTGGGTCTACTCGGCGTGCTGGCCGTGATCGCGCTTTTCGCCGTGATTACGCTGCGCGCCTTCGCCATCGCGCGCGCCGCCGCGCGTGCTGGCCTCGACTTCGGCACGCGCCTTGCTCAGGGCCTGGGGCTTCTGATCGCCTGCCAGGCGATAATCAACATGGGCGTGAACATGGGTATGTTGCCGACCAAGGGGCTTACGCTGCCGTACGTGAGCTACGGCGGATCGAGTCTGCTTGTCTGCTGCACGGCGGCGGGGCTGCTGTTGCGCATCGAGCGCGAGGCGCGCTTAGCCCGCTGGAGGTACAGGGCATGAGCGGTGGGGTGCTGATCATGGCGGGTGGCACGGGCGGGCACGTGTTTCCCGCTCTCGCTGTGGCGCGGCGTCTCGTCGCGCAGCGCGTGCCGGTCGTCTGGCTCGGCACGCGCGAGGGTATTGAGGCGCGTGCGGTGCCGGCCTCGGGACTGCCGATCGCGTTTGAGTGGCTCGAGATGCGTGGCGTGCGCCGCAGCGGGCTCGCCGCCTGGCTGCGACTGCCATTCATGCTCGCGCGCGCCATGCGCCAGGCGTGGCGGGTGTTACGCCAGCACCGGCCGGCGGTGGTGCTGTCGCTCGGCGGATTCGCCGCCGTGCCGGGCGGGTTGGTCGCCGTGCTGACCGGCACACCGCTTATTATCCACGAGCAGAACGCCATCGCCGGTCTCAGTAACCGGCTGCTCGCGCTCGCAGCCGACCGGGTACTGGCCGGATTCCCCGGCGCCTTCCGCCGCGCTGATGTGCGCGTGGTCGGCAATCCGGTGCGTGGTGAGATCACAATGCTGCCGCCGCCTGCCGAGCGGCTCGCCGGGCGCAGCGGCCGGTTGCGCCTGCTCGTGATTGGCGGCAGCCTCGGCGCGGCCGTATTCAACGAGATCGTGCCGCGGGCGCTCCAACGCTTGCCGCAGGCCGAGCGTCCGGAGGTCTGGCATCAGTGCGGCCGCGGGAACCTGGCAACGTCGGCCAATACCTACCGCATGGCCTGCGGCGGCGAGCAGGGCGTGAGGGTCAGCGAATTCATCGATGACATGGCGCAGGCCTACGCGTGGGCCGATCTCGTGCTGTGTCGCGCTGGCGCCATGACCGTCGCCGAACTGGCCGCTTCCGGGTCGGCGGCGATCCTGGTGCCGTATCCCTACGCGGTGGACGATCACCAGACGGCCAACGCGTATTTTCTCTGCGGTCGCGGCGCGGCGGTACTGCTCCCACAAGCGCAGCTCACACCGCAACGGCTGTCGCAGCTGCTTGTCGAGCTCGCCGCCAGCCGCACCACCTTGATAAAGATGGCCTCGGCCGCGCGCGCTCTTGCGGTCACCGACGCCGATGAGGCTGTGGCGCAGGCGTGCCTGGAGGCGATTCATGCGTGATCGAGTAAAGCGTGTGCACTTCGTTGGTATCGGCGGCGCGGGTATGTGTGGGATTGCCGAGGTACTACACAACCTGGGTTTTGCGGTCTCCGGCTCGGACTTGCGCGAGTCGGCCAATACTAGGCGCCTGCGCGCAGTTGGCATCGCTGTGCACATCGGCCACGATCGGTCGTGGGTGAGGGGAGCGGATGTCTGTGTCGTATCCTCGGCGGTGGGGGCAGACAACCCCGAGGTCCAGGAGGCGCACGCGGCCAAAATCCCGGTGGTGCCGCGTGCCGAGATGCTCGGCGAGCTGATGCGCCTGCAGCGCGGCATCGCCGTCGCGGGCACGCACGGCAAGACCACCACCACCAGCCTCATCGCAAGCCTGCTCGCCGAGGGCGGGCTCGACCCGACCTTTGTCATCGGCGGTCGCCTAAACAGCGCCGGTGCGCACGCGCGGCTCGGGCGTGGGCAGTACCTGGTCGCAGAGGCCGACGAAAGCGACGGCTCGTTCCTGCACCTGATGCCGTTTATGGCGGTTGTAACCAACATAGACGCCGACCACATGGCCACCTACGGCGGTGACTTCGGGCGGCTCAAACAGGCGTTCGTGGATTTCTTGCACAATCTGCCGTTCTACGGGCTCGCGGTGCTGTGCCTCGACGACCCGGTGGTGCGCGAAATTCTGCCGCGCGTGCACAAGCCCGTGCTCACCTACGGCACCGTCCCGGAAGCCGATCTGCGCGCCATCGATATCCGCCAAGAGGGGCTGGTCATGCACTTCCGGGTGGCGCGGTGCGGTGAGCCGGACTGGCTCGAGGCTACCTTGAGCCATCCCGGCAGGCACAACGTGCTGAACGCGCTCGCTGCTGTCGCCATCGCCCACGAGCTCGGCGTAGAGAAGACTGCCATGCAGCGCGCGCTTGCAGTTTTTTCCGGCATCGGCCGGCGTTTCCAGATCAATGGGCGCCTGCCGGTCAATGGCGGTGAAGTGATCCTCGTGGACGACTACGCACACCATCCGCGCGAGATCGCCGCCACGATTGAGGCAGCGCGCGCAGCCTTCCCCGGCCGGCGTCTGGTGGTCGTGTTCCAGCCGCACCGCTACACGCGCACGCGCGACCTGCTCGATGACTTCAGCGCGGTGCTCTCCGGCCTCGAGGTGCTGCTCATCACCGAGGTGTACAGTGCGGGCGAGACGCCGATCGCCGGCGCCGACGGTCACGCGTTGTGCCGTGCGGTGCGTGCGCGCGGAGGCACCGAAGCGGTGTTTGTTCCCGATGTGCAAACACTCCCGCAGCAGCTCAATGACGTGCTCGGGCCGAACGACGTGCTGCTCACGCTGGGTGCCGGCAATATCGGCCAGGTGGCCGCTCAGCTCCCACACTCGCTCGTGTTGCAGGGGACGAGATGAACATGGCCTGGACCGACACGGGGCTGCGCGGTCGCTTGCTCGTCAACGAGCCCATGAGCCGGTACACGAGCTGGCGCGTGGGTGGCCCGGCAGACCGGCTGTATCTGCCGGCGGATCTCGACGATCTTGCCGCCTTTTTGCGTCTGCAGCCAGCAGATGGCACGCCGCTCTACTGGGTGGGTCTCGGCAGCAATCTGTTGGTGCGCGACGGTGGCGTGCGCGGCACGGTGATCTTGACCCACGGCGCGTTGAACGTGCTTAGGCATCTTGGCGACGGCCGCCTCTACGTTGAGGCCGGGGTGGCGAGCGCCAAGGTGGCGCGCTTCGCTGCGCAATGCGTGCTCACCGGCGCCGAGTTCCTGGCCGGCATCCCGGGCACGATCGGCGGGGCGTTGGCCATGAATGCCGGTGCCTTCGGGGGCGAGACGTGGGACATCGTTGAGCGGGTGGAGACGCTCGACCGCCGTGGTGAACGTCGCACGCGCATGCCTGCGGACTACCGCATCGGCTACCGCCAGGTCGAGGGCCCGGCGGACGAGTGGTTTGTGGCCGCCGAGCTGCGCCTGGCGCCGGATGTGGGCCTTAAGGCCAAGGGACGTATTCGGCAGCTGCTCGCGCGCCGCAGCGCGAGTCAACCCACCCAACTGCCCAATGCCGGCTCGGTATTCAAAAACCCGCCTGGCGACCATGCTGCGCGCCTGATCGAGACGTGCGGCCTGAAGGGCGCCTGCGAGGGCAAGGCCTGTGTCTCGGAGCGGCACGCCAACTTCATTGTCAACACCGGCGGCGCGACGGCTGCCGAGATCGAGCGGCTTATTGCACGCGTGCGGGCGGAGGTCGAGCGCCGGCACGGCATCCGTCTTGAGCCCGAGGTACGGATCATCGGCGAGGAGGTCGGTTGCCGATAGCTGTCAGCGAATAGCTATCCCTGCGATCGGCTATCGACCGACAAGTGTTGCGAGATGTCTTAATGCAGCGCACAGACTACGGCAAGGTGGCGGTGCTCATGGGCGGGATCTCGGCGGAGCGCGAGGTATCCTTGAAGAGCGGCAACGCCGTACTCGCCGCGCTCAAGCGTCAGGGCATCGACGCTCACGGTGTGGACGCCGGGCGCGATGTGGTGCGCGTGCTTGAGGCAGGTGGTTTTGATCGCGCCTTCATCGCGCTGCACGGCCGCTGGGGCGAAGATGGCGTGATCCAAGGCGCGCTCGAAGCCCTCGGCCTGCCGTACACCGGAAGCGGTGTACTCGGCTCGGCACTCGCGATGGACAAGCTGCGCAGCAAGCAACTGTGGCAAGGCGCGGGTATCCCCACGCCGGAGTTCGAGGTACTGCACGCCGATTGCGACTTCGAGAAGGTTGTCGAGCGCCTAGGCCTGCCGATCTTCGTCAAACCGGTGCGTGAGGGATCGAGCATAGGCATCAGCAAGGTGACGGCAGGCGGACAGCTCAAGGCAGCCTGGGAAAAGGCGGCGCGCTACGACAAGCTGGTCATCGCCGAGCGCGGGATCGTGGGCCAGGAGTTGACCGCTGCCCTGCTGGGTGACGAGGACCTGCCACTCATCCGGCTCGAGACCGCCACGGAATTCTACGACTATGAGGCCAAATACGTGCGCGAGGACACGCATTATCACTGTCCCTCGGGGCTCTCGTCGCGCGAGGAAAAACGCGTGCAGCAGCTCGCGCGTGCGGCCTTCGAGGCGCTGTCTTGCTCCGGCTGGGGACGCGTGGACGTGATGCTCGACGGCCAGGGCAATCCCTACGTGCTCGAGGTCAATACCGTGCCCGGCATGACCGATCACAGCCTGGTGCCCAAGGCGGCGCAGCAGGCCGGCATCGGCTTCGACGAGCTGGTGCGGCGCATTCTGGAGACCAGCGATGGGCGCATTTAGAACGATGGAGCGGAGCCCGGCCGACACTCTCAGTATCAAAGCCGGCCTGCGCCTGCTCGCCGGGCTTGCGGTGCTGGTCGTGAGCCTGCTTGCCGTTGACTGGCTACTGCACGAAGAAAACCTGCCGGTGCGCGCGGTGCGTTTCGAGGGGCCCTTCCAGCACGTCACTCGTGCCGAGCTCGAGACCGCGGTCATGGACCTGGTGCGTGGCAATTTCCTGCGGCTCGATCTCGCCGCCGTGCAGGCGCGCGTCGAGCAGTTGCCCTGGGTGGAGACCGCTTCGGTGCGGCGCGTTCTGCCACGCGACATCGCCATCCGCTTCACCGAGGAGCGGCCGGTCGCCCGCTGGGGCGAGACGGCGTACGTGAACGTCAACGGCGAAGTGATCCACCTGCAGGGTGAGGGCCTGCCGGTCACCCCCCGGCTCGACGGCCCGCCCGGCAGTGCACGCGCGGTACTTGAACGACTGCAAAGCTTCGAGCGCTTGCTTGCGCCCGCAGGGCTTTCCGTCGAGCGCCTCGTGCTCACGGCGCGGCGCAGCTGGCGCATTGTGCTCAAACAGGGCTTCGCGCTGGTGCTCGATCGGAATGAGCCCGAGCGCAAGCTAAAGCGATTCGCGCGCGTTTATCCGGCAGCGCTTGCGCACGTCGCGTCCCGCATCCAGCAGGTGGATTTACGCTACACCAACGGCTTCGCCGTAGCGTGGAAGGGCGGGGTAGAGGCGAACGACAATTGAGGGGTGTCGCATGGTAAAGAAGGACGACGACAACTTGATCGTGGGCCTGGACATCGGCACCTCCAAGGTGCTGGCGATCGTGGGGGAGCTCGCCGACACTGGCGAGCTACAGATCATCGGCGTAGGCCACCACCCATCACGCGGTATGAAGAAGGGGGTGGTGGTCAACATCGAGTCCACGGTGCAGTCTATCCAGCGCGCCGTCGAGGAGGCCGAACTGATGGCCGGCGTGCAGATCCGATCCGTGTACGCCGGCATCGCTGGCTCGCACATCCAAAGCTTCAACTCGCACGGTATCGTCGCCATCAAGGACAAGGAGGTTGGGCCCGGAGACGTGGAGCGGGTAATCGAGGCGGCGCGCGCGCTCGCTATCCCCGCAGATCAAAAGATCCTGCACGTGCTGCCGCAGGAATTCATCATTGACAAGCAGGAGGGGATCCGCGAGCCGATCGGCATGGCTGGCGTGCGTCTAGAGGCCAAGGTGCACATAGTGACCGGCGCGGTCTCGGCCGCGCAGAACATCATCAAGTGCGTGCGCCGTTGCGGGCTGGAGGTGGATGACATCATCCTTGAACAGCTCGCCTCCAGCATGGCCGTGCTCACCGACGACGAGAAGGAGCTGGGCGTGTGCTTGGTGGACATCGGCGGCGGCACGACGGACATCTCGGTGTTCACTGAGGGGGCGATCCGTCATACGGCGGTGATCCCGATCGCCGGTGATCAGGTGACGAACGACATTGCGGTGGCGCTGCGCACGCCGACGGCGAGCGCCGAGGAGATCAAGAAGAAGTACGGCTGCGCGCTCACGAGCCTCGCGCAGCGCGACGAGAGCATTGAGGTTCCGAGCGTGGGCGATCGCCCGCCGCGCAAGCTCTCGCGCCAGACGCTCGCCGAGGTGATCGAGCCGCGGGTCGAGGAACTCTTTGACCTGGTGCAGGCCGAGCTGCGCAGGAGTGGCTTCGAGGACGTGATCGGCTCGGGAATCGTGCTCACCGGAGGCTCGAGCAAGCTGGAGGGCATGATCGATCTGGCGGAGGAGGTGTTCCATATGCCAGTGCGGCTCGGCGTGCCGCAGAACGTGGGCGGGCTCAAGGGCGTGGTGCAGAACCCGGTCTTTGCGACCGGTGTGGGGCTGGTGCACTTCGGCGCGCGTTGCCGTGAAGGCAAGGGCTACGCGCCGCATCCCGCCTCGATGAACGGCTTTCGCGCCGCGCTCAGGCGCATGCGCCAGTGGTTCGAGGGAAATTTCTAGGGGCGAGGCGGCGGTACTGCAGGGCGATGTTCAACCGTTAACGTGATCCATCAGGAGGCGAGGCAAATATGTTCGAACTCATGGATACCTACGGCCAGCAGGCCGTGATCAAGGTCATCGGTGTCGGCGGCGGAGGCGGCAACGCCGTCGATCATATGGTCAGCGCCAACATCGAGGGCGTGGATTTCATCAGCGCTAACACCGATGCGCAGGCCCTCAAGAAGTCGCGGGCCAAAACCATCTTGCAGATCGGCGCCAACCTGACCAAGGGGCTCGGCTGCGGGGCGGATCCCAACATCGGACGCCAGGCGGCAACGGAAGACCGTGAACGCATCGCCGAAGTGCTTTCCGGTGCGGATATGGTATTCATCACCGCCGGCATGGGTGGGGGTACCGGCACCGGGGCGGCACCGGTCGTCGCACAGTTGGCCAAGGACATGGGCATCCTCACCGTGGCGGTGGTTACCAAGCCCTTCCCGTTCGAGGGCAAGAAGCGCATGGCGATCGCAGAGCAGGGTATCCGCGAGCTGATCGAGTACGTGGACTCGATCATCACCATCCCCAACGACAAGCTTCTCAGCGTGCTCGGCAAGGAGGCGACCTTGCTTGAGGCCTTCGGCAAGGCGAACGACGTGCTACTCAACGCCGTGCAGGGCATCGCCGAGCTGATCACCCGGCCGGGGCTCATCAACGTGGACTTCGCCGATGTGCGCACGGTAATGTCCGAGATGGGCATGGCCATGATGGGGTCGGCGGCGGCGAGCGGTGAGAATCGCGCGCGCGAGGCAGCCATGGCAGCCATCTCCAGCCCGCTGCTCGAGGATATTAACATCTCCGGGGCGCGGGGCATCCTGGTCAATGTCACCGGCGGTCTCGAGATGTCCATCGGGGAGTTCGAGGAGGTGGGTAACACTGTGCGCGAATTCGCTGCCGACGACGCTACGGTGGTCATCGGGACGGTGGTCGAGCCGGAGCGGCGCGAAGACCTGCGGGTCACGATCGTGGCCACCGGGCTTGGGCAGGATAAGCGCAAGCAGTCCTATAAGCTGGTAAAAACTGGAAGTGGAACAATGGATTACGAGCATTTGGATACGCCGACGGTAATCCGTAATCGGCGCATGGGCCGCCCGGGTTCCGCCACGACCGAGGCGGCGGTCGAATACCTGGATATCCCGGCCTTCCTGCGCAAGCAAGCCGACTAAGAGATGCTTTTGCCAATTAGCCGTTTATCGGGCAGAGGAGGCGCTTCGCCTTGGAAAAACCCTAATTTACTGGACAGAAGCGGGGTTTTCGCCTTAAATAGACCCAAAAACTCCCGTTTACCGTGAAGGACGGCAGAACACGCCCAGCGTGTGTGTACAGGGGGAAAGGTGGGATGCCTGCCTGCGACCGATCCCCTGCGGGTGGCTAGGACGCTGTCCGCGCTAAGAATAAACGTCAAGATTCTAGCTATTACTAATGATCAAACAGCGCACCCTCAAAAACGTTATTCAGGCTACCGGCGTCGGCTTACACACAGGGGAAAAGGTTTATCTCACGCTACGCCCCGCGCCAATTGATACAGGCATCATCTTCCGCCGCGTGGATCTCGAAGAACCGGTCGAGATCCGGGCCTGCCCCCAGAACGTTTCCGACACGCGGCTGTCCACCACGATCGAATCCAACGGTGCGCGCATCTCCACTGTCGAGCACCTGATGTCGGCCTTCGCCGGTTTAGGCATTGATAATGCCTATGTGGATCTGACCGCACCGGAGGTTCCGATCATGGACGGCAGCGCCGGGCCATTCGTGTTTCTGATCCAGTCCGCCGGCATCGCTGAACAGAACGCCCCCAAGCGCTTTATCCGCATCAAGCAGGCGATCGCCGTTGAGGACGGTGACAAGTGGGCGCGCTTTGAGCCCTTCGAGGGCTTTAAGGTAGCCTTCGAGATTGATTTTGACCATCCCACGTTTCAGACCGCCAGGCAGCAGGCGAGCGTGGATTTCTCCACAACCTCCTTTGTGAAAGAGATCAGTCGTGCGCGCACTTTCGGTTTTATGGGCGACCTTGAGGCCTTGCGTGCCGCTGGGCTCGCGCGTGGCGGCGGGTTGGACAACGCCATCGTGCTCGACGACTACCGGGTGTTGAATGAGGACGGTTTGCGCTACGACGACGAGTTCGTCAAGCACAAAGTCCTGGACGCGATCGGCGACCTCTACCTGCTCGGGCACCCCCTGATCGGCGCCTTCAGTGCCTACAAGTCTGGTCATTCGCTCAACAACCGCTTGCTTCGCAAGCTGGTCGAGACCGAGGAGGCATGGGAGCTCATTACCTTCAAGGAGGGCGAGGAAGCGCCGATAGCCTTCATGCGCACCGTACCGGCGGTCTAGCGCCGGTGCCGGACAGGACGCACGCGCCACACAGACCTCGATCGCATGAACATCATCCTGATACCCGGCGGACGTCACACCAAGGGGCAGAGCGCCTGTCTCCACCACCGCCATCTTCTGATGATCGTGGTCGCCTTCCTGGGGCTGGCGGTGCTGCTCGGCTCGGTCGCGTACCGCATCCACGTTCTCGTGGAGCAAGCCGTGGGTCCAGCCGCAGCGCTCGCCGCGCTCGAGCGAGAGCTGGCCGTACAGCGCATGGGACTTAAGCGCGCCGAACGCGACATGCAGGCGCACCTCAATGCCCTGGCCCAGCGCCTCGGCAGCCTCCAAGCCCAGGTATTGCGTCTCAACGCACTCGGCGAGCGTCTGACGCGCATGGCAGGGCTCAATGCCCGCGAGTTTGCGTTCGAGGCCGCCCCGGCCATGGGTGGCCCCGAGAAGGTCTTGCCGGAGTCGGCCTTGACACCTATGGACCTCTCCCCGGCGCTCGTGCAATTGTCCGAGTCGCTTGCCAGGAGCGAGGCAAAACTCAAGGCGCTGGAAGGGCTGATGCTCGACCGCACGCTATTCTCGCGCATCACGCCGTCCGGCTGGCCGGTAGATGGCGGCTGGGTGTCCTCGCCCTTCGGCACGCGTATGGATCCCTTCAGCGGGCAGCGCTCCTGGCACGAGGGCGTGGACATTGCCGCACGCCTCGGTGGCCCGGTTTATGCCGCCGGAGATGGGGTCGTGAGTTTCGCGGCCGAGCGGCCCGGCTATGGCTTGCTGGTGGAGCTTACCCACGAATCCAATCTCGTCACCCGCTATGCCCACACCTCCGAGATCCTGGTCAAGGTCGGTGACCGTGTGCGCAAGGGTCAGCTAATCGCCCGCGTGGGCAGCTCAGGACGCTCGACCGGGCCGCATCTACACTTTGAGGTCGTGCGCAACGGGCAACCGGTGAACCCGGCAGGCTTTCTGCAGCAAACGTCGCGGCGCTGAGACCGCGCTTTCTCGTCCGCCGCGTCCCTCCTTCAAGTCCCGGCGGTTTTCCTCCATAATCCAACCCTTTAGGCCGGCCCAGAACGGCCACAATATTTTTCTAAACGAGCATGTTTACCCAGGTTCTCACCAAAGTCTTCGGCAGCCGCAACGCGCGCTTGCTCAAGCGTCTGCAGCAGGACGTGGCGCGCATCAATGCGCTCGAACCCGCCGTTGCCGCGCTCTCCGACGATCGGCTTCGTGCCAAGACTGCCGAGTTCAAGACGCGGCTTTCCCAGGGCGAGCCGCTCGACAGGTTGCTCCACGAAGCCTTTGCGGTGGTGCGCGAGGCGGCGAAGCGGACGCTCGGCATGCGCCATTTCGATGTTCAGCTGATCGGCGGGCTCGTCCTGCATCAAGGAAAGATCGCCGAGATGAAGACAGGCGAGGGCAAGACACTGGTCGCGACCTTGCCCGTGTATCTGAACGCGTTGACCGGCAAGGGAGTGCACGTGGTCACGGTCAACGACTACCTCGCCCGGCGCGACGCGGAATGGATGGGCAAGGTTTATAACTTTCTCGGCATGAGCGTAGGGGTAGTGATCCCCGGGCTGGACCGCGAGAGCAAGCGCGCCGCCTACGCTGCAGACATCACCTACGGCACCAACAACGAGTACGGGTTTGATTACCTGCGCGACAACATGGCGTTCCGTGCTGAGGAACGTGTGCAGCGCGGGCTGCACTACGCGATCGTGGACGAGGTAGACTCGATCCTTATTGACGAGGCGCGCACGCCACTCATCATCTCTGGGCCCGCCGAGGAGAGCACCGAGCTCTACATCAAGATCAACGCCATCGTGCCGAAGCTCAAGCGCCAGGAGGTCGAGGGTGGGCCGGGCGACTACAGCGTGGACGAGAAGGCCCGCCAGGTGTACCTGACCGAGGCCGGGCACGAGAAGGTGGAGCAGCTTCTCACCGCGGCGGGGTTGCTCGCCCCCGGGAGCAACCTCTACGATGTCTCGAACCTGATTCTGTTCCACCACGTGAACGCCGCGCTGCGCGCGCACGTGCTCTACAAGCGTGACGTAGACTATATCGTGCGCGATGGCGAGGTGATCATCATCGACGAGTTCACCGGGCGCATGATGCCGGGCCGTCGCTGGTCGGATGGTCTGCATCAGGCGATCGAGGCCAAGGAGGGGGTGCCGGTGCAGAACGAAAACCAGACGCTTGCCACCATCACTTTTCAAAACTACTTCCGCCTCTATCAGAAGCTCGCCGGCATGACCGGCACGGCCGACACAGAGGCCTATGAGTTTCAGCACATCTACGGCCTGGAAGTCGTGGTCATCCCCACGCACAAACCCATGGTGCGCAACGACCTCGCTGACCAGGTCTATCGCACCGCGGCCGAGAAGCACGCGGCCATTCTGGCCGATATCAAGGACTGTCATGCGCGTGGCCAGCCGGTACTGGTCGGCACCACCTCCATCGAGGCCTCCGAACAGCTCTCCGGACTGCTCAAGCGCGAGGGCATCCCGCACCAGGTGCTCAATGCCAAGCACCACGAACGCGAGGCCATGATCATCGCCCAGGCCGGCCGCCCGGGGGCGGTCACCATCGCTACCAACATGGCCGGCCGCGGCACCGATATCGTGCTCGGCGGAAATCTCGAGATGGAGCTCAGGGAGGCCGGCGACGATGATGTAAAAAGGGAGCAGATCCGCGCCGACTGGCAGCGGCGCCACGATCAGGTGGTGGCCGCCGGCGGCCTGCACGTCATCGGCACCGAGCGGCACGAGTCGCGGCGCATTGACAACCAGTTGCGCGGCCGCTCCGGGCGCCAGGGTGACCCTGGTTCCTCGCGCTTTTACCTTTCGCTTGAGGACAACCTACTGCGCATTTTCGGGTCGGAGCGGCTCTCAGGCCTGATGCAGCGACTCGGCATGCAAGAAGGCGAGGCCATCGAGCATCCTTGGGTGACGCGCGCGATTGAAAATGCCCAGCGCAAGGTCGAGGGGCGCAATTTCGACATCCGCAAGCAGCTGCTTGAATACGACGATGTTGCCAACGAGCAGCGCAAGGTCATCTACGAGCAGCGCAACCGCCTGCTCGAGGTAGAGGATATCTCCGAGAGTGTTGCGAGCATCCGCCGCGAGGTCATCGGCGAGGTCGTCTCCCAGTTCATCCCGCCCGGCAGCCTCGAGGAGCAGTGGGACGTCAAGGGCCTAGAGGAATATCTCACGCGGGAATTCGGTGTGCGTCTGCCAGTCTCCGAGTGGCTGGTTGAAGATCCCGGTCTCAACGAGGAGAAGCTGCACGAGAAGCTCTTGAGCGAGTGTGAGCGGCGCTACGCCGAGAAGGCAGCCTCGGTTGGACACGAGGTGATGCGCCATTTAGAGAGAGCCGTCATGCTACAGGTGCTCGACAACCACTGGCGCGATCATCTCGCGGCCATGGACTATCTGCGCCAGGGCATACACCTGCGCGGTTACGCCCAGAAGAACCCCAAGGAGGAATACAAGCGCGAGGCCTTCGAGCTATTCTCTGGCCTGCTCAACCGGATACGCCACGACGTGACGGCATTGCTACTGCGTGTGGAGGTGCGCGCCGAGTTTGAGGTCGAGGCTCTGGAGCGGCAGGGTCGCGTGCCGCGCAAGATGCATTTCCTGCACCCCTCGGCGGGCGTTGCCGAGGAGAAAACGGCGGCCGAGGAAGCGGGTGCAGTGAGCGTGGCGCAGACGCCTCTTGTGCGCAGGCAACGCAAGATCGGTCGCAACGAGCCCTGCCCGTGCGGTTCGGGCAAGAAGTACAAGCATTGTCACGGACGTCTACAGTAGCGCCAGTGGCTAGTCGCTAGTAGCGGGTGATCGGCAATCTTGGCTTTCGACGTACACTTGGGCTTGCCGCCCGTGCCTAACTACTCGTGACTTAATTTTTTATGCCCGTTGGTCTATCCGGCCTTCCCGAGCTTTTTCCTGTCCCCGGCATTCGTCTCGGCACCGCGCGGGCCGGCATCCGGAAATCCGGCCGGCGTGATCTGGTGGTGATCGAGTGCGCTCCCGGCACGCATGCCGCCGCCGTTTTTACCCGCAACCGCTTTTGCGCTGCCCCTGTCACCATCGCGCGCGCGCATTTGGCGCGCTGCGCAACGCCGCGTGCGCTGCTTATCAATACCGGCTATGCCAATGCGGGCACGGGCGAGACGGGCGTGAAAGACGCACTAGACTGTTGTATGGCGCTAGCCGAGCGGATCGGCTGTCGTCACGAAGAGGTGCTGCCATTCTCGACCGGGGTCATTGGCGAGCGCCTGCCGGTGGAGCGTGTGCTCGCCGGGCTTCCGGCGTGTCTGGCTTCGCTGAATGAGGCCGGCTGGGCAGAGGCCGCCGCCGGCATCATGACCACGGATACAGTCCCCAAGGGCGCCTCACGCCGGCTCAAACTCGGCGGCAAGCCTGTCACCCTCACTGGCATCGCCAAGGGCGCAGGCATGATCCGGCCCGACATGGCTACGATGCTCGCCTTTGTGGCCACAGACGCGCGTGTGGCACTCGAGTGGTTGCGCTCCTCGCTTCAAGCAGCCGTCCATAGCTCTTTCAACCGCATCACGGTGGATGGGGACACCTCGACGAACGACGCCTGTGTGCTGCTCGCCACCGGTAAGGCGGATAATGCGGAAATCGCTGCCGGCGGCCGAGACGCCGAGACGTTCGTGCACGCGCTCGGCGAGCTGTGTGCCGAGCTCGCCCAGGCCATCGTGCGCGACGCCGAGGGCGCGACCAAATTCATCACCGTGGAAGTGATCGGTGGGGCGAGCGAGCGCGATTGTCTCGAGGTTGCATATTCGATCGCGCACTCGCCCCTCGTCAAGACCGCGTTCTTCGCCTCCGATCCAAACTGGGGGCGGATCTTGGCCGCCGTCGGGCGCGCCTCGGTCGGGCGGCTCAACGTGCAGGCGGTCAGCATCCATCTCAACGACCTGTGCGTCGTGCGCGCTGGGGCGGCTGCGCCCGATTACACCGAGGACAAGGGCCGCGCCGTCATGCGCGAGGCCGAAATTCGTGTGCGCGTGGACCTGGGTGCCGGCAGTGCAAAGGCGCGCGTGTGGACCTGCGACCTCTCGCACGACTACGTGCGCATCAACGCCGAGTACCGCAGCTAAAGGACGGATTGTGATGGTCGGGACAGCCTGCGGCTAGACGACGCTCACCATCTCGCGGTGAAACAATCGGGGGTTTTTTGCCGGCAAGCTTCACCCACGGAAGACACGCTGCAGGTTATCGGGAAGGGCGAGCTCAACGAGGCGCATGGCGCCGAAGTGCTCGCGCGAAGGGTTGGTCCGCAGGCCGCACGAATTTTAGATGCGGACTTCGCCGCAGAGGCGCCGCTGACACTCCCAGGCCAGTCACCCGAAAGCCGCACCCCTCTCGGCAGGGCGACGCAGTCTCGCGAACTTTTTACTGAAGCAGTTCTTCGGCCCTGAGGGTCTTGCGACCGGGCACTTGCGCGTGCGAGGTCCTCTCGGGCTGAGGTTGTGGCTATGGTCGCGGCGACACGGCTCACTGTCGCCCATCAGTCGGGCTCCGCGCGAGTGCCAGATAGCGCCGGTGCAGTCTCTCCACTTCGCGATCGAGGTGGTCGAGACTGGCGTCGTTTACGATCACATCGTCGGCGTGGGCGAGGCGCTCTCGGCGGTCGAGCTGGGCACGTGCGATCGCGCGGATTTCTTCTTCGCTGCGCTGGCTTCTGGCCGCGGCGCGACGGATAGCCGTCCGCTCGTCGCAATCCACCACCAGGATGCGGTCGACGAGGTCGGTAAAGCCAGCTTCGATTAGCAGCGGCACCACGACCACGGCATAGGGTGCATCGAGCTGGCTCAAACGCCTTATTGTCTCGGCGCGAATGTGCGGATGCAGAATCGCCTCGAGCCGCCGGCGCTCGGCAGGATCGGCGAACACGCGCGCCGCGAGCCGGCGGCGGTCTATCCTGCCCTCGGCATCGAGGATGTCCTGCCCGAAGGCGGCGATGATTCTGCGGCCGGCATCCGTGTCTGGGTGCGTCAGCGTGTGCGCGATTGCATCGGTATCGATGACCGGCACGCCGTGCTGGGCAAACCGTTCCGCGACCGTGGACTTGCCGCTGCCGATGCCGCCGGTGAGACCGATGCGCAGCATGCGTGGGTGCTCAGGCAAGCCGCGCGAATTGCAGATAGAAACGCATCAGGTCCTCGCCCCACATCAGCGCCATCCACCCGGCCAGGCACAGGAAGGGTCCGAACGGAATGGGTCGGTGCCGCTCATGTCCGAGGAAAGCGATGGCGGCCACGCCGATGACGGCGCCGGTAACCGAGGCGAGCAGAATGATGAGCGGAAGCTGCTGCCAGCCGAGCCAAGCGCCGAGCGCGGCGAGCAGCTTGAAGTCCCCATATCCCATCCCTTCCTTGCCAGTGAGTAACCGAAAGGCATGGTAAACGAGCCACAGCACGCTGTAGCCTGCTGCCGCGCCGAGCACGGCCGCGGGAAGCGGGGTGAGTACCGCGAACAGGCCGAGCAGCAGCCCGGCCCAGAGCAGCGGCAGTGTAATGTCGTCGGGCAGCAATTGCGTGTCGTAATCAATGAAGGCGAGCGCGACGAGCGCCCAGGTGAGCACAAGACCTGCGGCCGCACTTGCGCCGAAGCCAAAACGCCAGGCCACGGCGAGCGACAGCACCGCGGTCAGCAGCTCAACCAGGGGATAGCGCCGGGAGATCGGCGCCCCGCAGGCCGAGCAGCGACCGCGAAGCCACAAGAAGCTCAGCACCGGGATGTTTTCGAACCAGCGGATGCCATGCCCGCAGCGCGGACAGCGCGAGCCGGGGACGACCAGGTCGAAGCGCTCCGCCAGTGCCTGCGCGGGTGGTTCGAGCCGCAGCAAATCCTGACACTCGCGCTTCCAGCGGCGTTCCAACATCACCGGCAAGCGCAGAATGACTACGTTCAGAAAACTGCCGACGACGAGCCCAGCTACCGCGGCGAATGCTGGAAACGCCCAAGGGTAGAGCGCGAAGTACAGCGCCGCCTGTTTCATGATGTGGGGTCGACCCAGGGATGTCTCGCAGATGCTGCAATGAAAAAGATCAGACGGCAGCCGCAATCTTGAAAATCGGCAGGTACATGGCAATGACCATCCCACCGATCACTATTCCAAGGAATATGATAATGATGGGCTCGATAAGGCTAGAGAGCCCAGCGACGGCGTCGTCTACTTCCCGCTCGTAGAAATCGGCCACCTTGCTGAGCATGCTGTCGAGCTCGCCCGATTCCTCGCCAATCGCCACCATCTGCACGACCATGTTGGGGAACAGGCCCGTCGAGTTCATGGCAGTTTGCAGTTGCGTGCCGGTGCTGACGTCGGCCTTGATCTTCATGGTGCCTTCGTAATACACGCGGTTGCCGGTGGCACCGGCGACAGAGTCGAGCGCCTCGACCAGCGGCACGCCCGCCGCGAACATCGTCGAGAGAGTACGCGCGAAGCGCGCAATCGTCGCCTTCCTGACGATTACCCCGAGGACAGGCGCGCGCAGCAGCAGCCGGTCCATCGTGTGCTGGATCCGGACCGAGCGCTTGTAGGCAAAGACAGCAGCCACTACCGTCACGATGATCCCGCCGATGATCACCCACCACCATTGCTGGAAGGCGCGCGAGAGGCTTACTACGAACTGTGTGAGCGCCGGCAGCTCGCCGCCAAAATTCTTGAATAGGCTTTCGAACTGCGGAATGACGAAATATAAGAGGATGGCTGTGACGATGAAGGCCACGACGATGACCGCCGTCGGGTAGAACAACGCGGACTTGATCTTGCCCTTGATGGCCTCGATCTTTTCCTTGTAGTTCGCAAGCCTCTCCAGAATGCTGTCCAGGATACCCGCCTGCTCGCCAGCGGCGACCAGGTTGCAATAGAGGGTGTCGAAGTAAAGTGGGTGTTTGCCGAGGGCGGTTGTCAGGTTCGTGCCGGTCTCGACATCCTGCTTGATGGTGAAGATCAGTCGCTGCATGCTCGGATTGTCATGCCCCTTGCCGATGATGTCGAAGGCCTGGGCGAGCGAGATGCCCGCCTGGAGCATGGTAGCAAGCTGGCGGGTGAAGACGGCGATGTCTTTGGGCGTGATCCTCTTCTTGAGTTTGAAGAGCGCGGTGCGCTGCCTCTGCACCTTGACGGGGTTGATCCCCCGGCGGCGCAGCGTGGCATTGACGAAGGCCGTGCTCGAGGCCTCCATCTCGCCTTTGATCTTCTTTCCCTGACGGTCAACGCCTTCCCAGATATAGACGTCGAACTTGGGTTTTTTGGCAACGGCCTGGGCCATGGTTAGAGATTAGTCACTGCCTCGATTTCATCTAGCGAGGTGATGCCGGCGGCGACCTTGAGCAGGCCGGCCTGGCGCAGGTCGTAGACATTCTCTTTGCGCGCCTGGTTTTCCAGGTCTATCTGGTTGCCGCCGCGCATGATGATGTTCTGCATCGCCTCGGAGACCGGCATCACCTGGTAGATGCCCACACGTCCGCGGTAGCCACCGTTGCACTCTTCACAGCCGACGGGCCCGTAAATGGTGAAGGGGACGGCGAGCTGTTGCTCGGTGAAGCCCGCCTTAAAGAGTGCCTCTTTCGGGATGTTGACGGGCTGCTTGCAGTGCTTGCACAGCCGGCGCACCAGTCGCTGAGCAATGATCAGGATCACCGAGGAGGCGATGTTGTACGGCGGCACACCCATGTTCGCGAGCCGCGTGAGTGTCGATGGCGCGTCGTTCGTGTGTAGGGTCGAGAGCACCAGGTGTCCGGTTTGCGCCGCCTTGACGGCGATCTCGGCAGTTTCGAGGTCGCGGATCTCGCCGACCATGATGACATCGGGGTCCTGGCGCAGGAAGGAGCGCAACGCCTCGGCAAAGGTGAGCCCTGCCTTTTCGTTGATGTTGACCTGGTTGATCCCCGGCACGTTGATCTCGACCGGGTCTTCCACGGTGGAGATGTTGATATCGGGGGTATTGAGTATGTTGAGCGCGGTGTAGAGCGTGACGGTCTTACCGCTGCCCGTCGGGCCCGTGACCAGAACCATGCCGTAGGGTCGCTTGATCGCCTCCAGGAAGAGCGTCTTCTGGTCGGTCTCGAAACCAAGCTCGTCCACGCCCAAAGCCGCCGAGGTGGGATCGAGGATACGCATCACGACCTTCTCGCCCCACAGGGTCGGCAGGGTGCTGACGCGAAAATCGATGGCACGGTTCTTGGAGATGCGCATCTTGATGCGGCCGTCTTGTGGCACGCGCCGCTCGGCGATGTCGAGCTTGGAGAGGATTTTGATGCGCGCGACGATGCGTGAGGCGAGCGCAAGCGGCGGGCTTGCCACTTCGTGCAAAATGCCGTCCTGGCGATAGCGCACCCGGAAAGTCTTTTCGTAGGGCTCGATGTGGATGTCCGAGCAGCCCCTGTTGATCGCATCCATCAGGATCTTATTGACGAATTTCACAATGGGCGCATCGTTGATTCCCTCCTCTACGCCAGCCGCCGTACTGACTGGTCCTGCGTCTTGCTCGCCAGCCAGGATCTCCAGGTTCTCAAGGGTATCGTCCTTGGTCAGCTCGGACAGGCTGGTGTCCTGTGCCTCGAGGACCCTCTCGATGGCCTTGGCGAGTTTCTCCTCTTCGCACAGGACGGGTTCGGTGACGAGGCCGGTGTTGAAGCGGATTTCATCCAGGCCCTGCAGGTTCGTCGGGTCGGCGATGGCCACATACAGCTTGTTGCCGCGCTTGAAGAGCGGCAGGCAACGGTGGCGGCGCAGGATCTTCTCGTCAACCAGTTTGACCGGCGCAATTTCAGGGTCAAGCGCGCCGATGTCGAACAATGGAATGCCGAACTCCTCTGAGGCAATGCGCGCGACCGTCTTTCCGTCGAGCTTCTTGCTCTCGACGAGCTGGGTGACGAACGAGACCTTGTTGGCCAGGGCCCCCGCCTGGATGCGTTCGGCATCGCTAGTGGTTAGCAGGTTATCGCGCACAAGGCGTAGCGCCAGGCCGCTCAGATTGCTTACCGCTGAACTTGCCGTCGCCATGACTGAGGGTGGTATTAGCAGGTGAATCGGCCTTGGGGTGCTAAAGTGCTTTTAAAATATAGTTGAGATCATTCACCAAGCCAAATGCACGCCCTACCCACGCAACAGCCGCTTGCCATGGGGCTCGATGTACTTTGATGGGAGTAAGGGGGTAGGCGCGTGCGGGCACGTCTGACGGGAGGAAAGGCAAGAAGAATTGGCGAGCCGTGTTCGAAAGCGGTTTTCCGAAGCTGTGCCGGAAAAGTGGATATGTCTTTGATGCGCATCAAAAAAGTCGGCTGACCTCGATGGTACAAGATGCTATTGACAGTCATCCTCCAAGATTTTAGAATAATTCTAAATTGAAAGTGTAGTAAAAACCATTGACTATCAATCGGTTGAATGAAGAGGAGGCCATGATCATGAAGAAGGCATTGAAAGGTACCAAGACCGAGGAAAACCTCAAGCACGCGTTTGCTGGAGAGTCCCAGGCAAACCGCCGTTATCTCTATTTCGCGGCCAAGGCCGACATCGAGGGCTATAACGACGTGGCGGCAGTGTTCCGCTCCACGGCGGAAGGTGAGACCGGCCATGCGCACGGCCACCTCGAGTACCTGGAGCAGGTGGGCGACCCGGCGACAGGACTCCCGATCGGGCCGACGAGCGATAACCTCAAGGCGGCCATTGCCGGCGAGACCTACGAGTACACAGACATGTACCCGGGTATGGCCAAAACCGCCCGCGAAGAAGGGTTCGAGGAGATCGCGGACTGGTTCGAGACCCTGGCCAAGGCTGAGCGTTCGCACGCTAACCGCTTCCAGAAGGCGCTCGACACGCTCGGCAAGTAGGTGTGCGCGCGCCCACGGTGCGCAATTCAAACGCGACGGGGCCCTGCTCCTAGACCTGTTGCAGCGTAGTCCTGAAGGCAAACCCTCAGGCAGTCTAGGGGCGGGGCCCAGTCGTCTTGAAATATCGACCGCAAACGATGAGAACCAACATGACGCCCCCTACCGAAGGTCACATGCGCGAAGGCAGTCTAGAGGCCCCGATGCGCCATCCGCTCAAGTGGCGCGAGCCCGAGTTCTACGACGAGACCCTGCTCGAGAAAGAGCTCGAGCGTGTGTTTGATATCTGCCACGGCTGCCGACGGTGCTTCTCGTTGTGTAACGCCTTCCCGACGCTGTTCGATCTCATCGACGCTGGCGACACAGGCGAGATGGACGGAGTAAACAAGCGCGACTATTGGAAGGTCGTCGATCACTGTTACCTCTGCGACATATGTTTCATGACCAAGTGCCCATACGTGCCGCCGCACGAGTGGAATGTAGACGTCCCACACCTGATGTTGCGCGCCAAGGCGGTGCGATTCAAAAAGGGCGAGGTGCGCGTGCGCGACAAGTTCCTGGCCAATACCGACATGGTCGGCCGGCTCGCCGGTATTCCGGTTGTGGCGCAGGCCGTGAATGCCGCGAACCGCAGTCGTCCAATTCGGCACCTCATGGGCAAGGTCATGGGTATCCACCCGGACGCGGTCCTGCCGGCGTATCACAGCCGCAGCCTGCGCAAGCGGGCCGCACGCCGCACGCCGGCGGAGGGCCTGCAGGCGCAGCCGGCCGGCGATACGCGCGGACGGGTGGCGCTCTTCGCTACCTGCTATGGCAACTACAACGAGCCGCAGATCGGTGAAGACCTGATCGCGGTTTTCGAACACAATGGCATCGCGGTGCGCCTGGCGGAGAAGGAGCGCTGCTGCGGCATGCCGAGGCTCGAGCTCGGTGACCTAGAGGCGGTCGCGCGGGCCAAGAAGGTTAACATTCCCGTGTTGGCCAGACTCGTGGACGAAGGCTGGGATATCGTTGCTCCGGTGCCTTCCTGTGTGCTGATGTTCAAACAGGAGCTCCCGCTCATGTTCCCCGATGACCCCGCGGTCGCCAAGGTGCGCGACGCGATCTTCGATCCTTTCGAGTACCTGATACAGCGCCACCGGCACGGCAAGCTTAGAACGGATTTTGCCCGGTCGCTCGGCACGGTCGCCTACCACGTGCCTTGCCATCTGCGGGTGCAGAACATCGGCCAGAAGACGCGCGAGCTGCTTGCACTTGTGCCTGGCACGCAGATCGAGGTCATCGAACGCTGCTCGGGGCACGACGGCAGCTATGCGGTCAAGAACGAGTTCCACGAGATTTCGATGAAGATCTGCCAGCCTGTCGTGCGTCGCGTGCAGGAGATCGAGGCCACGCACTACGCGAGTGACTGTCCGATGGCCGGTCACCAGATCGAGAACGGCCTGAAGGACGGGCGCCGACCTGTACATCCGCTTACGCTCCTGCGCCTGGCGTACGGTATTTAATTTGAAAGAAAAGCATCGGGATGACCGTCATCCCAGGAATCACCCACCATGGAAAAGCTCAAACGCGAAGATCTCTACCCGCTTGAAAAGTACGCCGAGATCCGGCCGCAGTTCCGCTCGAAGGTCATCGCGCACAAGAAGAACCGCGTGGTGCCTGTAGGGCCCAATGCCACGTTGCATTTCGAGGATCGGCTCACGATGCACTACCAGGTACAGGAGATGCTACGTGCTGAGCGTATTTTCGAGCCTGAGGGCATTGCCGAGGAGCTCGCCGTCTACAATCCCCTGATTCCAGATGGCAACAACTGGAAGGCGACCCTCATGATCGAATTCCCGGACATCGAGGAGCGCCGCCGCCAGTTGCAGAGACTGATCGGAATCGAGGACAAGGTCTGGGTACGCGTGGAGGGCTTCGCGCCGGTTTACGCCATCGCCGACGAGGACATCGAGCGCGAGGACGAGACCAAGACCTCTTCGGTGCATTTTCTGCGCTTCGAGCTCACCCCCGAGATGATCCGCGCCGTCAAGGACGGTGCGTCAGTGAGTGTCGGGATTGAGCATCCCCAGTATACCCACCAGGTGGACCCGCTGCCGTCTGCGGTGCGTGACGCACTGGCGGCTGATCTCGAATGAAAGGTCGCGGGCGGAAAGAGGTGTCAGGGGCGGGAGTCGGACGGTTTGTTAAATCCTCCTCCCTCGCCCCTGTTCTTGCTATACTCCGCGCAGCTTCACGGAGTCGGACTGCGCGCAATTGATGATAGACCAGCGAAGGGCGGCGATTCCTCTCGGCACGTTGTTCGGCGCGCTGCTCACTGCCTTCACGTTACCCCCGCAAGCCCTCCCCAGCGAAACGCTCGGCGTCGGCAGCGGCTTGGGGGACGACCACATCCCCGAGCGGCCGTGGCAGGAGCAGGCGGCGCCTTTGCCGGGATATCCGCTGATGCGCAACCTGATCGCCGTCGCCTTGCCGCCGCGTGATACCCTCAAGATCTATCTCGACTCGCAAGGCCTGTCACGCGGCGAGGACGGAGTGGCGCGCTACGTCTTGGTGGTGGTGTCGCCCGGCGGCGCCCGCAACGTGCTCTACGAAGGCATCCGCTGTGCCACCGGCGAATACAAGACCTATGCCGTGGGCAGCGCGGACAACACCTGGCGGCCGCTTGAGGAAGCGGTCTGGCGGAAGATCCCGTACTTTGAAAGCAATGCCTTCCGCTACCATCTTCACCGGCACACGCTGTGCGATGCGCATTCCTCGCCGCGCTCGCCGCGCGAAATCCTGCGCGCACTGCACGCTGGCTTGCAGGAGTGACGACCCGGTTATGATCTGATCCCAATTGTGCCGCAGGCGGCCGATCCTTGGGGCTTGCTGGTCGCCATTCGTCACTGGCTGTTTTTTATTATATGAGCGCTGTCTACGATTCTTCTGCCATCGAAGTCCTGACCGGTCTCGAGCCGGTGCGCCGACGCCCGGGAATGTACACGGACACCTCCCGGCCGAACCACCTCGCCCATGAGGTCGTGGACAACGCCGTGGACGAGGCCATCGCCGGCTACTGCACCCACATCGAGGTGGTGCTGCACAAGGACGGCTCGCTCAGTGTTGCGGACAACGGCCGCGGCATGCCGGTCGACAAGCACAAGGACGAGAAGGTCTCGGGCGTGGAGGTGATCCTCACGCGGTTGCATGCCGGTGCAAAATTCTCGAACAAGAGCTACACCTATTCCGGTGGCTTGCACGGCGTGGGCGTCTCGGTGGTCAACGCGCTCTCGCACCGGCTCGAGGTTTCCGTGCGGCGCGACGGCAAGGAATACCGCATGAGTTTTGCCGATGGCCAGAAGACCTCGGAGCTGAGGGTGGTCGGCAAGGTCCCGCCCAGACAGACCGGCACGACGGTGCGTTTTTGGCCCGATGCGCGGTTTTTCGATTCCGTGAAGTTTCACGTCCCGAGGCTGAAGCAGGTGCTACGCGCCAAGGCCGTGCTCCTGCCCGGCTTGCGTATCCGTTTTACCGACGAAACCGACAAGAAGAACAACGAGGAATGGTTTTACGAAACTGGTCTGCGCGACTACTTGCTCAGCCGCCTGCGTGACGCCTCACGCATTCCCCCAGAGCCCATCGTCGGGCAGTTTCGCGGCGAAGGCGGCGAAGTGGACTGGGCGTTGGCATGGCTCGCGCAGGATGGCGAGCCGCTTACGGAGAGTTATGTCAACCTTGTCCCGACACCGCTGGACGGCACACATGTTAACGGCCTCCGCCAGGGTTTGACCGAGGCATTGCGCGAATTTTGCGAGCACCGCAACCTCCTGCCGCGCGGCCTGAAGCTTGCGCCCGAAGACGTGTGGGGGCGGGCGAGCCATGTGCTGTCAGTCAAGCTGCGCGATCCGCAGTTCTCCGGCCAGACCAAGGAGCGGCTTACTTCGCGTGAGGCGACAGCCTTCGTGCAGGGCGTTGTGCAGGACGCTGTGAGCCTGTGGCTGCACCAGCACGTGGCCGAGGGCGAGCGCATCGCTCAGCTCGCCATCGAGGCGGCCCAGGCGCGGCTGCGCTCGTCCCGGCAGGTGACGCGCAAGAAGCTCGGTGTGGGCCCCGCGCTGCCCGGCAAGCTCGCCGACTGCACTAGCGAGGATTCGGAGCGCACAGAGCTGTTTTTGGTCGAGGGCGATTCGGCCGGCGGCTCTGCCAAGCAGGCACGCGACCGTGCATACCAGGCGATCCTGCCACTGCGCGGCAAGATCCTTAACACCTGGGAGGTGGAGCCTGGCGAGGTCCTCTCCTCGCAGGAGGTGCACGACATCGCGGTGGCGATCGGCGTCGACCCGGGTTCGTCCAGGCTCGACGGGCTGCGCTACGGCAAGATCTGCATCCTGGCCGACGCAGATTCCGACGGCGCGCATATCGCAACGCTGCTCTGCGCGCTCTTCGTCAAGCACTTCCGGCCGCTCGTGCAGGACGGGCGCGTGTATGTGTGCATGCCGCCACTCTACCGCATCGACGTCGGCCACGAGGTGTTCTACGCCCTGGACGACAAGGAGAAGGAGGCGGTGCTCAAGCGCATCATGGCCGAGCGCATGCACGCAAAGGTCACCGTCACGCGCTTCAAGGGCCTCGGCGAGATGAACCCGCAGCAGCTGCGCGAGACCACCATGGATCCGCGAACGCGTCGACTGGTGCAGCTCACGCTCCAGCCGCGCGACCACACCGACAAGATTCTGGACATGCTGCTCGCGCGCCGGCGCGCTGCCGACCGCCGGAAATGGCTCGAGAAGAAGGGCGACAAGGCGGAGATCTTGTAAAAAGGGACGAGAGACAAGCCTCATTCTTAATTCCAGGTGAACCGTGACGCACAGGACGAAAGCGACAAAAAAGCGCCAGAAAAAAGTGCCGCTGACGCGCGGCAAGGCCGTGCCGCTTGAGCGGCCGCGCGCGGCGTCTGTTGAGCGGCTGCCGCTGGCGACCTTCACCGAGAAGGCGTACCTGGATTACTCCATGTACGTCATCCTTGACCGTGCGCTGCCGCATCTCGCCGACGGGCTGAAGCCCGTGCAGCGGCGCATTCTGTACGCGATGAGCGAGCTGGGACTGTCGGCCAGCGCCAAGCCTAAGAAGTCGGCGCGCACCGTCGGCGACGTGATCGGCAAGTTCCATCCGCACGGCGATATGGCCTGCTACGAGGCCATGGTGCTCATGGCCCAGCCGTTCAGCTATCGCTATCCGCTGATAGACGGGCAGGGCAACTGGGGTTCTAGCGACGATCCGAAGAGCTTCGCCGCGATGCGCTACACCGAGGCACGACTCACGCGCTTCGCCGAGGTGCTGCTTGGCGAGCTCGAACAGGGCACGGTAGAGTGGGTTGCAAATTTCGACGGCACGCTCAAGGAGCCGCGGCTGTTACCCGCACGCCTGCCGCACGTGCTGCTCAACGGCGCGACCGGTATTGCGGTCGGCATGGCGACCGACATCCCGCCGCACAATTTGCGCGAGGTAGTCGCCGCCTGCGTGCACCTGCTCGAGGCACCGGGTGCTACGGTGCACGACTTGCTCGAGCACATCAAGGGTCCGGACTACCCGACCGAGGCCGAGATCGTCTCCACCGCGCAGGAGATCCGCGCCATCTACGAGACCGGCACAGGCTCGATTCGCTGCCGGGCGCGATGGCAGCGCGAGGCAGGCAATATCATCGTCACCGCGTTGCCCTACCAGGTCTCGGGCGCCAAGGTGCTCGAGCAGATCGCTGCCCAGATGCAGCAGAAAAAGTTGCCCATGGTCGAGGATCTGCGCGACGAGTCCGACCGCGAAAATCCCACGCGGCTGGTGATCGTGCCACGCTCGAACCGCGTGGACGCCGACGCGCTCATGTCGCATCTTTTCGCGACCACCGACCTCGAACGGACCTATCGCGTCAATCTCAACATGATCGGTCTGTCCGGCCGGCCACTCGTCTACGATCTCAAGGGCTTGCTCAAGGAATGGCTGGACTTTCGTATCGAGACCGTGCGCCGTCGCCTGCAGTATCGCCTGGGGCGAGTGCAGCAGCGGCTGCACATCCTCGACGGCCTGCTTGTTGCTTACCTCAACCTCGACGAGGTGATCCGCATTATCCGCTTAGAGGACGAGCCGAAGCCGAAACTCATGAAGCGCTTCAAGCTCACTGAGACACAGGCCGAGGCGATCCTCGAGACCAAGCTGCGCCAGCTTGCCCGGCTCGAAGAAATGAAGATCCGTGGCGAGCAGGACGAACTTACGCGCGAGCGCAAGCAGCTCGAGCAGACCCTCAGTTCGCCGCGCCGGCTGCGGCATCTGGTGCGCGATGAGCTGCTAGCTGACGCGCAGGAATTCGGCGACGCGCGCCGCTCGCCTATCGTGCAGCGTGAGGCCGCGCGGCCAATCGAGGTGACCGAGTTGCTGCCGGCCGAGCCGATTACCGTCGTGCTCTCGGAGAAGGGTTGGGTGCGCGCCGCCAAGGGCCACGAGGTGGACCCGCGTGGCCTGGACTACAAATCCGGCGACCGTTTCTTGCAGGCGGCGCGCGGCAGGACCAACCAGCTTGCGGTGTTTCTCGACTCCACCGGCAGGAGCTACGCACTGCCCGCGCACAAGCTGCCCTCGGCGCGAGGCCACGGCGAGCCGCTTGCCGCGCACCTGAACCCACCGCCCGGAGCCACTTGGTCGGGTGTGCTCATGGGCGCGAGCGAGGATCTTTACCTCATCGCCTCGGATGCGGGTTACGGTTTTATCGTCAAGCTCGGCGACCTCCTCACCAACAAGCGAGGCGGCAAGGCCGTACTCAAGGTGCCGAAGGGCGCCAAGGCATTGCCCCCCCAACGCGTGCTCGATCCCGAAAACGACTGGCTGGCCGCGGTCACCACTGGCGGCAACCTGATCGTGTTTTTGGCCGGCGAGCTGCCGCGTATGGAAAAGGGCAAAGGCGACAAGATCATCGCCATTCCTGGCGCCAAGGTGGCGAGGCGCGAAGAGTACGTCGCGGGGCTCGTGGTCTTCCGGGAGGGACAGCATCTTGTGCTCGAGACCGCCAAGGGCGAGCTCAAACTCAAGGCTGGCGACGAGATAGACCGCTTCGTGAGTGAGCGCGGGATGCGCGGCAGTCGCCTGCCGAAAGGGTACGCGCCGGTCAGCGCGATAATTGCGCAGTGAAGCCCCGCCCCCACATACACGCATGCCCGCGCGCGGGCGGTAGTGCTCCTGTTTTTTCTCTAATTCTCCAGCCCTATACTTATGCTTGAACGAGTCTGTCGCTCGCCAGGTCCAACACTCGAACCCTATGGGGGTAAGCCATGAAACTCGAAGTCGGTGATAGGGTGGTGGAAATCAACGAGATGGGCTACCTCGTCAACCCAGACGACTGGAGCGAGGAAGTCGCCGAAAAGATGGCCGAACAGGAGGGCTTGAAACTTTACGACGAGTGCTGGGGGCTGATCGGCTATTTCCGAGAGTTCTACGCCGAGAACAAGCGGCTGCCCACCATGCATGAGCTGGTGATGACGCTCGGCAAGCAGCATGGTAAGCATTTCCGCGATCGCGAGAAGTACAAGGAGTTCATCTATCAACTTTTCCCCTACTGCCCCATCGGGACGATTGCCCGGCTGGCGGGGCTCCCCATGCCCGAGCCGGGGGATGGCTATACCTGATTGCGGTCCGCCCCGTCTTCGTACGGGCTGGCTTACTGATCTCGAACGACGCCCGTTTTCCGCACAGGGGCAGGGCGGTCGAGCGCAATGATCCGTGTGTGTGATGCGCCTCGCTGCCTTGCTCGAATACAAAGGCACTGGATTCTGCGGCTGGCAGCGCCAGGCCGCAGGGCGCAGCATCCAGCAGTGTGTCGAGGAGGCCCTGGCCAAGGTTGCTGACGAGCCGATCAAGGTGACGGCCGCCGGCCGCACCGACGCCGGTGTGCATGCCACCGCCCAGGTAATCCATTTCGACGTGCATGCCCAGCGCACGCCGTACTCCTGGGTGCGCGGGGTCAACAGCCATCTGCCGCCCGAGATCGCACTGCTCTGGGTCGGGGTGGTGGACGGCGCATTCCATGCACGCTACAGTGCCACCGGTCGCCGTTATCATTATGTCATCTTGAATCGCGCTGTGCGTCCCACCTGCCTCGCCGGGCTTGTTACACACGAGTACCGCCCGCTCGATGTCGCGCGCATGCGCCGTGCGGCCGCATATCTCGTCGGCGAGCACGACTTCAGTGCCTTTCGTGGCGCAGACTGTCAAGCGAAGAGCCCGGTGCGCGAGTTACGCGCGCTCGAGATTGAGCGGCGGGGCGACTTCGTGCACCTGCGCGCCTATGCGGATGCCTTCCTGCACCATATGGTGCGCAATATCGCCGGTGTGCTGATGGACATCGGCGCAGGCGTGCGTGAGCCGCATTGGGCGAAGGAGGTGCTCAAGGCGCGCGACCGGTCTCAGGGCGGCGTCACCGCGCCGCCCGACGGGCTGTATCTCACGGAAATCGAATATCCCCAGGTATTTGGCATCCCGCGCTTTCCGCCCGCCACGGGTCTCTGGTAAGCTCGGCCTCAATCAGATTTCTGTTCTTTTTCCTTTCCTGGTTTGCGGCCGCTGATTCAGAATCAGGTCATGCAAACCCGTGTCAAGATCTGCGGTATCACCCGCATCGAGGACGTCGAGGCAGCGGTGCGTGCCGGTGCGGACGCCATTGGGCTGGTGTTCGATCCGGCGAGCCCGCGCTGCGTAGATCTCGAACGGGCCCGGGCAATCGTCCAGGCCGTGCCACCGTTCGTGATGGTCGTGGGGCTGTTCGTGGACGCCGAGCCTGAGCGCGTGCAGGAGGTGCTCAATGGGGTCCGGCTCGATCTGCTACAATTCCATGGTGCCGAGTCCCCCGAGCAATGCCGGCGGTACGCACGCCGCTATATCAAAGCCGTCCGCATGCGACCGCAGCTCGATGTCGTCTCTGAGGCACGCCGCTATGCCGACGCTGCCGGTATCCTGCTCGACAGCTTTGTGCCAGGTGTCAGTGGCGGCTCGGGGCGGTCCTTCGATTGGTCACGCGCGCCGCGCGACCTCGGCCGGCCGCTGATTCTGGCCGGAGGGCTTACGGCGCAGAACGTCTCCGATGCCATTCGACGGGTCCGGCCCTACGCCGTGGACGTCTCGAGTGGGGTGGAGCGATCGCCAGGCGTCAAGGATCCGGGTAAAATCGCCGCCTTCCTCGAGGCTGTTCGAAACGTTGTATGATCGCCTACGACCTACCCGATTCTCTCGGCCACTTCGGTCCCTACGGGGGCCTGTTCGTCGCTGAAACGCTGATGCAGCCGCTTGCCGAACTGCGCGCGGCCTACGAACGACTGCGTGTCGATGCGGCTTTCCAGGAGGAATTCGCCAAGGAGCTCAGGCTGTACGTCGGGCGCCCCTCGCCGCTCTACCCGGCACGGCAGCTGAGCGAACGCTGGGGCGGGGCGCGGGTGTATCTCAAGCGCGAGGATCTCAATCATACCGGCGCGCACAAGATCAACAACACCGTTGGCCAGGCGCTGCTCGCCCGTCGCATGGACAAGCGGCGTGTGATCGCCGAGACTGGCGCTGGGCAGCACGGGGTTGCCACCGCCACGGTCGCCGCGCGCTTCGGGTTGAAGTGCGTTGTGTACATGGGGGTCGAGGACATGCGGCGCCAGGCGATCAACGTCTTCCGCATGAAGCTGCTCGGTGCCGAAGTGGTTCCGGTCACCTCGGGCTCAAAGACGCTTAAAGACGCGCTCAACGAGGCGATGCGCGACTGGGTGACGAATGTCGAGGACACGTTCTACATCATCGGGACGGTCGCCGGCCCCCATCCCTATCCCATGATGGTGCGCGATTTCCAGTCAGTCGTAGGCCGCGAAGTGCGCTACCAGATCATGGAATTCGAGGGGCGCCTGCCCGACGCGCTGGTCGCCTGCGTCGGCGGTGGCTCGAACGCCATGGGCCTGTTCTATCCTTTCCTGAATGACCGTGAGGTTGCGCTCTACGGGGTCGAGGCAGCGGGCGAGGGTATCGCGAGCGGCCGGCACGCCGCTACCCTGTGCGCCGGCCGCCCGGGCGTGCTGCATGGCAATCGCACTTACCTGCTGGAGACCCACGACGGCCAGATCCTCGAGACCCACTCGATTTCCGCCGGCCTCGACTATCCGGGTGTGGGTCCAGAGCACGCCTGGCTTAAGGACAGCGGCCGCGCCCAGTACGTGGCGGTCACCGACGACGAAGCGCTCGAGGCCTTCCACGAATTGGCGCGCGTGGAAGGGATCCTGCCGGCGCTCGAATCGAGCCACGCGCTCGCCTATGCGCGCAGACTTGCGCGCGAGCTTGGCCGCGACAAGGTCATCGTGGTAAACCTGTCCGGACGCGGTGACAAAGACATCCATACCGTGGCCGAACGCGAAGGGATCCGCTTTTGATGTCGCGCATCGCCGGCACCTTCGAGCGGCTCGCCCGTGCCGGGCGTAAGGCGCTCATCCCCTTCATCGAGGCGGGTGACCCCACGCGCGCGACGACCGTGCCGCTCATGCATGCGTTGGTCGAGGCCGGCGCCGACGTGATCGAGCTCGGCGTGCCGTTCTCCGATCCCATGGCTGACGGGCCAGTGATTCAGGCTGCCTGCGAGCGCGCGCTCAAGGGCCATGTCCGCTTACGCGATGTGCTCGCGATGGTGCGAGAATTCCGTGCCCACAATGCCGCCACCCCGGTCGTGCTCATGGGTTATCTCAACCCCATCGAGGCCTTGGGCTACGAGGTTTTTGCCCGGGAGGCGGCCGCGGCCGGCGTCGACGGAGTGCTCACCGTGGATCTTCCGCCCGAGGAGGCTACCGGGCTGCTCGGCTGCCTGCGCGCAGAGGGGCTCGATGCTATCTTTTTGCTGGCACCCACAAGCAGCCCCGAGCGCATCCGGCTGATTGCCGAGGCGGCGAGTGGATTCATTTATTATGTCTCGCTGCGCGGTGTGACTGGCGCGGGCCACCTGGACGTGGACGAAGTCAGGTGCAAGCTCGCCGCCGTCCGCCGCGTGACGTGCCTGCCCATCGGGGTGGGTTTTGGCATCAGCGGCCCAGAAGTCGCTGCGCGCGTGGCGGTGTTCGCCGACGCAGTGATCGTGGGCAGCGCGATCGTGCGGCGCATGGAGATGCTCGCCGCCGAGCCGGATCGGATCCTTAAAGAAATACCGGCCTTTCTCAAGGACCTGCGCGCGGCGATCGATGCGCGCAGTTGGCCTGCGACCGCAGTCATGCCATGAGCTGGTTCGACAAGCTGTTGCCACCCAAGATCAAGAGCCATGGCCCGAGGCGCGTTGCCATCCCCGAGGGTCTGTGGAAAAAATGCCCCGCCTGCGGGGCGATCCTCTACTGCGCCGAGATTGAGAGTAACCACAACGTCTGCCCGAGGTGCCACCACCACATGCGCCTTGGCGCGCGCAAACGCCTAGATCTGTTTCTCGATCCCGAACCGCGTGTGGAGATCGGCGCGAATCTCTCCCCGGTGGACCCACTCAATTTCAAGGACACCAAGCGCTACAAGGACCGCTTGAGCGAGGCGCAGCAGGCCACCGGCGAGCGCGACGCGCTAGTGGTGATGCAGGGTGCGGTGCAGGGTCTGCCGTGCGTGGCCGCCGCATTCGAGTTCGGTTTCATGGGCGGCTCGATGGGCTCGGTGGTCGGCGAGCGCTTCGTGCGCGGCGTCAACGTCTGCCTCGAGCAGAACGTGCCATTTGTGTGCTTTTCGGCGAGCGGCGGGGCGCGTATGCAGGAGGCATTGCTCTCGCTCATGCAGATGGCCAAGACCTCAGCCGCGCTGGCCCGGCTGGCCGAGCGTGGCATTCCCTATATTTCGGTGCTCACCGACCCAACCATGGGCGGAGTGTCCGCCTCGCTCGCCATGCTCGGTGATGTGATCATCGCCGAGCCCAAGGCGCTGATCGGCTTCGCCGGACCGCGCGTCATCGAGCAGACGGTGCGCGAGAAGCTTCCCGAAGGTTTCCAGCGCGCCGAGTTCTTGCTCGAGCACGGTGCCGTGGACCTGATCGTGGACCGCCGGGAACTGCGCAGCCGCATCGCGCGGCTTCTCGCTATACTCACCCTTCAGCCGCGTCCTGCTCCCTCTGCCCTGGTCCCCGAGACCGAGACTGGCCTCTAGCAAACCCCTTGGGTACCACCGTCAACCCGAAGCCCCGCACCCTCCCCGAGTGGCTGGCGTTCATCGAGATGCTCTATCCGCGCAGGATGGAGCTCGGGCTCGAGCGCGTATACGCCGTGCTCGAGCGGATGGATTTACGCCGTCCACCGTTTGTGGCCATTACCGTGACTGGCACCAACGGCAAGGGATCAACGGTCGCCCTGTGCGAGGCCATGCTGCGCACGGGCGGCTACCGCGTCGGCAGCTACACCTCGCCGCATCTGATCCGCTACAACGAGCGCATCCGCCTCGGCGGCCGCATGGCCACCGACGAGGAACTGGTCGCGGCCTTCGAGATCGTTGACCGCGCGCGCGGGACGACACCACTTACGTACTTCGAATTCGGCACGCTTGCAGCTTTCGAGCTCTTCCGGCAGGCTGGCTTGGAGATCGCCGTGCTCGAGGTAGGTCTGGGCGGGCGGCTTGACGCGGTCAACGGCATAGACCCCGACGTGGCAATTCTCACCACCGTGGACATAGACCACACAAGCTGGCTCGGGGCTACGCGCGAGGCCATCGGGCGCGAGAAGGCCGGCGTTTTCCGTGCGCACCGGCCGGCGATCCTCGGCGACACCGATCCGCCGCAGAGCGTGCTGGAGGAGGCCGCGCGCCTCGGCGCACGGCTCTACCGCCTCGGGCGGGACTTCCACATCGAGCACACCGAAGGCGGCTGGTTGTGGCGCGGACCGGCAGGCGTGCGCGCGGGACTCCCGTACCCGCGGCTGCGTGGCGACTGCCAGCTCGCCAACGCCGCTTGCGCGATCATGGCACTCGAAACACTGGCCGCGCGCTTCCCGCTCAGCCAGACACAGTTGCGCGAGGGGCTCCTGAAAGCCTCGGTGCCCGGGCGCTTCCAGGTCCTGCCTGGGCGGCCACTTACCGTGCTCGACGTGGCGCACAATCCCCAGGCGGTCCGTACGCTTACGGGCAATCTGCGCCTACAGCCTGTTGCTGGCAGGACGCTGGCCGTCTTTGGCATGCTCCGGGACAAGGACATCGCCGCCTGCGTAGACGCCATTAAGGATCTAGTGGATGGCTGGTATGTGGCGACCGTGTCCTCGGAGCGCTGCGCAACCGCGACAGAGCTGGTCGAGGTGCTACGCACCGCAGGTGTACACGCGCCGATCGAGACCTTCGACAATCCCAGACCTGCCTATGCCGCAGCGCGCCGCGCGGCGCAGGACGAAGACCGCATCGTGGTATTTGGTTCGTTTTATATGGTCGGTGATATACTGGCGGCACATTAAAACGAGGTCTTCGGGCATGGCCGAAAAAGAGCGCGAGCAGCCTTCGTTCGATCCCAAGCACCGTATCGCCGGAGCGGTCATCCTGGTTTCGCTGGCGGTGATCTTTGTTCCCATGATCCTCGACGAACGTGAACCGGCCGGGAAGGCCGATGCGGTGGTCGAGATTCCGGATCGTGACGCGGCCGCGACGGCTATGACGAAAGTAGTGGTCTCGCGGCTCGACGCGCCTGCCGCGCGCGCGACCGCCGTGCAGGTGCCGAGCGCCCCGCCAGCCGCCGGCAAGGCGCCGGCGACCGAGCCCGCACCGTCAGCGAACCCCATCGCCCCCCAGGCGCCATCTGCTGCCGGGCAGGCCGCGGAAGAATCTCCACCCGCCCGTACCGGCACCCCATCCACCCCCGCCGAGGCGGCACCCAGGTCGGCCCCCAAGGGCGGCTGGGTCGTGCAGGTTGGTACCTTCGCCAATTTCGACAACGCCGTGCGTTTGCGCGAGCGCTTGCGCAAGCACGGCCACGAGGTGAGCACCGAGAACATTACGCTCGGCGACAGCAAGGCAGTACGCCTGCGCGTCGGGCCGTTTGCTGACCGCCACACGGCGCTCGAGGTGCAGGCGCGCATCAAGAAGGAAATCGGCGTGCAGGGCGCGGTGCTCGCCGAGCGCTAGCCGCCTTTGGGCGGTAACTGCTCCGCACACACGTGCCCGTGGTGAGTGCATGAACAGCTTCGATGTCTTTTTGCTCGTCGTTCTGCTGATCTTCGCCACTCTTGGGGCATGGCGCGGTTTTGTGCGCGAGATCTTTTCGCTCATCGCCTGGGTGATCGCGGGCATGTTGGCGCTGCTATTCGCCGGCCGTTCGGCTGAGCTGTTTCCGGGCTTCGTGGGTAATCCGGCACTGCGCTTGGTGCTCGCCTTCATGACGCTGTTCATCCTGATTTTTCTTGGCGTCACGGCGCTGGCCTGGTGGATAGACCGGGTGTGGTCCCAGCAGCGTCGGTTGCGCGTGTTCAACCGGATCTTTGGTGCGGCCTTTGGCATGCTTCGCGGCGGGGCGCTGCTCGTCGCCGCTTTCCTTTTCGCGGGATTGACGAACCTTCCGCAGCGGCCGTGGTGGCGCGACTCCGTGATGGCACCGGTATTCGTGCAGGCAGCGACCTACATCAAGGGTTACCTGCCGCGTGACGTTTCCCGACATATCCGCTATGGCTAAAATGTTGTTTCGGCCAAGGAGGCATCCTGTATGTGTGGCATCATCGGCATCCTGGCCAAAGGCCCGGTGAACCAGGCCCTCTACGACGGTCTCCTCGTGCTTCAACACCGCGGCCAGGACGCCGCTGGTATCATGACCTCGGACGGACGGCGTGTGTACCTGCGCAAGGACAACGGCCTCGTCCGCGACGTCTTCCAGCAACACCACATGCTCGCCTTGAAGGGTAACGTGGGCATCGGTCATGTGCGCTACCCCACGGCCGGCTGCGACTCCCCCGCCGAGGCCCAGCCCTTTTACGTCAATTCGCCCTTTGGGCTGGCGCTCGCGCACAACGGCAACCTCACCAATGTCGAGGCGCTCAAGGAGGCGATGATCCGCGAGGACCTTCGTCACCTCAATACCGACTCCGACTCCGAGATCCTGCTGAACGTGCTTGCGCATGAACTGCACGCCGTCAGCCGCCGCCAGAGGATCACGCCCGAGGACGTGTTCGAGGCGGTCGCTGGGGTGCACCGCCGTTGCCGCGGCGCCTACGCCGTGGTGGCGCTCATCGTGGGCGTCGGGCTGCTCGCCATTCGCGATCCCTACGGCATTCGCCCGCTGGTCTACGGCCGGCGCGAGACCGAGAAAGGCCCGGAGCATATTTTCGCCTCCGAGTCGGTGGCGCTCGATGTCCTCGGTTACGAGCTGGTACGCGACGTCGCACCCGCGGAGGCCGTGTTCGTGGATATGTCCGGCGAGGTGTACACCAGGGTCTGCGTGGAGCGCACACAACATGCCCCCTGTCTTTTCGAATACGTCTATTTCGCGCGTCCTGACTCCATCATCGATGGCATCTCGGTACACAAGACGCGCATGCGTATGGGCGAGAAGCTCGCCGGCAAGGTCCGGCGCGAGTGGGCCGACCTCGATATAGACGTCGTGATCCCGATTCCGGACACCTCTCGATCGGCGGCGCTGCAGATGGCCTACGAGCTCGGTATCAAGTACCGCGAGGGTTTCATCAAGAATCGCTACATCGGCCGCACCTTCATCATGCCCGGCCAGGCACAGCGCAAGAAATCGGTGCACCAGAAGCTCAACGCCATCGACTTCGAGTTCCGTGGCAAGAACGTGCTGCTGGTGGACGATTCTATCGTGCGCGGCACGACCTCCGCGCAGATCATCCAGATGGCGCGCGAGGCCGGGGCGCGCAGGGTGTACTTCGCCTCGGCCGCCCCGCCGGTGCGTTACCCGAACGTCTACGGCATAGACATGCCGGCAGCGAGCGAGCTCGTTGCGAGCGGTCGCAGCGTGGAGGAGGTCGCGAAACGTATCGGTGCCGACCGGCTTATCTACCAGGACCTGCCCGACTTGATTGAGGCGGCGCGCGAGGGCAACCCGAGGATTGAACGCTTCGATGCCTCCTGTTTCGACGGCATTTATGTCACTGGCGATGTCGACCAGGATTACCTCGACCGCATCGAGCAACTGCGCTGCGATGCCGCCAAGAGCAAGCGGCGCGTCGGGATCGAGGCGGGCAACAGCGTAGCCTATGCCGAGGTGTTTACCTTCCCCAGGTGAGCCTTACGGCCAATTGATGCTCATGATAAAGATTTCTGAGCACGGGGTAGAGGTGATTAGCGATGAAAGGTGACGACTGAAAATCTGCTCGGCAAGTATATAAAGATTTCTGAGAACAGGATGATGATTATCGAGGACATGGGAAAGGAAGAAATTGAACATCATGAGGTCGAGAGCGATAGTTCCTCCTCCATCTGTAAGATTTAAGAGTAGGGGGCTTGTCATCCGATGGAGTGCTCTGCCGAGTGCCCCTCCCAAAGGGGTCTTCTCCAAAGAATGAGGGTGGCGAGCGTTAGATCAACAGATAAAATACCCCTACGCGAAAAGATCGCGCTCTTTGGCTGAGTCTGCAAAAGAGCTGAACGATGAAATCGTGGTATTGACCGATCGGCGCAAGCCCATAGCGGCCGTTGTGCCCTTGAAGCATATCGACAAAGCATCACTTGCCTGAAGCACGCATCCCGAGTTTCAGAAACTTGTGTCGTGAGCTCGACGGGAGTTTGCGGCTGGAAAGACCCTGCCATCTGATGAGATGAAGCGAACAGTGCTCCCTCAGCGGGAAACGCGCCGTTCGGCCAGAAATCGTCAACTCAGGCGATGGAGCCCAGTTGTTTGTTGACATGGTACGGTTGGTAATATAGTTTTTGCTCAGATTAGCGCCGATTTGATCCATCAGCTTGCGGGCGCTTTATAAATTCAGCTAAAGCGAGGCGAACCCGCTTTGGCTGCCCGGCGGGTTTTTTTCATGCCCGCAATACGCGTAAGGAGAGCAGGCATGACCGACGACGATCAACAGTGGGCCTTCGACACCCGCGCGGTGCGCGCGGGGCAGGCGCGCACGAGCGAGGGCGAGCAGTCCGAGCCGATCTTCGTCACTTCGAGCTATGTCTTTAAGAACGCCGCCGAGGCGGCCGCGCGCTTCGCCGGCGAGCAGCCCGGGAACATCTACTCGCGCTTCACCAACCCTACGGTGCGGGCCTTTGAGGAGCGGCTGGCCGCGCTCGAGGGCGGCGAGGCCTGTGTGGCCTTCGCCTCTGGGATGAGTGCGATCCTTGCGACCTGCATGGCGCTGCTCAGGACCGGTGACCACATCGTCGCCTCGCGCAGCCTCTTTGGCAGTACCGCGCTGCTGCTGACCAACTATCTCGGACGCTTTGGGGTCGAGACCACGTTCGTGCCGCTGACGGATTACACCGCCTGGCAGGCCGCGATCCGGTCGAACACGCGCCTGCTGTTCATCGAGACGCCATCGAACCCGCTTATGGAGATCGCAGACATCGCGCGACTCGCTGCGATCGCCCATGCCCATGGCTGCTTGCTCGCGGTGGACAACGTGTTCTGTACCCCGGCGCTGCAGCGCCCGCTTGCTCTCGGGGCGGATCTCGTGATTCACTCGGCGACGAAATACCTCGACGGGCAGGGGCGCTGTGTTGGCGGGGCAGTGGTCGGCGACAGGCAGCGTGTGGGCAAAGAGATATTCGGTTTCTTGCGCACCTGTGGGCCGGCCTTGAGTCCCTTCAACGCATGGGTGTTTCTGAAGGGTCTGGAGACGCTGGGCGTGCGCATGCGCGCGCACTGCGCGAACGCGGCTGCGCTCGCCGAGTGGCTAGAGGCCCAGCCAGCGGTGGCGCGCGTGTACTATCCGGGCCTGCCCTCGCACCCGCAGCACGCGCTCGCCAGAGCGCAGCAATCCGGCTTCGGTGGCATCGTGTCCTTTGAGCTCAAGGGCGGACAAAGCGCAGCCTGGCGCCTGATCGACAGCACGCGGCTGATCTCGATCACTGCCAACCTGGGCGACACCAAGAGCACCATCACGCATCCGGCCACCACGACACACGGGCGGCTGACGCCCGAGCAGCGCGCCGAGGCGGGCATCACCGACGGCCTAGTGCGCATCTCGGTCGGGCTTGAGGACGTCGAGGACCTCAGGCGTGATCTCAAGCGCGGTCTCTCGTAAACAGGAAGGTCTGGCGCCCTGAAAAATAACGCAAAGGACGCACAGATGCCGAGCAAGATCACGTAGAATATCAGTATATTTCCCCGTCGGATTTTCTCTGTTCTCCGCAGCGGGTCTACGCGTTGTGTATGTCTTTCCCAGAGCGTTGGGGCGCGCAGGTATGGTCGTTCTGAGATAGATCAGACTCCAAAGCTTCCTTGTGATCCCCGGACCGCGCGAACGATTGCTTGCGATCTTTCAGGCCGCCCTGGCGGCGGTGCATGGGCGCACGCGTGTGCGCGAGTTTCTGCGCTGCCATCCACTGCCGGCGCACCCCCCCGTTTATGTCATCGCATTTGGCAAGGCGGCCTGTGCCATGGTGCAGGGGGCATACGACGCGCTTGGGGACACGATTCGCGATGCCTTGATCATCACCAAACGTGGCTATGGTGAGAGGCTACCGTGGCCGGTACTCGAGGCCGGCCATCCAGTTCCCGATGCAGCGAGCCTGGAGGCTGGGGCGAAACTCGAGGCCTTCATCCGCGCCATGCCCGAAGAGGCGCTGGTACTGGTGCTACTATCTGGCGGCGCCTCGACGCTTGTGGAGCTGCCGCCTTGCGGCGTTACGCTTGCAGATCTCGAGCGCCTTAATCGGTGGTTGCTCGGTGCCGGGCTCGACATCCGCGCCATGAACGCCGTGCGCAGCTGCCTGTCGCGCATCAAGGGCGGGCGCCTGGCGCAGTGGCTGCATCCGCGCAGGGTGTTGGGGCTGGCGATCTCGGATGTGCCCGGCGACGATCCGCGCGTGATCGGTTCCGGACCGCTTGTGGCCGACGGCGAGCGCGCAGTGGCCTGGCAGCACCTTGCGCTGCCGCCCGACCTGCGCGCGCTACTCGCTCGCCGCGGCATGCCAGCAGCGTGCGGCGTGTCTCCCTCAGGCGTGGTTGAGGAGGGGTTCGACATTCCGAGCAGGGTAAAGATGGAGATCATCGCGACCAATGCCGATGCTCGCCAAGCGGCGGCCGAGGCGGCACGCGCGGCGGGTTTTGATGTGGGCGTAGAACCGACGCTCTTTCTCGGGGATGCCATCGAGGCCGGCCGGAGCCTGGCGAACCGGCTCCTGCGCACCGCATCGGGCACGCTGTACATCTGGGGCGGGGAGACCACCGTGCGGCTGCCACCGCAGCCGGGGCGCGGCGGGCGCTGCCAGAGTCTCGCCCTGTCCGCCGCGCTGACCATGGCGGGACAACAGGTCTATCTCCTTGCTGCTGGCACGGATGGCACTGACGGCCCGTGCGAGGACGCCGGTGCGCTGGTGGATGGCGGTACGGTGGCGCGCGGTGCGCAACAGGGCCTCGATGCAGCACAGTGTCTTGCACGTGCCGACGCCGGCGCCTTTCTCGAGGCGAGTGGTGATCTCGTGCACACTGGGCCGACCGGGACCAATGTCATGGACCTCATGCTTGGCGTCCGTATCGATTAAAATCCATTACCGTGCGCGCACAGCCCCTTTGCCTTGCTCTGCTGATCGCCCTGGTTGCCCTCGGGGCCTGCACCGAGCGGCCGGCGTCCGAGCTGGCCACGGTGCTTTACTTCGTGGATCGCGAGCCGGGTGGGGAGCCCTACCGTACACGCGTGATCGTTACGAGGCGTTTTCTGCGCATTGATGACGGGACTGCCACAGACAGCTATCTGCTCTACGACCGCAGCACCCGGGTGATCAGCAGTGTGGTGCCCGCCGACTCCCGTATCCTGATTATCGCGCCGAAAGCGGTCAAACTCGACCCACCGGCCGAGTTCCGGCACGAGATTGTCAGGGATGCGGAGCGCTTTGCGAGCATCGGCGGTCACCCGGTCGCGCACTACCGACTACTGACCAACGGCAAGCAGTGTTACGACCTCTATGCTGCCGAGGGCTTGCTGCCAGAGGCCACGACCGCGCTTGCCGAATACCGCGAAGTGCTCGCCGGCGAGCAGGCAGTCGTGGTACCGCTGATGCCGAAGGAGATGAGGAGCGCTTGCGATCTTGCCAACCACGTGTTTTTGCCCGCGCGCCACCTCGCGCATGGCCTGCCGATACGTTACACGGACATGACCGGGCGGACGACCGAGCTGGTGGATTTCAAGACTGGCATGGAGGTCGACCCCGCGCTTTTCGCGCTGCCGGGCTCGTACCGGCGTATCACGATCGAGGAGATGAGGGGGCAAAAAAGTTCGACAGTACAAAGCGGATGATTTCCATGCTTGTCGCTTTTACCCCTCGTACCTTGCAGCTCGTGTCTCGTAGCTTTTCTCCAAAGGTAGGTTCTCCAACTGCCAGCCCTGCGGCGTGCACACAAGCACGCTGCCCTGCTCGTACCAGTCGCCGAGCACCACGCGCCGGGCCGGCTCGCCGTCGAGCATGAAGCGATGCTCGCCGGGGCGATGCGTGTGGCCGTGAATGAGGTGGCGCACGCCGTGTGCGCGCATCGCCGCCTCGACTGCCTGGGCGGTGACGTCCATGATCTGCGGCTTCTTCCGCGCGGTGGAAAGCTCGCTGTACTCGCGCAGCCGACGCGCGAGCGCCTCGCGCTCGACGAGGGGTTTGGCTAGAAACGCGCGCTGCCAGGACGTCTCGCGCACGATCTTGCGGAAGGCCTGGTACTCGATGTCGTCGGTGCAAAGCACGTCGCCGTGCATGAGCAGGACCGGCACCCCATAGAGTTCGATGCGCGCGGGCTCGGCCAGCAATCGGCAGCCGGTGGCGCGCGCAAAGCCATCGCCAAGGAGAAAATCGCGGTTGCCGTGCATCACGTAGATCACAAGCCCTGCCTCGGTGGCACGGCGCAGGCCCGCGACGAGCGGTCGGTACGCCTCTAGCTCCACGGACTCGTCGCCGAGCCAGTATTCGAAGAAGTCCCCGAGGACGTATAGCGCGCGCGCGTCATGCGCCGCCTCGAGGAAGTCGAGAAACAAAGCGGTCGTCGCGGGACGACTGGCGTGCAGGTGGAGGTCGGAGATGAACAGCGTGCGCTCCGCCATGTCGACCCTCAGCGCCCCTCCACGAGCCGCACCTTCTCGATAAGGACATCAGTAAGCGGCACGTCGCGAAAGCCAAGGCGCGTGCCAGTCGGGACGCCCTTGATCCGGTCCACGACGTACATGCCTTCCACGACGCGCCCGAATACGCAGTAACCCCAGCCAGCCGGCGTAGGCGCGGTGTAGTTGAGAAAGTCGTTGTCCACCACGTTGATGAAGAATTGGCTGGTCGCCGAGTGGGGGTCGCTGGCGCGCGCCATGGCGAGGGTGCCGCGGCTATTGCGCAGGCCGTTGTTGGCCTCGTTCTCGACGGGAGGGCGAGCGACCTTCTGGGTCATGCCCGGCCCGAAGCCTCCGCCCTGGATCACGAAATTGTCTATGACGCGGTGGAACAGTGTGCCGTCGTAGAAGCGGTCCTCGACGTACTGCAGAAAATTCGCCACCGTCTTGGGCGCCTTGTCCGGGAACAGTTCGAGCACCAGCGTGCCGTAGTTGGTCTGCATGTGGATCAGGGGGCGCTCTGTCATGGGGCGTGCTCCGTTGCGCACGTGCACCGCTTCCGTGTGTGCGCGCGCTTGTTTGTTGCCGTTTGCTGCGGGCCGGCGGCGCCTGCCTGGGACCGGGGCCTCGCCTATTGTCGCTTGATCGCTCGGCCGCGTGCAACGCGCCAGCGCGCGCGAAAGAGAGAGTGCAAGCCTCGGAGCGTTCCGCTAACATTCGGTCCCTGAGTCCGTCACCGCGGCATCCCGAACGCACTACTCCGTGCGCGCCGGGTCTCGTGCCGGGTCCGGGCGCACACCGTCATTTCTCCTACATGATTGACCGGCTCGTCAAGACACGCTTCGCGCCGAGCCCGACCGGCCAGCTGCATCTGGGCAATGTGCGCACCGCGCTGTTCAATTACCTGTTCGCGCGGGCTCGCAATGGCGTATTTTTGCTACGTTTGGAGGACAGCGATGCGGTGCGCGGCAGCGAAAAATACGCGCAGGCCATCCTCGCCGACCTGCGCTGGCTTGGCCTCGACTGGGACGAGGGTCCCGAGGTGGGCGGCGCGCACGGCCCTTACACCCAGTCCCAGCGCGGCGAGATCTATCGTGATTACTTCGAGCGGCTCCAGGCGCGCCGTCTTGCCTATCCGTGCTTCTGCACCGAGCACGAGCTCGCTGTGGAGCGCAAGACCGCCATAGCCGCGGGCCGGCCGCCACGCTATTCGGGACGTTGTCGCGCCCTCGACCGCGAGGAGGTCGCCGCGCGCTTCGCCCGGGGACTGCCGGCAACGTTGCGCTTCCGCGTGCCCGAGGGCCGGGTGATCGAGTTTGAGGACAAGGTGCGCGGACGCCAGACGTTCCACAGCGACGATATCGGTGATTTTGTCATCCGCCGCTCGGACGGTTCGCCGGCGTTTTTTTTCTGCAATGCTGTGGATGATGCGCTCATGGGCGTGACGCTTGTGTTGCGCGGCGAGGATCATCTTGCCAATACCCCACGCCAGATCTTGCTGCTCGAGGCGTTGGGGCTACCGGTGCCCGACTACGCGCATCTGCCGCTGGTGGTGGGCGCATCGGGCGCGCCACTGGCCAAGCGCACCGGAAGCCGCGCGCTCTCGGAGCTGCGCGCCGAGGGTTACCTGCCGGCGGCGATCCTTAACTACCTCGCGCGACTCGGGCATACTTATGAGAACAATGTCCTGCTCGACCTACGCGCGCTTGCCGCCGGTTTCGAGCTTGCGCGCGTGCACCGTGGTCCGGCACGCTACGACGAGCGGCAGCTTCGCCACTGGCAGCATGAGGCGGTCATGCGCCTGCCGGCCGAGAAGCTTTGGGCGTGGATGGGCGAAGCGGTGCAGCGGCATGTGCCGTCTGACAAACGCGCTGATTTCATCGAGACGATCCGACCGAACATCGCCTTCCCGGGCGAGGCCCGGGAATGGGCGCGCGTGCTATTCACCGACGACTTTACCCTGACCAGGGAAGCCAAAGAGCTGGTCGAGCACGCGCCGCGGAAATACTTCGAGCGTGTGCTTGAGGCGTTCATTTCACGCCCGGACGATCCCGCGTTGTTCGGCAGCGATCTGCCTGTCCCCGAGGGAGGGGGGCGAGCAGAGGCGTTTCGATTGTTGCGGGCCGCGCTGACCAATTCCTTGCACGGCCCGGAATTCGCGCGGCTGCACAATTTGATGACCAAGGAGCGGATTGAGCAACGGCTACGTGCGGCTGCACGAATGGTGAAATCCCATGCTGCAGATCTATAACAGCCTGACAAGGAAAAAGGCGCCGTTTACGCCGATCAATCCCGGCCGGGTCCGCATGTACGTCTGCGGCATGACCGTCTACGACTACTGCCATCTCGGCCACGCGCGGGTCATGGTGGTGTTCGATGTGGTCGTGCGATACCTGCGTGCGCGCGGTCTGGATGTCACTTACGTGCGCAACATCACCGACATCGATGACAAGATCATCAAGCGCGCCGCGGAGCTGGGCGAAGACGTGGATAGCCTTACGGCGCGTTTCATCGCGTCCATGCATGAAGACGAGCGCGCCCTCGGGGTCGACCCTCCCACGCTCGAACCGCGGGCCACCGGGCATATCGCGCAGATCCTCGCTATGATCGATCGGCTCGTCGAGAACGGCTGCGCGTATCAGGCGCCGAACGGTGACGTGTATTATCGCGTGCGACGTTTTCCCAACTACGGCACGCTCTCCGGCAAGACCCTCGAGGAGCTGCGCGCTGGCGCGCGTGTGGAGATCGGCGAGGAGAAAGAAGACCCGCTCGATTTTGCGTTGTGGAAAGCGGCTAAGCCTGGCGAGCCGGCCTGGGACAGTCCCTTCGGACCGGGACGCCCCGGCTGGCATATCGAGTGTTCGGCCATGTCTACAGCCGCGCTCGGGCCGCATTTCGACATCCATGGCGGCGGCATGGATCTCAAGTTTCCACACCACGAAAACGAGATCGCCCAGAGCGAATGTGCTACCGGCGAACCGTTTGTCAACGTCTGGATGCACGTGGGTTTCGTGCGCGTCAACGAGCAGAAGATGTCAAAATCGCTCGGTAACTTCTTCACCGTGCGCGAGGTGTTGAAGCGCTACGACCCTGAGGTGGTGCGTTATTTCATTCTCGCTAGCCACTATCGCAGCCCGCTCGACTATACCGACCACTCGCTCGAACAGGCGAAGCATGCGCTCACCCGCCTGTACCTCGCCCTGCAAGGACTGCCGACGGCGGCAGCGGGAGGAGAAGAGGGTAGGCCGTTTCGCGACGCCTTCTACGCCGCCATGGACGACGACTTTAACACGCCTAAGGCGCTGGCCGTGCTCTTCGATCTGGCCCACGAGATCAACCGGCTGCGCGCGACGGTCGGGCCAGGGCGCACCGCGCTCCTCGGCGCGGAGCTTCGCGCGCTCGGGACGCTGCTCGGGCTGCTCGGGCGCTCCCCGGATGCGTTCCTGCGCTCGGCCCCTACTGTGCACGGCCTGGGGCCCGATGAAATCGAGGCGCTCATCCGCCAGCGCGAGGTGGCGCGCCGCGAGAAACGGTGGGCCGAGGCCGACCGGATCCGTGCACTACTCCAGGACAAAGGGGTGATTCTCGAGGATGCCCCCGGGGGAAAGACCCTATGGCGGCGGGCGTGAGCGTGACGGGCGACGCGACCCTCAGGTCTGTTGCCATGGCTTGCCAGCCGTTATCCCGAAGACCAGGGGTTTTTGCGTGTAAGCTATTGACCCGGTGTACACTTATTAAGTAATTTCTGAATCGACTAAACCAGTACCAGCCCGAGCCCGCTCGTGCCCGGTTTCTGGGCAGATACGGGCTTTTTTATTCCCGTGAGGCTACTGTGGAATTGACCGGTGCTGAGATCTTCGTGCGCTGCCTGCAAGACGAGGGGGTCGAATACATCTTCGGTTATCCTGGCGGTGCGGCACTGCACATCTACGACGCCCTCTATCAGCAGGACAGAATCAAACACATCCTGGTCCGCCACGAGCAGGGCGCGGCGCATGCCGCCGATGGCTACGCACGTGCCACTGGACGGCCGGGCGTAGTGCTGGTGACCTCCGGTCCGGGCGTGACCAACACGGTCACCGGCATCGCCACGGCCTACATGGATTCGAGCCCGCTCGTCGTCTTCTCCGGCCAGGTTCCGACCAGCCTTATCGGCGACGATGCCTTCCAGGAGGTGGACGCGGTGGGCATCACCCGGCCGTGTGTCAAGCATAACTTTCTGGTCAAGGACGTGCGCGATCTGGCCGTGACCATCAAGAAGGCGTTTTACATCGCCACCACCGGCCGGCCAGGCCCGGTGCTGGTGGACATCCCAAAGGATGTTACTGCGCATAAGGCCGAGTACGCTTACCCCAAGCGGGTGGAGCTGCGCTCGTACAATCCCGTCACACGCGGCCACCCCGGCCAGATCAAAAAAGCGGTGGAGCTCATGCTCGCGGCACGCCGGCCGGTGTTCTACACCGGTGGCGGTATCGTCTGGAGCAACGCCTCGGCCGAGCTCACCGAACTGGTGCGTCTGCTCGGCTACCCGATCACCAACACCCTCATGGGGCTCGGCACCTATCCGGCCAGCGATCCTCAGTTCCTCGGTATGCTTGGGATGCACGGGACCTACGAGGCCAATATGGCGATGCACGAATGCGACGTGCTAATCGCTGTGGGCGCGCGCTTCGACGACCGTGTGACGGGCGACCTCAACAAGTTCTGCCCCTACGCCACCATCATCCACGTGGACATCGATCCCGCCTCGATCGCCAAAAACGTACCGGTCGAGATCCCGATCGTAGGCGATGCGCGCCAGGTACTCGGCGAGATGATCAAGCTCGTCAAGGCCGCCAAACGGCGGCCAGACCCAGAGGCCCTCAAGGCCTGGTGGAGCCAGATCAGCGAGTGGCGGCGGCTCAACTGCCTGGCCTACGACCGTTCGGACAAGGTCATCAAGCCGCAGTACGTGCTTGAAACCCTCCACGCGCTCACCGGTACGAGCGCTTTCGTAACCTCGGACGTGGGTCAGCACCAGATGTGGGCGGCGCAGTTCTACAAGTTCAATGCACCGCGGCGCTGGATCAACTCCGGGGGGCTCGGCACCATGGGCTTCGGGCTGCCGGCCGCGATAGGTGTGCAGCTCGCGCATCCGGGCGAGACCGTGGTGTGCATCACCGGCGAGGCCTCGATACAGATGTGTATCCAGGAGCTTTCGACCTGCAAGCAGTACGACCTGCCGATCAAGATCGTGAATCTGAACAATCGCTACATGGGCATGGTGCGGCAGTGGCAGGAATTTTTCTATGACCGGCGCTACTCGCACTCCTATCTCGACGCGCTGCCGGATTTCGTCAAGCTTGCCGAGGCCTACGGCCATGTGGGCATGAGGATCGAGAAGCCTAGCGACGTCGAGGGAGCGCTGCGCGAGGCCCTCAAGATGAAGGACCGGCTGGTGTTCATGGATTTCATCACGGACCAGACCGAGAACGTCTACCCCATGGTGGCCGCCGGCAAGGGCCACCATGAGATGCAGTTAAAGCCCTGCGCCGCCGTGGTCGGCGCCGACCGGGAACTCGCCTGATGCGGCATATCATCTCGATGCTGGTCGAGAATGAGCCGGGCGCGTTGTCGCGTATCGCCGGCCTGTTCTCCGCGCGCGGCTACAACATCGAGTCGCTGTCTGTAGCGCCCACCGAGGATCCTACCCTCTCACGCATGACGCTTGTAACGCGTGGCAGCGACGAGGTCATCGAGCAGATCACCAAGCAGCTCAACAAGCTGGTGGACGTGGTCAAGCTTCTCGACCTCACCGAGGGGCCGCATATCGAGCGCGAGATGCTGCTCATCAAGCTGCGCGCTGAGCAGGGCGAGACGCGCGACGAGATCAAGCGTCTGGCCGATATCTTTCGCGGACGCATTATTGACGTCACGGATAGCACCTACATCGTCGAGCTGACCGGCACTGGCGAGAAGCTCGACGCCTTCATCCAGGCGGTCAATCGCGCCGGCATCATCGAGGTGGTGCGCTCGGGCGTCTCCGGTATTGCCCGCGGCGACAAAGGCCTGCACGTCTGAATCGAATGGTCGGCGGTCAGCGGAGGGCAAGAAGCCGCTCGCGCGATCTTGATTTTCCCGTGAATCTGGAGCAGAGCTGAAATGAAAGTCTATTACGACAAAGACATTGATCTCTCTGTCATTCGCGACAAGAAGGTTGCGATCGTCGGCTACGGTTCGCAGGGCCACGCCCATGCGCTCAACCTCAAAGACAGCGGTGTCACGGTGACGGTCGCGCTACGCGAGGGCTCGGCGTCCATCCCCAAGGCGCGCAGCGCCGGTCTCGAGGTGAAGGGGGTAGCCGAGGCTGTGCGCGAGGCCGATCTGACCATGATCCTGGCGCCAGACGAGCAGCACAAGAAGCTCTACCAGGAGACCATTGAACCTAACCTGAGGCAGGGTGCCACCCTTGCGGTCGCACACGGTTTCTCGATCCACTTCGGTTTCATCCAGCCGAGGGCCGACCTCGACGTGATCATGATCGCGCCCAAGGGACCGGGGCATCTGGTGCGCTCGACCTTCACCCAGGGCGGCGGTGTACCGTGCCTGATCGCGGTTAAGCAAGACGCCACGGGCAGCGCGCGCGCCTGCGCGCTGTCCTATGCCTCGGCCATCGGCGGCGGGCGCGCCGGAATCATCGAGACCACCTTCAAGGACGAGTGCGAGACCGACCTGTTTGGCGAGCAGGCGGTGTTGTGCGGCGGCCTCTCGCATCTGGTGCTGGCCGGTTACGAGACCCTGGTTGAGGCCGGCTATCCGCCGGAGATGGCGTACTTTGAGTGTCTGCATGAGCTGAAGCTTATCGTGGATCTCATGTACGAAGGGGGGCTCGCCAACATGCGTTACTCGATCTCCAACACCGCCGAGTACGGCGACTACACGCGCGGGCCACGCATCATCAATGAACAGACCAAGGCGGAGATGAAGAAGATTCTGCAGGAGATTCAGTCTGGCGAGTTCGCCCGAGAATGGATGGCGGAGAACGAGAGCGGCGGCAAACGCTTCCCTGAGCTGCGCGCTGAGGCTGCGAAGCACCCGATCGAGGAGGTGGGTGCGCGCCTGCGCGAGATGATGCCTTGGATTAGGGCCAGCCGGATCGTTGACAAGGCGAAGAACTGATCGTGACCTGTGGTTCGTAATGAAGCAGTGCGCCGTTCGTCACGATCGATAACCGCTCTTCGTTGTTTTCGAATCGCGGATAACGACCCACGAATTAGCGGTTGTGCACATGGCCAACGCCCGCTATCCCCTGATCGCCCGCGAGGGCTGGGCGCATACCGCCGTGGTCGTCGCCCTCGCCGCCGCCGTACACTATTATGCCGGCTGGCCGTGGGCGGCCCCGCTATGGGTCGTGGCCATATTCGTCCTACAGTTTTTTCGCGATCCACCCCGCCGCATCCCGGCATCACCGCGCGGGGTGGTGGCGCCGGCGGACGGCAAAGTGATCGCCCTCGGTGAGGCGCACGATCCCTACCTCAAGCGGCCGGCGAAGCGTTTGAGCATCTTCATGAACATCTTCAACGTGCATTCCAATCGCATCCCGGTAGAGGGCAAGGTCATGGAGCGCTGGTATGCCCGGGGTGCGTTCCTAAACGCAGCGCTCGACAAGGCCTCGGCGCACAACGAGCGCAACGCGCTGTGGATCCGCACCGACGAGGGCGACGATGTGGTAGTGGTGCAGGTTGCCGGACTGATCGCCCGGCGTATACTTTGTTATGTGCAGCCCGGCGAGCGCGTGGGGCAGGGCGAACGCTATGGTTTCATTCGCTTCGGCTCGCGTGTGGATCTCTATCTGCCGGTGGGTGCACAGTTTCGAGTGGCGCTCGGCGACCGGGTGCGGGGCGCCACCGACATCGTTGCCCAGTTGCCGATGCACTGAGACACCAACAGATGACCGAGCATCCCAAGCCTTCTGCCCTGTGCGCCGGCAAGCAGCAGCGCAAAGGTATCTACGTTCTGCCCAGTCTCTTGACGACCGCAAGCCTCTTTGCTGGCTTCTACGCCATCGTGCAGGCCATGAACGGGTTCTTCGAGCAGGCGTGCATGGCGATCTTTGTCGCCATGGTGCTCGATGCGCTCGACGGGCGGGTGGCGCGACTTACGCACACCGAGAGCGATTTCGGCACCCATTACGATAGTCTCGTGGACATGGTGTCTTTCGGACTCGCCCCAGCGCTGATCATGTACGAATGGGCGCTGACCGGTCTCGGGAACCTAGGGTGGCTGGCCGCGTTCATCTACGCGGCCGGCGCGGGCCTGCGCCTGGCGCGCTTCAACGTACAGAGTGGTGTGGCTGACAAGCGCTACTTCCGCGGGTTGCCGAGCCCCTCGGCCGCCGCGCTGCTCATGGGCTTCATCTGGGTGCTCAACTCTTACGGGGTGCCGGGGCGTGAGATCAGCCTGATTGCACTGCTCGTGACCGTGGCAGCCGGCGGTCTTATGGTGAGCAACATCCGCTACCGCAGTTTCAAGGACCTCGATCTGCGCAGCCGCATCCCCTTCGTTACCGTGCTTGTGGTCCCGCTTGCCTTTGTGCTCGTCTTCCTCGACCCGCCCCAGGTGCTGTTCCTCGGATTCCTGGCCTACGGCCTGTCGGGACCGGCCGGCTGGCTACTGCGCCGACTGCAGCATCCAGTCGAGCGGCCGGCCGAGAAGAGCCGTGGGCTTTAAACCGGCTCTAAGTTGCATTATGCTTCCAGCATGACGAGCTTTTGCATACGGACCGCCTTTCCTGCACCCTGGCTCATTCTGGCCGGTGACGCTGCCCATTCTGCGCTCCTGCTCCATGGGCTGCTGCTGCGCCGGTAGGCGCGCGCAGACTCGATCCCATCTCCTGGCGAGGAGTCACAATACGCACCCGGAACCTGAATCAACCCCACACGATTCTCTGTGAAAGATGAGGATCGTGCCCGAACAGAGGCGCATGCCCATGAGCAAGGAACACCTGATCATTTTCGATACCACGCTGCGCGACGGCGAGCAGAGTCCGGGCGCGTCCATGACGCGCGAAGAAAAGGTGCGCATCGCCAAGGCGCTCGAGCGCATGCGCGTGGACGTCATCGAGGCTGGCTTTCCGGTGGCGAGCCCCGGCGATTTCGAGGCCGTCAAGGCGGTGGCCGAGTCGGTGAGCGACAGTACGGTGTGCGCGCTGGCGCGCGCCGTTGAGAAGGACATCGACCTTGCGGCCGAGGCCATCAAGCCTGCGAGGCGCGGCCGCATCCACACCTTCATCGCCACCAGCCCCATTCACATGCAGAACAAGCTGCGCATGACACCGGACGAGGTACTGCAGCGCGCGGTCTGGGCGGTGAAACATGCGCGCCGCTATACCGACGACGTCGAATTTTCACCCGAAGACGCCGGGCGCTCGGAGCTCGATTTCCTCTGCCGCGTGCTCGAGGCGGTGATCGCCGCCGGTGTTCGCACTGTAAACATTCCGGACACCGTGGGCTACAACCTCCCGCACCAATTCGGCGAGCTCATCAGGCAGCTTCGCGAACGCGTACCCAATTCGGACCGGGCAGTTTTCTCTGTGCACTGCCATAACGACCTTGGACTCGCGGTGGCCAACTCGCTCGCCGCGATACTGAACGGCGCTCGCCAGGTCGAGTGCACGATCAACGGGCTCGGCGAGCGCGCCGGTAATGCCGCACTCGAAGAGATTGTGATGGCAGTGCGCACCCGTCAAGACCTTTTCCCCTGCGAGTCGCGCATCGATACCACTCAGATCGTGCCGGTCTCGCGCCTGGTGTCTGGCATTACCGGCTTTCCGGTGCAACCGAACAAGGCGATCGTGGGTGCCAATGCCTTCGCCCACGAGTCTGGCATCCACCAAGACGGCGTCATCAAGAAGCGCGAGACCTACGAGATTATGCGCGCCGAGGACGTGGGCTGGACCGCCAATCGCATGGTGCTTGGCAAGCATTCCGGACGCAATGCCTTCCGCAAGCGTCTTTCCGAGATCGGCGTGGAGTTCAAGACCGAGGACGAACTCAACCGTGCCTTCGAGCGCTTCAAGGACCTCGCCGACAAAAAGCACGAGATCTTCGACGAAGACCTGCTCGCGCTGGTCAACGAGGAAAACTTGGAGCATACCTACGAGGCGATCCGGCTGGTCGCGCTGCGGGTGTGCTCGCAGACTGGCACGATACCGCACGCCACTGTGACCCTTGCCGTGGACGGGGTGGAGCGGTGTGCCGAAGCCGACGGCAGCGGCCCGGTGGACGCGGTGTACAAGGCGATCGACAGGCTCGTGCCGAGCGGCAGCCAGTTGCTGCTCTACTCGGTGAGCAATATTACGAGCGGCACCGACGCCCAGGGTGAGGTGGCGGTGCGCCTGGACAAGGGTGGGCGGATTGTCAACGGCCATGGTGCGGATACCGACATCGTCATTGCCTCGGCCAAGGCCTACCTCAACGCGCTCAACAAGCTGATGGCGCCGCTCGAGCGTACGCATCCGCAGGCGACCACGCTTATTTAAGGATCGACCGCCCAACATCATCCCTCTCTAGCCGGGCTCATCCGTGTTTATGGGCGGTTTCGGTAAAACCAGGCGTGCGGACCTTGCCTTCACGCTTTTCGTCGCCGCCGTATTTTTCGATGCGACGCCAGCGGCAGGCGCCGAAGAGCCACCCCAGGCCGGCAAGGGCTGGCAGTGGCAGGTGTTCGCCGAAGGGCTGTCGGCAGTGGACAATCTCGCTATCGGCTCGGACGGCTCGCTCTATGCCACGCTTGAGCGCGACCAGGGCAGAGGCGAGATCGTGCGCCTTCACGACGGCCGTGTCGCGACGGTGCTCGGCGGTCTCGATCGCGCGGACGGCCTTTTCATCGCCGAAGGGCGGCTGTACGCCACCGAAGAGGTTCCGGGAGGGCGGGTTATCGAGTTCGAACTGGCGAGCGGCCGGTGGCGCACGCTTGCCACGCTGCACAAACCCGAGGGTGTCGGCATACTACCGGGCGGCGAGCTGGTGGTTTCCGAAGATCAGGTGAGCGGCCGGCTCGTGCGCCTGCGCAAAAACGGGACCGTCGAGACACTGACCAGCGGCCTCAACCGGCCCGAAGGGCTAGCTGTCTTGCGCGACGGTACCATCTGCGTCGCCGAGACCGGCACCGGACGTGTGCTGCGCTTTCGCAACGGCCTGGTCGAGACCATCGTGGATGATCTCGACGAGCCTGATCAGGTGAAGCTTGCGCCCGACGGCGCGCTCTGGATCACCGAGGAGGCTCGACCAGGGCGGCTGCTGCGTTTCAAGGACGGCATGCTCGAGACCGTGCTCTTGGGACTGCAGGCGCCGCAGGGTATTGCCTTGCGCCAGGACGGGACGGTGCTCGTCGCCGAGCAAGGTCGGGGCCGGATCCTCGCAGTGTGGCGAGCGAACGGGATGTAGGCGTTTCAAAGCAGGATTGTGAGGGGGTGGGTGTAATTTTTGCTTTTTGATTCTCCTCACCCCTTATCGTTCTGAATTGCTTTGCATTATCGAACGCAAGTGGATGCGCTTTCGTTCCCATCGCTGCCGGATTATCCTAAGTTTCGTGGCTCACCTTGACGAGGAACGCCGGCGCCGGTATCTCGCGGCGATGGGCATCACGCTTTGGGAACCGCGTCATCGCGCTTCCCGGGGCGCTGCTGCCGTGCCAGCGCTGGCTGGGAAAAACGCCCCGATCATGCCGCCTGTTTCCGCGGCCGTGGTGGCCGCGGAGGTCTCGGCCATGGACTGGCAGGCGCTCGAGTCGGCCGTGCGCCAATGTACCCGATGCGCGCTCCACAAGACCCGCACCCAGACCGTATTCGGTGTCGGCGACCGGAACGCGAAGTGGATGTTCGTCGGCGAGGCCCCGGGCGCCGATGAGGACCTCCAGGGCGAGCCGTTCGTGGGGCGCGCGGGACAATTGCTGAATCTGATGATTCGCGCCATCGGTCTTGCGCGCGCGGATGTGTTTATCTGCAACGTTTTAAAATGCCGCCCTCCCGGCAACCGCGACCCGCGTCCCGAGGAGGTGGAACAGTGCGAGCCCTATCTCATCCGTCAGATCGCGCTGGTGCGACCCAAGCTCATCGTCGCGCTCGGCCGGCACGCAGCGCACAGTCTGCTCAAGACCGAGCTGCCGCTCGCGCGCCTGCGCGGGCAGCGGCTCTCCTACCACGGCACACCGCTCATCGTGACCTATCACCCGGCCTATCTGCTACGCAGCCCGGCCGACAAGCGCAAGGCCTGGGAAGATCTCAAGCGGGCGCGGCAGATCATGGATTCGCTATGAGCCGTCCCGCCCTGCGGCCGTGGTTGAGGATTCGCGCGATGCAAGAGGCCGATCTCGAGGCGGTGCTCGAGGTCGAGCAGTCGGCCTATGAGTTTCCCTGGACACGGGCGATTTTTCACGACTGCCTGCGCGTGGGTTATGATTGCTATGTGCTCGAGGAGGCTGCCGATGGAGTGGTTGGACACGGCATCATGTCGGTGGCTGCCGGCGAGTGCCATCTGCTCAACATCTGTGTCCATCCCCTCTACCAGCGCCGCGGCTTGGGACGTGCCCTGGTCGAGTTCCTGCTGAGGCGCGCGCGCGAAAAGAACGCGCGTGTGGCGTTGCTCGAGGTACGCGCGTCCAACCACATCGCTTACCGACTCTATACCCGGCTCGGCTTCAACGAGGTGGGAACGCGCAAGGGTTACTACCCCGCGCGCGCCGGACGCGAGGATGCGATCATCCTCGCGCGTGAACTCGAGCTGAAGTCCCCCGACGGCAAGGGATAAGCAGAGGTTTTAATAAATAGATTATCTGACGCGGAAACGCAAAGACGTTAGATGGGAAGGCCTGAGGTGTGAGGAGTGAGGCGCGTGCACGGCACGCGCTTTTCCTCACTCTCCTCACTCCTTACCCCTTACACCTCACCCTTTATACTGTGGCTCAGATCCCCAGGCCCTCTCTGGTCCAGCCGCTGCCGCCGGGCGTGGCCTCAAGGTGGCGGCCGGAGACGTGCTCCTCGATTTCCGCCACGCGCGCCTTGGGCACGTCCACCAGCAGCAGGATCTCGTGGGCGGCGAGCGCGCCGCGGAACTCGTCGAGGTGCGTGTCAGGCACGAACAGCGCAAACAGCCCGCCAGCGACGAAGCAGCTGATCGTCACCGCGAGCGGTCAACACCGCCCACAGCGTCGCGCCGGCGGCGAGTGTGGCGACGAAGCCGGCCAGGGCGACGAAGAACAGCGCGAGGTTTGCCCTCCACAGCGTCCACTCGAGTTTCCAGCCCGCGTCCTGCCTCTGTCGCGGTGTCGCCGCCGGCAGGCCCGAGAGATCCATGCCGTCGCGCGCCAGGGCGTGAATACGCTCGCGGCCCACGCCTATCTGCCCCAGGCGTTTACCAGCCGCAACGCCTACTCCTTGTCCGGCAGGACAAAATAAAGCCTTCTGAGCATGACGCTCACCTCCTGATATCGCGCCGTCTCAGCCTTCATCAATCATCTCGTCCGTCGGGTTGTCAAGATTGACCTGCAGCTCGCTGAACGGGTGCTCGACCGGGATGTCCAGGATCGCCTGGCGGTTGACCTCCGACTCGAAGTAGATGGTCAAGCTCGCCTCGCCGCCCTCGTGCACCACGCAGGGCAGGCCTTCGACGTTCAGCACGTCCTTAAGACTGATCGGATCGGTGTGACTGATGATGTGGAGCATGGCGAGCTTCCATGTTCCGAGAAGGATGGTGCAATCATCATGCGGCCCGGCAGGACGAAACACAATGACAGGGTTTGCAGGGCTATTCGGGGCGAACGCCCGTGGCCGTCACGTCGTAATCAGGCGATAATACTGTTATGTGGGTGAGGGTTTTCCTGAATCAGCAATGTAAGCTCGCACGGCAGACGGCGAGCTTGCGCAGCTCCTCGAAGAGCAGCATGGCCGCCGCGAACGGAAGGACATAGAGCCACACCTCTAACGCAACGGGCGCGGTGCCGAACAGCCGGTTGCCGGGCGTCGTGTAGACGATGACCAGGATCAGGGCGATCTCGACGGCGAGCCCGAACAGAATAAGCCGGTTGCGCAGCGGGTTTTGCGCAAGGGCGGATTCGCGCGCGCTGCGACACAAAAAGACGTTCACCACCTGCATCACGATGATGGCCGACAGGCAGGCCGTGGTGGCCTAAAGATACAGCGGATCGCGCGGCGCCAGCACCTCGCCATAGCTCCAGCCGGCGCCGGACAGCACGAAGAAGAACGCCGCCATGGCGGCAGTGGCCTCAAGTGAACCCAGCCAGAGGTAGGCCCGCGCAAGTAGCCTCCAGGAGAGCAGGCGTTCGCTGCGCGAGCGCGGCGGACGGCGCATGGTATCGGGTTGCGGCGGCTCGGCACCGAGGGCGAGCGCCGGCAGTATGTCGGTCCCCAGATCCACCGCGAGGATCTGGATGACGGTGAGGGGCAGCGGAATCCCGAAGAGCACGAACGCGAGATAAGGGACGATCTCGGGGACGTTCGAGGTCAAAATATAGGTCAGGAATTTGCGGATGTTGGCATAGACCGCGCGGCCTTCCTCGATTGCGCTGACGATGGAGGCGAAATTGTCGTCCATGAGCACCATGTGCGCCGCCTGGCGTGCAACGTCCGTGCCGCTCACCCCCATGGCAATGCCGATGTCCGCCTGCCGGAGCGCCGGGGCGTCGTTCACGCCGTCGCCGGTCGCGGCCACGGTCTCGCCCTTGCGCTTGAGGGCTTGCACGATGCGGAGCTTCTGGTCGGCGCTGACGCGCGCGAAATGAACCTCCGGGGCATCGAGCGCAAGCTGCAGCTCTGCGTCGCTCAGGCGCCGCAGCTCGTCGCCGGTGATGATACGCGCCGTCTCCGACTGCACCAAACCGATCAGGCGGGCGATAGCGGCCGCGGTATGCGGGTGGTCGCCGGTGACCATGATGACGCGGATGCCGGCCTCGCGGCAGGTGCGGATGGCCTGCGGCACCTCGGGCCGCGGCGGATCGCGAAAGCCGGCGAGCCCGACCAAGATCAGCTCGCGTTCGAGTTCCTCCGGGCGTACGGCCTCGGGCAGCTTGCGGTAGGCGAGTGCCAGCACCCGCAACCCCTGATCGGCCATTTCCCGCTCGGCGTCGAGAAAGCTGCGCGTGAGCCCCGCCGTAAGCGGTTCAGGCTGCGCACCGCGCTGCGCCTGGCGGCAGAGCGGCAGCACGGCCTCGAGCGCGCCCTTGGTGTAAAGCACGAGGCCCTGAGGTGTCTCGTGCACCGTGGAGAGGCGGCGGCGATCGGAGTCGAACGGGATTTCGTCGCGCTTCGGGAACATCGCCGCCGGCCGCAGGCGCTCGGCCAGCTTCAACAGCGCGACTTCCATCGGATCGCCGATCCAGGTCGCGCCGCTGCCGGGTTTGAGGCTGTGACAGTGGCGGGCGATGTCGTAGAGCGGCGCCTCGAGCGCGGCCAAGGCCGGATCGTCCGACTCGTAGAAACGCTCGTTAGCGTACAGCCGCTCGAGGTCCATGCGATTCAGCGTGAGCGTGCCGGTCTTGTCGGTGCAGATGATGGTGGCGCAGCCGAGCGTCTCGACCGAGGGCAGGCTGCGGATGAGCACTCGGCGGCGCACCATGCGCTGGCTCGCCATGGCGAGCGCGAGCGTCACGGTCGGCAGCAACCCCTCGGGCACGTTGGCGACGATGATGCCGACGGCGAACAGCATGTTCGCCCAAAAGCCGAGCCCGAGTGCCTGGCCGAGGAAGAAGAACAACACCCCGAGCGCGGCGGCGATGAGCGCGAGCACGCGCGACAGACGTGCGATCTCGCGCTGCAAGGGTGAGAGCAACTCGCCGGCCGTCTGCGTGAGGTGGGCGATTCTGCCGAATTCGGTGCGCATGCCGGTCGCATACACCACGGCGCGCGCTTCGCCGGCGATGAGCGAGGTGCCGGCGAGCAAAAGGTTGCGCGCGTGCAGCGGGTCCTCGGTTGACGAGGCTGCGGCCTCGCGTGGCAGCGGCAGTGATTCGCCGGTGATCGTGGCGTTGTTGACGCGCGCCGCGAAGGCCTCGAGCACGCGGCAGTCGGCCGGCACGTCCTCGCCGGCCTCGAGCCACACGACATCGCCCGGCACGAGCTCGGCCGCGGACAGGGTGGCGAGCCTTCCATCGCGCATGACCTTGACCTGATGGGGCAGCAGCCTTTGCAGCGCCGCGAGCGCCTGCTCGGCGCGGTGCTCCTGCCAGAACGAGAACAGGCCGTTGATGAGAATCACCGCGAGGATCGCCGCGCCGAGCATGCCCATGCCCTGACCCGGTTCCAGATACTCGGCGAAGAGCGCGAGCGCTGCGGCAAGCCACAAGATGAGTGCCAGAAAATGGGTGAAGCCATGCAGCAGTCGCCGCCAGGCATGCGCGGTGCGCACGCGCTCGATGCGGTTGGGACCGAACTCCCTTCGGCGCCGCGCGGCCTCCTCGCGGCTTAGGCCCGAGGCGGACGAGCAAAGGTTGGCGAGCGCCTCGGCGGCGCTGAGCTGATGGATCTTCATGGTGTCTCAAGTCGCACAGACTGCCTTTTTGTGCAGTTATCGCGGTGTTCGCATGCTTGTGATGGCCTACAAACAAATTAGCCATGACGCCAGCGCATTGTAGCGGCTTTGGCGGCGGGCAGTTTGCATGCCGTCCCGATACAATGGCCTTTTGCCCCGTGACGGAGACACCCGTGACCCAAGAACAACGTTGTGTCTATCGCGGTCGTATCGTAGAGCTTGAGGTGCGGCCGATACAGATGCCCAACGGCGCCGTCGCCGAGTTCGAGATCGTCCGGCATCCGGGCGGCGCAGCGGTCGTGGCCGTGGACACGGCTGGCTGCGTGTGTTTGCTGCGCCACTACCGCCCGGTCATAAATGACTGGCTCTGGGAGCTGCCGGCCGGCAAGCTCGATCCCGGCGAGGGGCCGCTTGCGACCGCGCAGCGCGAGCTGCGGGAAGAGGCGGGGCTTGCTGCTGCCTTCTGGGAACCGCTTGGCGTGATCATCAGCTCGCCTGGCGTGTTCACCGAGAAGGTCCATTTGTATCTCGCCCGTGGGCTTACGTACGTCGGCCAAAGCGCCGAGGAGCATGAGTTTTTCGAGGTACGCTGGCTGCCTTTCGCCACGGCACTCGCGTGGGCGCAAAGCGGCGAGATCGCCGACGCTAAGACCGTCTCCGGCCTGTTTCGCGCCGAGGAACATTTGGGGAAGGTCTGATTTATTTAGTTTTTAACGCCGAGACACAGAGGTCGCAGAGACGCGCAGAGATTTTTTCTGTTAAAAATCCATGATTTTTTCTCTGCGTCTCCGCGCCTTTGCGTTGAGTAGTTCGCAAATCAGAGCAGAGGTTTTTAGCGCCATGATTCGGCCTGACTATCAGGGCGGCAGCCTGGTGAATCTCATGGCCTCGCTGATCGAGGCCCAGGGCGGGACGAACCGGCCGTATGCGCCGCTGCGGGGGCTGCCGCCTGAATTGCTGAGCGGGTACCGTAACATCGCGCTGCTGGTCTTTGACGGGCTGGGCGACGCGTATCTCCAGCGCACGCTGCCAGCCGGAGCGCTGGCACGCCATCGGCGCGGCCGCCTCACCTCGGTGTTTCCGTCTACGACGGCTACGGCGATCACCACCTTCCTCACCGGCCAGGCGCCGCAGCAACACGCCTTGACCGGCTGGTTCATGTACTTCGCGGAGCTGCGGCAGGTGATCGCCGTGCTGCCGTTCCACACACGCGGTCGCACAGAGTCCCTGGCCAAGGCCGGCGTAGACGCCGCGCGGCTGTTCCGGCACGAACCGTTGTTTGACCGGCTGCCGGTACGGTCTTACGTCGTTTCACCCAAGAAGATTATCGAATCCGAATTCAACCTCGCTCACACCGGCCGCGCCCAGCGCCGCGGCTACGTGACGCTCGAGGAGATGTTCGAGGCCGTCGCCTGCTGTCTGCGCAGCCACGACGATCGCCAGTATATCTACGCCTATTGGCCGGAGCTTGATCACATCGCCCACGAGCACGGCATCGGCAGCCGCGCCGCCGCCGCCCACTTGCGCGAGATGGATACGGCCTTCGAGCGCTTTCTCAAGCGCATCGCCGGCAGCGACACCGTCGTGGTCGCGACCGCTGATCACGGCTTCCTCGACACGACACCGGAGCGTACCATCGAACTCGACGCGCACCCGCGGATAGCCGCCGCACTGCGCCTGCCGCTCTGCGGCGAGCGGCGGGTGGCTTATTGCTACGTCAAGCCGAAGCAGCGCGAGATGTTCAAGGACTATGTTGCGGGAGAGCTGGCTGCCTACGCTACGTTAGTCCCGAGCGAACAACTGATCGAAGAAGGCTGGTTCGGGCTCGGCCCGCCGCACCTGCGCCTGCACGAGCGCATCGGCGACTACGTACTGCTCATGCGCGAGAACTACGCCATCAAAGACTGGGTACCCGGCGAGAAACGTTTTTACCAGATCGGCCTGCACGGCGGCGCAAGCGAGGCAGAGATGTACGTCCCCCTCATCGTCGCTGCGCCGTAACAAAGTCTGAAAACACCTCCCCCACGAAGCGGGGGAGGCAGGGAGGGGGAGACCGCCCATCGTTTGGCTCGCTCTTGAATCCTGTCGATTTCATTTTTTTCGGAGGCTCGAAGCGCCCATGCCCAGGCTCCATGCCATGCCGTTCGCCCCGGGTCGCGCCCGCGGCGTGCTACGCCGCGATCTGCGCAAGACGGAGAACGACGCAATCCTGGCGGTCAGCCACGCCGAGCTTCGCAACCTGCCCGCGGCCGCGGCCGGGCTGATCGTGGTGGACGGTGCACCGTTTTCCCACGCCGCGATCCGCCTGCTCGGCATGGGGATTCCGGTGGTGATGGCGACCGCGGCGCAGCTTGCCGAGCTGCCCGAAGGAATCGAGCTCGTCGTGGACGGCGAACGCGGGACGATCGCTTGGGCGGAGGAGAAGGGCGCCGATACAGGCGTAGTGCCGCTGCCGACGCCGACCCCCGGCCGCCCGGTCATGACGGCGGACGGGGTTGCGGTCGAGCTGCGCGCCAGTATCGCCGATGCCGCCGGCGCGGCACGCGCCGTGGCGAAGGGTGCCACGGCCATCGGGCTCGTGCGCTCGGAATTCCTGTGGCCCGGGGACGGCCGCCTGCCGGATGCGGATTATTACGAACCGGCCTTCGGCGTGCTGTGCGAGCACGCGCGGCCGCTTCCCGTTACCGTGCGCCTGCTCGACATTGCCGCCGACAAGCGCCCGCCCTGGCTCGTTGGTGTATCCGGCATTGAGGGGCCGCTCGGCCGGCACGGCCCGCGCCTTTATGTCATCGAGCCGGTGAAGAGTGTGCTGCAGGCACAATTGCAGGCGCTCTGTTGCCTGGCCGAACGCTACGATCTGCGCGTGCTTGTGCCGAACGTGGCCAACGCTGGGGAGGCACAGCGCCTGCGCGCGGAAATTGCGCGCTTTCTGCCTGCCCACCTGCCAATCGGCATGATGGCCGAAACGCCGGCCGCGGCGCTGGGTCTGGCGACCTGGCCGGCCGATTTTCTCGCGCTGGGCTGCAACGACCTCATGCAGTGCCTGTTTGGCGCCGACCGCGACGACCCGCGGCTAAGCTCCTACCTCGACCCCTACGCTCCGGTGCTGTATCGCTTTCTGCGCGTAGTGGCCGAACGCGCCGGCGCGCGCTGCGGCACAATCCAGGTCTGCGGGCTGTTGCCGCAGATCCCGGGGATGCTCCCCTTGTTGCTCGGACTTGGCTTTCGCCTCTTTTCCGTCGAGCCGATGATCATTCCCTACCTTGCCCGCGCCGTCAGTGGGACACGGACCGATCGCGCTGCTACGCTCGCGGCGCGCGTGACAGAGGCGGCTTCCTCGGCCGAGGTGCGCAGGCTCTTGGAAGTCGGCTGAAGGATAGGGTAGCGGACCTTGTTGTGATTGTCTTTCGGGAAATGAAGCAGTAACGCCCGGGCGCACACCTTGCCTTGAGGCATGCGACAGCAGTTTTAGGCGGCGTGTGTATTGACGCGCGTCAAATCTCAACACCACGCGAGCGACGTATGATGAGGCAAATGGGGGCGATCAGCATGGGCCTATTCCGCGCCGAATCTCTCGTCGCATTGCCTGCTGCGCGTGACTCGCTCTACGAGGGACTGCTCGCGCGGCGGCGTTCGTTGCGCGAGTTTGCAAACAGCGCACTCACGCTCCAGGAGCTCGCGCGACTCCTGTGGGCGGCGCAGGGAGTCTCGCAGCCGCGGGGCCTGCGTACCGCGCCCTCGGCCGGTGCGCTCTATCCGCTCGAGCTTTATGCGGTGGTCGGGCAAGTCGAGGGCCTTGTCGCGGGTGTCTATCATTACCGCCCCGATCGCCACGCGCTGTGCAAGCGAAAAGATGGCGACCTGCGCGGTGCGCTCGCCACCGCGGCGCTCGGGCAGCGATGGGTGGCCGAGGGTGCGGTCGTGCTCGCGATCGCCGCTGTCTATCGGCGCACCACGCGCAAGTACGGCGAGCGCGGCATCCGGTATGTGCACCAGGAGTCCGGACACGCGGCGCAGAACGTCTGCCTGCAGGCGACGGTGCTCGGCCTCGGTACCGTGACCGTCGGGGCCTTCGATGAGCGCGCTGTACAGCGCGTTCTTATGTGGCCCGCCGAGCAGGTGCCGCTCTATCTGCTGCCTGTCGGCCGGCCGCTCGCGTAGTTTTTCCACAGCCTTATCCGACAGCGCGCTGGTCTTGATCTACCCCTGTGCGCCCCGCCGACAGCCCGAGGCGCTGTGGCGACTTTTCGGTGTGAGCACTCGCACTTCGCTCGAGTGACAGCGCGAGGTGTACGCCGCGCCTGCTGGCGGCCGGTGCGTGGATTTCTTCTACGATGACGCTGCACCTCGTCTCGAGCACATCCGACGGCCTGCCCGCGCGCGTGGATCACCGGCTAGGCCCGGGCGAGCGGCAGCGGGCGTCGCCGGGTACGTCTCAGTGACCTGTCCGATACCACGGGATAGAAGTTAGAGCGCGCGGCATGGCGGCTTCATGCTGCAGGCCGCAGCAAGCTGGTCAAAACCGATCCAGCCGCAGCGGCAGTCGCCGCAGCCGTTTACCGGTGGCGGCGAAAACGGCGTTCGCCACTGCGGGGGCGACCGGCGGCAGGCCTGGCTCGCCCACGCCGCCGGGCGGTTCATTGCTTTCCATAATGTGGACCTCGATCCTTGGCGTTTCGGCGAGGGTCAGGATCGGGTAATCCTGGAAGCTCGACTGGATCACGCGGCCGCGTTCGATGCAAACCTCTTCGTGAAGTGCTGCGGACAGGCCCATGATAATGGCGCCTTCAAGCTGGGCGCGCACGGCATCGGGGTGCACGGCCACGCCACAATCGATGGCGCATACCACGCGCTCGACCCGGATGCGGTGGTCCGAGCAGGCGACCACGGCGACCTGCGCGACAATGCTACCGAAGGATCGGTAGATCGCGATCCCGCGCCCGCGGCCGGGCGGCAGCGGCGAACCCCAGCCGGCGTGCGCGGCGGCCTGCTCAAGCACAGCGCGCAGGCGTGGCGCATCCTTTAGTAAAGCGCGGCGGTACTCGAAGGGGTCACAGCCGGCGGCGTGTGCCAGTTCGTCCACAAAGCTTTCGATCGCAAAGGCGTTCTGGCCGGCACCCACCGAGCGCCATGCCCCGGTCGGTACCGGCGAGGGGACCTCAATATGTTTTTCGCTTTGGTTCGGGATTGCATAAGGGATGTCCGCGCCGTCTAGCGCCAGCTCCGAGCCGGCCAGGCGAAGCCGCCAGGCGATTGGCCAGCCCTGTTCGTCGAGCCCCGCCTCGAGCCGCGCGGCCCCGGCCGGCCGGTATTTGTCGTGCTGCAAGTCGTCGGCGCGCGTCCAGATCACCTGCACCGGCGTGCCGAGTTTTTTCGAAAGTTCGACGGCCTCCGCAACGAAATCGGTCTCGAGCCGCCGCCCGAAGCCGCCGCCCAGGAACTGGGTGTGTACGCGCACCTTTCTCCTCGGCAGCCCGGTCAGCCTGGCGGCGACTTTTTGTGTGTCCACCTGGCTCTGGGTGCCAACCCAGATATCGCAGCCGTCGGCGCGCACCTCGGCCGTGCAATTCATGGGCTCGAGGGTGGCATGCGCGAGGTACGGCGTACGATACACCGCCTCGATCCTGCGTGCGGCATTTTTCAGTGCGCGCCATACACTGCCCTGCCGTCGCACAATCTTGCCGTTGCGAGACAAGGCGGCATCGATCTCAGCGTAGAGAGAGTCGTTATCGTGCCGGGCGTGTGGACCTTCGTCCCACTCGACCGTAAGCGCCTCGCGTCCGCGCCATGCCGACCAGAAATCGTCTGCGGCGACTGCCACGCCGGATTCGATCGCGACCACCTCGCGTACACCCGGCACGGCGAGCGCAGCGGCGGGGTCGAAACGCTCGAGGCGGCCACCGAATACCGGGCAGCGCGCCACGACGGCGGTGAGCACGCCGGGCCGCGCGATGTCGATACCATAGCGCGTGCGGCCTGTGACCATGTCCGGGATCTCCAGCCGCGGCTGCGGTTTTCCGATCAGGCGAAATTTTTCTTTCGGCTTGAGCGGGGGGAACGCGGGGACGGATTCCTCGAGCGCCGCTCGCGCCAGTGTGCCGTAATCAGCGCGCAGACCGCTCGGCAGGTGCACGACCTGTGCGGATTCGGCGTGGCACTCGGCTGCCTTCACCTGCCAGCGGCGCGCGGCGGCAGCCACGAGGCGTTCGCGCACGGCCGCCGCGCGCCGGCGGAACGCTGTCCACTCGCCGCGGATCGAGCTCGAGCCGCCGGTGAATTGCTCGCCCCACATGGGGTTCTTGTATACCGCCTCGGCCGGCGCGAATACCGTGCGCACGCGCCCCGGGTCTACCTCCAATTCCTCGGCCACGAGCATGACCAGTCCGGTGAGCGCGCCCTGACCCATCTCAGAGTGGTTGATCGTCAGCACGACCGTACCGTCGGTCGCGATAGCGATCCATTTATCAAACGCGAAGACTTCGCGCGGCATTTCGGCCGGCCCCGGAACGGATACAAATGGAAGATCGCCCGCGGCCGCGGCATGGATCGCCGCGCGAATGCGCGGGTAGGTGCCACAGCGGCAGTAGATCCCGTTCAGGGCTGCGTCGATCTGGGCATCGTCCGGCTTCGGGTGGTTGTGCAGCAGCGCGGCCGCCCTCAGGATCCAACCGCCCTGGCAATAGCCGCACTGCGGAACTTGCTGTGCGACCCAGGCGCGCATCACGATATGATCGGGCGGCAGACCCTCGAGGGTCGTGATCGCGCGCGCGCCGACGCGCCCGAGTGGCACCATGCAGGCATGGTTCGGCTCGCCATCGAGCAGGACCGTGCAGATCCCGCAGACCCCCACGCCGCAGCCGTACTTCGTAGCCTTCAACCCAAGCTCGTCGCGCAGCACCCAGAGCAGCGGTTTGTCCGGGTCGGCAAAGATCGCATGCTTCTTTCCGTTGACTAGCAGCCGGATCATCGCCTGGCGCCTTGGCTCGCGAAAGCGCATGGACCGATTATAGAGGATCGGGGTTTGCGCTAGCGCCGCTCGAGGCAGGGGGAGGTGGCGGAAGCGACCACGCAGGCAATGCGTTTGAGTTTTTTCAGCGGGTAGCGGCCGATGGCATGGACCTTGTCGTCGCGGAAAATGACTGGCGTGAGATTGCGCAGACCGATCGCTCGGTCCTTGAACGGTTCGCGAGTCAGGTAATAAAGCACCTCGTAGAGGCGGCCGTTGTCATCGCGCAGCCACTCGCGCCGGAAAGGGTTGAGCGGGCGTTCACCCCGTCGTACGTCCATGAGGCGCTCGACGACCGGGCGTGGCATACCGAGATAAACGTCAAGCAGGCGTTCGTCGTTGAGCGCAGCGAGCTCGGCGGCGCTAAGCGATGGTTCGGCAGGGGGTGTATCTTTCGCCGCGGCCGTATCGAGTGTTCCCTCGCGGGCCGTCCCAAAAGGGGACAATAGCGGAGGACCAAGACGCTGGTCTTCGGCGGCGATGGCGGCAGTTTGCTCTGGCGTTGATAAAGGCGCGGTCGTCACCCGCGGGGAAGGCGAGGGTACCTCGCGTCCGGTCGCGCAGCCGGCCAGTATCGCCACGAGGGCGCACACTAGGAGGTGGCGCATGCCCATTCTTCCTATTTTGAGCGTCCTTTCAATGGCGGCCGCCTCTTCTGACCGTGCGGGTGCTGCGCAGTCGCGCGAAGAGCCGTTTGCGCCCGCCCCGCCGTGCGGCGGCCGATGGTGGCGCGAAGGTGCCGTGTGTCGTGGTAAGCGCCATCACGCGTGCGCCTTCTACAAGCGCGTCGATCAGCCGCTGCGGCGCGCGGCTTAATATCGGTGCGGCGCCGTCACGTCGCTGGCGGCGATGCAAGAAGCGGATAAGGGCCATATTGCAGGCCACGGTCAGCGTGACGGCGAGCGGGTCGGCCACGAAGACGAGCAGCATGATGGCCCAGAAGACTAGCCGATCTTGTTCCACGTCCAGCATGCGCGCCACGTACGAGATCGGTCCGATGTGCGTCTCGTATTGCAACTGCTTGCGGCCCAGCTCGCGCAGGCGCGGCTCGATTACATTGAGGCGGTCGCGGATCTCGGCCTGTTCGTCGCCGAATTCGCGCGACAGGCGGATCTTGTCACGCACCGCCGCGGTGGGCAGCTCTGTGATCTGGCGGTTGATCTCCTCCAGGCGTGCCCGCTTGAGCTCAGCTTCGGCGGCAAGCGCGCGCCGTTCCTGGCTAAGGAGTTTGTATTCCTCCGAGGTCTTCTGGTAGCCCTGGCTCAGGTACCCGAAGATGCCCACCGACGTGATGAACATCAACGTCACGAGAAAAACGATCAGGATGGTCTTAAACAACCCCGGGATCAGCACCCAGAAGCGGTATAGGTACACGGCGACCCCGATCTTGCCGGCCTCGAGCGCGATGCCCATGATCATGGCCGGGACATAGTTGTACGCGAACATGCTCGCGATACCGATCACGGAAAAGAGCGCCGCGGTGGTGACCAGCACTCCGGTGACGAGGATCAGGAACAATATGTACATGACGGACTCCTTGTTTTGGCACACGCGCGTGGCAAGGAGGGCCGCAGCAAGATCCGTGCCTGGCGAATGCGCTTGAGATCTCTATCCCCTGTGCTGCAAAAGCGTCAAAATCTTGACACTCTGCCCCAGTTCCTTGGCGACTGCCGGCGATCCCGCGCGCGAGGGAGAGGGGCAAAGTGGGATCGCTCTTGCGGGCGGAGAAAATCCGATAAGATAACGGAACCGACTCGTCATGAGATGTCCCCCATGATGTCTGCAAACTGGCAGCCTGAACTCGGCGCATGGTATGAGACCGAGGAAGGCGAAGTCTTCAAGGTGATCGCGGTCAACGCGAGCACCGGCGCCGTGGACGTGCAGGGCGCCGACGGCCGCGTGGAGACCCTTCCCCCGGAGGTATGGCGGGAGATGACGCTCATTGAGATCGAGCCGCTCGAGGAGTGGCACGCCTCGATGGACGATTTCCTCGCTGCTCGGCGAAGGAAGGAGTAGACGTTGGCGGCGCACGCCGTGACGAGCGCTGCGCCTGCACGAAGCAGGCGCTTGCGCAGGCCATGCGCGTGCGTCCAATCTGCCCGAGGTGATGTGCGCGCTTTGAACGCTGGGCCTATTTCCGCATTCCTTGGCCTGGGCAACAGCGCTCTGTTGCTGCCGGCGCCTCGACTTCGTCTGCCGGGTACTGGGGCGTGGCGGCGCGACCGAGGACTATACCGTGATGGAGGTCGAGGGCAACGGCGCGCAGAAACCTGCTGCGTGTGCCCCGCAGTGGACCCAAGGACCTGTCAGTACCCACTCGTCGCGTGCATACATCCGACGCACACCTGGTGCAAGGACGCTCTTGATCTGTGGCGACAGAAATAGCCGCTCGTCTTGTGAGGGTAAAAGGCGCCATGCCCTGTGCGCGTGGTATCTGCGCGCAGCCGGCTGTGCTATCCTTCGCCTTGAAGGATGACCGCACCGTCCGGGCCGCTGCCCGAGGAAGGTATTTCATGCACGAGTTGAACGCCCTCAAGCACGAAGAGCGCGTCGAGCTTTCCCGCCTGATCATCGCGCTGCTCGATAGCTGGGGCGTGGAGCCGCAGCGCCAGGTCGCGCTGCTCGGCCTGCCGGACGACACCACCCCGCAGCAATACGAGCGCTACCGCTGGGACACGCCGTTGCCCGAGAACGACATCGTCATGGAGCGCGTCGAGCACCTGATCGGTATTGCCGACGCGCTGCGCACCTCTTATCCGCGCAATCCCCACATGGGTGCGATCTGGATGAACCGGCCCAACCCGCGCTTCGACAATCGCACACCGCTTGCCGCCATGCTCGAAGACGGGCTGCAGGGCATCCTTGCGGTGCGCGTGCACCTCGACTGCGCCTACGATTGGGAGATCAGCTCCAAGGCGCGCTGAATCTCGGCCGGTTGCGTTAGCCCCTAGGCAGGAGGCACGCAATCTTTTCGCCTTGCCTTTCTGGGCTTTCGTGAGCGGCCGCATACAGGCCGGGCGCGGACATCCAATCGCTATTTCTCATCGCCGTCGAAGGCGGGAAGGGCCCGCTTGTACGCATTCGACCGCTTGCTGCAAACGCTGCGCGCGTTTCTGTTGGGGGAGCTCGTTCGCGCCCTCGGGGTGACGGCGCGGCATCTTTTCGTGCGCAAGCTCACGGTCCAGTACCCGGACGAGAAGACACCGTTGTCAGCGCGCTTCCGTGGACTGCACGCCCTGCGCCGCTACCCGAACGGCGAGGAGCGCTGCATCGCTTGCAAGCTGTGCGAGGCGGTCTGCCCGGCCTGCTGCATCACGATCCAGGGCGAGGAGTGTTCCGACGGCATGCGCCGCGCCAAGGTCTACGACATAGACCTCTTCAAGTGCGTTTACTGCGGTTTCTGCGAGGAGGCCTGTCCTGTGGACGCCGTCGTGCTCACGCGCCACTTCGAGTTTCATTTTGAGAAGGGTGACGACTTCGTCATCCGCAAGGAGCAGCTGCTCGCCATCGGCGACCGCTGGGAAAAGCAGATCGCTGCCGACCGCGCGGCGGACGCCAAGTATCGCTAACCGAACCGCGCCAGGGTCAGCCCCTCGATGTCGATCTCGGGCTTGCGTCCACTAATGAGATCGGCCAGGATCTTGCCCGAGCCACAGGCGAGCGTCCAGCCGAGTGTGCCGTGGCCGGTGTCTAGATAGAGGTTGCTGTACGGTGTGGGGCCAAGCACCGGCGGGTTGTCTGGCGTCATCGGCCGCAGCCCCGCCCAGGGTTCGGCACGCGCGTAGTCCCCGCCGTGTGGAAATAGCTCGCGCAACGCGAGCATGACGGTCGCCACGCGCGCCGGGCGCAATCGCAAATCGTAACCGGTGAGCTCGGCCGTGCCGGCGGCACGGATGCGCCCGCCGAGCCGCGTGATGACAACTTTGTACCTCTCGTCTGTGATCGTACCGGCCGGCGCGGCGGCCTCTTGCGTCACTGGCACCGTGACCGAATAGCCCTTTACGGGATAGACTGGCAACCGGATACCGAGCGGTTTGAGCAGCAGCGGCGTGTAGCTCCCGCAGGCCAGCACATAGGCGTCCGCACGCAAGGTGCCGCGGTCGGTAGCGAGGGCAACAAGGCGTGACTGCTCCGCGACCAGGTTCCGCACAGTGACGCCGCCCTGGAAGATCACGCCCCGCTCGGAGGCGCGGCGTGCGAGTGCCTCGGTGAACAGGCGGCAGTCGCCCGACTCGTCGCCCGGGAAGTGGATGCCGCCGGCAAGGCGCGGTGCTGCCTGCGCGAGCCCCGGCTCCACCTCGAGGCAGCCCGCGGCATCGAGTACACGGTAGGCGATGCCCAAACGGTCGAGCTGGGCGGTGTCGCGCAAGGCACGATCGAGTGCGCGTGGTGTGCGGAAGACCTGCAGTGTGCCGCGCGCCCGCTCTTCGTAGTGGATGCCGGTTGCCTGCCGCAATTGCGCTAGGCAGGCGTGACTATAGCGTCCCAGACGCAGCAAGCGCTCCTTGTTTCGCGCGTAGCGCTCTGGTGTGCAGTTGCGTAGCATACGCGCAAGCCAGAACCACAGCTCCGCGTCGAGCTGCGGCCGCAGCACCAGCGGCGAGCGCGGCCGCAGCAGCCAGTAAAGCGCGTGCGCCAGAACATCGGGCGCGACCCACGGGCTGGCCGCGCTCCATGAAACCTGCCCGCCGTTGGCGAAGCTCGTTTCCATGGCCGGCGCGCCATGCCGGTCTACGACCGTCACTTCGTGACCGGCGCACGCCAAATACCAGGCGCAGGTCGTCCCGACGACCCCGCTGCCGACGACCAGAACCTTCATCGCTGGGATGGTGCCGCACGGCCTCGGCCGGTGTTGCAGGGCTTACTACTCTCCATCGGCTGCGAAATATAACATCCTTGCGCGCGTCTCGTGCAGGTTCGTGGAATGCGCACGCCCGCGCGCTCTTTGCACCGGGTTTTCATCGGCTCTATGCTTGGCATCCATGCGCCGTATTCTGCGCTCGCTCCGCCACCGCAACTTTCGCCTGTATTACTTCGGCCAGCTCGTCTCGCTCAATGGCACCTGGATGCAGCACCTGGCACAGGCGTGGCTTATGTATCGCCTGACGGAATCGAGCTTCATGCTAGGGCTCGCGGGCGCGGCCACGCTTTTGCCCAACCTGCTACTCGGGCTGTGGGGCGGTGTGATCGCTGACCGCGTGCGGCGCCGCACGCTGCTCATCGTCGCGCAGGCGCTTGCCATGGTGCAGGCCTTCACACTCGGCGTGCTCACGCTCAGCGGCTGGATAACACCGGTGCACATCCTCGTGCTCGCCTTCCTGCTCGGTATGGTGCAAGCCTTCGAGATGCCGGCGCGCCACTCGTTTGTCGCGCAGCTCGTCCCGCGTGACGATCTGCCGAACGCTATCGCACTCAATTCGAGTTTGATTCATCTTGCGCGTTTCGTCGGCCCCGCGGTCGCCGGCGTGCTGGTGGCGTGGATGGGCGAGGGGCTGGTGTTTCTGGTCAATGGCGCGACCTTTGTGGCCGTGCTGTTCGCGCTTGGCGCCGTGCGTCTTCCGCTGCACCCCGAAGGCCGCGAGGGACCGATCGAAACCGGCGGTTTGCGCGAGGGACTTCGCTACGCCCGGGGGCACCCCACGATCCGCGATGCGCTTGCCATGGTGGCGGTGGTTAGCCTGCTCGGTTCCTCGAGCGCCGTGCTCATGCCGGTATTTGCGGCAGAAATTATCGGCAGCGGGGCGAAGAGCTTCGGATGGCTGCTCGCTGCACTCGGCGCCGGATCGCTCGTGGGCGCACTCACGCTCGCGCGACGCGGCACAGTCGGTGGACTCGAACGCCTGATCGCGATGATGGGCGTGGCGGCGGGGCTCGCGTACCTGCTGTTCACCGCGACGCACTCGCTCGCTGGGGCGCTGGTTGTGCTACCTCTCGCAAGCTACGCCCTGGCCACACTCATTGCCTCAAGCAATGCCTACATCCAGCTTAACGTCCCAGACCGCCTGCGCGGGCGCACCATGGCGCTCTTCACGCTCGCGTTGCACGGCATGATGCCGCTCGGCCAGCTTATGCTAGGGGCTGTGGCGGAAGCCGTGGGTGCATCAGCGGCAGTGAGACTCAGTGGGTTGCTGCTCGTTGCGGCTAGCACACTCTACGCTGCCGTACGATTGCGTGCGGCGGCGCACTAGGACTTTTTGAGTGCCGCGAGCGCCTCGGCGGCGACCTCACGCACCGAGCGCTCGGGGTCGTGTAGGAGCGGCTCCACGTAGGGGATCGCTGCTATCTGCCCGGTGAGCGCGAGGTAGTGCACGGCGTCGCTACGCGTGCGCGCGTCGGTGTTGCGCGTGAGCGCGCCGAGCGGTTCGACCAGGCGCGCGAGCAGTGGATCGCCTTTGAGCTCTTCCAGCAGCGCGGCAATACCGACGCGCACATGCACGCTGGTCTCGGGCTCGGCAGCAAGCCGCACGATGCCCTCTAGCCACTGTTGGTCGCGCCGCACGAGCTCGATTACCCGGCGTAGCCCGCCGGTTGCAAGCTGTTCTTCGAGATACTTTGCTATCCCCTCAGTGGTCCCGACACGCTCAGCCCACACCTTGAGTTCGGCCGCCGAGCGCAGGCCGTCGAGTTCGAAGGGACCAAGCCGCACCCAGGGGACGGTGCGTACGCCGAGGTGGCGGGCAATTTCGGGGTGTTGCTCGATGTTTACCACCTCGAGTCGGCCGATGAAGCCAGCCTTCACCAGCTCGCTTAGGCCCTGCAGCACAGTTGGACAGAACGGGCAGGTCGAGGTAAGCAGCAGAAGCGCATCGGGCACAGGGGCCGGGTCATGGTGGCGGGACATGCGTGCATGAAAACTGTGGGTCGCGAAACGGCTATTCTACGGCAAGCGCACGTGATATTCCTCCGCCGTCTCGTGCCAAGAGTATGCATGGGTGGCGAGCCTCTGCCCATGTCCTGCTCGAGACTTGGATGCGGCTTGCCTCCACGACAGGGTAGACGTACTGCCCCTCGCCGATTGTGCCGGTGTGCGTTTCGGTGAGCAAGCCCACGACTGTGATCTTCCGGCCGGCGGCATAGTCGGCAGTCTCGAGATAAGGCGGGATGCACAAGTATAAACTGGCCCACCGGTTCGACATCAGTCTGCGTGCTGTGGGTATCATCAAGGGGCTAACCCAGCACTTCGAACTGCGTGGCATCCTTGATATTCGTCCCGGCCACGATCACCCCACCCCAGGCCATGGGGCTTTGGCGCAGGCGTGCGTTGTCGCTCGCTGCCGCGCGCGCGGCGCAATGCTCTTGTTGGCGGTGCCGATCTCAAACACAGGTGGGGCACAACCGCCGGCCATCGCTTTGGCGGTGATGGGGCACAGACCGAAGCGCATCGCACGATGGGCCGTGGAACCGGCCCCTGCTTCTTCCAGCCTCGCTCGCCTCGTGGAGGACAAAATTTCTGCCTGTCACGGACCCAGCCGGTACCACGGCCAAAAATGTGGATAGGAATACGGTCGGCCCCATGGATCCCAGGGGTCATACCGCAATGGGTGGTCGTAGTAAAGATAAGCGGGCGCCGGCTCCGGGCGCGGCGGCCAAAGCTGCAGGTGCTCAACGCGCACCACCGGGTAGCGGTAGGGGAACTCGCCAATCGGCTGTTCGATCGTCCCCTCGTACCGCCCGCGCACAGTGAGCTCGCGCCCGGTAGCATAGATCGCAGGATCGAGAAAACCAGCCACCTTGGCGAGGAAACGTCCGAGGCTTTTGTCTTCCGCACGCGGTCGTCCTTGGCGGTCGAGCCGGCGGCCGACGATCTCGATCATTGTCTCGGTTTGTAGGTTGTGCACCTTCACGATCATCCCGCCCCAGCGTACTGTGGTGCCGAGATATTGCTGGGATGCCGCATGCACCTCGTTGGGTTGCACATCGCCCGGCGGCGCCAGGCGGATCGGCTCTGGCACAGTGGTACAGCCGCCGAGGAGCGGCAAAGCGAGGAGGCTGAGTGTAGCGAGGCGTGCCTTAAGCATGGGCGATCTGCTGCGCTGGCGAGCTGGTTACCCAATATTTGATCCCGATTTCGCAGCCATGCTCCTTGCGCCAGGTCAAACTTGCCCGCTCATGGACCCACGTGCCTCGCGCTCTTTCGCTGCCAGTTCCCGCAGACCCTCGAGCGCCTGGGTAAGCACTGGGCTGTCGCTGTCGCGCGGAAAGACCATGTAAGCAGGCAAGATATACTCGGGGGAACCTGGCACACGGTGGAGGCGGCCTGCGGCGATGAGGGGAGTGGCTATACGTAGAGGCAGAAAACAGCTCCCGCCGTTGGCGAGTGCGAGCTGGACACCGAGCCAGCCAATGTTGGCGATCTGTGGCGGGCGCTCGAGATCGGGATAGCTCTGCGCGTGTTGGGCGTAGAAGCCAGGACCCCATTCGATATAGATATAGTCTTCGCCCGGGCCGGTGTCATCCGGACGGGTACTGACCAGTACCAGCCGCTCATCGAAAAGCGGCTCTACGATCAGCCCCGGACTCACGCTCGGGGTATACATCAGGCCGATATCGAGTGTGCCTTCGATCAGCCTGCGCATCAGGTCTTCCTCGAAACCAATCTCACTGCGGATCACCACGTCGGCCGCGCGGCCTCGCATCCAGCCCACCCATTGCGGCAGAAACCCTTCCCACAGCGCGATGCGACCGCCAATGCGAAGGCTGGCGCGGTAACGCTGTGGCAGGCCAACCTCATCGCGCGCTTGTTCGGCGGTCAGTACCAAGCGCTTGGCGTAGCCGAGAAACCGCCGGCCTGCAGGCGTGAGGCTGGCGCCAGCACGGTTGCGTGTAAACAGCCGAGCGCCCAGCTCCTCCTCCAGGCGCCGGATCCGGGCGCTGACCGTGGACTGAGTCACGTGCAACTGCTGGGCAGCCTCCAGGAAGCTCCCGCGGGCAACAATGGCAAGAAAGGTCCGGGCTTGGTTTATGTCCACAGGGATATCATATCGAAATTTCCGATATCATCTACAAAATAATATCGCACGAACGTTATTAATAGCCGACTAATATCACATGCGGGCCAATCCCCAATGAGGAGGGTGTAGATGTATACCGATGCCAAGATTGCACGAGATGCCGAAGGTTATTTGGTCGATCCCGAAAGCTGGGATGTGGGCATTGCCCGCCAGATAGCCAACGAGATCGGTATCGAACTGGGCGAGGATCATTGGGCGATTTTGTGGTTCATACGCGAATACTGGGCCAATCATCGGGTGGCCCCGGACGTGCGGCATGTGGTGGACTTTCTCGTCAGGACGCGCGGTTTCGACAAAAAGCGCGCCAAGGAACACCTTTTCAGGCTTTTCCGCTTTGACTACGTACGCTACGCCTGCAAGATCGCTGGCATGCGGCGCCCGCGCGCCTGGAGCACCGGCTAGCTTGCCACACACGCATACCCGCCATGGGTGCACCACCTCCCCGAACAGTGCGCGGGGTTCGGGATGGCACGGCATTCCGTGTATAGTCTCGATACCGGGACCGGCAGAGCTTCTCCAAACCCATCCGCGACAGGGCAAGGGCGAGCGGACTTGGGGCACAGTGTGAATCTCGCTCATCCGGTCCCGGAGGAGGGCGAACATGAGCGACACCGCCAACTGGCTAGTCCACGATCATCGCAAATACGAAGCGGCACTGCAGGCCTGCGAGTTCGCCGCGGGGGCGGAGGACTGGAAGGAGGCGGCGAAGATCCTCGACGATCTTGTTAGCGACCTTAAGCTCCACATGCGCATGGAGGACGAGGTCCTCTACCCGTTCTTCGAGAAAGAGGGCGGCGACCTGCGGGATGAGGTCGTCGCCCTCAGCGACGAGCACGACGATATCGTGCGCCTGCTCCGCGATCTTGTCGCTGTGATCAAGAACCGGGACTTCGATCACTTCGAGGAATCCCTCAAGCCGCTGTACCAGGCCATCACTGCGCACAACGAACACGAGGAGCTGGTGTTCAGCCGCCTAAGCGGTCATGCCTTGCTCGCGCAGCGCGACGAGGTCCTGCGCCGCCTCGAGGCCCTCAAGCCTCAGGCCGGACGGCGGGTCTGGGATTTCTGAGATACGGTTTCCATCGAGATTCCAAAGGAAGCCCGGGTCATGCGGCTGGGGCTGATTTGTTGGGATGCCATTCCACAGGCGCGAAACTGCCGAAAAAGGTCAATCACGCTGTGCGCAAGATCAGAATCATGGTCTTTGTCCTTTTTTCCGGCTGATGTTGCAACAGACGAATTGTTTTCGTGTCGTCGATCGTGGCACGGGTTTGCGCTCAGCCGAAGAGAAAATGCACTGGGTCGGACAGGGTATGATTCGCTAAGGAGGTGCGATCCAAAGAGGCAAGGTCATCACGGCGCAGTAGAGCTTCACGCCCACCATCGTGTCTTCTGAGACTGATGCGGCTGGTGGCAAGGCCAGTGTGCTCGGCTGGATTCTTGGTATGAGCGTGGTCGCAACTGCCGTTGGCAACACCAAGTTCAAGGAGGCACAGGTGGTGGTATACCTCACGGATAACGGGACCACCGAACAGATCGGCGCCGCGACGGGTTCTGCGAAGGCAACCGATATCGGCAGCGGAGGGTGGATGTTCGCTGGGTTTGCCCATGGTTTTGCATGTCAAGGCGTGGGCAAATACCAGTGAAGGCAAAGTGATCGACGCACTATGCTCGATACGGTGAGAAGGCCCGTGCCCCAGGTGCGCTCGCTCTAAGCCAAAAAGGTGCCGGCACCGACCGCTGCAACGAAATAAAGTACCAGGCGCGATTTCCTGTCCTTGCGGGGCAGGTAGCCTTTAACTTGGTGTCGAAGGAAATCGTAGGAAAAATATGTGGTGCTCTCTTTCTTTTGTGCTGTCGGATGGTTGCCGATTGCTTGGGCAGATGCTATGAGGCGTTAAAACTACTGGACGGCGCGCATCGAGAGCGGGTATTACCTTGAAGTTTTCGCTCTCCAAAAATGCCTTGAGCATGGATAGAGGCAGCCTTCATTCCTTGGATTTACAAAAAGACCTGACGCCTTCTTTGCCATTGACCACAAAAATCGCTTATTACGGTGGATGTCGCGGCCGCAGACAAGGAGATGGCAATGATGAACAAGAAATGGGTTCTTGGAAGGCAAGCGGCCCGGTATAAAAGAAGAAGAACATGCCCGACTAATATCGGACTTCATGGGGTTTCAGGCGAAAGCGTTTTCCTTGCCTCATCGTATGTTCAAGGGCGTAGGTCTTGCCTGCCAGCCTACGGAAAAGCCAGGTGGTCGAGTTTCCCTATCATTACCCCTTTGTTGTGAAAGCAGCATGGCTAAAAGCCGGGAAGGAGGAATCATACCTGTTTCTTCAAAGACAATATCAGGAATGAAAAGTTTTCGTTGAGAATGTTTGCCATAAAGGCAACCAAGATGTCACGCCAAGAATTGCATGTGTCTCGGGAAAGGGCCCAGAAGGTGCTCATCTCGCTTTTCTGCTTGAGAAACCGGTAGCCCTCTTTTTCTCCGATCTCTCCGTGTTGGCGGCCGGGATGCAATCTCGCGTATCGCCGTCTGTCTAAATAGAGCGCGATGTGTACGCTTGTTATACTCCGGCGCCCGGAACACGGCTGGCCGCTCGTGATCGCGGGTAACCGCGACGAGCGGCGTAGCCGCCCGTGGCGGCCGCCCGCCCGGCATTGGCCCGAGCGGCCTGCGGTGGTGGCTGGACTGGACGAGCTGGCGGGCGGGAGCTGGTTCGGGGTGAACGACTACGGTGTCGTGGCGGTGGTGATGAACCGCGTGGGCACGCTCGGGCCGGCCGCGGGCAGACGAAGCCGCGGTGAACTCGTGCTCGAGGCCCTGGACCATGTTGAGGCGGCCGAGGCCGCGCAAGTGCTCGCCGAGCTCGATCCGCGCGCGTATCGCCCTTTCAACCTGTTCGTGGCCGATCCGGTCTGTGCCTGGTGGCTGCGGCATCGCGGCGAGGGCGGATTCGAGCCGTACCGGGTAGAAGTCCTCGAGGTGCCGCCGGGGTTGCACATGCTGACGGCGGGCGATCTCGACGACACAAGCATGGCACGCATCCGGATCTATCTGCCGCGCTTCCGAGCGTTGCCGGCGCCGGATTTGGCCAATGGCGAGTGGGGCGGCTGGCCGCGGCTACTCGCGAAGCGCGCATATCGAGGGCAGGACGGGCCGTATGCCGCGATGAACCTTGAGCTACCCGATGGCTTCGGCACCGTCTGCAGCCACTTGCTGGCACTGCCGCGCGATCCGGGCTCGGCGCGTCGGCCGATGTTCTGGTTCGCGCCCGGCCCGCCAGACCGCGTGGCCTTCGAGCCGGTTATGCTGGACTAAAAAAGCCCACGCTTCGACCAACGATAGGTCGCTCATCAGGGATCCGGTCCTTAAAACGACAAGAAAAAGATCAGAAACGTCACGGTCCTTCCCTGTGTTGTGACAAGCGGCAAAGAATGGTGCGATGGAAAAATTTTTTTGGATAGAATTTGGACCCTTGCCCCAAAATCAATGGTCGAAAATAAAAATTTAGAAAAAGCAGAATCAACTAAAGATGAACTTGGTAGAACAATCTTTCAATGAAAGCTCTCTCTTTATCTTGAAGACAAACTTCTTTATCAAAGCGGGCAACAAGATGATCCCTATGTCCAATACTTCCGAAACGCTGATTTTATAGTTAATTGGTGATGATTTTGTTTTACAGAACAAAAAAAGTGCAGATAAAAACAAAATTGGTATAATTTTAATATTTAATTAATTAGCTTATTAGGTCTAAATTTAACTATGAAAATAATAATCACTTTATCAGTTTTACTTGCTCTTCTTTATTTTGGGGTGAGCAGGCCGTGCTCGCGCAAGAGGCTGAATCGTCCACTGATCCGATACGGATAAAAATTGATGATGTTACAAGCGGCACTGACTTCCATGCAAAAAAATTGTCACACCTAGCGGTCATGTTATTGTTAGACAGATTAAAAGAGGGAATCGTCGTACTATTAAGCCAGGCCTTCCTTATTCAAATGAAGGAAAAGATCTTAAAACTCTTGAAACCAGACACGCAGATGAATTACCAGAAGACTAAGAAAGAAACAAAAGAGGTCTTACACTGACTATTTTTAGCGGACAGTATGGTGGGGAGGGGCGTGTAGTACGCTACACGCCTGTTGAGGGTAATAAAGGCCAGCGATCAAATCTTGAACCACGGGGACACGGGGAGCGCAACGGCGGTCCGTCGCGTGAGATCCTCTACCTTGCGAAAGGGGGGCCGAAACCCGCTCGAGGTTAGTTCTCGCCTGCTAGTATGTGGGAACGGCCCTTCTTTCTGGCTTGTCACTCCCCTGTGTTCCCCGTGATGTTAATCTCATTCAGGCGGCGAGCTTCTTGCGGATCGCCTCGACGACGGTGTCGCTGTCGGTGGCCCGCACGTTGAGCAACAAGCCTTCTTTCTCGTAGTAATCGATAAGCGGGGCAGTCTTCTCGTTATAAATGTCGAGGCGCTTGCCGATCGCCTCTTCGGTCTCGTCAGCGCGTTGCACGACGGGGCTGCCGCACTTGTCGCATACACCGCCCATTTTCGGCGGCTTGCTCTTGACGTTGTAGATCTCCTGGCACTGTGGATTGGAGCAGGTGCGCCGCGTGGTGAGGCGGTCGAAGATCACCTCGCGCGGCACGTCAATATTGACCGCCATGTCGAGCCGTATACCGAGCCTGGCAAGTAACTGTTTGAGTGCCTCGGCCTGCGGGATCGTGCGCGGAAAGCCGTCGAGCAGAAAACCCTTCCGGCAGTCCGGTTCCTGCAGGCGCTTCTCCATGATGCCCAGGATCAGCTCGTCCGGCACGAGGTCGCCGCGCTCCATGTATTCTTTTGCCTTTTTGCCGAGCTCCGTGCCGGCCTGCACCGCGCCGCGCAGGATGTCGCCTGTGGAGATCTGCACCGAACCGTCCAGGGCCGTCAGCCGCTTGGCGACCGTCCCCTTGCCCGCGCCCGGGGCGCCCAGAAGAATCACTCGCATTGACTTCCCCCTTGTTTCACCGAAGTGACCGAATGAAATCGTCTCGCGCGGCCTGCGGCGTGACGGGTGCCCCGGCCGCAAAAGCGGGCATTTTGCCCGCTGCCGCCACGTCGATCAACCTGCGCGGGCGGGCCTGATTAGGCAGGCGGCTTGTGGGAACCCCCACAGTGCGCGGCCTGCGGCGGCAGGCCGCGCCTGGCGGCAAGCTTTCGCAACCCCTGCGGCACGCGTATGATGCTCGGGCGGTGGTACGGTCTGAAGACCGTACCACCGCCGCCGGGCCGGTCTGCTGAACGCATAGTGTGCACGCGATGCCCGTTGCCGGGGAGAAGAAGGCGGCAGGCGGAGCGCAACGCGAATTGCTGGTGGACAGACGGCTGTTCGTTTCCCAACATTCGGTCAGGAGCCAACGATGAAGATTTTTGTCGGTAATCTCTCTCGCGACGCCACGGAAGAGGACGTGCGCAGTGCGTTCAGTGCCTACGGAAATGTGGCCAGTGTCGCCATTCTGAAAGACAAGTTCACCGGCGAGCCGCGCGGCTTTGGGTTTGTCGAGATGGAATCCAGGGCCGAGGCGCAGGCGGCCATCAACGGGCTCAATGGCACCCAGCTCAAGGGCCGCGCCCTCACTGTGAACGAGGCGCGCCCCAAGACCGAGCGTCCGCGTGGCGGGGGTTTCGGGGGCGGCAGCGGGGGCCGCAGCGGCTGGGGCAACCGGCCACGCGGCGGCGGTTGGGGGCGTCGCTAAAGGCGGACCTCGGGATTGCCGGTACGGCGGAGATCTCCGCCGTACCGGACGCACGCGTGGTTACTTAGGCACGCTTCTTGGCGCGCGGCGACCATGCCGAGTGGCCATTTGCACGACGGGCGTTGAGCTGCTCAGCGTACAGCGTGGCATAGGCCGTCACGGCCTTGAGCGAGCCACAGCGCTTGCCGACGATGGTCGAGCATCCGTTGTCCAGTACGTAGCGGTACCAGGTCTCTGCGCCGATACCCTCCGGCATCTGGGTTTTCTCTACGCGCACCAGTCTGAACGGATTCGGCTGGCGCAGGGCGCGGCGTACGTCTGTTGGGCGGTCGGTGTCGATCTGTGGCATCGGCGATTCTCCTGCCTGCGTGGACAAATCGTTGTTTTCGTTCAGCGCGAGGAACGTCCGTGGCCGCGCTTCTCGCCTGAGCGCTCATCGTTCACCTTGATGGGGCGGCCCTTGAACATTGTGCCGTTCAGCGCGGCGGTAGCTGCACGCGCCTCGTGGCCTTCCATTTCGATGAAACCAAAGCCACGGCATTTGCGGGAAGAGACGTCTGCTGCCAGGCGGATCGAGCGCACCTTGCCGTGCCGCGCAAACAGTTCGCGCGGCACGGCCTTGCGGGTATCGGGAGAAAGATTGCCGACATAGCGCTTCTTCATGCCCGCCCTCGTCTGTGGGTAGGGGGCCTCCAGTAGCGGCGGCCTGGCCGCCGGGCATCCGGTGGTGTGAATGTATCGGCCCGAGCGCGGATTTGCCTATGTCTGGGAGGTGAGCGGGTGCGCTCTTCGGCGCGCGCGGCTCAGCAGCTGCCACGACCCAGCGGTGACATATGGACAAGCCCGTGGCCCGAGACGATCAGGCTGTGATCGCCAGACCGCACATCGGCAAGCGTGCGGTGTCGCCGGCCGAGGGGCCGAACCACAGGCAGCGCATCGGCATCTACGCCAATGATATCACCCTTCGTCCCTGATTGATACGGCCCTTGCTTGGCACCATGGGATGCGCAGAACCGCTATGTGTGTGTGGCAGAAATCATGCGCCTACGCTCGCGGGGTACCGCTTGGGGTGGCCCGCTACGCGGCACGCTACGGTAGCATCGGCCCCGCGCGCACCTTGCCCTGTTACGGAAGCTTGATCTTGCCCCCGCCCGCACCCGGCAGCCCGCCAGGGCCAAAACCGCCTGGCATGCGTTCCGGGATGACGATCGAAGAGGCTGCTTCGCGCTGCAGCTCGCGCAGCTCCTTGACAGTATGCTCTGCGGCCTCCTGGGCGGCCGTACCGAATTTCTCGACGGCCTCTCCGAGTGAGCCTGCCTCGATCTCGAAACTGATCGGCAGTGCGCCGATCGGCGTTAGCAACTGAACCTGGCCGAGGTAGAGCACTTTGCGGTTGCCATCCGTCGTGCCGTCGGTCTTGACCGGAGTCAGGCGTCGGATTGTGCCGACGCGGCGGTCGGTGAACGTCTCCTCGCGATAGAGATTCGCGGGATCCATTTTCAGCTCTGGCAGTTTGCCGTTGGTCACCATGGTGGGATCGCCTTTGCGGTGCTTGCGGGAAGTGCATTCTAGGCGGAAAGTTACCATATTTATGCAGTCGGCTTCAGCCAGCCGCAAAAGGCGCCCATGCGCCTGTTGGCGGCTGTGTAGTGGCGCGCTCGACTTGGTGCACACACATGCGCGCGGGGCTAGCGCTGGTCGCGCCGCTGCCGGCGGGGAGGGTGGTGCGTCAGCCGCCGCTACGAAAACGGGAATCTGATAGAATCCGGCCACTTATTCCCCAGCGCTGTGTGACCAACCCTCGCCATGACGGATCCTGATACCGTATTCGACGACGCCTTCAGCCGGGCGGTCGAGCTCGGCAACCGCCTCGCCGACAAGGACAGCGAGGCCGATCTTTGGGACATCGCTGATGGCATACTCGCCGGCGCGGTCCAATATTGGCTCTATTCGCGTCAGCCCTGCGGCAATCCGCGCTGCGAGGACTGCCTGCCCGTCAGCACCGCCGAGGCGCGGCTGGCGGAGTTGCTTCGCCTCGTACGCCAGTTCGCCGAGGAGAGCGAGTATTACCATTCTCCGTCTGACGCGAACGTGGGGCGGGCGTGAGCGCGCGTGCGCGTAGCCGCGCTATTTACGTGCCTTTTGCATTGCTGCCAGCTAATTCGTTGATCAGCGCGCGCAGTTGCGGCTCCTGCCGTGCCATGCTGGCCGCTAGCCGAAACTGGACAGTGGCGCGCAGCAGGTTGTGCTCCGGCCACTCGACCTTGAAGTAAGGATTGCCTTCCAAGTAGTCGGTCAGGAAGCGCACGCCCAGCTCGAAGGGGATGAGCCGCACGGCCTCGGGCAGGTAGCGATAATCGGCGGGCGTGAGCCGGTCACGGATCTCGTCGAAATAACGCGCGAGCAGGGCACGGCAGATGTCGAGATCGAAGTGCGCTTGTGCGGGATCGCGTGGCGATTCCCCCGCGGGATTGCAGCACGAGCGCAGGCAGTCGCCGAGGTCGTAGAGCAGTAGCCCCGGCTGGACGGTGTCGAGGTCTATTAGGCCGACGGCCCGTCCGGTCTCTTCATCGAAGAGCACGTTGTCGAGCTTGGGGTCGCCATGGATCACACGCAGCGCGAGCGCCCCGCTGCGGCGCGCCTGCTCGAGCAGGTCTGCCATGCCCTTGTGCTCCTCGACGAATGCCAGGCATTCCTCGAGCATCTCGCCCGCCGCGGCAGACGAGACGATGCGCCCCTGGGCGAGTACCTCATCGAAGCGCGCGAGATAGCGCGGCGTGTCGTGAAAGCCTGGACGCGTGACGTACAGGCGCGCGGGATCAAGATCGAATGTCAGAGCGTGAAAGCGCCCGAGCGCGAAGCCCATCTCAATGGCATGCCGCGGATCGCACAGGCGGCTGTAGGTGCGTGTGCGCTCGATGAAGGTCTGTGCACGCCAAAAGCCGCCCTCGGCGTCGAGGAAGTAATCCGCGCCCTCGCGCGTGTAGAGCATGGACGCGAAGCGTAGCTCGCCGGGGCTGGGACGCAGGCGGGGTGCGAGATGCGCATGCAACGTGCGCAAGTTCTGCATGATGCGCTCGGGTTGCGGGAAGACGTGGCGGTTGAGGCGCTGCAGGATCGCGTGGCGCGGCCCGTGGGCCGCCGCCACGCTCACCAGGAAGGTGTCATTGATGAGCCCGTTGCCGTACGGCCGCACGGCGACGACCCGCCCGCCCAGATCGAAGGCCTCGGCGATGCGAAGTGCAAGGGACGTCAAGGATGTGGTGCGCGCTACTGGCATTGTGTGGGCGCGCCGTGCAGGGCGCGGCATGGCTAGCGCGATCATAGCCCCAAGGGCGGTGGCCGATCAAAGCGCCAGTATGACAGGCAGTCAAAGCTGGTGGCTGCCGCCGGCAGGGCCTTAGGATCGTCAACCGCGAGAGGAACACCACAAGGAGCAAGGATTACGGGCCGGGCAAGGTTTATTACCGCAAGATCTGCCGAGAAAGCCGCCCGCCTTGCATCCGCGAACAGACCCTGTTGCACAACCGCCTTGCGGTCGGGGCACGCGGGGCGTCACAGCGCAGGGGCGGGCCGAACCCCAGGTACTGGTTCTCGGCGCGCCAAGGGCCGGGTGCGCGTGGCCTCGTTCGGTTCGCAGACGAGCGACATCCCGGCAAGCTGGGCGGCGACGGCGAGCACTTCTGGCGTCGACCTCCTAAAAGAATCCATCGATTGGCACGCTGCGGCGTATCGCCGAGGACATGCGCAGCATCTCGGCGATCGTCGTGACCTCCATCCTTTGGAAAAGCACCTTGGGCTACTTGATTGCGTGCGAAAAGCACGCGTTCGCACGCTCATATGCGCGCGCGTGTGTGTGGCAGCAGGCGATCGTGCCGGCGTAGCGGGGCCTGCGGGTGATCAGCGCGCGCCGAGCGGCGACCCGCTTGCGGCCAGCGTGCGCGCCACGAGGCGGATCATGCTGTACACTCTTATGTGTGTGCCCTCCTCAACAATTCCTCCTGGCTTTTTTCGTGTAGGCACGATGAGCGCGGTGCTGATCTGCTGGAAATGCGGTGCTTCCCTCAAGGAGGTGAGGTTTCCGCTGTCGCGGCGGGCGGAATGTCCGGCCTGCCACGCCGAACTGCACGTCTGTCGGATGTGCGTGCACTACAATCCGCGTGTGAGCGACCATTGCGACGAGCCGCTTGCCGAGCACCCGCGCGAGACCGGGCGCGCAAATTTCTGCGACTACTTCAAGCCTCGGCCGGACGCCTATGTCTCGCCGGATACCGCCAAGGCCCGTTCCGCTCGGGACGAATTGAACGCATTGTTCGGGAACCACGAACCGCAGGAGCGATCCTCAGTCGCCGACAAACTCGGTGCGCTGTTCGGCAGCAGGGATGACCGTTGACCGTGCGGCGATTAGTTTGGCTTCGTGCGGCGTGCCCGGCACCACGCCGCGGTGCCAAGCAGTAGGGGTAGCATGACCAGGCTGGCGGCAAGCGGCCAGCGATATACGAGCCCGCTTTGGTAACCGTCGTAATACAGGAAGCGTTCAGGGATCTTCACCGCCAGATCAACGACCAGCGTCAGTACCCCAGCGGCCAGCAGCGGCCAGCCGCGCACCTGTTCGGTAAAAAACGCGTACACCACGTAGGGCAGCAAGCCGATCAGCAGCACGTCGAGCAGCAGCCGATGCCCAGCTGAGTAATGCGGCACGACTGCGGTGACAAAGGCGAGCGCGCTGCCCACCGTGATGAGCGCGTAGGCGACTGGACGGAAATCGGGGTCTTCGCGCATGGCCGTGCTCCGAGTGGAATATTGATCTGTGCAATTGGCGGCCCTAAAGACTAAGATATATCACAGCAGCGTTTGCTGTGCGCGCATACAGGACAGGAGCCGTGACGCACATGGGCCGATTCCGCCGAAACCGCGACCGGGCCCCGCGCAAGACACCGGCCTGCGCAACCGCCAAGACCAACCGGGTGCTCGATGTACAAAGACGCAGGCAGTTGCGCACACACTACGCTGCGAAGTACCGGGTGCGCTGAGGGGTGCGGCGAAGAATAACAAACGCGAGCCCGTGGCGAAGAAGGCGGCGACCGCTGGCTACCGGCCTGCGGCCTGCACCGCGGTCTGCGCGATTTCTCTGCCATCGTCACAGTCGCGCTTAAACCGGATGCGCTGCTCGAGGATTGCCTCGCTGCAATACGGCTCGCCGGGATGGAGGCCGCTGCGCGCCTCGGCCGGGCTTATGTGCGGATTTCATGGTACGACCGTGACTGCGATTTTGCCTCGCCACAGCACGTCTTTGAATGTCACAAGGCAAGTGCCGTACCGGGGTACGTGGACGATGCCCTGCGTCGCGGCGCAACTTTGAAGGCCGACGTGGAGAACGCCGGTTCGTCTTCTTCTGTCGGCCCGAGGAGGAGTAGGCGCGCGTTTAGCGCGCGTGAGCAGCGGACACCCGCGCCAGGTACTGCTCGCGACGGCGCAGCCAGTGGCGGATGCGCCGCGCGTCGCCGTACTTGCTCAACTTGCCCCAGGAATCAAGCAGCACGATGGTCAGCGGACGCCCGGCAATCGTGGCACGCATCGCCAGGCAGTTGCCGGCGCGCGCGGTGTAGCCGGTCTTGCTGAGGGAGATATCCCAGTCCTTGGAATGCACCAGCCGGTTGGTATTGTGGAAGGCGATCTCGCGGCCCGAGGCTAGATCGGTCACGCGCAATCGCACCTGTGTGCTCAATGTGCGGACCAGGTTCCATGCGGCGGCGGCCGCGCGGCCACAGCGAGCACGCCCGCGGCGAGCGCGACCAGCCCGAGTATGAGCAGATCCTGCCTGCAGCGCATCGGCTTGTTTTTTCTCCTAGGCAGGCTTTTTGCGCTCAACCATAACAAAAGGGCGAGCGGGCCGGCAAGGACGGTTTGAATGGCGCGCGATTGAACGTGCTCGGCAAGCGGTGCTATAACCGGCTAGCGTATGTACGCGCGGGTCGCGGGACGCGCGCGTCACGAACCAGGAGGAATCCGACGTATGGCATACACCTACCACGAGCTGAAAGAAAAGACGGTGGCTGAGCTGCGTGAGATCGCCATGGGCATTGAGCACGAAGCGGTCCAGGGTGCCACCCAGATGAACAAGGAACATCTGCTCAAGGCACTGTGCACGGCGCTCGTCATCGATATGCACGAGCACCATCAGGTGATCGGCATAGACAAAGCTGCTGTAAAGGCCAGGATCCGTGCCCTCAAGCAGAAGCGCGCCGAGGCCCTGGCGGCAAAGGACTACGCGCAGCTCAAGGCCACACGCCGCCGTATCCATCGCCTCAAGCGGCAGATACGCCGCGCCATGGTCTGAGTGTCGAGCTGCTACGCGAGCTCGTCCCGATCAATACCCTGCCCGACGGGGTGCTCGAACGGCTGGCGCAGCAGTTGCGCCTGCAGTGGCAGCCCAAGGGCGCGATCCTGTGCGAGGAGGGGGCGCCCGATCGCGATGCGATCTATCTCGTCGAGGGCGCCCTCGAGCCTGTCACTCGCGGTTCTGCGCTCGCGCGCCTGCTGCAAGGCGGCACGCCGGAGGCGGCCCACCCCGTCCGCCCCGGGATCGCCGCGCCCGTGCACAGTGCGCGCCCTCTCGCCGGTCAAAATCATCCGCCTGGACAACCGCAAGCTCGACCGGCTGGTGGTGTTCGAGTCGCTAATTACGCTGGTCACCACGATCGAGCAGGGTGGCCCGGCCGCCATAGCGTGGATGCCCCACTCACCGCCACGCTCGCCGCAAGCCCGGTGTTCGGCAGTCTGCCGCGCCGCCGGGTGCTGCGACTCCTTGAGCGGATGTGGCCGATGCCCGTGAAGTCCGGCCAGGTCGTCCTGCGCCAGGGCCAGCCATGCGACGGTGACTACATCGTGCGCGAAGGTCGCTTCGTCGTCTCGCCCAAGGATGGGCAGGGTAAGGTGCACGTGCTCGGCGCGCTCGGCCGCGGTGCGAGCTTTGGCGCCGACGCGCTCGCCAACGGCGTGCCTAGTTGCCACACTGTGGTCGCCATCGGCCCGGGCACGTGCATGTGCCTGGCCAGGGCGCACTTCGAGGCGTTCTGGGAGGCAGGTGAGTAAAGCGATGCAAGCAGTAAGCTACAAGGAGCACAACCGGTGTGGTAAATACCTCTTGCCCTCATGCTTCTCACAGCCCCCCTGTCGTCGTGCCCGCCTTCTTGCGCACTAGCCTTCCGCTGCGGTAATCCTCAAAAGCCTGGCGGATCTCGGCCTCGGTGTTCATCACGAACGGCCCGTGTTGCACAACCGGTTCGTTGAGGGGGCGCCCGGCGACCAAAATGAAGCGCGCCCCGGCGGGCGTGGCTGTCAGCTCGAGTTCGTCACCCGCGGTGAGCACGACGAGCCGCTGCGCCGCTACGTGCGTGCCGGCGATTGCGAGCGCCCCCTCGAATACGTATAGGAAGGTGTTCAGCGCGCAGTCGAGGCGAGCCGTGAAGTGCTTGCCCGGCGCGAGCGTGACATCGAGGTAGTGGAGATCGGTGTGCGGGTCGCGGATCGGGCCGCGCGCTGCGCCGAAGGACCCGCTGATTACTTTCACGCGTGCACCTGCGATTTCGACCTCCGGGATGCGCGCGGCCGGGTATTCCTGGTACTCGGGGTCGGACATTTTTTCGCTGGCCGGCAGGTTGAGCCAGAGCTGGAAGCCGCGCAGTAGCCCTTCGGCCTGCTGCGGCATCTCAGAGTGGATCACACCGCTTGCCGCTTTCATCCACTGGACACCACCGGCCGCCAGCACGCTGCGATTGCCCATGCTGTCTTGGTGCAACATACACCCATCGCACATGTAGGTGAGCGTGACGAAGCCGCGATGCGGATGGTCGGGGAAGCCGGCGATGTAGTCCTCGGGGTCAGCGCTCGCGAAGTGGTCGAGCATCAGAAACGGATCGAAACGGCGAAGCCGCGGCGTGCCGAGGCTGCGGTGCACGGTAACACCTGCGCCCTCATTCACTTCGAGGGCCGGGACGAGCTGGCGGATTCTGCATCGGGCCATGATCGCGTCTCCTTGTGACGAGATATCAATTTTGACGGATAACGGGAGGATTCGCTCCCGCCCCCCCCAAGCGGCGCGGGGGCAACCGAATTGCGGCCTGTTATTATCTTCGTTACGCTAACCGTACAGGTACGCCGCCATGCTTGGCCTTAATCCGCAAACCGTCTGTTTTCTCATCGCCAAGGCGCGAGAATTTCACGCCAAGGAAGAGGTGGTCATTCCACAGGAGCCGCTCAGCCCCTCGGACAGCTCGGCGCTGGAAGTGCTTGCCGATCATCGCGACGACCCGGTGTATAGCGAGCTTAAGAACACCATCAATGATCTCGAGCCAGACCAGCAGGTCGAGCTGGTAGCGCTCATGTGGCTTGGGCGCGGCGACTTTGATGTCGCCGAATGGGAGACGGCCCGACAGCAGGCGGGCGAGAACTGGACGGAGCACACCGCCGAGTATCTGATCGCCACGCCACTGGTCGCTGACTATCTCGAGGAGGGGTTGGCACAGCTCGGCTATTCCTGCGCGGAATGACCGCCGTGGGGCGCGTACCGAAGCCCCCGCACGCGCCGCGATTAACGTCCTGGAGGATCGCCGCATGAAGCATCTCACCCGCACGTTCCTGACCGGGCTCGTTACCGTGCTGCCAGTTGTAGCGACGGCGTACCTCCTTATGTGGCTCGCCGTCACGACCGAGGCACTCCTAGGCGGCCTGATACGCCTGGTGCTCCCGCCAGCGCTGTACTGGCCGGGACTGGGCATGGTGCTCGGGATAGTCGCCGTGTTCCTTATCGGGCTTGCGATGCGTACCTGGGTCGCGCGCAAGGTTTTCGCCTGGGCCGAGGCGCTACTCCTGCGACTGCCGCTGGTCAAGAGCGTCTACGGGGCGCTGCGCGATTTTTTCGGTTTCCTCACCGCGTCAAAAGAGCAGGGGCTGCAACAGGTCGTGACGGTACGCCTCGGCGACACCGATCTGCACCTGGTCGGTTTCCTGACGCGCACTGACCTCACCGGTCTGCCCAAGGGGATCGGCGAGCCGGGCCGGGTCGCCGTGTACCTACCCATGAGCTATCAGATCGGCGGCTACACGCTGCTTGCGCCGCGCGAGGCGGTGCAGCCAGTGGAGATGTCGCTCGAGGAAGCGATGCGCTTTGCGCTTACTGCCGGGCTCAGCACGACAGCGCTTAAGTCTGCGCCTGGGGGCGGTAACGCTTAGGCAAGCTCCTCGATCGTGCGCCCGCTGAGCACGCTTGCGGGCTCGTTCTTGAGCGGATCACGGCGCGGATCGGCGCCTTCGTCCTTCATCTTGATGAGCAGCCAGTTGCGCTTCCCGCCGCCACCGAGGCGGGTACGCACAAGCGCGTAACCGCCGCGCAGTTTCTTGCCTTCGAGCCACACCACCGCCCGGCCTTGTTTTAGGGCTTCGGCCAGTGGGATCAGCTCGCCGTACCTGTCGCGCGTGATATTGCGGTATGGACCGGCATCCCAGACGATCACTGCGCCGGCGCCATAATGGCCCTCCTCGATGACGCCCTCGAAGTCCGCGTAGTCGAGGGGGTGATCCTCGACCTCGATCGCCAGGCGCTTGTCCCTCGGGTCGAGCGATGGCCCTTTCGGCACTGCCCAGGATTTGAGCACGCCGTTCACCTCAAGCCGCATGTCGTAGTGTAGCCGCCGCGCAGCGTGCTTCTGGATCACGAAGATCGGGCTGCGCCTCGGCCAGGTGTGCAAGGCGCCTGGAGGCGGCCGGGCGTCATCGCGACGATCGCGGTAAGCGGCAGGCCCGCTCCGTTTTCGGGTTCGTGACGGCGATGTCCTTGTGGTGCTATTCGCTCGGGGCATGCGATCCACACGACTCTAGCGTCGAACGCTATAGCACACACACAGGCAGTGTTTTTTGACTTCCGTCAAAGACGCCGCGCGCGCGAAGGACCATGTTTATAAACAACAATTTCGCGCAAGCGCGGGATCAAACCATGAACACCGTCACTATCCATATTAGCGAAGCGCTGGACGCGCGCCGCATGGAGGAATTGAAGGCGGAGCTTATGCGCGAGCCGTATGTGCGCAACGTGCACTTCAGCCCGAAAACACCCCACGACCTCGTCGTGGAGTTCGAGGAGCATCACCATCTTGCCATCCGACTCCTGCAGCGGCTCGAGCGGCACGGTCTGCATCCAGACATCCAGCCTTGTTGATTTTACCCTTGGCAGTCGTTTGTGGTCGGCGGTCCGTCCTTTCCTTTGGAAACCGTTCGTTTTTCGTGCCTTGACTTGAGTTTTTCTGCTCGACGCAGGCAGACTGAAACGCATTCCGTCCAACCCTGAAAGTGGCGCACAGCACACGAGGAGATGAGATGTTCCTGTCCCACAAGAAGCTGGAATTGCCACGGCCGCAAGAGGCGCTGCCTGGGCGCGCCGAGCCCATGCCAGTGCCAGAGAAACACGCCGTGCTCGGCCGTCCGATCAAGCCGCCGTTTCCGAAGGAGATGGCGCAGGCGCTGTTCGGCCTGGGCTGCTTCTGGGGGGCCGAGCGCCTGTATTGGCAGGTACCGGGTGTGTACACCACGGCCGTCGGCTACGCCGGCGGCTACACGCCCAACCCGACTTACGAGGAGGTCTGTTCCGGTCTGACCGGGCACGCCGAAGTGGTGTTTGTGGTCTACGACCCGAAGGTTGTCTCGTATGAGCAATTACTCAAAATCTTCTGGGAGGCGCACGATCCCACCCAGGGCATGCGCCAGGGCAACGACGTCGGCACGCAGTATCGTTCTGTGATCTATATTTATACGCCCACGCAGCAGGCGGCGGCTGAGCGCACGCGCGCACTCTACGAGCAGGCGCTGCATGCAGCCGGCTTCGGCCCCATCACCACCGAGATCCGCGTAGCCCCGCCGTTCTACTACGCGGAACATTACCATCAGCAGTATCTGGCCAAGAACCCGGGCGGTTATTGCGGCCTGCGCAGCACTGGGGTGGCCTGCCCGCTCTGAGCGGCTAAGGGGTTTTGCTGGAGTATTTGACCTTGTCCCGCCAGGCGCAGGCTTCGTAGAGCACGCATTCGCCGCAGCGCGGATGACGCGCAGTGCAGGTCTCGCGCCCGTGCAGGATGAGCGCATTGCTGAAGGCCACCCACCTGGCGCGCGGAACCTGTTTCATGAGATCCCGCTCGATCTCCTGGGGGTCCTGAGAGCGGGTCAGACCGAGGCGCTGACTAGCGCGCGCTACGTGCGTGTCCACGGCGATTCCAGGAATGCCGTAGGCGTTGCCTAGCACCATGTTCGCGGTTTTGCGCCCCACCCCTGGCAGCGTGACAAGCTCTTCAAGGGTTTTCGGTACCTTGCCGTCGAAGTCGGCGATCAGTTTCTTGCAGCAGGCAATGACGGATCTGGCCTTGTTCTTGTAGAAACCGGTCGGGCGGATCTCCTGTTCGAAGGTCTTGGGGTCGGCGCGGGCGTAATCCTCGGCGCGGCGGTACTTTCGAAACAGGTTCTGGGTGACGGCGTTGACGCGCGCATCGGTGCACTGCGCCGAGAGGATGACGGCGACGAGCAGCTCGAGCGGGTTGCGATAGCGCAGCGCGAGCCTGGGGTCGGGATAGCGTTTGAGCAGCCGCTGGACGATCTTTTTCGCATCGGACATGGCATTTTTCTGCCGGTGAGCGTGCAGTGACTATCCATCCTACGGCACGGTGCGGCATCTGCTCTGATCGTAATCAAATTTTCATGCCGTAAGAGCGCGTTTTCGCTCGCCCCCTGGCCAGGAAATCGCGCAGGATACGGGCCGTGTGTGATCGGCCCGCGGCCGCGACGGTCTCGGGCGCGCCCTGCGCGACGATTCTGCCGCCGCGGTCGCCGCCCTCCGGCCCGAGGTCGATGATCCAGTCGGCCTCGGCGATCACGTCGAGGTTGTGCTCAATGACGACCACAGTGTTGCCGGCATCCACCAGGCGGTGCAGCGCGCGCAGCAGCTTTTCTACGTCCGCCATGTGCAGACCGATGGTCGGCTCATCGAGCACATAGAGGGTCGAGGCAGGCGCGGCAGTGCCTCGCGCGGTCTTCGCTTTGGCGAGCTCGGTCACGAGTTTGATGCGCTGCGCCTCGCCGCCCGAGAGGGTGGGGCTTCTCTGTCCGAGGGTGAGGTAACCCAGGCCCACGTCCTGCAGCAGCGCAAGTGCATGGCGGATGGCCGCATGGGCGGCGAAGAAATCGATAGCCTCCTCCACACTCATGGCCAGCACCTCGGCAATGTTGCGCCCCTTGAAGCTTACTGCCCGTGTTTCGGCGCTAAAGCGCGCCCCCCCGCAGACCTCGCAGGGTACCTCGACGTCCGGCAGAAAGCTCATGCCTAGTGTCCTGACCCCTTGTCCCTCGCAGGCCTCGCAGCGCCCGCCGGGAACGTTGAAGGAAAAGCGGCTCGGACCATAGCCGCGCAGCCGTGCCTCCTGCGTCGCGGCGAAAAGGCGCCGCACCTCATCCCAGAAGCCGACATAGGTCGCCGGGCAGGAGCGCGGAGTCTTGCCAATCGGCGCCTGATCCACCTCGAGCACACGGCTGATCGCTTCCCAGCCGCGGATCGCCTCGCAACCGCGCAGTGGCAGCGGCGCGCGCCGCCGCTCGCGGCGGTGTTCGAGCAGCCGGCGCAAATTGTCGTGCAGCACCTCGCGCACCAGCGTGCTCTTTCCCGAGCCCGACACTCCGGTCACGCACACCAGGCGGCCGAGCGGCACGGCAACACGAAGCCCCTTGAGGTTGTTGCGCGCGGCGCCGATGATTTCAAGCCGCGCGCTCGTGCGGCCCACGGCTCGGCGCGCAATGAGCGGGTGGCGAAGCGGTGCGCGCAGGCAGCGGCCGGTGAGCGATTTGGGCTGACGCATGATGTCGACAACTGTGCCCTGCGCGACCACGCGCCCGCCGTTGACACCCGCGCCGGGACCAAGGTCTATCACATACTCGGCGCGGCGGATCGTCTCCTCGTCGTGCTCGACCACCACCACGGTGTTGCCCTTGTCCTTGAGCTTGCGCAGGGTGGAGAGCAGCAAGCGGTTGTCGCGCGCGTGCAGGCCGATGGTCGGCTCATCGAGGATGTAGCACACGCCGCGTAGGTTCGAGCCGAGCTGGGCAGCAAGTCGCAGACGCTGCAGCTCGCCGTTTGAAAGCGTGGGGGCGGCGCGGTCGAGTGCCAGATAGGAAAGCCCCACCGCCTCGAGGAACCTCAGGCGCGTGCCGATCTCGGGCAGAAGGTCGCGCGCGATTGCGCGCGCGCGACCGGTGAGCTTCAGAGTGTCGAAGAACCGCTTGGCTCTAGAGACGGGCAGGGCGGTGAGCTCGGCGATCGAGCGGTCGTGAAACCGCACGGCGAGGGCCTCGGGTCTAAGGCGCGCACCGCCGCAGGCCGGGCAGGTCTGTGCGTCGCCCTCCCACCATTCGTTCCACCAAATCTCTTCGCCAGTCTGCTCGGCGTCGAAGCCCGGCAGCACGAGGCCGGTGCCGTAGCAGCGCTCGCACCAGCCGTGCTTGGAGTTGTACGAAAATAGCCGTGGATCGGGCTCGGGGAAGCTGCGGCCGCAGCGCGGGCAGGCACGCACGGTGGAGTAGATCGCATCGGCGCAACCGGCCGAGGCCAGGTGCACCACAGCTTTGCCATATCCGAGCGCCTCCTTGAGTGCGGCGCGCAGTGCAGACTCTGCGCGTGGACCGATGTCGAGCTCAGCCACCGGCAACTCGATCGTGTGCTCCTGAAAGCGCGCCAGCCGCGGCCAGGCCGTGGTGGGTGTCATCACACCGTCGACACGCAGGTGGGCATAACCCTTGGCGAGCGCCCATTTGGCGAGATCAGTGTAGACACCCTTGCGGTTGACCACGAGCGGCGCCAGCAGTGTCACGCGCCGGCCGCGGTAGTCGCGAAGGATGCGTGCGGCGATGGCCTCGGCCGTCTGCGGTGTGATCGGCACCTGGCAATCGGGGCAGTGCTGCGTGCCAAGCTTTACGTAGAGCAGTCTGAGGAAGTGGTAGATCTCAGTCAGGGTGGCGACCGTGCTCTTGCGCCCGCTGCGGCTGGTGCGCTGCTCGATGGCCACGGTCGGCGGGATGCCGAGGACCGCGTCCACGTCCGGGCGCGAGGCAGGCTGCATGAACTGGCGCGCGTAGGCGTTGAGCGACTCGAGGTAGCGGCGCTGGCCCTCGGCATAGAGGATATCGAAGGCGAGCGTGCTCTTGCCCGAACCCGAGACACCGGTGATCACCGTGAAGCGGTCGCGCGGCACGCTGACGTCGATGTTCTTGAGGTTGTGCTCGCGCGCGTGGCGGACGCATATCGATGCGCTAGACATCTTGCGGGCCGCAAGACCAGGTTGCGCAGTCTTTTGCTCGCCAGCTTGGGCTTGCGGCGCTAGAGTACGCGGATACTCCCGCAATGCCCGGCCGGTATGACTCGTCGGATGACGCGCCAGCTCCTGCGGGGTGCCGGTGGCGACGATTTCGCCGCCGGCCTCGCCGCCCTCGGGGCCGAGGTCGACGATCCAATCGGCGGCGCGAACCACCTCGAGGTTGTGTTCAATGACCACCACAGAATGCCCCTGCGCTACGAGCACACGCAGCGCCTCGAGCAGTTTGGCGATGTCGGCGAAATGCAGGCCGGTAGTCGGCTCGTCGAAAAGAAAAAGCATCCCCCGCCGTGGCGCATCTTGCGTCCCGGACACGGCCGTGCGCCTTCTCGCTCTGTTCGCCTCGGCAAGATGGCCAGCGAGCTTGAGCCGCTGCGCCTCGCCGCCGGAGAGCGTGGGTACTGGCTGGCCGAGCTTGAGGTAGTCGAGCCCTACCGCCATGAGCGGCGCGAGCGCGCGCTGGATCTCGGGATAGCTTGCGAAGTACTGCGCTGCCTGCTCGACCGTCATGTCGAGCACGTCGGCGATGGACTTCGCGCCATCGGCGGCGAGCAGCTTCACCTCCAGCACCTCGGGGCGGAAGCGCTTGCCGTCACAGTCGGGGCAGCGCAGGTACACGTCTGAGAGGAACTGCATCTCTACGTGCTCAAAGCCATTACCACCGCAGGTCGGGCAGCGGCCATTGCCAGAGTTGAAGCTAAAGGTGCCGGCCGTGTAGCCGCGGCGGCGCGCTTCCGGCTCGGCGGCGAAAATTTTGCGGATCACATCGAGCGCGCCCACGTAGCTCGCCGGGTTGGAGCGCGTGGTTCTGCCGATCGGCGACTGATCCACGAGCACGACATCTGCGAGGTGTTCGTGACCGCGAATCGCGCGGTGCCGGCCAGACGGGTCAGCGGGCCGGCCCATGAGCTTGGCAAGTGCAGGGTACAACACGTCTTGCACCAGAGTGGATTTGCCTGAGCCCGAAACCCCGGTCACGCACACCAGCCGTTCGAGCGGGAGACGCACGTCTATGTTTTTGAGATTATGCTCGGCGGCGCCCAGGATTTCGAGCCAGTGTGTGGCGGCATCGGGCGGGCGTGATGCGTGTACGACGACCGCCTTGCGGCCGCTCAGATAGTCGGCAGTGAGCGAGCGTTTCTCGTGCAGCAATGCCTGCGGCGTGCCAAAGAACACCACGCGCCCACCGCGCTCACCGGGGCCGGGGCCGAGATCGAGAACGCGGTCGGCAGCGAGTATTACCTGCGGATCGTGCTCGACCACGATGAGCGAGTTGCCAGCGTCGCGCAGGCGCTTGAGTACGCCGATCACCCGCTCGATGTCGCGCGGATGCAGCCCGACTGAGGGCTCGTCCAGCACGAACAGCGTGTTGACAAGCGAGGTACCAAGCGCCTGGGTGAGGTTGATGCGCTGGGTCTCGCCGCCCGAAAGCGTGCGTGACTGGCGGTCGAGTGTGAGGTAGCCGAGGCCTACCTCGAGCAGATAGCGCAGCCGCGTGCGGATCCCAGTGAGCAGCACCTCGGCCGCCTGGTCAAGTGGCGCGGGCAGCTGTAGGGCGTCGAAAAACGCGCTCGCGCGCGCGATCGGCAGGCACATGAGGTCGTGTACGTTGAGACCGGGCAACACGCGCAGTGTCTGCTCGGACAGTGTGGCCCCTGGCGGGCGGAAGCGTTCCGCAGGCGCGAGCACACGATCGGCGTCCTGCTTCGAGCCGATCCGCCAGGCGAGCGCCTCGGGCTTCAGGCGGGCACCCTGGCAGGCGGGACAGGGGTGGTAGGCACGGTACTTCGAGAGCAGCACACGAATGTGCATCTTGTAGGCCCTGCCCTCGAGCCATTTGAAGAAGCGGCTGACGCCGTACCACACCTTGTCTTCCCACTCGCCCTCGCCCTCGATCACCCAGCGCTTGTGTTGCTCGGACAAACGCTGCCACGGCACGTCGATCGGCACGCCGCGCTTGCGCGCGAAGCGCATCAGATCGTCCTGACACTCCCGGTATGACTCGGTCTGAAACGGCTTGATGGCCCCCTCGGCCAGGGTTTTCGTCTCATCTGGCACCACCAGCGCGTAGTCCACGCCGATGATGCGCCCGAAACCGCGGCAGGTCGGGCAGGCACCGATCGGTGAGTTGAACGAAAACAGATTCGGCAGCGGATCGGCGTAGTGGATATCGCAGTCCGGGCAGTGCAGCTCGGCAGAGAAGCGCCAAGGCTGGCCAGATTCGAAATGGACCATCACATGCCCCCGGCCATGCTTGAGCGCCGCCTCGAGGTCATCTACGAGCCGGCTGCGATTCTCCGGGTCGAGCCGCACGCGGTCCTGGATGATCTCGATGACCCCTCCCTGCTGCCGGTGAATGCGTGTATAACCCTGGGCGGCGAGCAGCTGCCTGAGCTCTGCAAGCGTGAAGTTGCGCGGCACGGTCACGGCAAAAGTAACGAGCGCCGTCGTGCCGGGCGTACCCGTCGCGTTGGCGAGCAGGGTGTCGGCGATGCTGTCGGGTGTGTCGCGCCGCACCTCCCTCCCACATCCCAGGCAGTAGAGCGCGGCAGCGCGCGCATAAAGCAGCTTGATGAGGTCGTTGAGCTCGGTCATCGTGCCGACCGTGGAGCGCGAGGTGCGTACCCGGTTGGTCTGGTCGATGGCGATGGCAGGCGGAATACCTTCGATGCGGTTGACCGCCGGCTTGTCCATGCGCTCGAGAAACTGGCGCGCGTAGGGCGAGAAGGTCTCGACGTAGCGACGCTGGCCTTCGGCGTAAAGGGTGTCGAAGGCAAGCGAGCTTTTGCCCGAGCCACTGACACCGGTCACGACGATGAACTCGTTGAGAGGGATTTCGAGCGAGAGATTCT